>Ga0247806_10001470_pt1 | contig 11525 bp, 8 predicted proteins | sample UWRJL059202B1_FD_179935 | JGI IMG/M metagenome (GOLD analysis project Ga0247806, IMG submission 179935) | Plant litter microbial communities from Arlington Agricultural Research Station in Wisconsin, United States - UWRJ-L059-202B-1 | ecosystem: Environmental > Terrestrial > Plant litter >... | reverse complement strand
GACCCTGACGAGGGCCTTGGCTTCGAGCACGTCAAGCAGGCCGCTACCGACATCCGCGATGTGCTTGAAGCCGTCGGCTTGAAGTCATGGCCATTGGTTTCTGGCGGCAAGGGCATACACGTCGTCGTCCCCTTGGTGCCCGTTGCTGACTGGAACGATGTCAAATCCTTCTGCCAAAACTTCGCTGAAATGCTGGCCCGTACCGACCCCCATCGGTTCGTAGCTAACATGAGCAAGGCGCGACGCAAGGGCCGCATGTTTCTCGATTATTTACGTAATGGTCAGGGCAGCACAGCTATATGCCCATGGTCAACGCGGGCGCGGGCCGGAGGAACGGTAGCAGTGCCGGTAACATGGGCCGAGTTGGAGATGCTGGATCGCGCCAACGGTTTTGACATCTTTGCCGCTGCTCAGCGCGCACAAGGCGATGATGCATGGGCCGGGTACTTCGAGACTGAGCAAACCCTAACCGAGCGCATTCAGCATGTGGTTAGCGCTCAATAGGTCTTGTCGGAGGCTACAGCATCGTTAGCTGCTCGGTGTTGGCCTTGGCGTGGTCGAACCCCGATAACGTCACGCCGAGCAATCGCACTGGCAATCGGGGCGGGAACTCCGGGGCAAGCAGCACCTCAAGCAGCCCCGTGATATCTTCTCGTTTGCCCAAAACACGTGACAGGCTTTTCGAACGCGTGATCTGCTCGAAATTACTGAACTTGATTTTCAGCGTGATCGTTCGGGGCTGAAGGTCACGGGCTTCACACACCCGCCATACCTTGTCGGCCAATGGGGCCAACCGCTCCCGTGCCTCGACGACGGTGCTAATGTCCGCCGAAAAGGTGTCCTCGGCTCCAACCGATTTTCGCTCGCGGTGAGAATGGACCTGCCGGTGGTCGATACCCCGCGACAGGTCAAAATAGTATTCGGCTGATCGCCCGAACCGCGCTCGGAGGTCTTCGATGGTCAGTGCCGCAAGTTCAGCGCCGGTGGTGATACCAAAGCCATGCATTCGCGCCGCTGTCGCCGGGCCGACACCATGGAATTTTTCGATGGGTAGCGCCTGTACGAAGGCAGCCCCCTTCGCAGGCGGGATAACGTAGTAGCCGTTTGGCTTGTTATGCCCCGAGGCCATCTTGGCGAGGAACTTGTTGTAGCTAATGCCCGCCGAAGAGTTGAGCCCGGTCACCTCCTTGATGCGCTGGCGAATGGCATTGGCCACTTCGGTCGCAATGGGCATGTCCTTGAGGTTTTCAGTCACATCTAGATAGGCTTCATCGAGTGACAGCGGTTCGATAAGGGGCGTGTACTCGGCGAAGATTTCCCTGATCTGGGCCGACACGGCCTTGTAGACCTCAAAGCGTGGTCGCACAAAAATCAGGTCTGGGCATTTCCGCATGGCCGTAACCGAAGCCATGGCTGAGTGAACGCCGAATTTGCGCGCCTCATAGCTTGCTGCGGCAACGACACCCCGCGTCGCGCCATGGCCCACAGCAACAGGCTTGCCGCGTAGATCGGGGGAATCCCGCTGTTCCACCGACGCATAAAACGCGTCCATATCGACATGGATAATTTTGCGAAGCACGGGTTCGGTTCACTGACTTTCTGGGATCAACCCTATCGACTCTACCACCGAGTCATGACTAGAACAAAATAGGAACATACCCGGTGGTGAGTCAACGATGCATAGCCCAACTCTACAGCATCACGACCGCACCGACACCACGCCAGCCTATGCCGAGCTGGTATCCGCCACCAATTTTTCCTTCCTGCGCGGCGCATCGCACCCCTTCGAAATGATCGGACAGGCTGCTGGTTTGGGCCTTGCCGGGCTGGGTGTCTGTGACCGCAACTCCCTTGCTGGCGTGGTCCGCGCCTATGCCGCCGCTCGGGATAACAAAGCGGAGAACCCCGACTTTAAGCTGGTCGTGGGCACCCGGCTGGTCTTTCAGGACGGTACACCCGACATCGTCGTCTACCCCACGGATCGTGATGCCTATGGGCGCTTATGCGCGCTGCTGACACGAGGAAAACGTGCTGCGCCAAAAGGCGAGTGCTGTCTGACTATGGCCGATTTGTTGGAGTTTTTAGATGGTCAGCTTTGCATCGTCTTGGCAAATGACACCCAACTGCCCCAAGCCTATCGAACGCTGCTCAAGCTGAAAAAGCAGGCACATGGTCGGGTATGGCTTGGAGCCAGTGCGCGATATGACGGCGTTGATGCCGAGCGTCTCAACGTTTTGGCGATGTTGGCCAAACGCGCAGACACGCCGCTGATTGCGGTCAACGATGCGCTCTATCACGAGCCGTCCCGCAGTCTGATGCAGGACGTGCTGACTTGCGTCCGCGAGGGGGTCACCATCCAGGAGGCTGGCTTTCGGCTGATGCCCAATGCTGAGCGTCACCTCAAGTCGCCGAGGCAGATGGCATACCTGTTTCGACGGCATCCCGATGCCATCACGCAGACCATCCGCGTACTATCGATGATCAGCTTTTCACTCGATCAGCTCAAATACATTTACCCCGAAGAGACGGTTGGCACTGGCGAAACCGCTCAGCAAACGCTCGAACGCTTGGCCTACACCGGGGCGAAGGCCCGCTACCCTTATGGCATCCCGGAAAGGGTCACTAAAGGACTGGTACATGAACTCGCCCTGATCGCTGAGATGAAGTACGCGCCGTACTTTTTGACCGTGCAGGACATCGTGCGGTTCGCGCGGCAAGAGCGCGGTATCCTGTGCCAAGGGCGGGGGTCCGCGGCCAACTCGGCGGTATGCTTTTGCCTCGGCATAACCGAAGTGGATCCCATGCTCGTCGATCTACTGTTCGAGCGGTTCGTATCCACCGAGCGCGACGAACCGCCTGACATCGACGTCGATTTCGAGCATGAGCGGCGTGAAGAGGTGATGCAGTACATCTACCAGAAGTATGGTCGCCACCGGGCCGGGCTGACGGCAAACGTCATCACTTATCGCGCGAAAGGAGCGCTACGCGACGTCGGCAAAGTGTTCGGCCTGTCAGACGATACGATAACCGCCATGAGCGCCTTGAACTGGGGCTGGGGTTCGCTCGATGTCGATCCGGACCGAATGCGGGAAAGCGGCATTGATCCCAGCAACTGGACCATTGCGGCTGTGATGCAGGTAGCCACCGTGCTGCAAGGCTTTCCCCGCCATCTTGGCCAGCACGTCGGCGGCTTTGTCATTACCCGCGACCGGCTCGACCATTTAATACCCATCTCGAACGCGGCAATGGAAGACCGCACGGTGATCGAGTGGAACAAGGACGACCTCGACGAGCTGGGCATCCTCAAGGTCGATGTTCTGGCGCTCGGTATGCTCAGTTGCATTCGACGCAGCTTCGATTTGCTCAAGCAAAACTATGGCTTGAACCTGACCCTTGCGACAGTGCCGCAGGAGGACGAGCGCACTTATAAGATGACGCATCGGGCGGACACCATTGGCGTGTTTCAGATCGAAAGCCGGGCGCAGATGTCGATGCTGCCGCGCCTAAAACCGTCTGAGTTTTACGACCTCGTTATCGAGGTCGCCATTGTCCGGCCCGGCCCGATCCAAGGCGACATGGTACACCCGTACTTAAAACGCCGACAGGGTTTGGAGCCCACGACGTTTCCCTCGCCCGAGCTTGAGCACGTTCTGAAAAAGACCTATGGCGTGCCGCTGTTCCAAGAACAGGCGATGAAGATCGCCATTGTCGCGGCAGGTTTTACCCCCGGTGAGGCTGACCGGCTGCGGCGCGCCATGGCGACCTTCAAGCGCACCGGCGGCGTCGGCATCTTCCGTGACAAGTTCCTAAAGGGCATGGCCGATAAGGGCTACGACCCCGAGTTCGCTGTTCGATGTTTTCAGCAGATCGAGGGCTTCGGCTCATACGGCTTTCCCGAGAGCCATGCGGCGTCATTTGCGCTGCTGGTCTATGTGTCGTGTTGGATCAAGTGCCACTACCCCGATGTATTCGCGGCAGCCCTGCTCAACAGCCAGCCGATGGGTTTTTACGCCCCTGCCCAGATCGTTCGCGACGCGCAGGAACACGGCGTTGACGTGCGCCCGGTGGACATCAATTTCTCCGACCTCGAAATCGTCATGGAGCGCAGCAACGAGTCCGGGCTGACCCTTGCGCCGCGCCATGCCGAAATGGCCGAGGATATCTGGGGCAATATGGGCATTCGCCTTGGCTTCAATCTGGTCAAAGGGCTGCGACCTGACCATGCCAACATCATCGTCGCGCGGCGTGGGCGGGGGTACGACAGCATCCGCCATTTGTGGCTGCGCACCGGGCTGACACCCGCTGTACTGGCCGTCTTGGCCGAAGCGGACGCCTTCCAATCGCTGGGCATGTCCCGCCGCGATGCGCTCTGGGCCGTACATGGGCTAATCGGCACCCACGGTGCTGAAACGCTACCGCTTTTCAAGGCCAGTCAGGAGGCGCTATCGTTCGATGACGACGAGGCCAACCTTCCCGCCATGCCACTGGGCGAGGAAGTCATCCATGACTATCGCACGCTGTCCCTGTCGCTCAAGGCGCACCCTATCAGCTTCATGCGCGAGAAGCTAAACCGGAAGGGCTTTGTGCCTGCCGACTCCCTGCGCACCCTGCCACCGGGGCGAACCGTGATGGTCGCGGGGCTAGTGCTTGTGCGCCAACGCCCCGGCACTGCCAGCGGCGTTATTTTTGCCAGCCTTGAGGATGAAAGCGGGCTGGCCAACATCATCGTTTGGTCAAAAGTTTTTGAGGCGAACCGCAAGGTCGTGTTGGGTGCACGGGTGTTGGGTGTGCGCGGGCAGTTGCAGCGCGAGGGATTGGTTGTTCACCTCATCGCCAAAGAGCTTATCGACCTCACGCCCGACCTACTGCGGATCGCCAATGGCCATGACATCGGCGAGGCCATGATCGCTCATGCTGATGAAGGTAAGTCAGGGCCACACGGCAGTCGTGGTCGCGAGCGCGACCAGTACCGTGATCTGGTGGCAAAGCGGGTCCAAGAGGCCGCCCTGCCGTTAGGGCGCAACTTCCACTAATGCTGGGCTCCCGCTCGATTGCAACCTTGGCTGACTTCCGTGACACCGGGCGTACTATCCGCGCGTACTGCACGCACTATTATGTCTGCTCGCACGATGCCCAGCTTCGGCTTGAACTGCTAGCGCAGCACCTCGGTTGGCAATTCGACTTCTACACGGGGCGCGAACAGCTTGCCGGGCGGCTCTACTGCTCGATTTGCGGCTGGTATCAGCCGACGTTCTCGCTGGGCCATGCCAATGGACCGACCGGCTTTGCGGGCACTCACAGCGCAGGCTTCGAACCGTTGCCACCTGATAAATTGGCTCGCCTTGAGCAGACGCGTCAGGAAGCATCGAAAGACGAAATGCCGTGGGTCGGTCAACGTAAAGGCGGGCGCAAGTTTGGGCGGTAATCCGCGCCGTTGTTCGGCCTAGTCAGCCGTCGGCCTTGGTGCCCACGGCAACTACCTGCAACACTCCATCCGGCAACGCCCGCTGTAAAGTGATGGCTTGCTCTTTGGGAGCTGATAACCACACGTCCACTTCTTCCGGCGTTGTGAGAATGACCGGCATGGCCTTCATATGGATCGAGCCGACCACGTCATTTGGCTGCGAGGTCAGGAAGCCGAACAGGTCGGTGGTTTCAATGCCTGTCTTGACCTTGCGCACGCTGGTCCAATTCGCGACCCATATACCCGCGAAGAAAGCCAACGGACGTGACTGATCAAGCGAGAACCAAGTATCGCCCCGCTTCTTACCCTGATCATCGATAGAGCCATCGAACTCGGAAAACGAGGTAAACGGCACCACGCAGCGGTTCTCCACGCCCATCCACCGGTTCCAGTGTTGGTTCCAACGGCCCTTGTCGGCGTCATACACGTTGCGCACATTCGTCGTGCCGCTATCCGGTTCGAGCTTGAGCAACTGGTCAAAGTCGATCACCTGACCTTTGGCTTCTAGTTTTGCCGCCCGTTTTTTGGCATTTTCGAATAGTGCTCTTTGACTTGACGGCAGCCCCCAGCGCAACTTGGTCAGTTGCCTCATGCCGCCGAAACTGCGCACCACCGGGGCGGAGTAATCCGGAAAAATTCCGGTTTGAGGCTCAAGGTTACCGACTATTTCTGCGACTGCCATGGCGTTGGTGAAGTCGATAATCGCTTGGCGATTGCTGGTCTGGGAATAGAGGTTGCACATTGCGATACAGTCTCGCTTTAAAGCTCGAAAGCTTGATCAGGCAAATACGGACGGTTCGGTTCAGTCGTGCTATCAGGTGCCGGTCGCCCTACCGGAACTTATATCATCGACTTTTCCACCACTAGCAAAGCCCGAGTCTGGCTCGGCACATCTTTAGGTATGCTCTTTTGCGTCGGTGTCGCAGTGGCGGTCGATGTGACAAACTTCTCGACGTTTACAAGCGAAGAAATCCGGCGGGCTCTAACCATTGATATTTTGCTGCCCAGCGTACTCGCAGGCCCGCTGCTGTATTTGCTCTTGAGCAGAATAAGGGCCTTGGCCATTGCGCACGAAGCCATGGCGGTGATGGCCACTACCGATAGTCTAACGGGTATTCTCAATCGTGGTGCGTTCACGATGTTGGTGGAAGCCTACCTCGCAAAGGCCCAACAAGCGTCTAGCGACAGCAGCGGGTCTTTGCTCGTCATCGACGCGGACTATTTCAAGTCGATCAACGATAGATACGGCCATGCCAAACGCGACGAAGCTTTGCGTCATATTGCCGACAGCATTCAGACGGCACTTCGACCAGCCGATCTGGTAGGACGGGTAGGAGGCGAAGAGTTTGCCGTGTTTTTACCCGCCACCTCAAGCGCGCAAGCGGCCAATGTGGCTGAGCGTATTCGCTTGGCCATCAGCGAGTTGCCCTTTCCCGGCGAGACTGAGCGATTGCTCTCGGTCAGCATCGGCGGCGTGAACTTCTACAATGAAGGGCGATTTGACCGGCTCTTCCAAATTGCCGATGAATGCCTCTACATTGCCAAAGGCGGCGGTCGAAATCAGGTTTCGATGTCAAATTACATCGGCGGCGCTATCGCTTAAACTAGCTATAGGCGCGTCACCGATGCAAAATCTTGAGATCTGCGGACAAGTTGTCTGGATCTCGATACCAACTTTATGGCGGTCTCTACCATTCGACCCAAGTCCGTTCATAACTACAGAAGTCGAAAATTACTGCCGAAGCACGACATGGGAAATAGCATGATTTGCGTTTTTTACCGTGCAGTTACAGCACGTCGGGACAAAAGAAGGGTGCTGGCTGATAACGTTATTTGAACCGCTGCAACGTAGAGCTGAGCGTCAATTGTAGCAGGGGCTCCCCCTTTTCGTCGCGAACCCGCACAATCATGTTGTCTTGCGTTTTGGCGGTCGGCAGATAGTCTTTTGCCAAGACAGCTAGCACATTAACTGCTTCGTCCCTTGCTGCTTGCTCATTTGCAACCTCCTCGCCTGTATCATCGAGCACGATAGATGTTGCCGTTTCAACGTCGAAGAAATAGCGCCGCATCGGTGACTCCGTCCCCCTGAAAGCTCAGAAGTGCCGGATAGCTTTGGCCATAGAAAGTGATGGTACGAAAAGGTACGAAGCGCATCAGAACCAGCCCCGTTGGTTCAAATGGCAGAGTTTGACCCGAGCTAGTTGCGTTTGCCTTAGTCGCCCGGACCGGATCGACGGTAGAGGGCATAGCAGCCGAGGACATCAACGCTGCGCTGTACGTACTGTCTGATTTACGCGAGAACGCGAAACCCTCATCGACTAAGAAGAGCGGCACTGGCAAGCACTGAGGTGACGCCTGCCTTCTGTCACATCAGGGCATACCCTGGTGAACTGTAACGTTCTTGCTGCGCGTGTGGTCACATCAGGCCTTTTTAAGGTGTGAACTTACGCACTCGCGTCAAACCTAAACTTTGATGTGACACCCACGCGATGCGAATGCCAACTTAAGGGTCAGGTATAGCTAGGACGTAGGCCAGGTTCGCTGATTGGTCAAAACGTGGCTTCTACCAGTTAGTCAGAGAACCGTCTTCCCGATAGAAAATCGGCAAGCTGGTTTGTTCAAAAGGGTAGCGGGCTAGGCCGTCCCAGTCGACTTCGAGTCCCAAGCCCGGTTCCCCAGAGGCGATCAGCCAGCCATTCTCCCAACGGTGCGAACTAGTAATTACATCGGATAGGCTTTCGCCCGGACGACGTGGCAATTCCTGCACCAGCATATTTGGTGTGGCTAGATTGAGATGCAGGCACGCAGCGGTTGAGACGGGTCCAATAGGGTTGTGCACGGCCAAATCAATCAAGTGCGTTTCGCACCAACCAGCGATTTTACGGGATTCTGTAAAACCAGCGGCGATGCACATATCGATGCGCGCATAGTCAATCAGTTCCTCCTCGATCAAGGAGCGGAACTGCCATTTGGTGCCCAGTTGCTCCCCGGCTGCAATCGGCACTGCAGTCTGGTCGCGCAGGCGCCGATACGATTCAGGGTTTTCGATGCGTAATGGATCTTCGATGAACATGGGCCGATAGGGCTCTACCCCGCGGCATAGACGGACAGCGTCAGCAACGCTGGTCCTTGTGTGCGCGTCGAATGCCAGCTCGATTTCGGGTCCGAGTTCGCTACGCAGCATGGCAAATGCTTCGATAGTCCAGTCAACGGCATGCCGCGGTTCGTAAAGCCTGCCGTCAAACGGACCGCTATCCCAACGCAGGCAATTCCACCCTTCAGCAACCCTCTCGCGAGCAACGCCTAAAAGCTCTTCAGGTGAAGCGGCAGCCATATGGCAATAGGTATCAACCTTGTCACGAACTTTGCCGCCGAGGAGCTGATAGACAGGCACACCGAGTGCCTTACCCTTGATGTCCCACAGCGCGATATCGATTGCCGCCATGGCTGAAGTCAGTACCTGATTGGACGGGTGAAAGCCGCTCCGCCACATCAACTGCCACAAATGTTCGGACCGCATCGGATCCTCGCCAATCAAAAGGGGAGCGAGCGACTCGATCACGCCGGCCACGCCCAACTCGCGTGAGGTGAGGCCACCTTCGCCGATACCAATGATACCCTCATCCGTCTCGACCTTGACGAACAACATGGTCCGCCATTCCTTGACCAGATAGGTAGTGATCGAGACAATCTTCATTATGCAAACTCTCTAAATGTGGGCTCTTCGGCTTACCAGTTGGTGACCGAACCATCGCGGCGGTTAAGCATCGGGGCCTGCCAGAACTTGAACTCCTGCTTGAGCACCAGTTCCTCGTTGACTTCGATGCCCAGGCCCGGGGCGTTTGAGACGGGGTAGCAGGCTTGCTCGAGACGGGGCTGAACAGGGAAAAAGTCAGAATTGTCGAAGCCCAGGTGCGTCTCGGCGGGCGAAGAGCGCGTTTCGAGCCAAGAGAAATTGGACACGGCTGCTGCAAAGTGCACGGTCGCCGCGGTGCAGATTGGCCCAAGCGGATTGTGCGGCATCATGTCGACGTAATGGGCTTCGCTCCACCCGGCCACTTTCATGGATTCCGTGAGGCCGCCTACATTGCAAACGTCGATGCGGTTATACTGGTGGATGTCGCGTTCAATGAAGGGCAGGAACTGCCATTTGGAGGCGAACTCTTCGCCGATGGCGAAGGGAATGTCAGTCATGCGGCGAAGGGCTTCATAGGCCTCGGGGGTTTCGTCGCGGATGGGTTCCTCGATGAAATCAAGAGTACCACGCGGCATTTTCTGGCAGAACGAAGCGGCTTCCGCAACCGAGAGGCGATGATGGTAGTCGACGCCGAGCACGACGTCTTCGCCAAGCGCTTCGCGGGCTTTGGTACACCATTTGGCCGTTGTGGCGATGTGTTCGCGCGGCTCATAGGTGGTTTCGTCGTGGCCGGAGGGGGAAAGACGCATGGCGGTCCAGCCCGCTTCCATCAGCATCTGGGCCTGTTCTATCATGGCTTCGCCCGGTTCCCCCGAAGTCGTGGCAAAGGTCGGAATGCGGTCGCGTTGCTTGCCGCCAAGAAGTTCGTAAACAGGGACGCCAAGGGCTTTACCCTTGATATCGTACAAGGCGATGTCAATCGCCGACTGGGCTGCTGCCAGCACGCGGCCGCCTTCGAAGTATTGGCTACGATAAAGTTTTTGCCAGATGCCCCCTATCTTGAAGGGGTCCATACCGACGATGATTTCGGCGAAGTGTTCTAGCGCACCGGCGACGGCCTTTTCACGACCGGTGAGGCCGCTTTCGCCCCAACCGAAAATGCCCTCATCGGTTTCGATTTTGACGAGAAGCTGGTTGCGAATACCCACCCAGACGGGAAAGGCACGAATGGCGGTGATTTTCATTTAAGCCTACTGCTGGAAAGAATTTGGGAATGGCTACCAGTGCCAAAGAGTGCCGTCTTCGAGACGGTTCACCGGCAAGTAGGCGCGCTGGTAAGGGTACTTGGCGGCCAGTTCTTCATTGATATCGACGCCGTGGCCGAGAGCATCGCCAGGGTGCAACATGCCGTCGCTCAGCGACCAAGCGCTGGGGAAGACGTCCAGGATTTCGGGCAGATATCCTGAGAATTCCTGAATCCCGAAATTGGGCGCCCATAGATCGAGATGCAGGTTGGCGCCAAGGCAGATCGGGGACATGTCCATGGCGCCGTGACAGCCGGTGCGCACGGCATAGACCGAGGCAAAATCCATGATGCGGCGCATGGGGGTTACGCCCCCGGCATGAACGACCGTCATGCGGATATAGTCGATCAACTGCTCTTCCATGAGCAGGCGCGCGTCCCAGATGGTGTTGAACACCTCGCCGACCGCGAGAGGCGTGGTGGTGTGCTGGCGGATCAGGCGGAAGCCTTCCTGGAGCTCGGCGGCGATGGTGTCCTCGAGCCAGAACAGGTTGAAGGGTTCGAGCGATTTGCCAAGGCGCGCGGCTTCGATTGGAGTGAGGCGGTGGTGGCTGTCGTGGAGGAGATGGAGGTCGGCGCCGTAGGTGGCACGGACCTGTTCGAAAAGGCCGGGGATATAGTTGAGATATTTTGGGGTGGACCAGGCCTCTTCGCGGGGCATGGCGTCGTCAGCGGCGTTGGTAGTGACAGCGTATTTGCCGGTGCCGTACACATTGGGAAGGCCCGGAATGCCGGTCTGGCAGCGGACGGCCTTGAAACCTTCGGCAACGCGGGCGCCGACGGCATCGACGCATTCGGCAATGTCGGTGCCTTGGGCATGGGTATAGCACAGAATGTTTTCACGCGAGGCGCCGCCCAGGAGCTGGTAAAGCGGCATGCCAGCGGCTTTGGCCTTGATATCCCAGAGCGCGGTGTCGATGCCGGCAATGGCGCACATGGTGACGGGGCCACGGCGCCAATAGGCACCGCGATAAAGATATTGCCAGATGTCCTCGATGCGATGCGGGTCGCGCCCGATCAGACATGGAATGACGTGTTCTTCGAGATAGGCGACAACGGCTAGTTCGCGGCCATTGAGGGTGGCGTCGCCCACGCCATAGATCCCCTCGTCCGTCATGATC
>Ga0247806_10001468_pt1 | contig 11548 bp, 13 predicted proteins | sample UWRJL059202B1_FD_179935 | JGI IMG/M metagenome (GOLD analysis project Ga0247806, IMG submission 179935) | Plant litter microbial communities from Arlington Agricultural Research Station in Wisconsin, United States - UWRJ-L059-202B-1 | ecosystem: Environmental > Terrestrial > Plant litter >... | reverse complement strand
AGCACGTGCCTCATCACCCATGCGCCGCCTGATCGTGGCCCAGGTCAATGACGATGCCGACAGCGACGAAATCGGCTCGCTTGTGCTGGTCTCCAGCGTCGCGCTGGCCAAAACCATCGGCGGGCAAGGCTCCATGCTGGCGGGTATGTACGAAACGTGGCGCAAGGCCGACTCGATTGGCGAGGTCTGGTGCCTGCCACTCAAAAGCACTGACGGCGCTGTGGCAAAAGCTGATATCACGATCACCGGCACGGCCACCGAAGCGGGGCAGTTAAATCTGTACGTTGGCGGCACCCGAGTCACCTCTAACGTCGTCAGGGGCGGAACTGCTGCACAGACCATGGCCGCGCTACTGGTCAAGATCAACGCCGCAGCCGATTTGCCGGTCAAGGCCGAAGTGGTTGAGGATGCCTTGGCGCTGACCTGCAAATGGACGGGAGAAAGCGGCAATGACATCAGGCTGGAACTGAATCGTCTGGGCAAAACCAACGGCGAAGTCACCCCGGCGGGCTTGACCGTGGAGGTCACCCCCATGAAGGGCGGGGTCGGCACTCCCGATCAGATCAATGCCTTGGCAGCCTTGGGGGATGAGCCTTTCGAGTTCATCTGTGTACCCTGGTCGGATACCACAACCCTGGATGTCTGGAAGGCGGCCATGGATGACAGCGTGGGCCGCTGGAGCTGGTCCAAGCAAATCTTCGGGCACGTCTACAGCGCCAAGCGCGGCACCGTCGGCACATTGGTAGCAGCGGGGCAGTTGCGCAACGACCAGCATGTGACCATTCAGGCGGTGGAACCGGGCGTACCTCAACCGGTGTGGATTCAGGCGGCGGCTCTGGCCGCGCGCACGGCGGTGTTTATCTCTGCCGATGCCAGTCGACTGACCCAAAGCGGAGCGATGCCCGGTGTGGATCCAGCCCCGGCCAGCGAGCGCTTTACCCTGACCGAACGGCAGTCATTGCTCAGCTATGGGATGGCGACGGCGTATTACGAAGGCGGTTACGTGCGTATTCAGCGCTCGGTGACCACCTACCAGAAAAATGCATACGGTCAGGCTGATAATTCGTATCTGGACAGCGAAACACTGCACCAGTCGGCGTTTATCGTGCGCCGTTTGCGCACCGTCATCACCAGCAAGTACGGCCGTCACAAGCTCGCCAGTGACGGCACTCGCTTTGGCGCCGGGGCGGCGATTGTCACGCCGAGCGTCATCCGCGGTGAACTGATTGCTCAATACGCCAAGCTTGAGACGGAAGGGCATGTGGAGAATGCCGAGCTTTTTGCTCAGCACCTGATCGTCGAACGCGATATGAACGACCCCAACCGCCTGAACGTCCTGTTCCCGCCGGACTACATCAACGGCCTGCGGGTGTTCGCCATGCTTAACCAGTTCCGCTTGCAGTACGACGCGTAACAACGGCCCAACCTTCAAGGCCGCTGATGCGGGCTTTTTCATTCAGGAGAAAAGACCATGGGTCAAAAAGTGGCGGGCACCTGCTACATCAAGGTCGACGGCGCCCAGCTCACCATCATGGGCGGCGGTGAAGCCCCGCTCACCGATACTAAACGCGAAACAGTCATGCCTGGCTTCTTCAAAGAAGAGGATCTGGCGCCTTATCTAAAATTCAAAGCCATCGATACACCCGACTTTCCCCGCAAGCAACTGACCACCAACACCGACATGACCATCACCTGCGAATTCAAGAACGGCAAGGTCTACGTTCTGTCTGGCGCGTACCTGGTGGACGAGCCCAGCGTGAATGGCGAAGACGGCACCATCGATATGCAATTCGACGGCAACAAAGGGATCTGGCAATGACGACATCAATTCCGCTGTGCGTTCCGATCACCGCTCATGATCAGGAGTTGAGCGAACTTAACCTGCGACGTCCAACGGTACCGGAGGTCAGGGCCATCAAGGCGCTGCCGTACAAAATCGACAAGGACGAAGCCATCTCGCTAGACATGGACGTGGCCGCCAAATACATCGCGGTTTGCGCGGCCATTCCCCCATCGGCCGTCAATCAACTGGACCTTTCGGACCTCAACACCCTAGCCTGGGAGATCGCCGGTTTTTTCATGAGCGCAGCGTCGAGCACGTCCAAGACCTGATCACAGTGGTGTACGACCTTGCCTATTTCTGGAAGGCGGATCCTGCCGCGATGATGGCGATGCCGCTGGACATCCTGTTTGAGTCGCTGGACCAAGCGCAACGAATCAACCAAACCCTGCAGGGGGCGTGATGGCAGACAAGTTCCAGCTCAAGGCGCTGATCACCGGCGTCGACAAGCTATCGCCCAAACTCGCCGGGATTCGCAAGAACATCGCAGGCTTCAAAAGGGGGCTCGACAAAACCGGCCTGGGCAAAATCGGCTTCAGTGATCTGGTCTCCGGAGGCGCGCTGGCCGCGCCTTTTGTGGGGGGAGTGCGGGCGGCCATCGAGTTCGAATCGCAAATGGCCGACGTCAAGAAAGTCGTCGACTTCAAGACGCCCGAGCAATTCAAGCAGATGGCGGAGGACATCGCTCTCATGTCTGAGCGGTTGCCGATGGCTGCGGGCGATATCGCCAAGATTGTTGCGGCGGGAGGTCAGTCCGGGATCGCGCGCGATGAACTGATGGGTTTTGCTGAAGCCGCCGTAAAGATGGGCATCGCCTTTGACCAGACCGCCGAAGAAAGCGGCGACATGATGGCCAAGTGGCGGACGGCGTTCAAAATCACCCAGCTTGAAGTCGTCGGCTTGGCCGACAAGATCAACTATCTGGGTAACACCGGTCCAGCCAACACCCGGCAGATCTCCGACATCGTGACCCGCATCGGGCCGCTGGGCGCCATTGCGGGTCTGGCCTCCGGTCAGATCGCAGCATTGGGTGCGACCATGGCGGGTGTTGGCGTCGGCCAGGAAGTGGCTGCCACCGGCATCAAAAACTTCATGCTCGCCCTGACCAAGGGCAAGGCCGCCAGCAAAGGTCAGCAGCAGGCGTTCAAAGCCCTGCGGCTGGATTCAATGGCCGTCGCCAAGGGCATGCAGACCGACGCGCAAGGCACCATCCTTGATCTGCTGAAGAGGGTCAAAGCGGTCAAACCTGAGTCCCAGGCGGGATTGCTCACCACCTTGTTCGGCAGTGAATCTGTCGGAGCCATTGCGCCGCTGCTGACCAACCTGGACCTGCTGCAGAACAACCTGCTCAAAGTCACGGACCAGAAGCAGTACGGCGGCTCCATGGATCAGGAATACGCCGCCAGAGCCGCCACGACCGCGAATAACCTGCAGCTGCTACGCAATGCCGCCTCCAGTGTCGCTCGCGCCATTGGCGATGCGATGCTGCCCGGGGTGAATGCCGTGACCAGTGCGCTGAGACCGATGATCTCAACCGTCGCGCGGCTGATCGCCGATAACCCCAATCTGGTCCGGGGGCTGGCAGTGGCCGGACTGGCGTTTACGGTCATCCGTGCCGCCGTGTTCGCCGCAACCGCCGCCGTGCGGATCATGGGCATCGCGTTTGCTGCAACTCCGGTCGGGCTGATCGCCATTGGCATTGCTGCGGCGGCGGGGCTGATCATCGCTAACTGGGATCGGGTCGGGCCTTTCTTCACGGCGCTGTGGGATCTGATCACCGCCATGGCCACACCCTTCATGGCGTTCATGAAAAAGGTTTTCGACTGGTCGCCACTGGGCATCATCGTCAGAAATTGGAGCCCGATCATCGACTGGTTCAAAAGGATGTTCGACACCATCAAACCCTTCATTGAACCCATTTTGAAATTCATGGGCCTGGAGGACGGCGGGCCGGGGCTGGCTGCCAAGGTGCAACAGGCCGCCGATGAACAACGGCAACGTAACGCAGGGGCGGGCGGTGGCACGGGCGCTTTTCTGGCAGCCAACGCATCGCAGAATGCCATCGCCAGTCAAGCGGCCAACAATCAGGCGATGGGTATTCCATCGTCCAGCGCCTTGCTCAGCAGGCCGTCGTTGCCTGCAGCGGGCAGCCTGTTGACTCAGTCGGCCGCCAACAGTGCGCCAAAGCTGCAAGGTGAGCTCAACATCAACCTGACGGGCGCGCCACCCGGCACCCGCGTCGAACAACCGAAAACCAATCAACCCGGCCTGACCGTTACCCCAAAGGTCGGCTACCGGACCTTGAGCGCGGGAGGATAATCCATGGCGTCAACCTGGCGGGAAAGCCTGCTGCCAGCGTCGTTCCGTGGCGTGCGCTTTGTCATCGAATCATCCTCGGTGCCAGCAGGGCGCAAAGGCCAACTGCACGAGTACCCGCAGCGGGACGAGCCGTTCTTTGAGCAGTTGGGCAAACAGGCACAGATTCACAAGCTGTCGGCCTTTGTCATCGGTGAGGACTGCTTTGAACGTCGAGACCAACTGCTCGAAGCGCTGGAAGCCGAGGGGCCGGGCGAACTGGTCCATCCGTGGCTGGGACGTATGCAGGTCCTGGTCGGTGAATGCGATCTGCAGCACGAACGCCGCGAAGGCGGAATGGCACGCTTTGATCTGACGTTCTACCCGGAACGACCGCGCACGTTCCCGGCTGCCAAGGTCAACACCCAGCAACAGGTCAGCAAGACCTCCGATGGCTTGCTCGCCTCGTCGCTGGCCCGATATCGAGCCGCCATGTCCAAGGTCGATGCAGCGCGGATTAACGTCATCGCCCTACGCAATAGCCTGTCGGGTGCGTACATGGCGATTCAACGCCAGTTCGCGCCGTTTCTCGACCTGTATTCCAATCTGGATAGCTTCGCCCATTCGCTGGTTAACGCGCCGCTGGCACTGGGCTCGATGTTCTCCGGCTATTTCAGCGAGCTGTCAGGAGGTTCACGGTCGAGTGATTCCGGTTTTCGCAACGCTATCGGCAATGCGACCCAGCACGTATCAGCAATCACCAGCGTCAACACCGTCAGCCAGGCTAGCGGCGCGGACACCGGTGCGGTGGCAGAGGCCGTTGCCAACTTGGTACAGGATGCGCTGCTGGTGCAGGTTGCCTTGATCGTTGCGCAGATGCCGGTGACCGCACAGCCTGTTTCAACCGGCTCAGTGCTGCCGATTGACCAACAGGCACTGCAACCGATAATTCGCCCCGAAGTGCCGGTAGCCGATGACGTGATTGAGCTGCGCGACACATTGGCCGGTGCCATCTGGCAAGCGGCATTGAAGGCAGACGTGGCCCACTATCATGCCCTCAACAGTTTGCGACAAACCCTGATTAAGCATTTGAGCGAAGTGGCCAAGTCAGGTGTGCGCCTGGTGGAGGTCAAACCTGCAGAGACGACACCGGCTTTGGTCTTGGCCTACCGACGCTTCGGCGACGCGACCAGGGCTGGGGAGGTGGTGCAACGCAACCGCATCACCCACCCGGGGTTTGTGCCGCCGTTGCCGTTGAAGGTTGCGCAGCGGTAGCTCAGCATTCAGCAGCAGGCAAGCAGATGCACATCTCGCCCAATCTGCTCGCCGCTTTCGATTTCTGCCTTGCGCAGGTCATAAGCTGCCTGCAGGTTCAGCCAGAATTGCGCCGTGGTGCCCAGCGCCTTTGCCAGACGCAAGGCCACATCGGCACTGATATTCCTGCGCTCGCGCACAATATCGTTCACGGTCGGAGCCGAGACATGGAGCGCGCGAGCCAATGCCGCTGGCGTAACGTCCAGAGGCTCCAGAAATTCTTCCCGGAGAATTTCCCCAGGGTGTATCGGGCGCATGCCGTTCTTATGCATGGTTCACCTCAGTGATAATCAACAATTTCTACGTTTTCCGGTCCGTTGCTGCCCCATGCGAAGCAAACTCTGAACTGACCATTGATGCGAATGCTGTGCTGCCCCTTTCTGTCACCATCCAGCTCTTCCAGCCGGTTGCCCGGTGGCGACTTGAGGTCTTGCAGCTCCGTTGCCGCATCCAGCATGGCGAGCTTTCGCTCGGCGACATTTTTTATCGCGCTCCAGCGTCGCGTCTTGCCGGTCTTAAATAATGCTTCGGTTTCTGAACAGCGAAAACTTTGGATCATTCTTAATGCTTAACGTTATGCGTTAATGCTGATTATATTCCGACGCTGATTTTTTTCAAGAGTAATCAGTGCGGCTAAATATCTGCACCCATTTTACTGCCGCCTTGCGCGGTTTTTTTTCGCCCGGAGAAACCCATGCTCGACCCACAGAACGCCGTCAGCCTGACTGTTGACGGCCTGGACTACGGCGGTTGGAAATCGGTCGAGATCTCCGCAGGTCTTGAGCGACAAGCGCGGGATTTTAATCTGGGCATCACCTGGCGCTGGCCTGGGCAGGCAGTCGCCGTGCCCATCCGCCAGGGTGCCAGATGTCAGGTGCGCATTGGCGCCGATCTCGTGCTCACCGGCTGGGTATTCGCTACGCCGATCAGCCATGACGACAAACAGATATCGCTTTCAGTCACCGGCCGTTCGCTGGCTGCAGATCTGGTCGATTGTGCGGCGATCAATAAGCCTGGGCAGTGGAGCGGGCAGGGCGTGCTGAGCATCGTCAAGGCGCTGGCCGCTCCTTACGGCTTGTCGGTGCGAAGTGAAATCCCCGACAGCGGCACCTTGTCAGACCACACCATCGAACCCGGTGAAACCGTTTTTGAGTCCATCGACCGCCTATTGACCAAGTTTCGGGTGTTCTCCACGGATGACGCCAGCGGCAGGGTGGTGCTCGCCAAACCCGGCAGTAAGGGCCGCGCGGTGGACGCTATCGGGGTTGGCAAAAATGTTCTGTCCGGCGAAGCGCCGCTGGACTTCTCGGCCGTATTTTCTGAATACCGCGTGCTGGGTCAGCGCAGTGGTGACGATGAGGCTTTTGGTGAAGCCGCCGCTGGTGTGTCGGCCACCGTGCAGGACCCGCGCACCACCCGCCAGCGCGTGCTGATTATCCAGGAGTCCGGCCAAATGACCGACGCTCTGGCCCAAAGTCGGGCGAATTGGGAGCGTGGCAACCGGATGGGTAAAGCCTTGACCTCCACCTATAAGGTCCAGGGCTGGCGTCAATCCAACGGTGCGCTGTGGCAACACAACATGCTGGTGCGAGTCATCGACCCATTGATCGGCTTCGACCGCGACATGCTGATTGCTGAGGTCACCTATTCACTGAACGAACAAGGCACCGTCACCACCCTGGTGGTAGGTCCGCCCGATGGTTTCGAACCTGAGCCGTTCGATCCGCACAAGGCGCGCAAACTCAAAAAGGGCGGCGCGGCTGACAACTTCGAATATCTGTTACCTGCTGACTGGAAATCGTCCGAATGAACCTACTGAAGCTGCTGGTTCGCGGCACCGTTGTGCTGGCTGACTCGGCAAAGAAGATGCGCACCCTGCAAATGCGCCTGACCGCCGGGGAGGTCAAGGACGGTCTTGAGCACTTCGAACCTTACGGTTTTACCAGCACACCGCTGGCGGGGGCCGAGGGAATCGCCGCTTTCCTCGGCGGCGACCGTTCCCACGGTGTAGTACTGCTGGTCGCAGACCGTCGCTATCGCATCCAGACCCTGAAGCCTGGTGAAGTCGCGATCTTCACCGACGAGGGCGACAAGATCCACTTCAAGCGGGGCCGCATCATTGATATAGAAACACAGACCCTCAACATCCAGACACAGACTCTCAACATCAAGGCGACCGCAGTAAACATCGATGCTCCTGTCCTCAACCACAGCGGAAAAATTATCTCTGACGGCGACCAGATCGCAGCCGGCATCAGCCAGATCAAGCATACCCACGGAGGTGTTCTGCCCGGTCCCGGAGTCACCAGCCCACCACTGGGAGGCGCGTAATGTTTATTACCGGCAATTTCGAAGAAGCATTGCTACGGGTGGTGATCATCAGCTTGTTCACCTGGCGCAGAGCCGGGCCCGACGACCCACTTGATGATGAAGAACGCTACGGCTGGTGGGGTGATAGCTACCCCTCCGTTGCCAATGACCGCATCGGTTCCCGGCTGTGGTTGTTGCGACGGGTCAAGCTGACCGCGCAGACCCGCAGTGATGCGGAATTTTACGCCCGGGAGGCCTTGCAATGGCTGCTGGATGACGACCAGGTCTGTGACATCGCCATCACCACCGAGCAGGTGGCAATCAATCGATTGGATCTGGGCGTGGTGCTGACGACTACCAGCGGCCAAATCGTGCGTTTCGACCCTTCTGAACAGTGGCAGGTGATCTATGCCGTTTGAAACCCCAACCTTGCCTCAACTGGTCAGCCGCACCCAGGCCGATTTAGCGAGCGACTCGCTGCGTCAGTCCGACGCTCAGGTGCTGGCCCGGGCGCACAGTGGCGCGGCCTACGGGCTGTATGGCTACCTTGAGTGGATTGCCGAGCAGATCCTGCCTGATACCGCCGATGAGGTCACGCTGGAACGCTTGGCCGCTTTGCGGTTGCAGCAGCCGCGCAAGGCCGCTCAGCCTGCGTCAGGTCAGGTCGGTTTTAGCGCCGCTGCGGGTGCGGTGCTTGATGTCGATGCCTTGATGCAGTTCGGTGATGGTCGGGTCTACAAGGTGACCGAATCATTGGTGACGGTGGAGGGCAGTAACGTCGGTCACATTGAGGCTGTCGATGCAGGTGCGTTGGGTAATGCTCCAGCAGGGCTGGTCCTGAATGCCGTGCAGCCCATCGAAGGTATCAACGGCCGCTTCACCGTACTCGCCGATGGCCTGTCGGGTGGTGTCGCCCAAGAAGGCATCGAGTCGTTGCGCTCGCGGGTTATCCGCTCCTACCAAGTTATTCCTCATGGCGGCAACCAGGATGACTACGTGACCTGGGCGCTTGAAGTTGCGGGCGTTACCCGGGCCTGGTGCATCCGCAAATACTTGGGGCCAGGCACTGTTGCGGTGTTCTGCATGCGCGACGATGACCCCAGTCCAGTGCCGAATGCAGAGCAACTGGCCGAAGTCCGGGCGCACATTGAGGGAAGGCGTCCGGTAACTGCAGAGTTGTACGTGCTCGCCCCGATTCAGAAGCCCATCAGTTATCGAATCAGGCTGACCCCGGACACGACGGCGGTACGCAGGGCAGTCGAGTCGCAACTGATCGATCTGCACAACCGCGAAGCCGGGCTCGGCGACACGTTATTACTGACGCACATAGCGGAAACAATCAGTGGCGCGACGGGCGAACACGATCACCGACTGGTGTTTCCTTCTGCCGATCAGAAACCGGCAGTCAACGAACTGCTGATTTATGGAGGGGTGCAATGGCTGCCCTGAGAACGGCGGAGCAATACGCTGACCAACTGCGAGCGCTTTTGCCTATCGGTCCCGCCTGGGATCCGGAACGCGTCCCTGAAGTGAGCCAAGTCATGGATCGTCTCGCCTTGGAGCTGGCCCGCATCGATGCGCGGGCCTTCGATCTACTCAATGAAATGGACCCCAACACCGTCAGCGAGCTGGTGACGGATTGGGAAGCGCTGATGAATCTGCCTGATCCTTGTCTGGGCCTAAAACCCTCATTCGAGGATAGGCGGCTTTCAGTGCGTCAGCGTTTGGTCGAAGTGGGCGGCCAGACTCCCGCCTTCTACATCGCCATAGCCGTCAGCCAGGGCTACCCCCATGCAACGGTCACTGAATATCAAGCGCCCCGTATGGGGCGTTCTCGTTTTGGACTGGCGCACTTCGGTACTTGGGCTGTGCAGTTTATGTGGACGCTCAATACCGGCGGGCGCAAGAGGCTAGGGCGAAGATTTGGTGCCTGTCACTGGGGCGAGCGCTTCGGCGTTAACCCGGGCAACGCTATCGAATGTCTAATTCGCCGCGCAGCCCCGGCACACACCGTTGAACACATCAATTTTGATTGAGAGATAAAGCGTGGACTATCCAAAAAGCGTCCCCGGCGTAGGGCTGGTAAATGGCAGGTTTGTTGATGAGGACACTGCTACCGGTATCCAAGGCTCACTGATTCCCGCCGCATGGGGCAATGCCGTAACGACCGAGCTGCTCACCGTTATTGAATCGTCCGGGCAACGACCCTCTGAGAACGATACTACTCAGCTCGTAAATGCCATTCACAGAATCAGTGCCCGTCAGGCAGGGCACGGGCAATGTCGGATATCCGTGGTAAGTCCGTCGGTGCTCAGACTCTTACCGTTCAATGGCAACAGCCTCATAATTCATGGCGTCCCGCAAAAAATCCCTGTGGCGGGTGTGAGCTTATCGAGCGCCGGATTGAGCCCCGATACTGGGTATTATATCTATGCGTACATGCAGGGCGAGGGCATGGCTCTTGAATGTACGACTACTGGGCATACGGTCGATGTTCAGGGTGTACAAGTCAGGCTAGATCGGCAGGACCGGACACTGGTTGGGTGGACCAAGACCAGTACATCCTCAACATTTTCCGTAGATACCGGTGCGGCGATCTGGACGATGAACTGGTTCAATAAACGGCAGAAAAGCATTGTCGCCAGTTCTTCAGCCGACATCAGCTTCACCAATAAAGTGATGAGCGAACTTAGCAGCACGCTCCGCGCGATTGCGCCTGCGTGGGCAGGTGAATTCTGCACCTCAAGTATCAACGGCATATTCTTCAACGGTTTGACCGGTGGTGGCGTCAACATTCAGCTGTATTCGGGTGGTTTGCCTCAAGGCACTCGGATGTCTTCAAACCTCACCGCTGAGGTGTACTGCCCCTTCAATACCCAGACCTTTATTGCCGCCAGGACCGATGGGCTGATCGACTGCCAGCTATACGGGTTCGTTGGTTCGGGCGTAGGGCGTGTCGCCGTCGGCGTTCAGTTATTGATTACTTCATGGGTCTGATATGAAAAAAATAGGATCGTCTTTTTACGATGAGCTTGCTGCCTATGGCGGATTGGTAGGCGAGCACTTTACTTGGCACAGCGATGGGAACATTGAGTTCTTCGATGATACCCCGCCTACAGTGGTCGACGCCGTGAAGCTGATTTATGTCGATCACGATCCTGCCCACCATTCCCTCTTTGAAATATCCGAACGCATTGCCACCTTGATGGCAGCTGCAGATCGTGCCACCGAGGGGATGGGCGACGCTTATACGGCAGGGCTTTTATCCAAGCAGGACATCACGCGTCTCAAGGCGTGGGCCTCTTATCGGGTCAGCCTCAACGGCATTCCGAAGCAAGCAGGCTACCCGCGAGATATTGATTGGCCGACACCGCCCGAACAAGAGCGACCTGATGCTGATCATTAGTTTTGAAATAGCGACTTTCTGACGAATCACGGCAGTCGCGTTAATCCAGAGCATGTTATGAAAGTTACCGAACAAGACCGCGCCATCTTGGCTCAGACCCTCTGGGGTGAGGCGCGCGGCGAAGGCTTTGTCGGGCAAGTCGCAGTCGCTTGGACCATTAGAAATCGCGTTGAAATGGACTTGAGCAATGACGGTAAGCCCGACTGGTGGGGTGAGGGCTACGCAGACGTCTGCAGGAAAGCCTGGCAGTTCAGCTGCTGGAATAAAAACGATCCCAACTTCCCGTATCTCATGGGTGAAAAGCCAATCCCCGCCGCTCAATTACGCATCGCCCGGCAGGCAGCGTCAGCCGTCATGGTAGGTCAAATCCCGGACCCCACTGG
>Ga0247806_10001467_pt1 | contig 11548 bp, 7 predicted proteins | sample UWRJL059202B1_FD_179935 | JGI IMG/M metagenome (GOLD analysis project Ga0247806, IMG submission 179935) | Plant litter microbial communities from Arlington Agricultural Research Station in Wisconsin, United States - UWRJ-L059-202B-1 | ecosystem: Environmental > Terrestrial > Plant litter >... | reverse complement strand
GTGGCCAACGCCCTGGCGCTGCTGGCCTGGACCCAGGTCTGGGTGATCGTGCGACTGGCCGAAGACGGCAGCACCCAGCCGGCCATCGACGTGTCAGGTTCCATCGCCTCTCCCGGACTGACCGCGCTCGCCCTGGCCGGGCTGGCACTGGCCGGTGCCCTCACCATCGCCGGTCCCGTGATCCGCATCATTCTCGGCCTGCTCGAGATGCTTCTCGGTGTCAGCGTGGTGCTGTCGGCCGGCCTGGCCATCGGCGACCCGGTCGGGGCCAGCTCCGCAGCGGTCACGACGACGACCGGTGTCGCCGGCGCTGACTCCACCCGGGCCCTCGTGAGCTCGGCCACACTCACCGGCTGGCCGTTCCTGGCCCTGGCCGCCGGCATCCTGATGCTCCTGATCGGCCTGTTCGTGTGCATCACGGCCCGGTTCTGGCCCGGCCCGACCAAACGCTACGAGGCCACGACCTTCGAACCCGTCACGGATCCCGCGACGGGCCAGGTGCGACCCCGCGACGCCGTCGACGACTGGGACGGCTTGACGCGGGGCGACGACCCCACGGCTCGATAGCCAGCCCAGGCGGCGCCGCCTGTTTTACCGCCCGATCACCCGATTCGGCCCGCTCGAGTGGCCGCGCCGTCTGCTCGGCACCCTGACCCAAGCTAGAATTGACCCGCACGCCCACTGACCAAGGGAGAACCATGAGCTTCGAGTCGGCAGACCCCGGCCACGGCCATTCGACGGCGGCCTGGACCGCAGTCACCATCATGTTGATCGCGTTCGCCATCGGCACCGTCGCGTTCTTCTTCGACGTCGTCTGGCTCGTCTGGGCCTCCGCCGTCCTGCTCCTGGTCGGCCTCGCCGCCGGCTGGATCATGGCGAAGGCCGGCTACGGCGCAGCCTCGGTCGACGGAAGCCACTGACCCGGTGCCCGCCGACTTACTCACAGAGCTCCTGGCCGGCTCCCTGGCCGATGCGGAGACGCGTCGGCGGGAGCTCCCGTTGGGCACCCTCGAAGCGGCGGCGTTGGCCCAGACGCCCGCCCTCGACGCGCTGCATGCACTCGCGCCGGCCGACCAGGTCAGGATCATCGCCGAGGTCAAGCGCGCCAGCCCGTCCCGCGGCCCCCTGGCCGAGATCAGCGACCCGGCCGCCCTGGCCGTCTCCTACGAATTCGGCGGCGCCAGCGCCATCAGCGTGCTCACCGAGCAGCGCCGTTTCCTCGGTTCGCTGCACGACCTCGAGCAGGTTCGCGCCGCCGTGTCCATCCCGGTGCTCCGCAAGGACTTCATCGGCAACGACTACCAGGTGCTCGAGGCCCGCGCGGCCGGTGCCGACCTGGTTCTGCTCATCGTCGCGGCCCTCGACCAGGCCACCCTGGGTAGCCTGCACCGGCTGGTCCTGGAACTCGGCATGACGCCGCTGGTGGAAACCCACAGCGCCGACGAGGTCGATCGCGCCCTGGATGTGGGCGCCAACCTGGTGGGCGTGAACGCCAGGAACCTGAGTACCTTCGAGCTCGACCAGAATCTGTTCGCGAGTCTGGCCGACCGTATTCCTTCCGGCGTCATCCGCGTCGCCGAATCCGCGGTCAAGACGGCCGCGGACGTCGCGCACTATCGTGCCGCCGGCGCCGACGTCGTCCTGGTCGGCGAAGCCCTCGTCACCAGCGATCCCATCCTCACTCTCTCTGAATTCTTGGCGGTATAGATGTCCATCGAACCAGATTCCCTCCGCGCCCAGGTCGGGCCGTACTTCGGTGACTTCGGCGGCCGGTTCGTGCCCGAGTCGCTCGTGGCCGCGCTCGACGAACTCTCGGCCGAGTACGAGCTGGCCAAGGTCGACCCGGCCTTCGCCGCCGAATTGACCGAGCTGCACCGCAGCTACACCGGCCGCCCCTCGCTGATCACCGAGGTGCCCAGGTTCGCCGCGCATGGCGGGGGCGCCCGCATCATCCTCAAGCGGGAAGACCTCAACCACACCGGCTCGCACAAGATCAACAACGTGCTCGGCCAGGTGCTGCTCACCAAGCGGATCGGCAAGAAGCGTGTCATCGCCGAGACCGGCGCCGGCCAGCACGGCGTTGCCACGGCCACCGCCGCGGCCCTGTTCGGCCTGGACTGCGTCATCTACATGGGCGAGGTCGACACCGAACGCCAGGCGCTCAACGTGGCCAGGATGCGCCTGCTCGGCGCCGAGGTCGTCTCGGTCAAGACCGGCTCCCGCACCCTCAAGGACGCCATCAACGACGCCATGCGCGACTGGGTGACCAACGTCGAGACGACCAACTACGTTTTCGGCACCGTCGCCGGGCCGCACCCGTTCCCCGCCATGGTGCGCGACTTCCAGAAGATCATCGGTGAAGAAGCCCGGCAGCAGGTGCTCGACCTCACCGGCCGGCTGCCCGATGCCGTCACCGCCTGCGTCGGCGGCGGATCCAACGCGATGGGAATCTTCCACGCCTTCCTCGATGACCCCGGAGTCGCCCTGTACGGCTTCGAAGCCGGCGGCGAAGGCATCGAGGGTCTCCGCCACGCCGCGACCCTCACCAAGGGACGCCCCGGTGTGCTGCACGGTGCCCGCAGCATGATGCTGCAGGACGAAGACGGCCAGACCGTCGAATCGCACTCCATCTCGGCCGGCCTGGACTACCCGGGCGTCGGCCCAGAGCACGCCTGGCTCGCCAGCATCGGCCGGGCCACCTACCTGCCCGTCACCGACGCGGAGGCGATGGAATCACTCCGGCTGCTCAGCCGCACGGAGGGCATCATCCCGGCGATCGAATCGGCGCACGCCCTGGCCGGCACCCTCGAACTCGGCAAGCGACTCGGCCCCGACTCGATCATCCTGGTCAACCTCTCCGGCCGCGGCGACAAAGACATGGAAACCGCCGGCCGGTACTTCGACCTTCTCGACGCGGGAGCAGAACAGCTGTGACGAACACCGACATCCGCCCCGCCTTCGCCAGCACCGTCGAGGCGCGCATCAACGCCCGTCGGGCCTCCGGCGGTGGCGCCCTGATCGGCTACCTGCCGGTCGGGTTCCCGACCCTGACCGAGAGCATCGACGCTGCAGTGGCCATCGCCAGCAACGGCGTGGACATCCTCGAGCTCGGTTTGCCGTACTCCGACCCCGTCATGGACGGCCCGGTCATCCAGGCTGCGACCGTGCAGGCCCTGGCCAACGGGTTCCGGCTCACGCACGGTTTCGAGGCCGTCGCCGCGATCACCGCGCAGGTCGACACCCCGGTGCTGGTGATGACGTACTGGAACCCGGTGCTGCAGTACGGCGTCGACAGGTTCGCCGATGACCTCGCCGCCGCCGGGGGAGCCGGGCTGATCACGCCCGACCTCATCCCCGACGATGCAGAGAGCTGGCTGGACGCCAGCGAGCGAGCCGGACTCGACCGGGTCTTCCTCGCCGCCCCGTCCTCCTCCGACGAACGCCTCGTGCAGGCCGTGACCAAGAGCCGCGGTTTCGTCTACGCCGTGTCCACCATGGGCATCACCGGTGCCCGCTCCGACGTCGACTCCGCCGCCCGTGTGCTCGTCACCCGGCTGCGCGAGGCCGGATCCACCAGCGCATGCGTCGGCCTGGGCATTTCCACCCCCGCCCAGGTACGCGAGGTACTGGAGTATGCCGACGGCGCCATCGTGGGCTCCGCCCTGGTGAAGGCACTCGCCGACGGCGGCGTCGCTGCCGTCGGCCGCCTCGCGGCGGAACTCGCCTCCGGTGCCAGGGACATCCGCGCCGCCGTCTAGCCTTCGAAGCCCGGTGAATATCGCACCAGGCGATCTAAGGTAAATTATCCGAGGCGGTCGATCGACCGGCTCCCAGTGGCCACCTGGCCACGATGAAAGGTTGTTGTCGTGCACTTGAGCATTCCGAGCCCCGAGTGGAGCTACTTCGACCTGGGCATCTTCCGCATCCACGCGTATGCGATCTGCATCCTGGTCGGCATCTTCGCCGCGACCGCCCTGACCAGCCGCCGGCTGACCAAGCGCGGCGGCGAGCCGGGAGTGGTGCTCGACATCATCCTTTGGGCGGTGCCGCTGGGCATCGTCGGAGCGCGGATCTTCCACGTACTCACCCACCCCAACGACTACTTCGGCGCGGGCAAGAACCTCTGGGAGGTCTTCGCGGTCTGGAACGGCGGCATCGCCATCTTCGGTGCCCTGCTCGGCGGCGCGGTCGGCGCCTACATCGGATGCCGCCTGTCCGGCATCCGCTTCTGGTCGTTCGCCGACGCGCTGGCCCCCGGCCTGCTGCTGGCCCAGGCCTTCGGGCGGCTCGGCAACTGGTTCAACAGCGAGCTGTTCGGCCTGCCCACCACCCTGCCGTGGGGCCTGGAAATCTCGCCCGACAATCCCGCGTACCCCGTCGGACTGCCGGAGGGCACCCTGTTCCACCCGACCTTCCTCTACGAGATCATCTGGAACCTCGTCGGTGTCGCCGTGATCCTGCTGCTCGAACGCCAGTTCCGGCTCCGCTGGGGCTCCGCCTTCGGCGTGTACCTGATCTGGTACGGCGCCGGCCGCACCGTTTTCGAATCGATCCGGGTCGACCCCAGCGAGATCTTCTTCGGCCTGCGCACCAATGTCTGGGCGGCTTTGTTCGCCATCGTGCTCGGCCTGGTCATCATTCTGGTGCAGAGCCGACGCCACACCGGACTCGAGTTGAGCCCGTACCGTCCAGGTCGCGAGTGGAAGCCGCTCGACCCTGAGGTAGAATCTGGTGAAACCGATTCCGAGCGAGGCGATCACGGCGACGATGCTGCTGAACCCGTTGAATCACGCGACGTCGACGCCACAAGCACAACCGACTCCCGCCCCTAGCCGAGGTCATCCCACCCGGTCCACGCTTTCCGCCCGATATTGACGGGCGGTGCGGCTTCTCCTCTTCCAGCGGGCCAACGTCGTCCCCACCTGCCAGTCATTTTGTGAGGACGGTCTAATGACGCAGCAACCACTCTTCTCGCGGTTCAGTAGTGTTCCCGAAAGTCAGGGTCTCTACAACCCGCACGACGAGCGTGACGCCTGTGGCCTCGCCATGGTCGCGACCCTGCGGGGCACGGCCGGACACGACATCATCACGCGGGCGCTCGACGCCCTGCGCAACCTGGAACACCGCGGCGCCGTGGGCTCCGACGCCGGCACCGGCGACGGTGCGGGTATCGTCACGCAGATCCCGGATGAGTTCTTCCGGGCGGTGTCGACGTTCGCGCTGCCGGAGGCCGGCCGCTACGCCGTCGGCAACGTGTTCCTGCCCACCGAACCCACCGCGCGCAGCACCGTCAAGGGTGCCATCGAAGCGATCGCCCGCCAGGAGAACCTGGTCGTGCTGGGCTGGCGCGAGGTGCCCGTGCGCCCCGACGAGGTCGGCAACCTGGCCCGCGCCGCCATGCCCGCGATCCAGCAGCTCTACGTGGCCAGCAACCGCACCACCGAAGACGGCCTCCTGCTGGGCGGAATCGACCTGGACCGCCAGGCCGTCCGGCTGCGGAAGCGCAGCGAACGTGAGCTGGAGACCTACTTCGCGTCGCTGTCGTGCCGCACCATCGTCTACAAGGGCATGGTCACGACCCTGCAGCTCGAACCGTTCTACCCGGACCTGTCCGACGAACGCTTCACCTCGAAGCTCGCTCTCGTGCACTCGCGCTACTCCACCAACACCTTCCCGTCCTGGCCGCTCGCCCAGCCGTTCCGCATGATCGCGCACAACGGCGAGATCAACACCGTGCAGGGTAACCGCAACTGGATGCGCGCCCGCCAGTCCCAGCTCGAATCCGAGCTGCTCGGCGACCTGAACCCGCTGTTCCCGATCGTCACCCCCGGCGCGAGCGACTCCGCCTCGTTCGACGAGGTGGTTGAGCTGCTCAGCCTGTCCGGCCGTTCGCTGCCGCACGCCGTGATGATGATGGTGCCGGAGGCCTGGGAGAACCAGCCCGGGCTCGACCGTGACCGCCGAGCCTTCTACGAGTACCACTCCATGCTGATGGAGCCGTGGGACGGTCCGGCCGCGATCGTCTTCACCGACGGCACCCTCGTCGGCGCCACCCTGGACCGCAACGGCCTGCGCCCCGGGCGCTACGTCATCACCGATGAGGGTCTCGTCGTGCTCGCCAGCGAGATCGGCGTCATCGACGTCGACCCCGCCCATGTGGTGCGGAAAGGCCGGCTGCAGCCGGGCAAGATGTTCCTGGTCGACACCGAGGCCGGGCGCATCATCGAGGACGAAGAGGTCAAGGGCGAGCTCGCCGCCAGCGAACCCTGGGGTTCCTGGCTCGACGCCGGCCGGATCAACCTCAAGGACCTGCCGGAGCGGGAGCACATCGTGCACCCGCCGGCATCCGTCGTGCGCCGCCAGCGCACCTTCGGCTACACCGAAGAAGAGGTGCGCATCCTGCTCGCCCCGATGGCACGCAACGGCGCAGAGCCGCTCGGCGCCATGGGCTCGGACACGCCGATCGCCGTGCTCAGCGAACGCCCCCGGTTGCTCTTCGACTACTTCACCCAGCAGTTCGCGCAGGTGACGAACCCGCCGCTGGACTCGATCCGCGAAGAGGTCGTCACCAGCCTCAAGCTGGGCCTCGGCCCCGAGCTCAACCTGCTCTCCGCCGGGCCGGAGCACGCCCGCCAGGTCGTGCTCGACTTCCCGGTGATCGACAACGACGAGCTGGCCAAGATCCAGCACATCGACACGTCGCCCGGCAGCCGCACCACCACCACCATCCGCGGCCTGTACCGCTTCGACGACGGCCCGGGCGCGCTCTCGGCCCGCATCGAGGAGATGTGCCACGAGGTCGACGCGGCGATCGAAGCGGGCGCGCTGTTCATCGTGCTCTCCGACCGGGACAGCTCGAAGGACCTCGCCCCGATCCCGTCGCTGCTCATGATCGCCGCCGTGCACCACCACCTGATCCGCACCGAGAACCGCCTCAAGGTGGGCATCGTGGTGGAAGCCGGTGACGTGCGCGAGGTGCACCACGTGGCCCTGCTGATCGGCTACGGCGCCAGCGCCGTCAACCCGTACCTGGCCATGGAAACGTGTGAGGACCTCGTCCGCAGCGGCTTCATCACCAACGTCACTCCCGAGAAGGCCGTGAAGAACGTGATCAAGGCGCTCGGCAAGGGCGTGCTCAAGATCATGTCGAAGATGGGCATCTCCACGGTGTCCTCCTACGCCGGCGCGCAGACTTTCGAGGCCGTCGGGCTCAGCCAGGAGTTCATCGACCAGTACTTCACCGGCACCACGAGCAAGCTCGGCGGTGTCGGCATCGACGTCATCGCGGCAGAGAACCTCGAACGGTACGCCGGTGCCTACCCGCAGGATGCCGCCGTCACTGTGCACGAACGCCTCGCCACCGGTGGCGAGTACCAGTGGCGCCGCGATGGTTCCCCGCACCTGTTCAACCCGGAGACCATCTTCCGGTTGCAGCACTCCACCCGAACCCGCCGGTACGACATCTTCAAGGAGTACACCAAGCTCGTCGACGACCAGTCGGAGAGCCTGATGACCCTGCGCGGCATGTTCGCCTTCAACGTGGGCGCCCGCAAGCCGGTGCCGATCGACGAGGTCGAGTCGGTCGCGTCGATCGTGAAGAAGTTCTCCACCGGTGCGATGAGCTACGGCTCCATCTCGCAGGAGGCGCACGAGACCCTGGCCATCGCCATGAACCGGCTGGGCGGCAAGTCCAACACCGGTGAGGGCGGCGAAGACCTCGATCGGTTGCTCGACCCCGAACGGCGCAGCGCCGTCAAACAGGTCGCTTCCGGCCGGTTCGGCGTCACGAGCATGTACCTCACCCACGCCGACGACATCCAGATCAAGCTCGCCCAGGGCGCCAAGCCGGGGGAGGGCGGCCAGTTGCCGCCCACCAAGGTCTACCCGTGGGTGGCCCGCACCCGGCATGCCACCGCCGGGGTCGGCCTGATCTCCCCGCCCCCGCACCACGACATCTACTCGATCGAAGACCTCAAGCAGCTGATCTTCGACCTCAAGCGAGCCAACCCGACCGCGCGCATCCACACCAAACTGGTCAGCCAGTCCGGTATCGGTGCGGTCGCGGCCGGGGTCGCCAAGGCGCTCTCCGATGTGATCCTGGTGTCAGGGCACGACGGCGGCACCGGCGCGAGCCCGCTCAACTCGCTCAAGCACGCGGGCACGCCCTGGGAACTCGGCCTGGCCGAGACCCAGCAGACCCTCATGCTCAACGGGATGCGCGACCGCGTCGTCCTGCAGGTCGACGGCCAGTTGAAGACCGGCCGGGACGTCGTCATCGGCGCCCTCCTGGGCGCGGAGGAATTCGGTTTCGCGACCGCACCGCTGATCGTCGAGGGCTGCATCATGATGCGGGTCTGCCACCTGGACACCTGCCCGGTCGGCGTCGCCACGCAGAACCCGGAACTGCGCAAGCGTTTCTCCGGCAAGGCCGACTACGTGGTGAACTTCTTCGAATTCATCGCGCAAGAGGTGCGCGAGTACCTCGCCGAGCTCGGGTTCCGCAGCCTGGAAGAAGCCACGGGGCGCAAGGAACTGTTGAACGTGAACGGTGCACTGAACCACTGGAAGGCGTCAGGGCTCGACCTCCGGCCGATCCTGATCGGGCCGGACTTCTCCGACTCAGAGCCGCGCCAGTCCGGCCGTGAGCAGGAGCATGAACTCGAGAAGCACTTCGACGTCGAGCTCATCCGGCAGAGCGCCAACGTGCTCGAACACGGCGGCCGGGTGGAGATCACCCTGCCCATCCGCAACACGGAGCGCGCGGTCGGCACGATGCTCGGCCACGAGGTGACCCTGCGTCACGGCGAGAACGGCCTGCCGGCGGGGTCGATCGACGTGACGCTGACCGGCTCGGCGGGTCAGTCGCTCGGCGCCTTCCTGCCCAGCGGCATCACCCTGCGCCTCGAAGGCGACTCCAACGACTATGTCGGCAAGGGTCTCTCCGGCGGCCAGATCGTCGTTCGCCCCGATCGCGGCAGTGTGTTCGCCGCCGAGGACAACGTGATTGCCGGCAACGTGATCGGCTACGGCGCGACGCTGGGCAGCATGTTCATCCGCGGCATCGTCGGCGAACGGTTCCTGGTGCGCAACTCCGGCGCCACCGCCGTCGTCGAAGGCGTGGGCGACCACGCCCTCGAGTACATGACCGGTGGACTCGCCGTCATCCTCGGTGAGACCGGCCGGAACCTCGGTGCCGGGATGTCGGGCGGTACCGCCTACATCTACAACCTGCGCTCAGAGCTCGTCAACCGCGACTCGCTCGACTCCGGTGAGCTCACCCTGCTGCCGCTCGGCAGCGCCGACATCGAAATCGTCGGCGACCTGCTCGAACAACATCTGGAACAGACCGATTCTGTTCTGGCCGCGCGGTTGCTCGCCGACCGCGACACGACAATGAAGAATTTCGTCAAGGTACTGCCGCGCGACTACGCGGCGGTCCTGGCGACCAGGCAGAGCGCGGTGGCCGAGGGTCTCGACCCCGACGGCGACGTCGTCTGGAACCGCATCTTGGAGGTAACCAATGGCTGACCCGAAGGGATTCCTGAAGACCACGGACCGGGAGCTTCCCAGCCGCCGTCCGGTCTCCATCCGTTTGATGGACTGGAAAGAGGTCTATGAGGCCGGCGATTCCGCCGTGCTCAAGCGCCAGGCCGGCCGCTGCATGGACTGTGGTGTGCCGTTCTGCCACCAGGGTTGCCCGCTGGGCAACCTGATTCCCGAGTGGAACGACCTCACCTGGCGGGACGAGGGCCGTCAGGCCATCGAACGCCTGCACGCCACCAACAACTTCCCCGAGTTCACCGGCCGGCTCTGCCCGGCTCCGTGTGAATCCGCTTGCGTACTCGGCATCAACCAGCCGGCCGTGACGATCAAGCAGGTGGAGGTCTCGATCATCGACCAGGCCTTCGCCGAAGGGTGGGTCACCCCGCAGCCTCCCGGCCGGCTCACCGGCAAGACCGTTGCCGTGGTCGGGTCGGGTCCGGCCGGCCTCGCTGCCGCCCAGCAGCTCACCCGCGCCGGCCACACCGTCGCGGTGTTCGAGCGGGACGACCGGATCGGCGGCCTGCTGCGCTACGGCATCCCGGACTTCAAGATGGAGAAGAAGCACCTCGACGGCCGGCTGGCCCAGATGACCGCTGAGGGCACCCGGTTCCGCGCCGGCGTGACCATCGGTGTCGACATCACCTGGACGGACCTGCGGGCCCGGTACGACGCGGTCATCGTCGCCACCGGCGCCATGGTGCCGCGCGACCTGCCGATCCCCGGCCGTGACCTTCCCGGCGTGCACTTCGCCATGGAATACCTGGTTCAGCAGAACAAGGTCGGCGCGGGTGACACCGTCGACAACCAGATCCTCGCCGAGGGCAAGCATGTCGTGGTCCTCGGCGGCGGCGACACCGGCGCCGACTGCATCGGCACCGCCCACCGTCAGCTCGCCGCATCCGTGACTAACCTCGCGATCGGCAAGCAGCCCGGCGACAGCCGGCCGGAGCACCAGCCCTGGCCGATGTCACCGACCCTGTTCGAGGTCTCCAGCGCCCATGAGGAAGGCGGCTCGCGCCAGTACCTGGCGTCGACAATTGAATTCCTGGCCAACGATGCGGGTGAGGTTCGGGCGATTCGCGTCGCCGAGACCGAATATCTCGATGGTCGCCGTGTCCCCAAAGCGGGGACAGAACGAGAGATTCCCGCTGATCTGGTGTTGCTGGCACTGGGATTCACCGGTCCGGACAGCGCTGAGCTCACCCAGGAGCTGCACGTGCCGCTCGACGCACGGAGTAATGTCGTTCGTGATGGGGATTACCAGACCAGCCACGAGGGCGTTTTTGTTGCCGGAGATGCAGGCCGCGGTCAGTCGCTCATCGTTTGGGCGATCGCCGAAGGACGCGCTGCTGCGGCAGCGGTCGATCGGTATCTCGAAGGCGAGACTCAACTGCCCGCCCCGGTGAAGCCAACGGATCATTCGTTTGCCATCTAGGCGAACGAACTGACAACCCGCTGCCCAAATCTCCACACACAATCGAACGCACCAATGCGCCTACCCGGCGCGGAAACCGGAGATCCACCAGTATGAGACGCGCGAAAATCGTCGCAACCCTCGGGCCGGCAGCATCCAGCTACGAGCAGATCAGGGCCATCATCGACGCAGGCGTTGACGTCTGCCGCATGAACCTGAGCCACGGCGACTACACCGTGCACGAGGGCGTCTACGCCAACGTGCGCAAGGCGGCGAACGACTCCGGCCGCGCCATCGCAGTGATGGTCGACCTGCAGGGCCCGAAGATCCGCCTCGGCAAGTTCGAGGGCGGCCCCTACGACCTGGCCGTTGATGACATCTTCAAGATCACCACCGAAGACATCCTCGGCACCAAGGAACTCTCCGGCACCACCTACAAGGGCCTGCCGAACGACGTCAAGCCCGGCGACTTCCTGCTCATCGACGACGGCAAGGTCAAGGTCGAGGTCGTCGAAACCGACGGCACCGTCGTGACCACCAAGGTCATCGTCGCCGGCCCGGTGTCGAACAACAAGGGCATCAACCTGCCCG
>Ga0247806_10001464_pt1 | contig 11556 bp, 9 predicted proteins | sample UWRJL059202B1_FD_179935 | JGI IMG/M metagenome (GOLD analysis project Ga0247806, IMG submission 179935) | Plant litter microbial communities from Arlington Agricultural Research Station in Wisconsin, United States - UWRJ-L059-202B-1 | ecosystem: Environmental > Terrestrial > Plant litter >... | reverse complement strand
GCATGATCTTGACGTGCGTCAGGCTGCACGAGAGCTCGGGCGCGCTTTTCCAGCGGCGATTGTCGCTGTTGCAATACCGCGCCTTTTGCTCGGGCGTGATGTCGGCTGGCGTCAGAGCATTGACGCGTTCGGCCGCAATTCCGGCAGCCGCAAAACGCGCTTCCATGGTGGCGCGCCGGTCGGTCCGGTGCGCCAGATTGATATAATAGGCTTTCAATTATCCCAGTGATCCAGCGCGCCCAGATCCCGCACCGCGCCGCGCGCCGCCGAGGTGGCAAAGGCCGCATAAGCCCGCAGCGCCTGCGTTACGTTGCGCTTGCGCGGATGCGCCGGCTTCCAGCCCAGCGCGTCCTGGTCGTGGCGGCGCTGGACCAGTTCATCGTCGCTCACGAGCAGCTTGATGGTGCGGTTGGGGATGTCGATTTCGATGGTGTCGCCTTCGCGCACCAGCCCGATGGTGCCGCCTTCGGCAGCTTCGGGGGAAACGTGGCCAATGGAGAGCCCCGAGGTGCCGCCCGAAAAGCGTCCGTCGGTCAGCAGGGCGCAGGCTTTGCCCATGCCCTTGGATTTGAGATAGCTCGTTGGATAGAGCATTTCCTGCATGCCGGGGCCGCCGCGCGGACCTTCGTAGCGGATCACCAGCACGTCGCCGGCCTTGATCTCATTGGCCAGGATCGCCTTGACGGTATCGTCCTGGCTCTCGAACACCCGCGCCGGGCCGGTGAACTTGAGGATGGAATCATCCACCCCAGCCGTCTTCACGATGCAGCCGTCGATGGCGATATTGCCCTTGAGCACCGCAAGGCCGCCATCCTTGGAGAACGGATTTTCAGCCGAGCGGATCACGCCATTCTTGCGGTCGAGGTCCAGTTCAGCCCAGCGGTTGGACTGCGAAAACGCCTGCGTCGTCCGCACGCCGCCGGGAGCGGCCATGTAGAAATTGCGGACGCTCTCCGAATTGGTGCGCGAAATATCCCATTTGTTGATGGCGTCGCCCATCGTCGCGGCGTGCACGGTTGGTTCGCTGCGATTGATCAGGCCGGCGCGGTCGAGCTGGCCCAAAATCGCAAAGATACCGCCGGCGCGGTGCACGTCTTCCATGTGCACGTCGCTCTTGGCAGGCGCCACCTTGGTCAGCACCGGCACCTGCAGGCTGAGGCGATTGATGTCGTCCATGGTGAAATCGACGCCACCTTCGTGGGCTGCGGCCAGGATATGCAGCACGGTATTGGTCGAGCCGCCCATGGAAATATCCAGCGTCATGGCGTTTTCGAACGCTGCCTTGGTGGCAATCGAGCGTGGCAGCACGGAGGCGTCGTCCTGCTCGTACCAGCGCTTGGTGATGTCGACGATCAGATGCCCGGCTTCCTGGAACAGCCGCTTGCGATCCGAGTGCGTGGCAAGCGTCGAGCCGTTACCGGGCAGCGACAGGCCGAGCGCCTCGGTCAGGCAATTCATCGAGTTGGCGGTGAACATGCCCGAGCACGACCCGCAGGTGGGGCAGGCGGCTTCCTCGACAGCCTGCACTTCCTCGTCGCTATAGCTGTCGTCGGCAGCCATCACCATGGCGTCGACCAGATCGAGGGCCTGCAGCTTGCCCTTGATCATGGCCTTGCCGGCTTCCATCGGGCCGCCTGACACGAAGATCACCGGGATGTTGATGCGCATGGCGGCGTTCAGCATGCCGGGGGTGATCTTGTCGCAATTGGAGATGCAGACCATGGCGTCGGCGCAGTGCGCGTTGACCATGTACTCCACCGAGTCGGCGATCAGATCGCGGCTGGGCAGCGAATACAGCATCCCGTCATGGCCCATGGCGATGCCGTCGTCGACCGCGATGGTGTTGAATTCCTTGGCGACGCCACCCGCCGCCTCGATCTCGCGCGCCACCAGTTGGCCGAGGTCCTTGAGGTGCACGTGACCGGGCACGAACTGGGTAAAACTGTTGACCACCGCGATGATCGGCTTGCCGAAGTCACCGTCCTTCATGCCGGTCGCGCGCCAGAGGCCCCGGGCGCCGGCCATGTTGCGGCCATGGGTGGTGGTGCGGGAGCGATATGCCGGCATGATGAATTCCTCGATAGCGTGGCGCGTTCAGGCGCCTTGGTCACCTTCTTTAGACCCATTCGAAACCCGGATCAACGTAAACCGTACCGTACGGTACGCTTGATTACCGTGCATCGCTTGAGCACTCTTGGCGTTGTGAGCACAACAGCGAACGAGGTCCCCCATGAGTGAACATCAATCCGGCTATCGCCAAATCGCCGTCGGACAGGCCACGCCCGATGCGGTGACCGTCGGCATCGAAGCGGGCCCGGACGGCCAGCCCAAGGCCGCCGTCTGGTGGGAAGCCAAGGGCGATATCGACGCCGACGAGGCCGAATACGCCTATGTGCCCGAAGCTTTCGCCGCCGCCGAAGCCGCTCGCGCCCTGCACGGCTTCAGCGAAGTCGTCGTGGCGCTGCAGGATGGTCTGAGCTGGCTGCCGGGCTGGGGCGAGTTGCGCAGCAATCCCCGCGACAAGGAGCCGATCGGCGACGTCCGCAATACCGATCTGTCATCGGATGAAACCGAAAAGCTCGCAGCCGGGCTCGAAACCGAGAGCGACGCCTAGTTGTTGATCCGGGTAATGCCCCAATAGGTCTCGCTGCAACTGTCGTCGCTGCAGATATTGGCCATCCATAACGCGCCATTGGCAAAGCCGACGCCTTCGCTGGTCACGATCAGATCGGCGTAATCCTGGCTCGCCAGCGCATCGAGGGTGTCCTCGGTGACCAGCGTGTCGAAATTGTCGATGAAATCGGCTGGCTCGAAGATGTCGTAAAGCTCGCCATTGGCGGCGACCTGGAACGGATACTCTGCAAGATCGGCGATGCCGCTGGCCGGATCGCCCGCCACGAACGCATCCTTGAGTGCGTCGAACGCCTCGCCAAAGCCGACAGAATCGCCCTGCACGGTTTCGATCTGCGCCATCACCTCTTCTTCCTGGGCAAAAGCCGGGAGTGCGAGGGCAAAGGTCAGGCAGGACACGGCAAGCAACAGGCGCATGAGAGCTCCAAAAACAGTGTTGGTGCCCGGCTTATAGCCCAGGATTGCGGCGACCGGAGGTCACGTTTATCCGTTCAGGCCGCTGGCCGGCCCGACAGGATCATGTAGTTGATCCCCATGTCGCGCGACAGTTTCCAGGCATCTTCGATCGGGTGATAGACCACACCGGTTTCAGCCATGATAACCAGTCCGTTGCGCGTCAGCAGTGCCTTGATCTCGTCTGGCGTCAGGAACTTGTTCCAGTCGTGGGTGCCGACCGGCAGCCAGCGCAGCACGCGTTCGGCGCCGATCACCGCCAGCGCCAACGCGCGCAAGGTCCGGTTCAGCGTCGCCGTCAGTGTCAGCCCGCCCGGATTGACCAGGTCGGCACAGCTTTTCATGTACAGCGGCACGTTATCGACGTGCTCCACCACTTCCATGTTGAGCACCACATCGTAGTGCGCGCCTGCTGCAGCCAGTGCCTCGCTGGTCGTCGCCCGATAGTCGATTTCGAGACCCGACTGCTCGGCGTGCAATTTCGCGATGATGATATTGCGCTCCGCCGCGTCGATCCCGGTGACCGTCGCACCCAGCCGGGTCAGCGGCTCGCACAGCAAACCGCCGCCGCATCCGACATCGAGGATGGTCAGTCCCTCGAACGGTCGCATCGCCGTGCCGTCGCGGCCGAAATGACTCAGCAAGTGCTCGCGGATATAGGCCAGGCGCACCGGATTGAACTTGTGCAGCGGCTTGAACTTGCCCTTGGGGTTCCACCATTCCTCGGCCATCGCGGTAAACTTGGCGATCTCGGCGTCGTTGATGGTGGTCGTCATGGGGCAAGCTCCGGTGTTGCTGTCATATGGGCCCGGCACCCGGCCCGAGGCAAGGCGCCCGCGCGTCGCAGGTCTTCAACGTATCCCTAGGCCTGCTGGATCGCCGACAGCTTCCACTCGCGCCCGATCTGGCGCACGAAGGTCCAAAGCTCCGTGGTCTGGCTGACACTGTCCGCATCGCCATCCACCACCTGCCCGCTGGCCCGGTCGCGCGTTACATCGATCGATTCGTAGCGCATCGCAGCCGTGGCAAATTCGCTTTGCCCCTCACGCCAGCTCTCCGAAATATCGCCCTGCAACAGCGTCACCGCCGACACTTCGTTCTTGACGCCACGGCTGGCGTTCTCGCCCAGCTCTTCCGACAGATACGACATCATTTCGGGCGTCGTCAGGCGCCGCAGCGTGCCGTAATCCTCGGCGCCGAACGCCGTCTGCACCTCGGTCAGCATCTGCTGGAACTGATCGAGATCACGCCCGCCGACCGACAATTCGTTTGGATTGCGCGGGCGCTTGGGGGCAGCGCTGCGCTGGCCCAGATTGCCCATGCCACCCAGGCCCGAGCCACCCAGACCCGAGCGGCCATTGCCACCACTATTGCCCGAACGCGGTCCACCCGCGCCCGCCATTTGTGGACGCGCAAAGCGGCGCAACAGCCAGCTGGCGATGAAGCCGATGATCAGGACCTGGATCAGCATGGCAAAAATGCCGCCGAAACCGCCAAAGCCGCCGCCGAACATCATGCCCAGCAAGCCACCGAACATCAGCCCGGTCATGATGCCGCCAAAGCCGCCAAACGCCCCGCGCTGCTGCTGGCCCGCCTGCGCGGTGGTGCGCGGCTGGGCTTGCTGCGCCGGGGTCATGGTGCGTTGTACCGGCGCGGTCACATTAGGCGAGGTGTTGGTGGCGGGTGCCGAATTGAACGTGCGGGTGCCGCGGCTGCCAAAGCTGCCGCCGCGCCGGGCTTCGGCCTGATCGATCGAAACCATGGTGAGCGCCATGACGAGCGTGGCGAACAGACTGGCAAGGCGAAAGCGCTTGGAGGCGAACATGGGCGTTTGGTTTCCCGACAAAATAATGGTCTGGCAATAATATGGGATGGCGCGCGCCCGATGTGTAGGGCCTGCCAAACAAAAGGGTGTCGCGGCGCTGCGGCTACCATCCGGGTCACGCGCGCGATGGCTCACTTCATCGCTCCGCTTCGGCTTCCCTGTTGATCCCGACCCGCCTTTGTCGTATGTCCCGCCAAATTGTTAAGCGTACCGCCGGGTTCGGCAGCAGTTCAGGACATAAATTGGCTCGCATCGTCGTCAAGTTCGGTGGCACTTCGGTCGCCACCGTTGAACGCATTCGCCAGGCTGCGCGCCACGTCAAGCGCGAAGTCGATGCCGGCCATCAGGTCGCCGTCGTCGTCTCCGCCATGTCGGGCAAGACCAATGAGCTCGTCGGCTGGGTCAATGAAGCCAGTCCGCTGCACGATGCGCGCGAATACGACGCCGTCGTTGCCTCGGGCGAGCAGGTCACCGCCGGGCTGATGGCCATCGTGCTCAGCGAAATGGGCATCCAGTCGCGCTCCTTCGCCGGCTGGCAGGTGCCGATCCGCACCGATGACGCGCATGGCGCCGCCCGCATCACCGAAATCGACCCGACCGAACTCGACAAGCGCCTCAACGATGGCTGGGTCCCGGTCATCACCGGATTCCAGGGCATTTCCCCGCACGACCGGATCACGACGCTGGGTCGCGGCGGCTCGGACACCTCGGCGGTGGCGGTGGCAGCGGCGATCAAGGCCGATCGCTGCGACATCTATACCGATGTGGACGGCGTTTACACGACGGATCCGCGTATCGTGCCCAAGGCGCAGCGCCTGACCAAGATTTCCTTCGAGGAAATGCTCGAGATGGCGTCGCTCGGGGCCAAGGTCTTGATGATCCGCTCGGTCGAGATGGCCATGGCCTACAAGGTACGTCTCCTGGTGCGGTCGACGTTCGATGACCCCGACGCGCCCCAGATTGGCCCTGATGGACTGCCCGGAGTTCCCGGCACGCTTGTATGCGATGAGGATGAGATCATGGAAAAGCAGATCGTTTCGGGCGTCACCCTGGCCAAGGCCGAGGCCAAGATTACCCTGCGCGACGTCAAGGACAATCCCGGCGTCGCCGCCGCCATCTTCGGCACGCTGGCCGACCAGGGCATCATCGTTGACATGATCGTGCAGAACATCGCCGACGATGGCGCCACCACTGACATAACCTTCACCGTGCCCGACAGCGAATACGACAAGGCCATCAAGACCCTCAAGGACGCTGGCACGCGCATCGAATATGCGCGCATCTCGGGCTCCAAGGGCGGCGCCAAGGTGTCGGTCATCGGGGTGGGTATGCGCAGCCACGCGGGTGTGGCATCGTCGATGTTCAAGGCCTTGGCCGACAAGGGGATCAACATCCAGTTGATCACCACGTCGGAAATCAAGACCTCGGTACTGATCGACGAGCAATATGCCGAGCTTGCGGTTCGCGCATTGCATACTTATTACGGGTTGGACAAGAAGGACGCCTGAAGCTCGGTCGAGGGGACTTGGGGCTCGGGAGTCCGCGCAAGGGGGGCGGCTCAGCGGGCCGTCTGGTGTGGGGTAGATGGGCACGACCATAGGCGGCCCACGCGTGCTGTTGCGGCAGCTGCGTGAAACGATGGCGGAGCCACTGGCGAGCCAGGCGCGGCTCGACAAGATCGTGGGCCTGATCGCCGACAATATGCGTGCCGATGTCTGCTCGTTCTATGTGCTGCGCGACGATGGCGCACTGGAGCTGTTTGCCTCCAAGGGGCTCGCGGCCGAATCGGTGCACATGACGACGCTGCGGCTCGGCGAGGGTCTCGTCGGTATGATCGCTGCCGATGCCGAACCGCTCAGCCTCGACGATGCCACCAGCCACCCCGGTTTTGCCTATCGTCCGGAAACCGGCGAAGAAAAATATAATGCCTTTTTGGGTGTGCCGGTGCTGCGCGCCGGGCAAACGCTAGGGGTTCTGGTCGTCCAGAATGCCGAGCGGCGCCATTATGGCGAAGACGAGACCGAGGCGATGCTGACAACGGCCACAATCCTGGCCGAGATGATCGCCACCTCGGACTTCGACAATCTGATCAAGCCGGGCTCCGATATCGATCTCAGGCGGCCTCGCATGTTTACCGGCGTCAGCTTTACCGATGGCATTGCCCTCGGCACCGTGGTGCTGCACGACCCGCGCGTCGTCGTGTCCAATTTCATCGCCGAGGACACCGACGCCGAAAAGATCCGGCTCGAGACGGCCCTCGAGAAGATGCGCGTCTCGATCGACGTCATGCTCGAACATGGCGACATGGCGGGCGGCAGCGATCACCGCGAGATTCTCGAAACCTATCGCATGTTCGCCAACGATCGCGGCTGGGTGCACCGGTTGAGCGAAGCCATCGAAAACGGTCTCTCTGCCGAAGCCGCCGTCGAGCGCGTCCAGAACGACACCCGCGCCCGCATGATGCGCCAGACCGACCCGTATATTCGCGACCGGCTGCACGATCTCGACGATCTGGCCAATCGGCTGCTGCGCGTCCTGACCGGCGATGGCCAGGCGCTGGGCAAGAAAATCCTGCCCGACAACGCGATCCTCGTGGCCCGCAACATGGGTCCGGCGGAACTGCTGGAATACGACCGCACCAAGCTGCGCGGCATCGTGCTCGAAGAGGGCGGCGCCACGGCTCACGTCGCCATCGTGGCGCGTTCGCTCGGCATGGTGGCCGTCGGCCAGGCGCAGTCGATCGTCTCGATGTGCGAGAGCGGCGACGACATTATCCTCGATGGTCCCGCCGGTGTCGTGCACCTGCGCCCGACGCCCGATATCGAGCAGGCCTATATCGACAAGGTCAAGGTCACGGCCAAGCGCCGCGCCCATTACGCCGCTCTCAAGGACAAGCCGTCCATCACCCGGGACGGCGTCGAGATGACGCTGCTGCACAATTCGGGCCTCGTGGCCGATCTGCCGATGCTCGACGATACGGGCGCAGCCGGTGTCGGGCTGTTCCGCACCGAGCTGCAGTTCATGATCGCGAGCAAACTGCCGCGCCTGCACGAACAGCAGGAGCTCTATGCCGAGGCCATGGCCATTGCCGGCGAACGGCCCGTAGTATTTCGCCTGCTCGACATCGGCGGCGACAAGGTCTTGCCCTACCAGCGCTCGATGGCCGAGGAAAACCCGGCGATGGGCTTCCGCTCGATCCGGCTCGGCCTCGAACGTCCGGGCCTGCTTCGCACCCAGATCAGGGCGCTGCTGCTGGCCGCCAATGGCCGCCCGCTGAAAATACTCGTGCCCATGGTCACCGAGACCTTCGAGTTCATTCAGACTCGCATGGTGGTCGAAAAGGAAGTCGAGCGCCTCAAGCGCGCCGGTACGCCGGTTCCGAGCCGGCTTGAACTGGGCGTCATGGTGGAAGTCCCATCGCTGCTGTTCGAACTCGACCAGTTGCTGCCCGAAGCCGATTTCGTCTCGATCGGCTCCAACGATCTGGTGCAGTTCCTCACCGCCTCGGATCGCGCCAATCCACGGGTTGCCAAGAACTACGATCCCATCGGCATGCCGCGCCTGCGCGCCATCCGGCTGGTGGTCGATGCTGCCAAGCGCTACAACATCCCCATCACCATGTGCGGGGAGCTCGCCGGCAAGCCGCTCGAAGCCCTGGCCCTGATGGCCATCGGCATGACCCGGCTGTCCATGGGCCCCGCCTCGATCGGCCCGATCAAGGAGCTGGTGCTCAACCTCGATCTCAAGCCGATCAAGCTGGCGGTGGGCGCGGCCCTGAGCGATGGCGCCGATGGCATCACCATCCGCAAGCTGCTGCAGGAATGGATCGAAAAGCAGAACCTGCCAGTTTAGGCGGCAATGCTTGAAGTTCGGCACAACGACCTTTAACACCCACGGTGTCATCCCGGCGCAGGCTGGGATCCATCCTGAGATGCTGGTTTCGTGCACTGCCCGTCGACCTTGCGGCCGTGACGAGACCTCGAGCTGGATCCCGGCCTGCGCCGGGATGACACCGTGGTTTTGACCAGCGTCCTACGAAAGAACAAAAGATGCCTTCACTCCCCCAGGACAAGCTCGACGCGCTTGAGACGCGTTTCCAATATGTGGAAGCCGCGCTGTCCGGTGGCGCGGGGCCCGACGAATTCGTCAAATTCTCCAAGGAACATGCCGAGCTTGCCCCCATCGTGGGTGAAATCCGCGCCTACAACAAAGCCGTCAGCGACCGCGCCGAGGCCGAGACGCTGCTCAAGAGTTCTGACAAGGACATGGCCGAAATGGCCCAGGCCGAAATCGAGGAGCTCGACGACAAGATCGACGCGCTGTTCCAGGCCGTGCGCATCCTGCTGCTGCCCAAGGACGAGGCTGACGAGAAATCCATCATCCTTGAAATTCGTGGCGGCACGGGTGGTGACGAGGCCGCGCTGTTCGCCGGCGATCTGTTCCGCATGTACGAGCGCTACGCCGCCAATCACGGCTGGAAGGTCTCCGTGATGGAGGAAAGCCCCGGCGAAATGGGCGGCTACAAGGAAATCATCGCCAACGTCTCGGGCAAGGGCGTCTACGCCCGCATGAAGTTCGAATCGGGGGTGCATCGCGTCCAGCGCGTCCCCGCCACCGAGGGCTCGGGCCGCATCCACACCTCGGCGGCCACCGTCGCCGTACTTCCTGAAGTCGAAGACATCGACATCGAAATCCGGACCGAAGACATCCGCATCGACACCATGCGCGCTTCGGGCGCCGGCGGCCAGCACGTCAACACCACCGACTCGGCCGTCCGCATCACCCATATTCCATCGGGCATCGTCGTCACCTCGGCAATGAAATCGCAGCACCAGAACCGCGCCCAGGCCATGGTCGTGCTGCGCTCGCGATTGTATGAGATGCAAAGAGAAGAGCGCGACAGCGCCCGTTCCGCAGAGCGCAAGGGGCAGGTCGGCTCCGGCGACCGGTCCGAACGCATTCGCACCTATAATTTCCCGCAGGGCCGCGTCACCGACCACCGCATCAATCTGACGCTGTACAAGCTCGAAAAAGTCATCGCCGGCGAAGCGCTGGACGAATTAATCGAGGCACTGATCACCGAATCCCAGGCCGGCCAGCTTGCCGCCATGGAACAGTCCAACTGAGTTCGCCCCAGAGCGTTGGCAGTCTGTGGCGTGGCTGGCGCGACGCGCTGCTGCCGCTCGGCTTCGACTCTGCCGCCCGCGACGCCAAGCTGCTGGCCGCCCACGCGCTAGGCTTTTCCACCTTGGACATGGCGACCCGCGAGCAAGAGCCTGTCACCAACGAGCAAATATTCGCCCTGACCGAACTGATGCAGCGCCGCATGCGCGGCGAATCGGTCGCCCGCATCATCGGCGAACGCGAGTTCTATGGCCTCGCCTTCACACTCAATGCCGCCGCCCTCGAGCCGCGTCCCGAAACCGAACTCCTGGTCGATTTCGCCCTCAAGGCCCTGCCACAAGCCGGGCGCCTCCTCGATCTTGGCACCGGCACCGGCTGCATTCCCATTGCCATCCTCGCCAATCGCCCCGATGCCAGTGCTGTCGCCACCGACCTCAGTGCCCAGGCGCTCGCGGCTGCCCAACACAATTCCGAACGCCACGCCGTCGCCGACCGCCTCGAACTGCTGCACGGCTCCTGGTTCGAGCCAGTCTCCGTCGATCAACGCAAATTCGACCTCATCGTCTCGAACCCGCCCTACATCACCTCCGCCGTCGTCGAAACCCTTGCCCCCGAGGTCAAGGACTTCGATCCGCGCCTGGCGCTCGATGGCGGCCCCGATGGCTTGGCCCCCTACCGTATCATCGCCGCCGGGGCCGCCGGTTATCTGACGCCCACCGGCGCCGTCCTCGTCGAAATCGGCTATGACCAGGGCCAGGCGGTCAGCGCCCTCTTCGAAGCTGCCGGTTACACCCAAATCGCCGTTCATCAAGACCTCAACGGCCTCGATCGGGTGGTCTCGGCGCGCCAAATCTGAGGACAAGCCGCGCACATTGCGGCCTGTTAACAAATAAATGCTGGCAAACCCGGCGCGAACCAGCTAGTTTGGCCTTGCTGTCAACGGTGCTTCATGAGCGCCACGGCGACATGTCACCCGAAACTTTCCGGTAGCTGCATACGGCAGCGCGGTTTCAGCCCAGGCTGGAACGACGCAGGATCGGTTCGGAGCGCCGTCAGACGGTCCGGTCTTCATGAAGCCAGTAGAGCCCGAACCCGGGGACGAGATGTCCTCGCACGGGATTGGCCAGACCCACGCGTTTGTGGTCCGCCAGCAGTGTGACGCTTATTTTTCTAGAGTTAGATAAAGCGACCAGATGAGACCCAATAACAGTCAGAATAACAAGAACCGCCAGCGGAGCCGGAATGGTGGGCGCAAGCACGTCAATCCGCTGTCGCGCAATTTCGAGAGCAATGGTCCGGACGTGAAGGTGCGCGGCAACGCCGCCCATGTCGCCGAAAAATACCTGCAACTGGCGCGCGATGCCCAGTCGAGCGGGGATTCGGTGATGGCAGAAAATTATCTGCAGCACGCCGAGCATTACTTCCGCATCGTGTCGAGCGCCCAGCAGGTCCAGAACGGCCAGCGGCCCGATGGCGATGAGGATTTCGACGACGACATGCCCGAGATGAACTCGCGCTTCTCC
>Ga0247806_10001463_pt1 | contig 11561 bp, 13 predicted proteins | sample UWRJL059202B1_FD_179935 | JGI IMG/M metagenome (GOLD analysis project Ga0247806, IMG submission 179935) | Plant litter microbial communities from Arlington Agricultural Research Station in Wisconsin, United States - UWRJ-L059-202B-1 | ecosystem: Environmental > Terrestrial > Plant litter >... | reverse complement strand
GATAGGGCGCGCGCTCGAGCGTGGCGGCGTCGTGCATCCAGCCATCGGCATAGGACCCGGCGAAATGGTCGTACGTGCGGATCGCGGCGATCTTCCAGCCGTCCGCTTCCTGCCGATACTCGATCACATGCGTGGCGCCGAACCAGACCGCCTCGACCCCGACCTGCGCGGTCATGGCGATCTCGTGCCAGCGGCCGGTGGCGCTCTGGCCGTCGGGCGCCAGCGTGATCACCGGGGCAAGGAACAGCCGCAGGTTCATCCGCCCGGCGGGCATGCCGTCCTGGTCGTGCCCCTGCGATGCGCGCAGGAACGCGGCGACGCCGCCGCGCCCGGTGATCTCGCCATAGCGCACCCGCCACGCGGCATCGGCGGTGGTGAGGTCGGCCATGCCCTGCCAGTTGCCCGCCATCGCCATGTGGCCCCAGCGCGCCTGCAACAGCTTGATCTCCCGGATCGAGGTGAGGTCGTCGACCCGCGCGGTTTCCACCGCCAGCCCGTCCTGCGCCACGGCGGCGGTCGGCGCGATCACCAGCGCCAGCGGGATCAGCAGCGCGCGGCGGATCATTGTCCGCGTCCCATCGCAACAGCTTCCTCGTAAGCGCTGGTGTCGATCAGCGTGGCCAGCTGCGCCCGGCTGCGCGGCGCGCGGTCGCTTTGTTCGGCGAGCCATTGTTCCTGCACCACCATCACGTCGAGCAGGTCGTCGGGCACGGCGGCGAGCCAGGTGTGGTGGACCCAGCTGTCGGCCACGTCCTGCCGGTCGAACTCCCCCGCCTCGATCACCAGCTCCTGCGCCCGCGCCGGGTCGGCGCGGATGGCTTCAGAGGCATCGAGGATCGCGCGGATGAAATGGACGATCCGCTGGCGCGACACCGGGTCGGCCAATTTCTCGGCGGTAGAGTTGAGGTTGAACAATTCGCGGTAGACGCCGTGCCCCGAAAACTCGATCAGGTCATCGCCCAGCACCTGCGCGGAATTCTCGCTCTCGGGCTCCCAGATCACCACCGCATCGACCTCGCCTTTGGCCAGCGCCTCGGTCATGCCGGCGAGCGGGACGATCGAAACCGCCTCGATATCGTCGTAGCTCAGCCCTTCGCGCTCGAGCATCAGCTTGAAGAAATAGCCCGACGAGGTCTGCGGGATGGTCGCAATCCGCTTGCCGGCCAGATCAGCCACGCTGTCGATCCCGGCCGAACGCCGCGCGACCACGCGGTACAGGCCCTCGGTCACGGTCATCAGGATGCGCAGGTTGGGGTTCTCGACCGAATAGCGCAGCGCCTGCGTCTCGGCATTGGTCGCCAGATCGGCCTCGCCCACCTGGCCGAACCCGGCCACCGGCGGCGCTCCCACCAGATTGGCGATCGAGCCCATGTTCACCGAAGCGTCGCCGGGATAATAATCCTCGGCTGCCAGCAGCACCGGCGCGATTTCGAAGGTCTGCTTGTTGCCATAGACCGCGATCGGCCCGAGGTCGGCGCTGGTGCCGCCCCCCGTGGCACAGCCCGACAGCAATGCGGCCCCCGTCATCGCCGTGAAAATTCGCTTCAGGCTGGCTGGCAACACGGCTGTCCTCCCCATTGACCCTCCCGAACATGTGTATGCGGGTTTGTGATCGGGGACGAGTATCCACGTGCTGGGGCAAACCGCAAACCCTTCGCCATCGAATGCCGGTCCGGGCAGCTTTCGGTTCCGCAGAAGGCAAATCGCTCATCTCCCTCGCGCAGCGGAGCTTTTGCACGCCGGTTCCGTTGTAGGCCGCAAAGGAGTTCCCATGCGTTCCAAATTGTTCTGCGCTGCCGCCCTTCCCCTGTTTTTGCTCGCCGCCTGCGGTGGCAGCGCCGACGACGAGGGGCAGCAAGCGGAAGCCCCGGCGACTCCGAGCGACGGCGCGGACACGATGGCCTCGCGCGACCCGGCGCCGGGCGAAGCGGCCCCGGCCAATACCGATACCGAGCAGCGCCCCGTGATGCAGGCGCAGGTGGTGCTCGAACGGCTCGGCTTCGGATCGGGTGTGATCGATGGCGCGATGGGTGCGTCGCTGACCAACGCGGTGAAAGGCTTTCAGGAATCGCGCGGCTTGGCGGTGACCGGCGAACTGGACGATGCCACGCGGAGCGCGCTCGCCCGGTGGAACAACATCCCCGCCACCCGTATGGTAACCATCCCGGAATCCTGGGGCGACATCAGGTTCGTGCCGGTCCCCGATGGCGCTCCGCAACAGGCCGAGATGACGCACCTGGGCTACGAAAGCCTGGTGGAGAAACTGGCAGAACGGTTCCACACCACCCCTGCGGTGCTGGCGCAGCTTAACCCCGCCGCCCGGCCGGCGCAGGCGTCCGGCACCCCGTCACCATCGCCCACGCCCTCTGCCTCCGTCACTGCCGTCAGCGCGCCCGTCTTCTCCCCCGGCCAGCAATTGCGCGTCCCCAATGTCGGCGCCGACCGGATCGTTGGGTCCGAGATCGAGAACAAGGACTGGCTCGACACCCTGCGCTCGCTCGGGGTCGGGACCGACCAGCCCACGGCTGCGAAAGTGGTGGTCGACAAGTCCGAAGGCTGGCTCAAGGTCTTCGACGAGGGCGACAAGCTGGTCGCCATGTTCACCGTCACCACCGGCTCCGAACACGATCCGCTGCCGATCGGCGACTGGGAAATCAAGGGCGTCGCCTACAATCCGCCCTTCGCCTATGATGCCGAATTGTTCTGGGACGTGCCCGACGAGGTCGGCAGCCACCAACTCCCCCCCGGCCCCAATGGCCCGGTCGGGGTGGTGTGGATCGACCTGTCGAAGGACCACTACGGCATCCACGGCACGCCTTCGCCCGAGACCATCGGCAGCGCGCAAAGCCACGGCTGCGTCAGACTGACCAATTGGGATGCGGCGCGGCTGGCCGTGATGGTCAGCCCCGGGACCGCCGTGGTGTTTCAGGAATGACCGACCTCCGGCCCGGCTAGGCAAAGTCCGACGCTGGACAAGCCGCCGCGCGAACGGGCATAGCGCCGCCCATGCATGACCTGAAAGCCATTCGCGAAAATCCGCACGCCTTCGACGCCGGTCTGGCCAAGCGCGGCGCCGAACCTTCCGCCGCGCACCTGCTCGCGCTCGACGAACAACGCCGCGCGCTGACCACCAGCCTGCAGATTTCGCAGGCCCGCCGCAACGAGGCGTCGAAGGCAATCGGGCTGGCAATGCGCGAAGGACGCGCCGAGGAGGCGGAGGCGCTCAAGGCCGAGGTCGCCGCGCTCAAGGAGGCGATGCCCGCCGACGAGGAGCGCGAGCGCGAGCTGGGCGCGCAAATCGAGAGCGATCTCGCCACGCTCCCCAACATCCCCGCCGACGACGTGCCCGAAGGCGCGGACGAAGCAGGCAATGTCGAGGTCGCCCGCTGGGGCACCCCGCGCGCGTTCGACTTCACACCCAGAGAACACGCCGATCTCGGCCCGCCGCTCGGCATGGACTTCGAAACCGGCGCGGCGATGAGCGGCGCGCGCTTCACCTTCCTGCGCGGCGGCATGGCCCGGCTGCACCGCGCGCTGGCGCAATTCATGCTCGACCGGCAGACGGGCGAGAACGGCTACACCGAATGCGTGCCCCCGCTGCTGGTGCGCGACGACGCGGTCTACGGCACCGGGCAATTGCCAAAGTTTGCCGAGGACCTGTTCCGCACCAACACCGGCCACTGGCTGATCCCCACCGCCGAGGTCAGCCTGACCAACGCGGTGCGCGAGCAGATCCTCGACGATCTCGCCCAGCCGATCCGCCTCACCGCGCTCACCCCCTGCTTCCGCTCCGAAGCCGGCTCGGCCGGGCGCGACACGCGCGGCTTCATCCGCCAGCACCAGTTCGAAAAGGTCGAACTGGTCGCGATCTGCCGTCCCGAAGACGCTGCCGCCGAACACGCGCACATGCTGGCCAGCGCCGAGGGAATTCTCGAAGCGCTCGACCTGCCGTATCGGCGGATGCTGCTGTGCAGCGGCGACATGGGCTTCACCGCCAAGCGCACCTTCGATCTCGAAGTGTGGCTGCCGGGCCAGGACACTTTTCGCGAGATCAGCTCGATCAGCTGGTGCGGCGATTTCCAGGCGCGGCGGATGAACGCGCGCTACCGGCCAGAGGGTGCCAAGGGCACCGCCTTCGTCCACACGCTCAACGGCTCGGGCCTTGCGGTCGGGCGGACGCTGGTGGCGGTGCTGGAGAATTATCAGCAGGCCGACGGGTCGGTCGTCGTGCCCAAGGTTTTGCGGCCCTACATGGGCGGCGTGGACCGGCTGGAGCCGGCCCTCTGATCCGCCGCCACTGACCGAAACGAAAGTCCATCATGCGCATCCTGCTCACCAATGACGACGGCATCCACGCCCCCGGCCTCGCCGTGCTGGAGGAGATCGCGCGCGAGCTCACCGACGATGTGTGGGTCTGCGCCCCGGCCGAGGAGCAGTCGGGCGCGGGCCATTCGCTCACGCTACACATGCCCGTCCGCCTGCGCGAGCACGGCGACCAGCGCTTCTCGGTCACCGGCACGCCGACTGACTCGGTCAATCTCGCGCTGCGCAAGCTGTTCGCCGACCGCCATCCCGATCTGGTCATCTCGGGCATCAATGCCGGCGAGAATCTCGGCGACGACATCACCTATTCGGGCACCATCTCGGCCGCGATGGAGGCGGCGCTGGCGGGCATTCCCGCGATCGCGCTGAGCCAGGCGTTTCGCGATAGCGAACACGGCTTCGCCGCCGCGCGCCACTGGGGCGCGCAGGTGCTCGCCCCGCTGATCGACGTGCCGATGGCCAAGCGCACGCTGATCAACGTCAACTTCCCCGCCCGCGCGCCCGACGCCGTGCGCGGCATCCGCGTGGTGCGGCAGGGCTTCCACGACTATGCGCGCGGCAGCCTCGTCGAAGGCGCCGATCCGCGCGGGCGGCCCTATTTCTGGTTCGGGCTCGAGGATGTCGAGCACACGCTCGACCACGGCACCGATCTGGAAGCGGTCGGCGACGGCTACATCGCCATCACCCCGCTGCAACTCGACCTCACCCACCATTCCGCGATCGGCGCGCTGGCGGAGCGGTTCGCGCGGTGAAACTGCCCCGGCGCAAGTTCACCCCGCTACGCCGGGCGGTCAATATTCCGGTCTGGGGCGATCTCGGGCTGCGGCTGGGCGTCGCGCTGCTGCTGATCCTGATGGTGATCATGATCCACTGGTGGCATCGCGAGGGGCTGATCGACCATCACGACGGCGAAATCAGCTTTCTCGACGTGGTCTATTTCACCATGATCTCGATCACCACCACCGGGTTCGGCGACATCGCCCCGATCAGCAACCAGGCGCGGTTCGTCGAGGCGGTGATCGTGACCCCGGTGCGGATCGCGGTGCTCTTCATCTTCGTGGGCGCCGCCTACACCTTCGTCATCAAGCGCAGCTGGGAGAGATATCGCATGGCGCGCATTCAGAAGGCCCTCACCGGGCATATCGTGGTACTCGGCTTTGGGGTCTCGGGCTCCGAAGCGGTGCGCGAACTGATCGAGCGCGGGACCGATCCCTCCTGCATCGTGGTGCTCGATGGCAGCAACGAGCGGCTGGAGCTGGCCGAGGAACTGGGCTGCAACGTCCTCCACGCCGACGCCACGCGCGACGATTCGCTGATCGACGTGCGCATCGCCGAGGCTTCGAGCGTGCTCGTGTCCGCAGGGCGCGACGACAGCTCGATCCTGATGGTGCTGACCGTGCGCCATCTCGCCCCGCATGTGCCGATCAGCGTCGTGGTGCGCGCCAAGGACAACGAATTGCTCGCCCGTCAGGCGGGGGCCAACAATGTCATCAATCCGGTCAAGTTCACCGGCCTGCTGCTGGCGGGCAGCGCGCAGGGCGCGCATATCTCCGAATACCTGTCAGACCTGGCCTCGGTCGGCGGGCGGGTGCAACTGGTCGAACGCCCGGTGCTGCCCGAAGAGATCGGCCGCCCGCTCAGCGATCTGGCGACCGGCGGTCGCGGCTTGCGCATCTATCGCGACGGTCGGCCCTGCGGCTTCTGGGAACACGAGGCCGGCGCGCTCCAGGCGGGCGACATCGTGGTCGAAATCCGCCCGACCGAAGCGAGCGAGCACGATTAGCCGAAGCGGCTCAGTCGAACAGGCAGAACACCCCGCCCATCGCCGCCATGCCCACCACGAAATAGCCCGCATCGATCGCGAACAGCTTGCCCGGGCGCATCTGGAACAAGTAATTGATCCCCAGCGCCGGGGCCATCAGCATCGCGCCGTAACCGATCGCAATCATCATCTTGGCCCGGTCCGACGGGCCGGTCATGCCGTATTGGTGCGCCAGCGTCAGCGCGATCAGCAGCTCGAACAGGAAACACAGGCCCATGATCAGCCATGTCGGGTTCTGCCCCGGTTGCGGCCCGGCCTTGACCATTTCGTCGGTGTAGCCGGTCAGCCGCTTCCACGGCCGGCCGAACAGCGGACCATACCACAGCGCGCCGATGGCGAAGAACGCCAGCGCCGCCAGAAACACCGCCAACAGATTGATATTGCCCATGCCAAGGACTCCCCGGCACGCACTATAGCCCAATTGCCCCGACAGGTGTAGGGGCGGCGCGATAATGGCAACGCAGATCCCTCTCCAGAAGCGCGTCGGCATGGTCAGCCTCGGCTGCCCCAAGGCGCTCGTCGATTCCGAACGCATCCTCACCCGGCTGCGCGCCGATGGCTATGCCATGAGCCCCGACTATGCCGGGGCCGACGTGGTGCTGGTCAACACCTGCGGCTTCCTCGACAGCGCCAAGGAGGAGAGCCTCGAAGCGATCGGCGAGGCGATGGCCGAAAACGGGCGCGTGATCGTGACCGGCTGCATGGGCGACGAGGCGGACGTGATTCGCGCCCGCTTCCCGCAAGTGCTGGCGATCACCGGCGCGCACCAATACGAGGCGGTGGTCGAAGCGGTGCACGAGGCCGCGCCGCCGACGCAAGGGCCGTTCATCGACCTGATCCCGCAGATCGACGTCAAGCTGACCCCGCGCCACTACAGCTATCTGAAGATTTCCGAAGGCTGCAACCACAGCTGCGCCTTCTGCATCATCCCGCAACTGCGCGGCAAGCTGGCCAGCCGGCGGATCGACGCGGTGCTGCGCGAGGCGGAGAAACTGGTCGCGGCGGGCACGCGCGAATTGCTGGTGATCAGCCAGGACACCAGTGCCTACGGCGTCGACACCCGCCACGAGCCGCGCCAGTGGCACGGCAGGGAAGTGCGCGCGCACATGACCGATCTGGCGCGCGAGCTGGGCGGATTGCGCACCCCCGACGGCGCGGTGCCGTGGGTGCGGCTGCACTATGTCTATCCCTACCCGCATGTCGACCAGGTCATCCCGCTGATGGCCGAGGGGCTGCTGACGCCCTATCTCGACATCCCGTTCCAGCACGCCGCCCCCTCGGTGCTGCGCGCGATGCGTCGCCCGGCGAACGAGGCGCGCGTGCTCGAACGGCTCAAATCGTGGCGCGCGATCTGCCCCGATATCGCCATCCGCTCCAGCTTCGTGGTCGGCTTCCCCGGCGAAACGGAGGCCGATTTCCAGTACCTGCTCGAATGGCTCGAGGAAGCGCGGCTCGACCGCGTCGGCGCGTTCCGGTTCGAGCCGGTGACGGGCGCCGCCGCCAATCTGCTGCCCGACCCGGTGCCCGAGGCGCTCAAGGAAGAACGCTACGCCCGGCTGATGGAACTGACCGAGCGGATTTCGGCCGAATTGCTGTCGGCCAAAATCGGCCGCACCATCCCGGTGATCATCGACGAGGTCGGCGAGCCCGACGAGGACGGCGACATCGGCGCCACCGGCCGCAGCCAGGCAGACGCGCCCGAAATCGACGGGGCGGTCTATCTGCGCGACGTGCCCGAGACGCTGGCACCGGGCGATATCGTCTCGGTGCGGGTCGAGGATGCCGATGCGCATGATTTGTTCGGCGCGATCACCGACCCGAACTGACCTGCGCCTGCATCACGCCAGCGCGAGGAGGATCGTGAGGGTGCCAAGGCCGAGCGACAGCGGCACGCGCAACGCCATCCACCAGCGCGGAGCCAGAGGCCGCACGGCAAGGTCCACCAACAGGCTGACGATGATCGCGCTGCCGATCAGCACCAGCGAGGGGCCGGGCCAGGGATAGCCGAAAACCCAAGGCAGATAGGCCCCCAGCGCGATCAGGCTGGGGACAACCGCAGCGAACCAAATCCACGCCGGCGGGGGCGCTCCGGTCGCATCGCGAGCCGCCGCAATACCCCACCACATCCCGCCAAGGAACGACAGGATCAGCCCGGCATAGCCCGCCCCGATCGCGAGCGCTGCATAGCGCCACTCGGGCGGCCCGAGCAGGATCGCCGCAAGGCAGGCAGCCTGTGGCAATATGCCCGCCAGCCCCAGGGCTCGGGGCAGTGCGGGAACGCGCGTCAGCATGGCAAGCCCGGCATTGCTCGACCTTCCAAAAAAGGAGGGCGGGAAAATACTCCCCGCCCTCGATTGGCACAACTAGCGCTTGCGCCTGCGATTATGCCGGCATCAGCACGGTATCGATCACGTGGATCACACCATTGTCTGCCTCGACGTCGGTCGCGGTGACGGTGGCGGTGTTGCCGGTCGCGTCGGTCAGGATGACGTTTTCGCCTTCCAGCGTCGCCGTCAGCGTCGCGCCATTGACCGTGGTGATGGCATAGCCGTCGGCACCCGCTGCGGTGATCGCTTCGATCAGGGCGGCCGCATTCACTTCGCCAGCCACCACGTGATAGGTCAGGATCGAGCCGAGCTGTTCGGTGTCGGTGGTCGTCAGCGTCTCGACAGTGCCTGCGGGCAGGGCATCGAAGGCCGCGTTGGTCGGCGCGAACACCGTGAACGGCCCGGCGCCGGACAGCGTTTCGGCTAGGCCCGCCGCCTGCACGGCAGCAACAAGCGTGGAGAAATCGGGATTGCCGACAGCGACATCGACGACAGTGCCCACTGCCGGGGCAGCCATCGGTTCTTCCATCGCCGTATCGGCAACGACGGGTTCTTCCGCGGTTTCGCCGCAAGCGGCTAGGACCAACATCGAACTGGCGAGCAACGGAGCGAAATAGAGTTTGGTCATGAATATGGCCTTTCCTTGCGCGAACCGGGGATGCGGGCCGCTCGGAGCCATATGGAGACCGAAGCGGCGCTTTCCAGCGCTGGACCGCCGAATTTGTCGAACAGCATCATTAATCGAGGCCGAACGTCTCGAAGATTTCTAATATAACATTTGATAGCACCGCATCACGGGCTGAACACCAAGCGGTAAACAGCGCTTAAGACTTCGAGCATCCTTATCGAAGACCGATTCGAGCAATCCGCCCGGTGCGCTGTTCCAGATTAAGGATTGCGCATGGTCGCCGGAACTTCCTCATCGTTTTTATCGACGAATTTCACTCCGACAACGCCGGGACCGATTCCGGCGAGTTCATCGAACGTGTTGATCGGCGGCTGGGCCACGACCGGCTCTATGGCGCGATCCTGACCGCCGACGATTTCATGATCTGACCGGCCATTGCATGCGAGGGCGGGCCTTGCACCCGCCCTCGTCCGTCACCGCGCGCCGTATTCCAGTGCGAAGCTCGGGTCGCATTCATAGGGATAGACGTACTGCCCCTCGCGCTTCTGCCACTCGATCCAGCGCGCGCCGTTGTTTTCAAGCATGACCGGGTCGGCGAACCATTGCGTCGCTTCCAGCCGCCCGCTCGTCGGATTGATCCGGTAACGCTCGACCATCCGCGCCTGGTCCGAATGGTCGAGCCCGTTATTGGTGATCGTGCTGGCGGCGAGATGGCTGGTCTCGATCACCAGTTCGTCGCCCTCCCAATGCCCGGTCGAATAGCCCACCTTGGACAAGGGGGCATCCTCGGGATGCGCGCGCCCGTCCATGAACACCAGCCGCATCTGATCGAAATACTCGTACTTCATCACGATCAGTTCGGGCGTCTGGTGCAGCTCGAACGGGAACGGCCCCTGGATCGCATAGACAATCGATTGCGGCAGGCACACGCGATCGATCTTCAGCTCGTCCTCGGGCTGCCACTCGACGGCCCGCGCCTGCGCGGCATCGGTCAGCACCAGCCCCCCATATTCGCCGCGCGGGAATTCGGCGACGCCGGTATCGTCGATCACCACGGTGTTGGCGGGCAGCTTGGCCACCATGTCCGTCGCCGGTTCGCCCAGATCGAAAGCCGGGCCCCAGAAGCCCGACAGATCGGGCGGCGTATCTTGCGCCGCGACGGGCGTCGCCAGAAGCATAGCCCAGACGATTGCAGCGCGCTTAATCATCGCCTTGTCCGAACGACGACAAGCCAATCCGCTGTCCCGCCGCGTCGCGGGCTTCGCTCAGCCGCATGTAGCGGCTGCCGTCGCGCGCGCCCCAGCCCTTGATCGTAACCCGGTCGCCCGCGCGGATGGAGGTCCTCGTCCAGCCGCGCCGTTGCAGCACCACTGGGGCGTTGGTCTCGGCGCGCCAGCTGTGCACCTGGCCATCGGCATCGGTCACATCGAGCACCACCAGCCCATGCGGATTGGTGAAGCGGAACGCGGTCACCGTGCCCTGCACCGTCACTTCGCGCTCCGGATCGAAATACACCGCGAACGAATGGTGGGCCGCAACCGGAACGACCACTCCCAAACTTAACAGCCCCGCCAGCAGGCCGGCCGACATTCGTCGAAACATCGCTCTCTCCCCTTTTGCCCCATTCTGCCGCGAAAAGCGCATGCAGTCCAGCGCACCGCAGGCTACACCGATTTGCATGCACCAAAGCCAGATCCGCCTCACGATTCCCACGCATGGGAAGGGCTTGTACGAGTTCACCGGCGACGTCGCCGCGTGGATTGCGGACACCGGGATCGCCACCGGCCTGGTCACCTTGTTCTGCCGCCACACCTCGGCCAGCCTGCTAGTGAACGAGAACGCCGCCCCCGCCGTCCAGCGCGACCTGTTGCGCTGGCTCGAACAGGCGGCGCCCGAAGGCGCAGGATACGAACATGACGACGAAGGCCCCGACGACATGCCCGCGCATATACGCTCGATGCTGACCGGTGTGTCGCTCGGCGTGCCCGTGGCCGAGGGGCGGATGCTGCTGGGAACCTGGCAAGGGCTGTATCTCGCCGAACACCGCAGCACTGCGCATCGACGCGAGGTGGTCGCGCATTTAATGGGCGATTGAAATGAGTTTGAAACCGCCGCGTGCGCAAACCGTTCGGGCCCATATTCCACTGGAAATCCCATGCCGATAGATATCACCTCACGCATCGCCTTCGCTTTGCCGCAGCCGACCGACGTTCTGCTGCAGTTCGAGGCGGCCGACATGGCGCGCCAGCGGATCATCACCAGCGAGACGCGGCTGGGCGAGCCGTTGCATTGCACCCGCGTGCCCGCGCAGCACGGCGTGGGCGAGCGGATCTGGATGCAGGCGGTGGGCCGGGTGGTGATCGAATATGCCGCGCAGGTCGAAACCGACCATGCCCCGGCGGACCTCGCGCAACTGCCCCGCATGGAATTGTACGACCTGCCGGGCGAGGCGACCGAATTC
>Ga0247806_10001462_pt1 | contig 11561 bp, 8 predicted proteins | sample UWRJL059202B1_FD_179935 | JGI IMG/M metagenome (GOLD analysis project Ga0247806, IMG submission 179935) | Plant litter microbial communities from Arlington Agricultural Research Station in Wisconsin, United States - UWRJ-L059-202B-1 | ecosystem: Environmental > Terrestrial > Plant litter >... | reverse complement strand
ATGGCGGCCATCGTGCGCAAGTCCAACTCCAAAAAATCCATCGTACCCAGTTGGCTCGGCGGCCGCATGAGCCTCACCGCCAACCTCGGCCACGTGCTGCGGCAAACCTTTAATAAACTGCTGGTGAATGAAAAAGAGATAGAACTGAAAAGCCTGCATTACCTGTTCGAACTGCAGCAGCAACTCTCGCACATTCCCCGCGAGCATGAATTGCTGATCGAGCAGATCGAATCGCGCGACGGTTTCCACCTGCTCGTATATCCTTTCGAAGGCCGGCAGGTACACGAAGCCATGAGCGCCCTCCTCGCCTTCCGCATCGGGCAGCTCATGCCCATCAGCTTTTCCATCGCCATGAACGATTACGGCTTCGAGTTGCTCAGCAGCGTACCCATCCCGGTAGACGATACCAATGTGCAGGAACTCTTCAGCACCGACGATCTGCTATTGCACATCCAGCAAAGCATGAACAGCACCGAAATGGCGCGCCGCAAGTTCCGCGACATTGCCGTGATCGGCGGCCTCATCTTCCAGGGTATGCCGGGTGAGCAGGTGAAGTCGCGGCACCTCCAAAGCAACGCGGGTTTGTTGTTCAACGTGTTCAGCGAATACGAGCCCAACAACATTTTACTCCGCCAGGCCTACCACGAAGTACTGGAGCAGCAAATGCAGGAAGCGCGGTTGCGCAGCGCCCTCACGCGGATTTACAACAGTACTATTGTATTGCAATTCCCTGAACGGTTTACGCCCCTCTCCTTCCCGATTATTGTGGATGGACTCAACCGGAATAATTTATCGACGGAAAGGTTGGAGGATAGGATTAGGCGGATGCGGGAGCAACTTGAAAAATAATTGCGAACCATGGATGACCTAACTCAGTATTGGACAATTAACAATAAGATCATAAAAATTTAAATATGAGATCAGAAGAAAATGTAGCTTTTATAACTGGATCTGGTGCCATTGAAAATGCATGGTCGCCTATTATAAAAATTTTAGAAGATATACCATTAAATATTTGTGACGCTGATAGTGTAAATTGTTATTTGACAAGAATCATTTATTTGTTACGATTTTACTCAGTTGCAAAATTACCTAATTCAAAGATTGAGTTAAAGGAAATCCTTCAGGATTTTAAAAAACTAAAAGAAGCGATTTGTGCGGCATTAATTTTTGCAGAAAAAATTGGAATGATAAAACCTAGACAGGAGATTGAAAACATTTTAAAGAAATTCATTTTTTCAAAAACAATTAAAAGTGTTTTTATTACAACAAATTGGGACTTGGTTTTAGATAATTATATTAATAAAATCGGGCAAAGCAAATCTCCTTCCCAAAATAGTAGTAGCATAATAGTCCATCACATTCATGGGAGCGTTGAATCTTCCAATAGCCTTTATCTACCATCTGAAATAATTAATGAACCTTATAGAAGCGAGGAAGATAATCAAGAAATGGGTTATAAACATGCAGCGACAATTCGAATACTGCAGCAATGCGATAAAACAATTATATATGGGCTTTCGCTTGATCCACTAGACGCCGAATTATCTCAAATATTAGCTTCAGGATGGGGAACAGGGAAAACACGAGAAATTATAGTTATAAATCCAGACTATAAAAAAGTTTGTCAAAGAGTACGGTTATTAATTACTCCTGAACATAATATCAACATAAATGGTATTTATCCATCTAACTTGAATAAAAAATTCAAATATTTATAACTGTCGCCCCAAATATGACACCTTCCCTGCGTTACTATCCCCTAACATAGTTCGCAAGGATATTGTAACAATATTGAAACACCTAGTCCCGCTTCAAATTCCGGGATGATCACCGATGTCCCGCCATTTGAGTGCCTCCCCAACCCCAAACACCAAACAACAGCATTCCAAATCCCCAATTCCATCCATTATTTTCCTTCCATTTTAAACAACCATAACCCATCACTTATAACTCATAACCCCGTTTTCCAAAAAAAGATTTACGTAAAACCGTAATACTTTTCTCCCCTAAAAATTGTACTTTACCCCTTATTAAAAAACTGTCTTATGTCACACATGCAAAGCAAAACCATCCACCAGGGCCGCAACATCAAACGCTTCCGCGAAATGCTTGGCATCAAGCAGGAATCCCTTGCGTCCTCCCTCGGCGAAGATTGGAACCAGAAGAAAATTTCATTGCTCGAACAAAAAGAAACCATCGAGCCTGCTTTATTGCAGCAGCTATCCGGTGCATTGAACATACCAGTAGAAGCGATTGAGAATTTTGATGAGCAACATGCCATAAACATTATTGCGCAGACAGTGAACAATCATGATCAGTCGGCGTCAGTTTTCTATAATTCGACTATTCATCCTTTAGAAGAGATTAAGAAATTACACGAAGAAAAAATTTCTTTGTATGAAAGGATGTTGAAGGAGAAGGAGGAGATGATAGGGAGATTGGAGAAAATGATTGAGAAAAAATAGTTGGCCATAAACCACAGTTTTTTTAACATAGGTTATTGAGGGGCAATTTCAATATTAGTATTATGGTGTGCAATATTTGCTGAAAGAACAATCTGAAAAGTACTGCATCAATCCTAGTAAGCGACATTTGAAAGGTTATAAACCAAATCTAAAGTGGTTTGAAGCTTATAGAAAGGTACGTATATTTAAATGTTATGCGTCACCCTATGACCGACCAACAGTGACAAATTGAAACGACAGAAAAATAGATAAATGTTTTCACCACCGTTTCACGAAATTAACTGGACAGAATCCAGTATTTAAATACTTTTAATAAGAAAGAGAAAATATGATTGTAAGCAGAGAGATATTTCTTAACCGATTAGTGCAATTGCCTGAATTATCAGGCAACACAATCGCATTTGTCTTTGCTGACAATCCAGACCTTGATATTTCATCAAGAGAAAATTTTTTCGGAAACATCATTAGCTATTACAACAGGTTTAAAAAGCAAAAGCCCGACATCTCAAAATACACAGTGGAAGAAACTGACGACTTACTTAAAAGTTGGGAGGGTAAAGATTTGAGGATAAAAAATGTAAAGTTGAAATCTGTCAGAGGTTTTCCTCAATCAGACAAACCTTTCGGCATTGACTTTACAGACAAAAAAGGTTTACCTCAAAGCATGATAATTTTAGGAGGCAACGCCACAGGGAAATCTTCAATTTACGATGCGATTGAATACTCCTTCTGTAATTCAATTGGCGAAGCATTGCTAAGAGCATATAAGGAAGGTTCAGCAGATGATGTAAGGTTCATGGACTTCTTAGAACACAATGAAAATGGACAAGCAGATATCTTCTGTCATGTTCAAACACAATCCGAAATTTTTGACATTAGGGAACACAAGGAAAATATTCCGAAAGAAATTCGGGATAAAATAAATCCCGATACTCACTTTGTAAGTGATTATGACATTTACACAAAGGGGCAACTTGATTATGAAAAGAACTCTCAGCGTTCTTTTCATAACATCATTGCTCAAAGTTTAGGACTAACTGAATTACTCGAGTTTGAAAAAAATATCACAGCATTTACTGTATATAGACGACAAACAGAAAGCAGAAATATTTCGGCACTCAAAAGGAGCAACGACAATCAACAAACTCTCATTTCTACCAATGAAAAAGCAATTACTGAAAAGAAACTTTCGCTGGAGCAATTAAAAAAGCAACAGTCATCAAGTCCAGACGACACTAAACTGAAAGAAATTTTAGAAACGGTAAATCTTGTTAAGCAAACTTCTTTTCAATCGTCTTTTAGTGCAACGCAGTTTTCAGGCAGCGTTGAGCAATTCAGCAGAGCATACACAAATCTTATAACAAAAGAAATCAAGAATGCAGGTGCAAATGAAATTCAGTTTTTGAATTTAGGTTTGGAACTTTTGAAAGAGCACAGCGATTGCCCATTCTGCAAAAACTCAAAACTTTTAAAGGATGAAATTTCAGTCAGCGTTAATCAGCGAATTTCAAAAATCAAAGAACTGAATGAGGTTACTCAAATTTTGACTAAAGCATTCAATGAAATCACAGACACCATTGAAACCCTTAAAGCACAAATTGAAATTCTTAAAAGCCGAATAGCAAAAGAGTTAAACACAATAAAAGAGAAAACCGAATTCAATGAATTATTTTTACTTGATAATTCTTTTGCAACTACAATAGCTGAATTCACGGCAAATGAATTTTTAAGTCAGCTATTCGGCTTAAATGAAAATGCAAATTATTTAAAAGACAAAAATAAATTTTTGTTTGAACTTTTTAAATTGACCCAGGAATTTTCAAGAAATGAATTAAACCAGTTTCTTAATTCTGTTATTGAGTTCAACACCAAGCGAACAGACACCATAAGAAAAATTGAATTAGAGATTGTAAGTAAAACGCAGCCGAAATCATTAACAGAACAAATGATTGGACTTAATAAAGAAATTACGGACCTTGAAAAACAGTCAAACGATGCAAAGGCCAATATCAAAAGAGACACGGAAAAAATAAATGAGTTACAAGACCAGATAGCTCAATTTGAAGAAGTAAAATCAGACACAAAAATTTTCTTAAAGAGTTATCATAATGCACTCAATGAAGAAATCAATAAATCATTTGCCCCGATTAAAATGGTTGTTGAGGAAGTGTTGGAGCACTATTTCAAGTTTGACAATAGAGACATTGACTTGATAATTTCAAAACAGCCAGAAGAATATGACGAGGAAACAGGAGAAATATTAAGTGAAATAATTACTGCTCAACTGAAAATAAAAAACCAAGACATCAAACCGCAACCTGTTGGTAAATACTTAAACACCTTTCATTTTAGGTTGTTCTCAACAATGGTAGGTATCAGCATAGCAATTGCATCCCGAAGGAATACGCAAGTAAATTTGCCACTTGTTTTGGACGATGTGTTTTATGCAAGCGATTTTGAAAACCGAACAAGTGTAGAAAGGTTTCTTCAACAAATTTTTAAAGCATTCAAAACCTACACTCCTGATTTGCCTTTGCAGTTAATTCTGCTTACACATGACCAACTGATTTTTGAAAGTGCAATTAAAGTGGTTAAGGAAATAGAGGAAGCTAACATTGCTTTTGCAAAACTTTTCCCATACACAGAGGCACAAGATGCAGGCGATTATTTAAACCTTATTTACAAGTTCCCAGATTATTTCCCTAACACAATAATGAACAGCTTGCTTACAGAAGTATGAACACAAACGACAAAACATATCTCTACTATTTAAAAGTAACCATACCACCAATGGTTGTTTTTGTATTACTTGCAATTGTCGTTTGGCAATACAGGTTAAGTGTTTTGAATGACAGGCAGCAAAAAAAAGTATCAGCAGTCATTCACAATGTTGTTCAGGAACAAGCGAAAAAGAATTTGCTTTTACCTCAAATTGTTTTCATCAATGCAGACAGTTCAAAGAAAAAGGAATTGAATGAGAAAATGATTGAGCAAATTTCATCTGCACTCACCAAAAAGTATTTATCAAACGACACAACCAAGTTCAGCGATATTGAATTAAAGCCCTATTTCGTTTTACCGACCACGAAAAATAAAAATGGTAGTTACAATCTTACAGAAGGTCAATTAACCGAGTTAAGCCAGCACCTAGATTTCTTAACTAAGCAAGTAGATTTAGCGGTAAATAGTTCAAAAGATGAAATTGCCAATGACATTAATCGGCTCAATACATGGATGACTTTATGGATTGGTATTATTGGGTTTTTAGGAATTTTCATTCCTATCATTATCAATATTGACACTTCAAAAAGTGCGGAGAAGGCAACTGAAAAATCTGATTTAGCTTCTAAGAATGCAGATATTGCAATTGCCACTTTAGTTAAAGTTCAAACAGAAGTTGGCAAAATTTCTGACATAGAACAAAAGATAAAAGATGCAGAAAAGAGTTTAGGGGAAATAAAAACAAAATCCGATACAGCGGAAATGAAATCTGATGCTGCTGACTTAAAAGCCCGTGATGCAGCAGGAAAAGCAAAAAATGCTTTGGAGCAATCTGTAAAAACAGAAAGTGTTTTAACTGCTATAAATGCAATTGGCAATTTGAAGGACATTGACATAAATACTTTGCAATACATTACAAAACCAATGAGTGTGGTGATAAAAACTCTTACTTCTGTTCATTCGGCTTTGAAAAATTGTATTAACCAAACAAACCATCACGTTGTAAAAGATTGTTTACGACAGTTGGGCGTTCGTTTGCAAATACTGACATTCTTTAAGTTCATGAAACATGACAACACTGAACTAATAAATAATTTTGCAGGAGTAGTTTCTGACAAATTGAACAACAATTACAGCAAGCAGAACTTTGAAGACATATTATCTGAATTAAAAATCTTAATCAATAATCTAAAGAGTGACTAATATAATTCGTATAACAAAAGCTAATTACTGTAGACAAATCATAACAGAGTTAAAAGGGCGAACGCATAACATGGGGTTTGGCGTTATTGGGGTATGACGTTGTTATCTTCATCCCCCTCTGGCGCAAGAGTTCTGCCGCAGGCAGGCCTCTTGATGCCGCTTAGTTCTCCCGGTCTCTGACCGATACAATATAAAAACTTTTTCCAAACAAGTATTCGTACTACAACAGGCCCATAAATCTTATAATTGGTTTCTCACCAAATATCAATCACCCTATCAATTCACAACACTTCACGGTACCAGGATTGATTTAAATGTACCTTTTCAAAATAGTAATCAGTCCCCCAATTCATTACTCCCTCCTATACCAGGATCTACACAAAGTCCCTGCTTTTTCATTTATCAACTTTCCGCAACGGGCTGTACAGGATAAGCATTTATTCGTTACTAACAACTCTTTAGCGCTAAAAACGCTTCATATTCAATATTTTGCTTCCCACCCGATACCTGCACATACACATCATAATCACCTTCCTTGCCACCCGGCACTTGCATACTAACAACATCTTCGGCGGTGCAGCAAACATCCTGCACCATCTTTTTGGTACCCAGTATTTGCCTTTTTACATTGCCAACAATAATTTGAGCGTCATTATAAGTCATAGTTATATATTTTTGATCAAGATACAACGCTTTTCTGTGCTGCGCTATATGCAAACCATAAAAAAGGAAACCAGTACAGCAGCGTTAGTTCTACAGCCCTTATGGCTACCCCTTACACTGCTACCCTGTCAGGCCATCCCCGTCGCATTCCGCCCCGCCTCGCTGATGTTCCTGGTCACCAGGCGATTATCCTTATTAGCATTCCCCGCAGCGCCCCGTTACACCTCAACAATGGCCTGTTACACTCAAACAATAGCTGGTTACACCCTAACAATAGCCCTTTACCCCTCAACAATGGCAGCATACATTCAAAGATCAACCCGTTACAACGAAGCAATGTCAGCTTACCCTCCAACAATGAATAAATACAGTCAAACATTGGCCCGGCGCAGTCAAACAATCGCTGCTTACAATGAAACAATGTCAGTTAGCATCGCATCAAAAACCGGTTGCTATTGATTTACAGGATGATGCAGCCGGTTAACCGCCCGTTACACCCGGGAAATGATTCCGTACACTCAAGAAATGATCCGTTACATCAAAGAAATGGCCCGTTACACTGAATCTATGGCAGCGTACATGACGGAAATGTACCCGTACATCAAAGAAATGGCGCGTTACATGAAGGAAATGAAATGGTACATGAAAGAAATGACCCGGTACATTGAAGAAATGACTTTTTACATCAAAGAAACCGCCCCTTACACCGAAGAAATGACAGGTTACATCCGCCGCGCAGCGGGTAACGAAATGTTGCTAGTCCCCCTCTCCCCTTGGGGAGAGGGGTTAGGGGTGAGGGGTCAATACCCCAACCCCACCAACTCCTCCTTCACAATCGCGTATGCCTTTTCCCCCTTCGCCGGCTTAATGGTATAAATGCCCGTAAAGCGGCTAAAGGCCGGCAGCACGGCATGGCTGCTGCCAAAATAAAAGCAGGGAAAATACAGCGTTTGCCGGCGCCCGTCGGGCAATGCAATGCCGGGGTGCAGGTGCCCGCTAAAGGTGTAGCGGTGGTTGCTGCAGTCCGCCTCTTCCTTGTCGTGCGTAAAGCCAAAGCCGTTGATACAGTAATCTTCTTTAAATACTTCGATGCCCGCCTTCTCATACCACTTCAGCGATAAAATATCGTGGTTGCCTTTTACCAGGTGGATGGGCAGCGCCGCAAAATCATTCCGCCATTTTAAAAAGAAATCGTGCTCCAGGTTACCGTGACTGTGAAACATATCACCGATCACGATCAGCCGCCGGGGTTGGTAGTATTGTACGAGGCTAAAGAGGCGCTGCATGTCTTCCTTAAACACGGCCTGCGGCACCGCTATACCCGCCTTGCGAAAGTGGCCCGTTTTGCCCAGGTGCAGGTCAGAGAGAATGAGGGTTTGTTCCTCCACCCAGTACATGGATCGTTGCGGCGATAAAACAAAGGTATTGTTGAGAAGAAGGTGTTCAACGGGAGGCATCGAACGAAGGTAATTATGAATTAGAAATTAGAAATTAGAAATTTTGGCTTTCAGTGTTACGTTGAAAGTTGTTGAACATAGTTGAAGGAGATATTTAAACGTTTAGAGAGTTTAGCAGGAACGTATGTTGCTAACCTCCCTCTCCTTTGGGAGAGAGCCTGTCCCGAACTTGTTTCGGGAGATTGAGGGTGAGGTCGACGAAATGCTGCTAGCTCCCCTCTCTTTCAGGAGAGGGGTTGGGGGTGAGGCCAATCATTCAAAATCACAGTTCAGGCAAACAAAAAAGCCACCCCTCGCAGGATGGCTCTTGTATATGCTTATCAAAAATATTATTGTGGCAACAACACCTGGTTGATCTTGTGCAGCACACCATTGGTATAATGCTGGTCGCTGGTACCGGGATAACCCACCGTGTTTGGTGGTGGAACGGTGGTACCGTAAGACACATTGTTATCCGGTGTAGGATTGATCAGGAAGTTGGCAGCAGATGCATTCGCCGCTCCTTTTACCGTAGCCGCACTTACCTGTCCGCCGGTGAAGGTCGCCATCAGTCCAACACCCGGGTGGGCAGGAATGGCCGTGTTCAGCAGCGTTGGGTAATTGGTAACGGTGGTGGGCAGGTTGTTCGAAAAAGCGCGAACACCCAGTAAATGATATACCACCACACCTTTCACTGTTTGAGCGCTCAAAGAGCCATACAGTGCCGGGTTCTGGAATACTGTTGGAGAAGCAGCCAGCACCGCAGCCGTAGCGGCAGCCGTAGCCGGTGGAACGCCCTGGGCAATCAGCGCCTGGGTGATCAGGCCGGTTAAGGTAGCCTGGAAGGCAGCATCCGTTGGTGCAAACACGGTAAGGTTAGCGCCGATGTTGCCCAAGGCAGCCTGTAACGTACTGGCCGTAGCCACGCCACTGTCCGCACGGATGATGGCAGCCCGCAGGTAGCTAAGGTTATTATCCGTTTGGATCCTTTCCCACAAAGCACGTTGCGGCGGTGCTACCACCAAAGCCGTTTTGTGCAGCACACCATTGCCGGTTACGGTATTTACCGTTGTCATTGGAATGTTGTTTATCCAGTTGCCGTTGCGTACGGTAGGGAAAGTGGTGAGCCTCAGCAACGCGCTCAACGTTGGCGCAGGGTTGAAGATCGTTGGGTATTGAAAATTCGGGAAGGTAGAAGGAATACCGGTGGTCAATACATTCTGCGGTACGATGTTGTAGCTCACGATCGCGGTAACCGTTGCTACCGGCAATGCGTTGATCGCTGCAATGCTCGGGAAGCCCGAAGCAATGAAGGCCGCATCGGTTGGTGCAAACACGGTGTAACGTGCTGCCGGGTTGGCGAGTGTAGTCGTCAATCCCGCGCGAACGATCGCCGCCCTGAAGAAAGTAAGGGTTGCATCGTTGCGGATGAGGTTGTTCAGGTTCTGCGTGGTATCCCCTGCCGGCGTCGGTGCCGGGCCCGGGATCTGTTCCAGGTCTTTGTTACAGGAAGACAAGATCGCTACTGCTGAAGCAGCTACCAAAAAAACGCTGCTGATCTTTTTATTGATATATTTCATATTCGTTTTTTTATTTTTTCTTAATGCGTTTTATTCAATCTTCTTAGTAAAGATTATAACCGAAGCTTACATAATACAAACCACCGATCTGAGAGTTGCCGATCGCGTTGTAGTAGTATTGGTTCAGCAGGTTGTTGGCGCCCACTTTCAGGATCGATTTTGTTTTCGGCAATTTCAGGCTTACCTGTGCATCCACGGTGTGCACCGAAGGCAGGTTGCCGTTGGCGAAATCACCCTGGTAGTAGTAAGCTTCCTGCCACCTGTACGCTACGTTGAAGCCAACACGTTTGCCCGGGCCAAAACCAAGGTTACCGATGTTTGCATTCACTTTGTATTTAGGCGCATTGAAATAAGCTACGAAGTTAGACGGCACATCCTTCAACACATCGGAAGCAAAGTTCGCTCCAACCGTGAAGTTCAATGGCAGCCTCAGGTCGAAGCTCAAACCAAAACCGTAGGTCTTTACTTTGTCGGCAGAGTTAACCGGGATAGAATACCTGAAACCGGCAGCCGTATCCTTCAACGCGATCGGCGAGTTGGTAACAGACTGAACGGTTACCTTGCGGCCCAGGAAGTCCTGGTAAGTACCGTAGTAGCCATAAAGGTCAACCAGTAATTTTCCGCCCATCAGCAAACCTTTGTAACCGGCTTCAAAAGAAGACAGTGATTCAGGCTTCAGGTCAACCGGTGTAAATTCAACAATATTGCCTTTCCTTAATTCTTCGAAATCGTAGATCTTGTTGCCGCCGAAATTGAAGTAGCTGCGGAAAGAAGGATCACCACCGATCAAACGAACATTACTACCTACTGCGAGGTTGATGAACTGCTGCTGGTTGGTAGGGAAACGGTAAGCTGTTTGGTATGACAAACGAACATTGTTGTTTTCAGCGATCTTCACCACCGCGGTTGCCCTTGGTGTAAAGCGGCCTTTGAAATTCTCATTCTTATCGTACCTGCCCGAAACGGTCAGTGAAAGGCGATCCATTAATTTTTTGCTCAACTGTGCGTAACCGCCGAACTCGGCGATCTTGATGGCACCGGTAGAATCGGCGAACAAAGTACCTTCAGAATTCAATACATATTGTTTGTAGTTACCGCCTACCAGTACATCCACGAATTTACCGGTGAGGTGGCTCATGTTGTAGCTGCCTTCCAGTGCATAGAGGTCTGATTTATCGAGCAACAACGCACCACCCTGTGAAATGGGTTTGGTACGGATGGAATCGTAAGATTTACGGAACTGTGCGCTGCTGGCCAAAGGACGGCCCACATCGGCCACGCTCCTTGCAAAAATGTGCGCTGCAGAATCCTGCTGGCCGCCGAGGCGTGCTGCCAGGTAGTTTTGTGCGTAGGTTGCATACCAGCCGGTAGCGCCACCGCTTGGTTTCCAGCTTTCGTTGAACAAACGGGTAGCCACCGTGGTGTTGTAAGATTCACCGGCATTTTCCTGCGTGGTATAACCCCTCAGCATCCAGTAACGGTTGTTCAGT
>Ga0247806_10001461_pt1 | contig 11577 bp, 5 predicted proteins | sample UWRJL059202B1_FD_179935 | JGI IMG/M metagenome (GOLD analysis project Ga0247806, IMG submission 179935) | Plant litter microbial communities from Arlington Agricultural Research Station in Wisconsin, United States - UWRJ-L059-202B-1 | ecosystem: Environmental > Terrestrial > Plant litter >... | reverse complement strand
TAAGGTGCTCGGCGGCAGTTCGTCGATAAACGGCACGATGTATGTCCGCGGGGCGGCGGCCGATTACGACGGCTGGCGCGATGCCGGGCACGCCGGGTGGGGGTACGAGGACGTGTTGCCGCTGTTCCGCCGGTCGGAAACGAACTGGCGCGGGGCGAGCGCGGTGCATGGCGGCGATGGCGAGATGCACGTCACGCCGATGCGGCCCGAGCCGGCGGTGTATCCGGCGTTCATGGCCGCGGCGCGCGGCCTTGGACTGGGTGAATGCCCCGATTTCAACGTCCCCGCACCTGAGGGTTTCGGGATTCCCGATTGCACGATCCGCAAGGGCCGCCGCGCGAGCACGGCGCGGGCGTTTCTCGATCCCATTGCCGGGCGGCGCAACTTGTCGGTGATCAGCAGTGCCACGGTGCGGCGCGTGATGTTTGCGGACAAGGTTGCCACCGGGGTCGAGCTGACGACAGGTTCGGGCAGCAAGGTGTTGAAATGTCGCGGTGAAGTGATCCTTTGCGCGGGCGCGCTCAACAGCCCGCAGCTGCTGATGCTGTCAGGGATCGGCGCGGGCGAGGCGCTGGCGCAGGTCGGGATCGCGCCGCTGGTCGACTTGCCGGAGGTCGGGCGCAATCTGCAGGACCATCCGATCGCGATGGCGATTCTGAAAGCGGCCATCGCCATCCCGTTCAACCGCGAGGTGCGGCTCGACCGGCTGGCGGTCCATTTCCTGCGCTGGCAGATGTTCGGCACTGGACCCTTGAGCCAGAGCCCGATGTCGATCCAGGGCTTCGTGCGCTCGGGCGAGGAGCAGGAGCGGCCCGATCTGCAATTCCAGATCGTCCATTCGGGCTATGATGCGCGGGTGTGGTTTCCCGGGTGGCGCAAGCCGCCGACGCCGATGTTCTCCTGCGGCGCGATCCTGCTCAACCCCGAGAGCCGGGGCGCGGTGACGCTGGCGTCGGCCGATCCGCTGGCTTTGCCGCAGGTGCAGTTCAATTTCATGAGCGCGCCGGGCGATCGCGCGCGGTTGCGCAAGGGGTTCCGCTTTATCCGGCGGTTCTTCGACACCGCACCGGCGCGGGCGCTGGTCGAGGCCGAACTGGCACCCGGCGCGCAGGCGCAGAGCGACGAGGCGATCGACGCGTGGTTGCGCCAGTCGCTGATCAGCGCCGGGCACCCGACCAGCACCTGCGCGATGGGCAGCGTGGTCGACAGCCAGTTGCGGGTCATCGGGGTCGAGGGGCTGCGCGTGGCCGATGCCTCGGTGATGCCCGAGGTCATTCGCGGCAACACCCACGCCCCGACGGTGATGATCGCGGAGAAGGCGGCGGAGTTGATCGGCGGCGCGCGCTAGGCATCGGCGCGCCGCGCGGGATCGAAGCCGATCACGAACAGCGCGAGCACCAGCAGCGAAGCGAGGATGCCGATGGCGAGCGAGAAGCTGCCGCTGGCCTCCACTAGCGCGCCGGTCAGCCACGGCCCGATAATGCCGCCCGCCGTGCCGAACATGCTGATCAGCGCGATCGCCCCGACCGGCACGCGCGCGCCGCCGAGCCGGACCGCGCCGGGCACGGTCCAGAACACGCCCTGCGCGGCGCCGATGCCGAATCCCGTCACCACCAGCAGCGCCAGCACCGGCCAGCCCGACGGGAGGAACGCGGCGACCAGCATCGCCAGCCCCGCCCCCGCGCTCGGCAGCCCGACATGGAGCAGGCGCTCGCCCCGGCGGTCGGACAGGCGGCTGTTGATCATCAGCCCCAGCGCCAGTCCCGCCATCGGCAGCGCACTGAGCGTGCCGATCATCAGCTCGCTGTCGCCCAGATCGAGCTGGCGAACCAGTTGCGGCAGCCAGAACACCAGCGCGTAGGACCCGGTCATCATCAGCAGCCAGGTGATTGCGCAGCGCCACAGCCATGGGTCGCGGGCGATGGCGCGGAAGCTCGGTTGCTCGCCGGGCGAGGCGTGCTCAACCGCCTGGTTCTCACGCTCGAGCCATTCGCGTTCGGGCTCCGACAGCCAGCGCGCCTTGCCGGGCCGGTCGACGAAATAGAGCGCGGCGGCGAAGGCCAGCACGGCGTTGGGCAGCGCGATCACCAGAAACATAAACCGCCACGGCGCCATCTCAAGCGGATTGGCCACGCCCAGCAGCCAGCCGCAGAGCGGGCCGCCGAGCACCATCGACAGCGGCACCGCCACCAGCGCCCCCGCCATCGCCCGCGCGCGCATCGTCGGCGGCACCCATTGCGCGATCAGCCAGGTCATCCCGGGGGCAAAACCCGCCTCGCTCATCCCGAGCAGGAAGCGCGCGGCGTAGAATTCCTCGACCGAGCGGACATGCGCCATCCACAGGCCCGACACCGCCCACAGCAGGATCGACACCAGCAGCCACAGCTTGATGCCCCAGGCCCTGAGCAGCCGCACATGGGGGTACTGGAACAGCAGATAGGCGAGGAAGAACATGCTCACGCCCTGCCCGAACTGGTTCTGCGTCAGCCCGAGATCGGCCGACATCGCGCTGCCGGCGTAGCTGACGTTCACTCGGTCGATCGAGTTGACGAAGGTCAGCAGCGCGATCGGCACGATCAGCCACAGCGCCAGCTTGGTGCCGATCCTTGCCCGCAGCGCGTCGTCGGTGATGCTTTCGCCGGTCATTGCCGCCCCCTCCCCTCAGTTTTTCTATGTGGTGTCTTCACCCTGCCAGCTGACCAGATGGCGGTCGCGATCGATGTGCAGCGTGCGGCTGGGGGCGACATGCGTCACCACGCCGGCACCGGGGCGTTCCCAATCCTCGGCGGTCATCGGCGTGCCCGACGGCGAGAGCCAGACCCCGTCCTGCGGGAAGCTGGTGAACTGGGCGCGGTGCTCGCGCCGCACCCCGGCGAGCTTGGCGACGAAGTTTTCGAGCGCGGTGTCGCGGCCGAGCCAGTCGACCCAGCTGGTCGAATTGTCCTGCGCATAGGCGTTGTTGTTGCCGCGCTGGGTGCGGCCGAATTCGTCGCCAGCGGTGAGCAGGATGGTGCCGGTCGAGGCGAACAGGGTCGCGAGCAGCGCGCGCAGGCTGGCGGCGCGGGGGGCGGTGATGGCGGGGTCGTCGCTCGGCCCTTCGACGCCGTGGTTCCACGAGTGGTTGTCGCCGTGGCCGTCGCGGTTGTCTTCGCCGTTGGCGTGGTTGTGGCGGTGTTCGTAGGCGACCGTATCGGCGAGCGTGAAGCCGTCGTGCGCGGCGAGGAAATTGACGCTGCGGCAGTGGTGGCCGAACTTGTCGGCAGATCCGGCCACGCGCGTGGCGAGCGCTCCGAGCGCGCCGTCGCCGCGCCAGAAGCGGCGCACGTCATCGCGATACAAATCGTTCCATTCCAGCCATTTGGCCGGGAAAGCTCCCAATTGGTAACCGCCCGGGCCGAGGTCCCATGGCTCGGCGATCAGCACGCGGTCGGCGAGCAGCGGGTCGGCGGCGATCTCGGCGAAGATCGGCGCGGCGGGATCGAAGCCGGGGCTGCGCGCCAGCACCGGCGCGAGGTCGAAGCGGAAGCCGTCGACCCCGGCATGGCGGACGAAATGGCCCAGCGTGTCGAGCGCCATCCGCCGCACCGCCGGGTTGCCGAATTCGAGCGTGTTGCCGCAGCCGGTGTCGTTGATCAGGCGGCCCTCGGGATCGTGCGCATAGGCGGCGTTGTCGAGCCCGCGCAGCGACAGCACGCCGCCGTGGATGTCGCTCTCGCCGGTATGGTTGAGCACCAGATCGAGCAGCACCGCGATCCCGGCCCGGTGCAGCGCGGCGACCGTCTCGCGCAACTCGGCCACCCCGCCGGGGCACAGGCGCGGGTCGAGCGCCATCGGCACCACCGGGTTGTAGCCCCAGGCGTTGGCAAGGCCGAGCGGCGGGAGGTGGCGCTCGTCGATCCAGGCGGTGATCGGCATCAGCTCGACGGCGTCGACATGCAGCTTTTGCAGGTGTGCGATCACCGCCGGGTGCGCCAGCGCCGCCACGGTGCCGCGCAGGGGCGCGGGCACTTCGGGGTGGAGCTTGGTGAAGCCACGCACGTTGATTTCGTAGATCAGCCCGCCGGGGGCGAATAGCGGGGGCTGGTGCGCCACTTCGGGCAGCGCGCCCTGCACTTTGGCAGCAGGGACGAGGTCGGCGGTGTCCTCGCCATAGCGCGCCAAACCGGGATGCTGGACGAAGCGGCGGTCGAGTTCGAGCGCGTAGGGATCGACCAGCAGCTTGGCCGGATCGAACCACAGGCCCTTGTCGGGCGCCCACTCGCCGTGCGCGCGATAGTCGTAGCGCTGGCCGACGAGTTCGCCATCCATCTGCGCCACCCAGTCATCGCCATCGCGCTGCATGGCGATGCGGGTCTCGCCATCACCGCCGATCAGGCACAGATCGACGCGATCGGCCCTCGGCGCGCGGACGCGGAAGCTGGTCCGGCCGGCGGCGATCCGGGCGCCGTAGGTCATCCGCCCTCGCCGATCAGCCGGGCGTATAGCTCGGCATAGGCACGACCGCTAGCGTCCCACGAGAAGTCGCAGGCCATGCCGTTTCGCTGGATCGCCTTCCAGCAGGGCCGGTCGTGATACAGCGCGATGGTGCGGGTGATCGCGGCGGCCAGCGCGGGGTAGTGCACCCCGGTGAACTGCACCCCCGTCGCCACCCCGCGCCCGAGCGCGGCGACATTGGCGTCGATCACCGTGTCGTTTAACCCGCCGGTCCGCGCCACCACCGGCACGCAGCCATAGGCGAGGCCGTAAAGCTGGGTCAGCCCGCATGGTTCGAACCGGCTCGGCACCAGGATCGCGTCGCCTCCGCCCTGCATCCGGTGCGACAGCGCCTCGTCATAGCCGATGCGGATCCCGATCCGGCCGGGATGGCGCGCGGCGGCGCTGTGAAGTTCGGCCTCGATCGCGGCGTCGCCCGAACCGAGCAGCGCCAGCCGCCCGCCCAGCCCGACCAGATGGTCGAGCACCTCGGGCAGCACATCCATGCCTTTCTGCCAGGTCAGGCGCGAGATCACCACGAATAGCGGGCCGTCACCGGGCTCGAGCCCGAATTCCGCCTCGAGCGCACGCTTGTTGGCCTTGCGCGCGGTGAGATTGCGTGTGGAAAAGCGGGCGGCCAGATGCGGGTCGGCGGCGGCATCCCACTCGTGCCGGTCGATGCCGTTGAGGATGCCGACCACCCTGCCCTCGCGGCTGGCGATCAGCCCTTCGAGCCCCATGCCGAATTCGGGCAGGCGGATTTCCTGCGCGTAGGACGGGCTGACCGTGGTGATCATGTCCGCGGCCTGCAGCCCGGCCTTTAGGAAGCCGACCCCGCCGTGGTTCTCGACCCCGTCGATCGACCAGGCGGTGCGCGGCAGGCCAAGGGCGCGGAAGATGCGCGCGTCGTAATGGCCTTGGAAGGCCATGTTGTGGATCGTCATCACACCCGGCACGCGATGCCCCTCGAACGGGGTGAAGCGGTTATAGGCCAGCGCCATGCCCGACTGCCAGTCATGCGCGTGAAGCAGGTCGAAGCCGTGGCCCGGAACCGCGCCCCCGGCAATATCCGCCGCCGCGCGGCCCAGGGCGGCGAAACGGCGCCAGTTGTCGGCCCAGTCGCGCCCGGTGGCGTCGGCGTAGGGGCCGCCCTCGCGCTTGAACAGCGTCGGCGCGTCGAGCAGCAGCACCTCGCGATCACCCAGCTTGCCCGCCAGCAACCGCGCCGGTTCGCCGAGCAGCGCGTCCCAGCGATGCACTTCCTTGGGGCGGCGAAAATGCGCCAGCGCAGCCGGATAGGCCGGCAGCAGCGTGGTCATCGCGACGCCATGCGCCGCCACCGCCGCTGGCAGCGCGCCCGCGACATCGGCCAGTCCGCCGGTCTTGATCAGCGGGACGGCCTCCGACGCGACCGAGAGGACGCGGTGCATCAGCCGAGCCGGTCGATCATGTCACGGGTGATCAGGCACACCCCCTTGTCGGTGCGGCGGAAGCGCTGCGCATCGAGTTCGGGGTCTTCGCCGACGACCAGGTTTTCGGGGATGCGCACGCCCGAATCGATGATAACGCGCGAGAGCCGCGCACCGCGCCCGATATTGCAGCGGGGCAGGATCACCGCTTCGTCGACGCACGAGAAACTGCCCATCTTCACCCCGGTGAACAGCAGGCTGCGCCGGGCGGTGGCGCCCGAGACGATGCAGTCCTGGCTGATGAGCGAGGAGATCGCGTGGCCGCGCCGCCCCTCTTCGTCGTGGACGAACTTGGCCGGGGCCGCGACCACCTGGTCGGTCCAGATGCGCCAGTCGCGATCATACATGTTAAGCTTGGGGACCACGTCGGTCAGGTCGAGATTGGCTTCGAAATAGGCGTCGAGCGTGCCGACGTCGCGCCAGTATTCCTCGATCTCGTCCGCCGCGCGAATGCAGCTGTCGGTGAACTTGTGCGCTACCGCCTTGCCGTGCTTGACGAGGTAGGGGATGATGTCGCCGCCGAAATCGCGGTTCGATCCGGGCGTTTCGGCATCGCGCCGCAATTCGTCGAACAGGAACTTGGTCTCGAACACATAGATGCCCATCGAGGCCAGCGCCTTGTCGGGATTGTCGGGCATGCCGGGGGGATCGGCGGGCTTTTCGATGAATTCGAGGATCGTGCATTCGGCATCGACATGCATCACGCCGAACCCGGTCGCCTCCATCCGCGGCACCACCAGGCACCCCACGGTGACGTCGGCGCCCGAATTGACGTGCTGCTGGAGCATCAATTCGTAATCCATCTTGTAGATGTGGTCGCCCGCCAGGATGACCATGTATTTGGGCGCATAGCTCTGGATGATGTCGATGTTCTGGAACACCGCGTCGGCGGTGCCGGCGTACCACTGGCTTTCCGAAGTGCGCTGCGACGCGGGCAGGATGTCGAAGCTTTCGTTGCGTTCGGGGCGCATGAAGTTCCACGCGCGCTGCATGTGGCGGATCAGCGAATGCGCCTTGTACTGGGTGGCGACGCCGATGCGGCGAATGCCCGAATTGATCGCGTTTGACAGGGCGAAGTCGATGATCCGGCTCATCCCACCGAAATAGACCGCCGGCTTGGCGCGGCAGTCGGTCAGCTCCATCAGCCGCGACCCGCGCCCGCCGGCCAGCACATAGGCCATCGCGTCACGCGCCAGCGGGGATTGCGGCCTCTCGATAGTCATCCTGCTCTCCGTTTTCTTATGGAATATATTCGAACATCAGTGTCGCCAGCGGTGGCAGCATCACTTCCGCCGAACCGCCCTGCGCGTGAATCGATCCGTAATTTCCCGTGCCGCTGCCGCCATAATCGGCCGCATCGGTGTTGATGATCTCACGCCATTGCCCGTCATGCGGCAAAGGCAGGCGGTAATGCGCGTGGACCGTGGGGGTCATGTTGCACACCACCGCCACCGGCGGGGCGCCGGGGGCGAGGCGCAGCCAGGCGAACACCGAGGCGGCGGCATCGTCGGCCACCAGCCACTGGAACCCCTCGGGCTCGCAATCGCGCGCGTGCAGCGCAGGGCGGTGGCGATAGGCGTAGTTGAGATCGCGCAGCAGCTTGCGCACGCCCGCGTGCTGGGGATTGTCGAGGTGGTGCCAGTCGAGCGCGCGGGCCTCGCTCCATTCGCGCGATTGGGCAAATTCCTGCCCCATGAACAGCAGCTTCTTGCCCGGATAGCCCCACATCATGCCGTAATAGGCGCGCAGATTGGCGAATTTCTGCCAGCTGTCGCCGCTCATCTTGGCGAGCAGGCTGCCCTTGCCGTGGACCACCTCGTCGTGGCTGAGCGGGAGGACGAAATTCTCGCTGAAGGCGTAAACCAGCCCGAAGGTGATCTCGGCATGGTGGTGCCGACGGTGGATCGGGTCGCGCGCCATATATTGCAGCGTATCGTGCATGAAGCCCATGTTCCACTTGAACCCGAAGCCCAGGCTGGTGCGCGGGGCCTCTTCAAAAGCGGGGTGGGTGACGCCGGGCCAGGAGGTGCTTTCCTCGGCAATGGTAAGGATGCCGGGGTGTTGGGCGTGGATCGCGCGGTTGGTGGCGCGAAGGAATTCGGCGGCTTCCCAGTTTTCGCGCCCGCCGGACTCGTTGGGAATCCAGTCGCCGCCTTCGCGCGAGTAGTCGCGGTACAGCATCGAGGCGACGGCATCGACGCGCAGCCCGTCGACATGGTAATTCTCGGCCCAGAACAAGGCGTTGTTGAGCAGAAATGCGGCCACTTCGCGGCGCCCGAAATTGTAGATCGCGGTGTTCCAGTCGGGGTGGAAGCCGAGGCGGGGGTCTTCGTGTTCGTAGAGCGCGGTGCCGTCGAACCGGGCCAACCCGTGGGCATCGACGGGGAAGTGCGCCGGAACCCAGTCGATCAGCACGCCCAACCCGGCGCGGTGCGCGCCATCGACGAACCTGGCGAAGCCATCAGGTGCCCCAAAGCGCGCCGAGGGGGCGTAGAGCCCGGTCGTCTGGTAGCCCCACGAGGGATCGTAGGGATGCTCCGACACTGGCATGAATTCGATATGGGTGAAGCCCATGTCGAGCGCGTAGGGGATCAGCCGCCGCGCCATCTCGTCCCAGTCGAGGAACCAGTTGTGGTCGTCGCGCTGCCACGATCCGGGGTGGACCTCGTAGATCGAAATGGCCTCGCGCCGGGGATCGACCGACGCCCAATGCGCGCGATGCGCGGCGTCGCCCCACTCGGGCTTGCCCGGCAGGCTGGTGAGCGAGGCGGTTTTCGGGCGCAGTTCGGAGGCGAACGCGAAGGGGTCGGCCTTCAATGGCTGGACCGTGCCATCGGCGCCGGTGATGCGGTATTTGTAAGCGCGGCCCGGGCCGATATCGGGAATGAAGATTTCCCACACGCCGATATCGGCCCGGTGGCGCATCGGGTGGCGCGCGGCGTCCCAATCGTTGAAATCGCCGACCAGGCTGACGGCGCGCGCATTGGGCGCCCACACCGCGAAATGGACCCCCGCCGCGCCCTGATGCGCGAGGCAATGCGCGCCGAGCTTGTCGAACAGCCGCAGGTGGGTGCCCTCCGCGATCAGGTAATCGTCGAGCGGGCCGAGCACAGGGCCGAACGAATACGGGTCGGTCACCCACCATTCCTGACCATGGGCACGGCAGCGATATTTGACCGGGCTCGGCTCGCCTTCGATCACGCCTTCGAACAACCCGCGATCGTCGATCCGGGCAACTTCGCCCAGAGGCTCGCCGGTCAGGCCGAAGGCCGCTGCCTCCTGCGCCCCGGGCAGGATCGCGCGCGCGAAGGTGCCCTGCGGCCCGGCATGGGTGCCGAGCAGCGCAAACGGATCGGCATGGGTGCCCGCCAGCAGGGCATCGAGGGTGGCGGCGTCAGGCTTCACAACACGCCCCAAATCTCCCGCGCGTATTCGCCAATGGTGCGGTCGGACGAAAACCAGCCGACATTGGCGATGTTGTGGATCGCCGAGCGGCGCCACGCGGCGCGGTCCGCCCAGCGACCGTCCGCCGCGCGCTGCGCCATGCAGTAGCTTTCGAAATCGGCGGCGAGCATGAACCAGTCGCTGTCGTACAGGCCGGCCATCAGCCCGGCATAGCGCGTGGGATCGTCGGGCGAGAACACCCCGCCGGCGATGGCGTCGACCGCCTGGCGCAGTTCGGCATTGCCTTCGATGATCGCGCGCGGGTTGTAGCCATTGGCGCGCTGGTGCGCGACCTCCTCCGCGTCGAGCCCGAAGATGAAGATGTGGTCGTCGCCCACGCGGTCCTTGATCTCGATATTGGCGCCGTCGAGCGTACCGATGGTCAGCGCGCCGTTGAGCGCGAACTTCATGTTGCCGGTGCCCGATGCCTCCATCCCGGCGGTCGAGATCTGTTCGGACAGATCGGCGGCGGGAATGATCTTCTCGGCCAGGCTGACATTGTAATTGGGCACGAACACGACCTTGAGCAGCCCGCCGACCGAGGGGTCGGCGTTGATCCGGCGGGCGATGTCGTTGGCCAGCTTGATGATCAGCTTGGCGTTCTCGTAGCTCGCCGCCGCCTTGCCGCCGAAGATCTTGACGCGCGGCACCCAGTCGCGTTCGGGATGGCTGCGGATCTGGTCGTACAGCGCCACCGTCTCGATCAGGTTGAGCAGCTGGCGCTTGTATTCGTGGATGCGCTTGATCTGCACGTCGAACATCGCGTCGGGGTTGAGCCGCACGCCGGTGAGTTCGCGCAGATGCGCGGCGAGCGCCACCTTGTTGGCGCGTTTCACCTCGTCGACCCGCTCGCCGAACATCGCGTCGTCGGCCAGCGCGGCGAGATCCTGCAGCCGCTCGGTGTCGTCGAGAAAGGCCTCGCCGATCGCTTCGCGCACCAAGCCGGTGAGGCCTGGATTGCACTGCTGGAGCCAGCGGCGCGGGGTGACGCCGTTGGTCTTGTTGTTGATCCGCGCGGGATAGAGGCTGTGCAGGTGGGAGAAGACCGTGGTCTTCATCAGTTCGGTGTGCAGCGCTGCCACGCCGTTGACGCTGTGCGCGCCGACGAAGGCGACATTGGCCATGCGCACGCGCCGGTCGCCGCCCTCGTCGATCAGCGAGATCGCCCCGATCGCGGCATCGCCCAACCCGGCCTTGCGCGCTTCGCGCAGCACGCGGCTGTTGATGGCGTAAATGATCTGCATGTGGCGCGGCAGCAGCCGTTCGAATAGCGGCAGCGGCCAGCTTTCGAGCGCCTCGGGCAACAGCGTGTGGTTGGTGTAGGCGATGGTGCGCTGGGTGATGTCGAACGCTTCTTCGAAATCCATCCCGTGGTTGTCCATCAGCAGCCGCATCAGCTCGGGCACGGCCACCGCCGGGTGGGTGTCGTTGAGCTGGATCGCGGCGTGATCGGGCAGGCGGCGGATATCGCCCTCGTACTGGACGTGGCGGCGGACGATGTCCTGGATCGACGCGGCGGTGAAGAAATACTCCTGCCGCAGCCGCAGCTCCTGCCCGGCGGCGTTCGAATCCGCCGGATAGAGCACGCGGACCAGCGAATCGGCGTGCATCTGGTTGGTCAGCGCGCCCAGGTGATCGCCGGCGTTGAACGCATCGAGCCGGATCGGATCGATCGCGTTGGCGGTCCACAGCCGCAGGGTATTGACCCGCTTGCCGCGCCACCCGACCACTGGCGTGTCGACCGCGGTCGCCTCGACGATGTCGACCGGTTCCCAGCGCACGTCGTCGCCATCGGCGATCACCTCGCCGCCGAAGCCGATGCGGTAGGAGCTTTCGCGGCGTTCGAATTCCCACGGATTGCCGTGTTCGAGCCAGGTTTCGGGCAGCTCCACCTGCCAGCCATCGTTGACCGCCTGGCGGAACATTCCGTTCACGTAGCGGATGCCATAGCCGTAGGCAGGGATATCGAGGCTGGCGAGGCTCTCCATGAAGCACGCCGCCAGCCGCCCGAGCCCGCCATTGCCCAGCGCGGCGTCGGGCTCCAGATCCTCGAGCACCGACAGGTCGGTGCCGTGCTCGCGCAGCGCCCTTTCCATGTCGCTGGTCAGCCCCATGTTCGACAGCGCATCGCGCAGCAGCCGGCCGATGAGGAATTCAAGGCTGAGGTAATAGACCCGCTTGCCCTTGTCCT
>Ga0247806_10001460_pt1 | contig 11581 bp, 8 predicted proteins | sample UWRJL059202B1_FD_179935 | JGI IMG/M metagenome (GOLD analysis project Ga0247806, IMG submission 179935) | Plant litter microbial communities from Arlington Agricultural Research Station in Wisconsin, United States - UWRJ-L059-202B-1 | ecosystem: Environmental > Terrestrial > Plant litter >... | reverse complement strand
GCGGGAAGCGGGGAAAATGCCCGCGAGGATGCCTACGAAAAGGCAAACGATCACCGTAACGATGAGCATGGGAACAGAAATATACACAGGGAAATTAAGCGGACCGGATAAGATCTTGGTGAGGATGAACACGAAGAACAAACCCACCGCGCCACCCATGAGGCAGAGGATCGTGGCTTCCATTAAAAATTCAAAGAGGATGCTGTTCTTTTTGGCGCCGATGGCTTTTTTGAGCCCGATCACGGCCGTGCGTTCCTTTACGGTTACGAACATGATGTTGGCGATGCCGAATAGCCCAACGATAAGGCTTACCACGCCGATGATGGCACCGATGATGTTCACCGTTCCAAAGAAACCGGTGATGGCCTTGCTGAACGCTTCTACACTGTTGAGTGAAAAATTATCTTCCTGGGTGGGCGACAAACGCCTTACCTGGCGCATGATGCCGCGGAGTTCATCACTGAGGGCTTCGGTACTTACATCTGCTTTTCCCTTGGCAATGAGGATGGGGTTGGCATTTTTTTCATCGAAGATCTGCCTGCAAAATTTATACGGCAGCATGATGCAGTTATCATAATCCCAGCCAATGAAATTCTTCCCTTCTTTTTTGATCACACCCACTATGGTTGCCTTCTTTCCTTTAACGTCTACCTGTTTGCCCAAAGCCCGCTCGGCCGTGCCGAACAATTCTTCAGCGTTGGTAAAGCCGATCAAACAAACATTGCTGCCATTGCTGAATTCGCCGCTGGAAAAAAAACGGCCTACTTCAAAACTCACCGGCTGAATCGTCATCTGTGCTTCGTCGATGCCGTACACGCTCGCGCTTTGTATCATATCATCCTTGTGCGAAATGTTGCCGCCGGTCTGCATTAAAAAAGAAATGTCTTCCAGCAACTGCGACCGTTCCCTGATCATTGCCGCTTCTTCGTACGCCATCACGGGTCGCGCCCTGAATTTCCAGATGGGCTGGTCGGGACCGCCGCTGTAATCCCACTTATCGATGTAGATCGTATTGCTGCCAAGACTTTTAACTTCGTTCTGGATATTCCTTTCGAGGCTGTTGACGGTAGCCAATACGCCGATGATGCAGAAGATACCGAAGGCCACGCCGGTAAGGCTAAGGGCGGTGCGCAGCTTGTTCACCTTCAGTTCCTGGAAAGTGAGGCGAAGGGAACTCCATAAAATGCTTAGGGACTTGCGCATGCGTAAAAGTAATTCAAATTATGAATTATGAGTTATGAATTATGAATGCATTTGCAAATGCGAAAGTGAGGAATGTGCTGATAAGGGAATGAAAATGGCAATGTATTATAAGCGTGAAACCGCCCGGGGAGGCTAATACATTTCTAATTTCTAATTCATCATTTCTAATTAACAAGCATTTCCCGTATATAACTCCTGATCTCCTTAATGCTCGACGGCTTTTGGATGAAGCCCTGCAGGCCTAATTTTTTGGCGGTATCTTCAATGTTGGGCGAGGCGGAAAATAAAACGATGGGAACGGATAAGCCGGTGCCCTGCGCGGATAAACGGCTCATGACTTCGGATGCGTTCGTGGTGCCGAGGAAATTATCCATCAATATCAGGTCTGGGCGAAAATCGATGATGCTGGCTACTACATCAACCGCATCTTTTTTAAAACGCAATTCATAGGTATCACACAAAATGTGTTGCAGGATATCAAGGATATCCTCGTCATCATCTAAAATAAATAAACGTTTCAAATATTAGTTTTTTGTGTAATTGCAGCCGAGCCAGAAATCACACATACTTTTGAGCGAGTTTACAAGGGGACTGATGCCGATCGGTTTTACCACGTAAGCATTCGCGCCGCTATCGTACGACTTTTTTACATCTGCAGGATTATCGGATGTAGAGAACATGATGATGGGTGTAAATTCCATGCCTTCCTTCTGCCTGATCTTTTTAACGAGTTCGATGCCCGTAATGCCCGGCAGGTTAATGTCCATCAAAATAAGTTTCAGGGAACGGCTATCATTTTCACGGCTGAAAAAATCGAGTGCGGCATTGCCATCCGTTACCGCCTGTAGCTGTACTTTATCGTCTATTTTGCTGATCGCGCGTTTTACAAAGGATATGTAGTCTTCATTATCTTCCACGTATAAGATATCGATCTTGTCTTTCATGTATGCTATTTAGGGAAGGATATATAAAAAACTGTGCCAACGCCCAATTGGCTTTCGTACCATATTTTCCCGTGGTGTTTTTCCATGATGCGTTTCACAATAGAGAGCCCGACGCCCGAACCTTCGTAGCCGGAAACGTTGCCCAGCCGCTTAAAAATCTCGAAAACCTGGTTGCCGAAAGATACATCCATACCGATGCCATTGTCGGCAATGCGGTAGATCACTTCGTGGGGAAATTCTTCCGCACTAACGGTAACGCGGGGGTGCTGCGATTTGCTGGAATATTTAACGGCGTTGGACAGAAGGTTGCTGAAAACCTGGTTCAGCATGGTAGCGTCGCCCAGCACCGGCGGCGTATTTTCAATGATGATCTCCGGTTTGGATGCCTGGTAAACCGATTGCATCTCTTTCTTTACATCGTTCAGCACTTCGGCTACATTTACTTCCACTTTTTCCACCGGCTTGCGGCCGATCCTTGAATAGCCCAACACTTCGTCGATGAGCGTGTTCATTTTAGCCGCGCCCCGCACCACTTTTTTAAGCGTATTCACCTGGTATTCGGAAAGGTTTTCATCTTCTTCGAGTAAGATCTCGGTGTAGTTTTTTACTGCGGCCAATGGTGTTTTCAGGTCGTGCGAAATGGTAAAGCTGAACGTGTCGAGTTCATCGTAAGCTTCCTGTAATTTATCGTTGAGTATCCTAATCTGGTTGGCGCGCTGGTTGATGATCTGCAGGATGTCTTCCCGCAATTTCAATACGGTGGTAAATTCAGCGCGACTCCAGGGTGCGGCGTAACCTTTCACCTGTTCCGTCCAGGTTTCAAAAGAACGGCGGGGCGATATCTTCAGTTTACCGTCTATTTCCTTTGCCTCGGGTTTGTTGGGATTGCCCGCCCAGTCTACAGCCTGGGTAATTTCGGGCTTGAACCAGAGCAGGTATTCCCCCATCTCACGGGAAAGGGTACACGCTAACAACCCGCAGGCCGTGTCGGCAAAAGCCGCGGCTGGTTTGTATTCCTGCGGGAAAGCATTATTGTAATAGATCTGCTGTGCATTATTGATGCGCAGCCATTCCACGATGCCTCCTATTTGTTCGTTGGTTGGACAAAAGCCCAGCGTATGCACTTTTTTATCCAACACCAGTGCAGCACCGGTAGCCGAGGTGGCAGACAACAGGTTCTCATCTTCATGCAGGAGCGCCGCCGAAATGTCCTGGTCTGACTGAAGGTAACGCAGGATGGCGCTGGCCGTATTACTGTATTGCCGCAGTTCTTCTTTTTGCTGCTGCGCTTCTTTCAGTTCGATGGAAGAAGAAAGGATCTGGCCGATGAGCTTGGTCCCTTCGCGGGCTTTATAATCGATGAATTTTTTGCTGCTGTTGTGACAGGCTATCAGTCCCCACAGGTTACCGTTCACCAGCAGCGAAATGCTGTAACTGGCCATCACGCCCATATTGGCGAGGTATTCGAGGTGTATGGGCGAAACAGACCGAAGGGTTGAATGCGTAAGATCGAGCGGTTGGCCGGCTGCCTGTTTGCCTGCCGCGAGCAGGTTCACCGGTATGCCTTTGGCGTTGGCAATGATGCGGGTTAAATTGATCTTGTACAAGGCCCTGGCCTGCTGCGGGATATCCGATGCAGGGTAATGCAATCCCAGGAAAGTTTCCTGGCCTTCGTCCTTTGCTTCGGCGATCACTTCTCCATGGCCATCTTCCCAGAATTTGTAGATCATCACTTTTTCGTACCCGATGATCTCCTTCACTTTGTCGGTAGCATTTTGCAGCGACCGCTGTAAGTTGCTGCCATCAAGGATCTGCGAAACGGAAGCGCCAAGCAGCCGTTGCAACTCTATGTCGAGCGATGGGTCGGCGGGTTCCAGTTCCAATACAATGAAGTCGCCCGATTTGTGCACGATCAGGAACCAGGGTTCGTTGTTTACTTTTACGGATAAAGCAGGCAGTTTAATTTCCAGGTCGTCCTGCGCAAAATCTTTTACCTGGGCAACATGGTTGTTGCGCAGTTGAATGTGGTTGGTACTTAATAATTTTTCAAAATCCGCGCCCAGCAACTGGTCCATGGCAATGCCGCACAACGCGGGCAGGTTTTCACTTGCATATTGTATGGTAAAATCTTTATTGTGCAGCGCAAATAAGTAGCCGTGGTCCTGTATTTTACCAGGAATGTGTATCGGTTCCGTATCGCAAGAAATGAGTTGTTCTTCTGTAGCCATCAAAAAATTATGAGTTTATGAATTATGAGTTATGAATTCCATTCACCTCTTAACCTCGCGAAGTTTGCGCTAAAGTCCAAGGTGTTAGCAGCATCCGTTTCCAACTAAACCTTCTAAACCCTAAACCTCTAAACTTATTTCATTCTTTGTTCCAAATGCTTTTTAAACAACATAAATGTATCGTTTGCCGCCTTTACAATCTCTTCTTTGTTTTCTTCTTTTTCACCGAAGGCGTTTAAGCGTTCAACAAAACGAGTCCAGTTTTCCTTGCTTTCCTTGCCGTAGCCGTAAAAAAACGATAATCCCTTGTGGTCTTTGATACCCAGATTTTGTGCCAATGCTTTGGCAAGATATACCCCGCCGAGCGTGGAGCCTTCCAGTACATATAGGGCGCCGAATGCCTGGGCACTGTTGAGCACAACGGGCAGGTCGGCCTGGGGTATAATATCGTCAAACGGCTGGCCGATGGATTCCAGGTCTTCCAGGATCAGTGCGGGTTTGCGCCGTTCGGCATAATCGGGAAGCGCTGTCAGGTCGATGTGATCGCCGATCTTCTTCATCACCGGGTTAAAATAGGTATAAAATGCCTTGAGCAACGCCCCATATTTTTCAGCCGTATCCACCTGCTGTATCTGCGGCATCAGCCAGTTGTCCAGTTCTTCGTGGATGGGGCGGGTGGTGGCTCTGATTTCATCTATGATCATATTCAGTTTTTATTATAAAAATTACAAATTACTAATTACCAATTACTAGTCTTTGCTAAATAGGGTAATTATTTATGGTTGACAGCTCGCTGGTACCGGGGTTTCGTAATTAGTCATTAGTATTTAGTAATTACAAGCCTTAACTTTGCCGCCGCATGAAATACATCAACGAGATCAGTAAACGCAAAACATTTGCCATTATTAGTCACCCGGATGCTGGTAAAACCACGCTGACGGAAAAATTCCTGCTTTTTGGCGGCGCCATTCAAACGGCGGGTGCAGTGAAAAGCAACAAGATCAAGAAGCACGCAACCTCGGATTTTATGGAGATCGAACGGCAACGTGGCATCAGCGTGGCTACTTCGGTGATGACCTTTGAATACAACGGGCACCTGATCAACCTGCTGGATACGCCGGGTCATAAGGACTTTGCGGAGGATACCTATCGCACCCTCACGGCTGTGGACAGCGTGGTACTGGTGATCGACAGCGTGAACGGGGTAGAAGCGCAAACGAGGCGGCTGATGGAAGTGATCGCAATGCGCAAAACGCCGGTGATCGTGTTCATCAATAAAATGGACCGGGATGGTAAGAACCGTTTCGATTTGCTGGAAGAAATTGAAAAAGAACTGAAGATACAGTTGCACCCGATGACCGTGCCGGTAAACAGCGGCAAGGATTTTAAAGGCGTGTACGACATCGCGCAAAAAAGCCTGGTACTGTTCACCGCCGGTACGAAAGCCAACGATGAAGATGTGGTGGAGATCAACGACCTGGCCGATAGCATCCTCGATAAAAAAGTAGGGGAGAAGGATGCGGCTACATTGCGGGAAGATGTGGAACTGATCGAAGGTGTTTACGGCCCGCTCAATGTAGACGATTATTTATCAGGACAAACGGCGCCGGTATTTTTCGGCAGCGCCGTTAATAATTTCGGGGTAAAGGAAATGCTGGATACCTTCATCCGCATTGCGCCCACGCCCCGGCCCCGGCATACGACAGTACGCGATGTACAACCTACTGAAGACAAATTCAGCGGCTTTATTTTTAAGATACACGCCAACCTCGACCCCAAGCACCGCGACCGCATCGCCTTCCTGCGCGTATGCAGCGGCCGTTTCGAACGCAATACCTATTACAAGCACGTGCGCATGGAACGCGACTTCCGTTTCAACAATCCTTATAGTTTTTTGGCGCGGCAGAAGGAAGTGATCGAAGACGCTTACCCCGGCGACGTGGTGGGGCTGTTCGACACCGGCAATTTTAAAATAGGCGATACGCTCACAGAAGGCGAAGCTTTTTATTTTACCGGCATCCCCAGCTTTTCGCCTGAGATATTCAAGGAAGTGGTGAACAAAGACCCGATGAAAACCAAGCAACTGGAAAAGGGACTGATACAGTTGACCGACGAAGGCGTGGCGCAGTTGTTCACGCAGTTCGGCGGCAATAAAAAGATCATCGGTTGCGTAGGCGAACTGCAGTTTGAAGTGATACAATACCGGCTGCTGCAGGAATACGGCGCTTCGGTACAGATGAATAACCTGCCGTTTTACAAAGCCTGCTGGCTTACCAGCAAAGACCCTAAAAAGCTGGAAGATTTTACCCGCTTCAAGCAGGCCAACATCGCGGAAGATAAGGATGGGCACATCGTTTACCTGGCGCAAAGCGAATGGTTCTTAAATACGGAGATGCAGAACAACCCGGATATTGAGTTTCATTTTACGAGTGAGATACATAAGTGATGACACGAATTTTGAAGGCACGAATTACACGATTTTTTTTAATTACACGAATTTTTTATTACGTGGATTAAGCGGATTACACGGATTTGGGAACGAAATGTTGCTGGCTCCCTTCACCCTGGGAGAAGGGTTGGGGTGAGGCCAAAGAAATGCTGCTAACTGGAAGGAACCATCATCAAAATATAATTACATAAGAAAAGAAGTTGGTGTAAGCATACTGCATTGCATTCATAACTCATAACTCATAATTCATAATTATTCTCTGAGTTTAAACGAAACCACCCCATTACTCTTCTCCGTACTCTTTACCGTCAGTTCGTATCGTTTGGTGCCGTCGTAAATCACCATTAGTGCGGTGTTGGGCGGAATGCTGCCGAGGTTTTCGGCGTACATCACCAGTTCGTTCCTGCTGTCGCCGGGCGCGATCTTTATGTAAAAGGTAACGGGTGATGCCTTTAGCAACTGGTGCCGCGTGAGTACCGAATCGTTGTAGATCAGCGTTACACTGTCGCCATCGATCTCACCGTTGTCGTACAGGGTTACGGAGATCGAATCATGTTCCACCACGATCTGTTTTACCAGTTCATTGTTGCGCTTTTCCAGCGGCGGCTCGGCTTTCAACGGCTTTGGCGGTACAACCGAATCTTTTTTTGGTGCTTCCGGCTTTTCGTTGCAAAGCGCAAATATTTCAGTTTCGTTGAGTGCGCGGTCGTAAATGCGGATGTCATCCACATCGCCATTGAGCCAGAAAGGAAAATATGGATCATCTGATTTGCCGATGAACAGGTCTTCATTCTTCGTAAAATTTTCCGGGAAGGGTACGCTGTATTTCAGTTCGCAATCCACGTATAGTTTTGCCGTTGTGCCATCATTGGTATAGATCACCGAATACCATTGATTTTTTTTGATGAAGGGTGTATAGGGTTTCAGCGCCGTACCCGTACCGCGAAAGTTCTGGTGGATGCTGTCCGTTAGCCGTTCGCCGCTGCAACCCTGTCCGTCGGTGTACAGCGATTCATCGAAACGCAACGCGTAATTGCCCGGTTCGTAGTTGCCGCCACCCTTGCTGAGGATCACGCTGGCATGGCAGATGTCGTAATAAAAACCCGTAGGCCTTACCCACACGGCCAGGCTGATGGTATTGTTGAAATTCAACGTAGCACTGTTGGGAATGCGCATGTAGCTGTTGATGCCGTTGAAATGATAGGCTTTTTTATCAATGCCAAAACGATCTTTCGTGAGCGTGGCATTATTGAAAACAGGATGGTTGTTGTTGCCACTGATGTCTTTATTGTTGCCATCAAAAGGGTACCATGCCATAGGGCCTTTCAGCGGCGCTACCTGCGCGTTCAGGGTTACACATAAAAACATTGATACAACCCACAACACTGTTCCCGTATATAAGACTTTAAACATTCCTAATTTCTAATTGGTAATTTCTAATTCAATTATATCCCGGTATAATTCTGCGGTGTTATCTTTTTCAATTCCTGTTTCAATGCAGCACTGATCTTCAATCCGCCGATGAAGCTGTGGATCGATTTTTTATCGATCGCCGATTTGCCCCTGGTCAGTTCCTTCAATGCCTCGTAAGGCTGCGGGTAATTTTCGCGGCGTAAAATGGTTTGTATGGCTTCGGCTACCACGGCCCAGTTGGCTTCAAGGTCGGCGTTTAATTTAGTTTCATTCAGCAACAGTTTTTGAATGCCTTTGCTGGCCGAGTTAAAGGCCAGGATCGTATGCGCCATCGGCATGCCAATGTTCCGCAGCACGGTGGAATCCGTCAGGTCGCGCTGCAACCTCGATATGGGCAGCTTCGCCGAAAGGTGCTCCAGTAAAGCGTTGGCAATGCCGAGGTTGCCTTCCGCATTTTCAAAATCGATGGGGTTTACCTTGTGCGGCATGGCGCTGCTGCCGATCTCTCCCTGCTTCGTTTTTTGTTTGAAATAATCCATGCTGATGTAAGTCCACAGGTCACGGCACAGGTCGATGAAAATATGGTTGATGCGTTTGATGGCATCGAAATGGGCAGCGAGCGTATCGTAATGTTCTATCTGCGTGGTGTATTGCTGGCGTTGCAGGCCCAGTTTATCTTCAACAAATTCATTCGCAAATTTCACCCAGTTGTATTTCGGGTAGGCTACGTGGTGCGCGTTGAAATTACCGGTGGCGCCGCCGAATTTGGCCATAAAAGGAATGTAGCTGAACAACTGCACCTGGTTTTCAAGCCGCTCTACAAATACCATCAGTTCCTTGCCCAGCCGGGTAGGAGAGGCGGCCTGCCCGTGCGTACGTGCCAGCATCGGTACGTCTTTCCACTGCACCGCCAGTTTGTACAAGGTATGCTGCAGGTTGATTACCGCGGGCAAATATTCCTGTTCGATGCTTTGTTTCCACGACAGGGGTACGGCGGTGTTATTGATGTCCTGCGAAGTCAGCCCGAAGTGCACCCATTCTTTCAGGTGACCGGCATTGCATTTATCCAGTTCGGCTTTTAAAAAATATTCCACGGCTTTCACATCGTGGTTGGTGATGCTTTCCGTTTGCTTGATTTGTTCCGCATCGGGCAGGGAGAAATTGTCGAGTACCTGCTGCAGGTGTTTGTTCACCCCAGCGCCGGTTTTAAAGAATTTTTTCTCCGCCAAAAAAAGAAAGTATTTTATCTCCACTTCCACGCGGTAGCGGATGAGCGCATATTCGGAATAGAAGCCGGCGAGGTGCTGTAGCTGGTTGCGGTAGCGGCCATCCACCGGCGAAATAGCGGTAAGTTGTTGCAGATCCATGTGGGACAGTAATTTGCGCGAAATTACTTAATAAAATATTGTCTGAACTGTGATTTTGAATGATTTAATGATGGGCGATGATCAGGCCCTCATCCCCATCCCTTCTCCCCGGAGGGAGAAGGGAGCTAGCAACTTTACGTTCCAAACTAAACCCTAAACTTCTAAACCTCCTAAACTCTCTAAACCCATCTACCTGATCAACATCACATTCCCCCTTTGCTCTTCCAGTCCACATTCCGTTTGCGCTTTTATGTAATACACATAATTGCCGGCTTCCGCTTTCTTGCCTTTGTAATTGCCATCCCAGCAGGCGCCCACGCGGGTTGTATAAAAAACCGGTTCGCCCCAGCGGTTGTAAATGTAGAACTCCAGTTTGGTGATGTGCAACCAGTCCTTTAAGCGATAGCAATCATTGAGGCCGTTTCCATCGGGCGTAAAGGCCGAAGGCATATAACGGGCAAGGCTGGCCGCTTTTTTATTGTACACGGTGATGGATGCCGAACTGCTGCAATCGAGGCCGTTGGTCACCGTTACCGTATAGGTTTGGTCGGTAGGGGCGGAAGCAACGGGGTTGGGAATAGTCGGGTTGTTTAATCCGGTTGGAGGCGACCAGGCATAATTGGTGCCACCGGTAGCATTTAACGTAACAGTGCGGTTTACACAATCGATATCGCCGGATTTGCGCAGGCCGATGATGGGTAGTTGTGACACATTCACGGTTACGTTGAAGATGCTGTCCTGCGCACAGGCACGATCCGTTACCAGCAATTGATACACGGTTGTAACGGGCGGATTGGCAACAGGATTGATGCTCGTGGTATTGCTTAAATAAGCGGCGGGGCTCCACTGGTAATCAACGGTAGTTCCGTTGTTGCCATCGAGCACTACAGACTGTCCGCTACACATGCCTTTAGTGGGTGGTTGTTTAAAAGTTACCGGCGGGTTAACAGAAATGGTAACCACGTCGGTGGAAGCACAACCATTGGCGGCAGTGCCGGTTACGGTATAGGTTTGCCCCGTAGTGCCGGAGAATACCGGCGCAGGACTGCTTGGATTATCGAGGTTCACGGCAGGACTCCAGCTATAAGTGGATGCGCCGGTAGTGGTAAGGGTAATACTTTGTGAACTACAGATAAGGCTGTCCTCAATGGTCTTAACAACCGGTAAAGGCTTGATGCCTACGTTCACGATATCAGTGGCCTTACAGCCATTGGCGTCGGTTCCGGTCACTGTTAATGCCTGCGGTGTGTTGCCAATAAAAACAGGATTGGCAATAGCCGGGTTGTTGACGTAGGCAGGTGGTGACCAGTCATAACTCACCAGCCCGGGCGTAGTCGTTAATACCAGTTGCATACCCTGGCAAAAAGAAGTGTCGGGTAACGTCTGAACGATGGGCAGCGGGTTTACGTTAATGTCAACCGAATCCTTTGCCTCGCAACCTGCGGAACCCGTAACCGTCAGGTAAAAACGGGTGGTAGCGGTAATGGTGGCCACCGGGTCGGGACTGGAGGGATTGTTCAACACGGCAGCGGGCGTCCACGAGTAGCCTGCCGCACCGGTGTTGGCGTGCAGCGTATGTGTTACCGTGCCGTTGGAGCAATAAGCCGTATCTATACCCGCATTGGCAACGGCATCGCCGGTGTTTACTGTTTTTGTGATGCTGTCCTTACAACCATTGATATCGGTTGCAACGAGTTTTACAATATAAGTGCCGCCGATAGCATAGTTGTTCGATGCATTTTGTGTATTTGCGGTATTGCCATCTCCAAAATCCCATGCCCAGAAGGTAATGGGAGAAAAGTTGGTGAACGACAACCCGAAGAAATCAAAAGCTGTACAGAAAGTGGCTGTACTGTTAAAGCGAACAGAGTCGATGTTCTTTTTAAAGGGAACGGAGGCCATAGGTATTACCAGGTTGAAGAGATTGTTGCCCGTGGTGCCTGCGGTAGCGCCCCATGCAGCATTGCTGTAACCTGT
>Ga0247806_10001459_pt1 | contig 11584 bp, 12 predicted proteins | sample UWRJL059202B1_FD_179935 | JGI IMG/M metagenome (GOLD analysis project Ga0247806, IMG submission 179935) | Plant litter microbial communities from Arlington Agricultural Research Station in Wisconsin, United States - UWRJ-L059-202B-1 | ecosystem: Environmental > Terrestrial > Plant litter >... | reverse complement strand
CGCCGGTCACCCGGGCCAGGGCGTCCGCCGCCCGGCGCAGGTCATCCCCGGCCATCTCGGGTGCGATGTCCAGCGCCTGACGCCCGGCCTCGACCGAGGCTAGGGCCTCCTCCAGCCGCCGCCTGTGCCGCTCGCGCGTCACCGCCGGGAAGTCCGCGCCGGACAGGTCGCGGGCGAGCCGTGCCGCGATCCAGTCGTGCAGTGCCGTCAGGCCCTCGCCCGTGGTGGTGCTGACCCCCAAGGTAGTCCGGTCCGTCGCCGGCGCCCCACCGAGGTCGGTCTTGGTCAGAACGACCAGATCGTCCGGTCGGGCATACTCCGCCGCCACGCCTTCGGGATCACCCGGCGCCCGGACCCACAGACGCAGCTCCGCTTGTTCCGCCCGTGCCCGCGCCCGGCGCACCCCTTCGGCCTCGACCGGGTCGGTGCTGTCGCGCAGCCCCGCCGTGTCGGACAGGGTTACCGCATAGCCGCCGATGATAAGGTCGGCGTCCAGCACATCCCGGGTCGTGCCGGCGATGGGGGTGACGATCGCCGCCTCCCGCGCCACCAGGGCGTTGAACAGGGACGACTTGCCGGCGTTGGTCTCCCCGATCAGGACGATGCGATAGCCCTCGCGCACCCGCTCGCCTCGCCCGGCGTCGGCCAGCGCGGCCTTCAGGTCGGCGATCAATCCGTCCAGAACGGGCCCGGCGGTCCGCGCCAGATTGTCGGGCACCTCCTCGTCGGGGAAGTCGATCTCGGCCTCCACAAGGGCCAGGGCCTTCAGCAGGTCACGACGGAACCCGGCATAGGCGGCGCCCAGCGCGCCCTCCAGCTGGCCGAGCGCTTGCGCCGCCTGGGCCGTCGTCTCGGCGTCGATCAGATCGGCGACGGCCTCGGCCTGGGCCAGGTCCATGCGACCGTTCTCGAAGGCCCGGCGGGTGAACTCCCCCGGATCGGCGGGGCGCAGACCCAGGGCGACCAGCGCCCGGCCCGCCGCCTCGACCACCGCCCGGCCGCCGTGCAGATGCAGTTCGGCGCAGTCTTCGCCGGTGTAGGAGTTCGGCCCCGGGAAGCGCAGCACCAGCGCCTGATCGATGATCCGGCCCTCATGGGTCAGGGTCCTGAGCGACGCCATCCGCGCCTTCAGCCCCGGCGCGCCGAGGGCGGCCAAAGCCGCGTCCGTGCCCGGCCCGCTCAGCCGCAGGATGGCGATGGCGCCCCGGCCGGGCGGGGTGGCGAGGGCGAAGACGGTGTCGGTCATGCGCAGGCTACGGCTTGACCGCGCCTTCCATCAGGCGACGGAACTGGTCCTGGGCCTGGATGCCGAAGCTGGTCCAGGTCTTCATCAACTCCTCGGGTTTCATGGCCGAGATGTTGGCGTCCATGCGCTTCTGCATCTCGCCGACCAGATGCTCGTTCAGCGGCGCCACGTCGGGCAGGCCCATGAAGGCACGCGCCTCTGCCGGGGTACAGTCGATCTCGACGTTGATTTTCATGGGATCGCTCCGATCTGTCAGGAACAGTCCTAGACCAATCCGCCCCGCCAAAGGAACCCGCCCATGGCCCTCCCCGCGACCCAGACCGCCGTTCGCTTCGACCAACATGGCGGCGCGGAGGTGCTCAATGTGGTGGAGGTCCCCGTCCCCTCGCCCGGCGCCGGCGAGATCCTGATCCGCCACGCGGCGGTGGGGCTGAACTTCATCGACATCTACCAGCGTACCGGCCTCTATCCCCTGCCCCTCCCGTCAGGCCTGGGCAAGGAGGCGGCGGGCGTGGTCGAGGCCATCGGCGACGGCGTCACCCGGTTCAAGGTCGGTGACCGGGTCGCCACCGCCACCGCCCCGGTCGGCGCCTACAGCCAGTTCCATGTGATGCCCGAGACCGCCGCCGTCGCGGTGCCCGACGACATCAGTCTGGAGGTGGCCGCCGCCGTCCTGCTGAAGGGCATGACCGCCGAGTTTCTGATCCGCCGCGCGTTTCACGTGAAACAGGGCGACGAAGTCCTGCTCCACGCCGCCGCCGGCGGCGTCGGCCTGATCCTCGGCCAGTGGGCCAAATCGCTCGGCGCCACCGTCATCGGCACGGTCGGCTCCGAGGCCAAGGCCGAGCTCGCCCGCGCCCACGGCTCCGACCACGCCATCCTCTATGACCGCGAGGATGTCGCCGCCCGGGTGCGCGAGATCACCGAGGAACGCGGCGTCGTGGTCGCCTACGACTCGGTCGGCAAGGACACCTTCGAGGCGTCGCTTGCCAGCCTGAAACGGCGTGGGACTCTCGTTCTGTTCGGAAACGCCTCGGGCCCTGTGCCGCCGTTCGATCCCCTGCGCCTCTCACGCGGCGGCTCGCTCTATGTCACCCGGCCGACCCTGTTCGACTATGTCGCGACGGTCGAGGAGCTCGACGCCAGCGCCGCCGCCCTGTTCGCCGTCATCCGCTCCGGCGCGGTCAAGGTCGAGATCGGCCAGACCTTCCCGCTGGCGGATGTGCGCGAGGCCCATGACGCGCTGGCCGGGCGGAAGACCACCGGATCGACCCTGTTGATCCCCTGAAACAGAAAAGGCCCCGGATCGCTCCGGGGCCTTTCATCTTCCGTCCGGCGGTCGCCGGTCAGGTGTTCATCGACTGGAAGAAGTCGCCGTTGTTCTTGGACTGGCGCAGCTTGTCGAGCAGGAACTCGATCGCGTCCTGCGGGCCCATCGGGTTGAGGATGCGGCGCAGGACGTAGGTCTTGGCCAGCTGGTCCTTCGGGGTGATGAGGTCTTCCTTGCGGGTGCCGGACTTGAGCACGTCGATGGCCGGGAAGATGCGCTTGTCGGCGACCTTGCGGTCCAGGACGATTTCCGAGTTACCGGTGCCCTTGAACTCTTCGAAGATGACCTCGTCCATCCGCGAGCCCGTGTCGATCAGGGCGGTGGCGATGATGGTCAGCGAGCCCCCCTGCTCCACGTTCCGCGCGGCGCCGAAGAAGCGCTTGGGACGTTGCAGGGCGTTGGCGTCGACACCGCCGGTCAGGACTTTGCCCGACGACGGCACGGTGGCGTTGTAGGCGCGGCCCAGACGGGTGATCGAGTCCAGCAGGATCACCACGTCCTTCTTGTGCTCGACCAGGCGCTTGGCCTTTTCGATCACCATTTCGGCGACGGCGACGTGGCGAGTGGCGGGCTCGTCGAAGGTCGAGGCGATGACCTCGCCCTTCACCGTACGCTGCATGTCGGTCACTTCTTCCGGGCGCTCGTCGATCAGCAGGACGATCAGGAAGACTTCCGGGTGGTTGCGCTCGATCGACTTGGCGATGTTCTGCAGCATGACCGTCTTGCCGACGCGCGGCGGGGCGACGATCAGGCAGCGCTGGCCCTTGCCCAGCGGGGCGACGATGTCGATCACCCGGCCTGAACGGTCCTTCAGGGTCGGATCCTGGATTTCCATATGCAGCCGCTCTTCGGGATAGAGCGGGGTCAGGTTGTCGAACAGGACCTTGGTCTTGACCGTTTCCGGGTCTTCCAGATTGATCGTGTCGACCTTCAGCAGGGCGAAGTAGCGCTCACCCTCGCGCGGGCCGCGGACGGCGCCGTGGATGGTGTCGCCCGAGCGCAGGCCGAAGCGGCGGATCTGCGACGGCGAAACATAGATATCGTCCGGGCCCGGAAGATAGTTGGCGTCCGGGCTACGCAGGAAGCCGAAGCCGTCGGGCAGGATTTCGAGCACGCCGTCGGCGATGATCTCGACCTCTTCCTCGGCCAGGGCCTTCAGGATGGCGAACAGCAGATCCTGCTTGCGCAGGTTCGAGGCGTTCTCGACCTCCAGCCCCTCGGCGAAGGCCACCAGATCTTCCGGCGTCTTGGCGTTCAGCTCGGCCAGGGTGATGCGGCCGTTGGGGACGATCGGCTCGCCGTCGTCCTCTTCATCGGCCTCCTGATCAACCATCGGCAGGTCGGCGGCGGAAACCTCGTCGGCCGGCTGTTCGCCTTCCAGGTTCTCGGCTTCGGGCGCGGTCGGATCGGTGTCGCGGACGTCGGTCATGGGAATTCGTCTTCTTGGCGTGCGCGTCCGGGCGCTCGCGGATCCGCGAGGTCGGGCGGGCTGGCGATGTATGGCCTCACGGCCGGCAGGAAGGGCGATGGAGTCCCGCAGGGTCGATCCGGCAGGCATCGCTTTGAGAGAGGGACCGTCCGGCGAGACGCCAGGATCGGTTCGCGACCAGCGAAACCATGGTTGGGGGGTTCAGGTCAAGCGGGACGGACCGCGCCGCGCTAGCTGAAGCTCCACTCCGTCGTCACCGACAGCACCATCACGATGGCCAGCACGAACGGAATTTCATTGGTCATGCGCCAGAATTTCCCGGTCTTCGTCGAGGTCCCGGCGGCGATCTTCCTGCGCTCGCCCGCCAGGAAGCCGTGCCAGCCGGCCAGCAGGAAGACGCCGATCAGCTTGGTGATCATCCACGGCTGGTGCGCGAAGCTCCAGTCCGCGCCCCCGCCGCTCCGCAGCCAGAACAACCAGCCGCCGAAGACGAAGGCCAGCACCATTGCCGGGTTGAGAATGATCCTCAGCAGCCGGGTCTGCCAGACGCGCAGCAGCGCCTGCATCTCGCTCTTCAACGGCTCGGGCTTGCCGTTCTGCTCGGCGTCATAGGCATAGAGACGCGGCAGAAAGAGCAGTCCCGCCATCCAGGCGATCACTGCCAGGATATGCAGGCCCCGGGCCAGATCGTACCCGTTCATGCCGCTCTCCGGTCGCAGGTGCGCGGGCAGGCCTTCCAGTCCGCGCGGCAACCCGGCCCCTGCGGCGCGACCCCGGTTCGCGCAAGCGCCCCGACGGTCGCCCCGGCCAGTTCGTCGATGAAGGCCGCGTTCACCCCGACCGCCGGAACCCGCAGATAGGGTGCGACGCCCAGGGTGTGGGCCAGTTCCGCGTACTCGATGTCCAGCTCGACCAGGGTCTCGACGTGTTCGGAGACGAAGGCGATGGGCGCGACCACGGCGCCGACGCCGTCCCGGGCAGCCTGCTCCAGCGCCTCGGGCGTTGAGGGGCCCAGCCATTTCATCGGCCCGACCCGGCTCTGGTAGCAGACGCTCCAGTCCGTCAGGCCCGCCATGGCCGCGATGGCCGTGCAGGTCGATTCCACCTGCTCCTGATAGGGATCGCCCTTCTTCGAGACGAGACTTTCCGGAATGCCGTGGGCCGAGAACAGCACCCGCACCGGCCGGTCCCCGGCCTCGGCCAGCTTGCCGAGCACCAGTTCCGCCTGCGCCGCGATCCAGCCCGGCGCCTCGGGCCAGCAGCACACCGTCCGGCTGGCGCCCGATCCGGCATAGACCTCGGCCCAGCGCTTCAACGAGCTTTCGGTCGTGGTGGTCGAGAACTGGGGATACAGCGGCAGCAGCACAATCTCGTCCGGACCGAACACGGCCACATCGGCGGCGGTCTCTTTCGTCAGGGGATGCCAGTAACGCATGGCAATGAAGGTCTTCACCTCATCGTCCGGCAGGCGCGCGCCCAGCGCCGCCTGCAGCGCCTCCGCCTGTTTCCGGGTTCCCGGCAGCAGGGGCGAACCCCCGCCCATCAGGGCATAGTTGGCCTGGGCCATGGTCTCGCGGCGGCTGGAGATCAGCTTCGCCAGCGCGGTCCGGAACAGACCCGGCAGGCCGATGATGGCGGGGTCGTTGAACAGGTTGAACAGGAAGGGCTTCACCGAGGCCTGATCGTCCGGCCCGCCCAGATTGAACAGGACGACCGCGATCCGGCGGCCCTTCAGAGTTTCGGTCATTGGGCGCCGATCCGTTTCAGAACCTGCTCGACGTGAGCGATCGGCACGTCCGGCATGATCCCGTGGCCCAGGTTGAAGATCCACGGCCCCTGCCCCCAAGCCTCCATCAGCTGATCCACCCGCTTGTCCAGCAGCGGTCCGCCGGCGCGCAGCAGCAAGGGGTCCAGCGCGCCCTGAATGGTCTTGATCGTCTGCACCCGCTGGCCGACGTCGAGCGGACAGGCGGTGTCCAGCGCCACGCCCTGCACCTCGACCTCACGCGCATAGCGTTCCGCCAATGCCGCCGAGCCTCTGGGGAAACCGATCAGGGGCGTGGTGACGCCCAGTTCGCGCACGCGCTTCACCAACTTGATATGCGGCTGCAGCACCAGGCTTTCGAACAGGTCGTCCGGCAGGCCCTCGGCCCAGCTCTCGAAGATCTTCAAGGTCTGGGCCCCGGCGTCGGCCTGCATCTTCAGATAATGGGCCGTCGCCTCGACCAGCACGTCCAGGACGCCCGCGACCTTCTCCGGCTCGGCATAGGCATAGGTCCGGGCCTGCGCCCGCTCACCCTTGCCTATGCTGCGGGCCACCCCGTCCAGCATATAGGTCGCCACCGTCCACGGCGCGCCCGCGAAGCCGATCAGGGCCTTGGACGGGTCCAGCTGTTCGCGGACCAGGCTCAGGGTCTGTCCGATGGACTTCAGGGCTTCGCCCGCGCTCTCGGCCTTGTCGCGCATGGCCTCGACAGACGGCATCTCGCCCAGCCGGGGTCCCTCGCCCGCCTCGAACCACACGTCCTGACCGAGGGCCCGGGGGATCAGCAGGATGTCGGCGAACACGATGGCCGCGTCGAAGCCGAACCGGCGCATCGGCTGCAGGGTCGCCTCGGCGGCCTTCTCCGGATCGTGGCAGAACTCGATGAAGCCCGGGGTGGTCGCTCTCAGCGCCCGGTACTCCGGAAGGTATCGCCCGGCCTGACGCATGAACCACACCGGCGGACGAGACGTCGTCTCGCCGGCCAGAGCCTTGAGGAACAGGGGGGTGTCAGGCGAAGTCGTCATGTGATCGTCGGCTTACCGGGGGTGAGAGGCAGGCTCAAGCCCAGGCCGGTGTCGCACCCCTTCCCTTCCTTAACATTCAAATTTGAAAAGGGTTGAAGGAAGCAGGTTGGGCCGGGGATGACGGGGACAAAGCGGGCGAAAAGGCCGCCTCCGGACGGGTTGTCCGCATTCGGTCACATGGTGATCGACAGACCCGGTCAGACCTGTCGATACCGGGGATAACCCTTAACAAGACCTTAACAACGGGGCTTTTCCGGCACTTCCGGCCGGTCGGGGTCTGGGCGCCGCTTTCGGCGAGTCCGGTTCCTCCACAGCCGAACTTGCGCCTCGGGTCGGCCGGTGGATGATCGTCGGCGAGCGGGTGCGGTCATCCACCTTCATCCCGCTCGCGACCCTCGTCGGGGACGGCTATAGGTATCGGCGCCCGGTCGTGAACCGAACGGCGCCCCGTCTCGTCCACAGGAGTCCTCGTGTCATGGGCCAGTTGTCCAGATGAACCCGGGCCGTCCCGCCGGGGCCTCGCGCCTGGCCACCTACTTCCATGTCCATCTGGTCTCGGACTCGACCGGCGAGACCCTGAACGCCATGGCCAAGGCCGTGGTCGCCCGGTTCGACGGGGTGATCCCCATCGAGCACATCTATGCGCTGGTCCGCTCGGACCGGCAGATGGAGCGGGTGCTGGACGAAATCGCCGCCGCGCCGGGGGTGGTGCTTCACACCCTCGTGGACCGCGAACTGCGCGGACAGCTCGAGGAAGGCTGCCGTCACCTCGACATGCCCCAGATCGCGGCGCTGGATCCGCTGGAAACCGTGCTGTCCCGCTATCTCGGCGCTGCCCTCGCGCCTCGTGTCGGCGCCCAGCACGCGCTGAGCACGGAATATTTCGACCGGATCGCCGCCCTCGACTTCGCCATGGCCCATGACGACGGACAGGGGGCGACCGAACAGCTGGAAGCGGCCGATGTGGTCCTGTGCGGGGTCAGCCGGACCTCCAAGACCCCGACCTGCATCTATCTGGCCCACCGGGGCATCCGCGCCGCCAATGTGCCGTTGGTCCCGGGACAGGAGGACGGCGAGCGCCTGACCCGGCTGAAGAACCCGCTGGTGATCGGCCTGACCGTTTCTCCGGATCGTCTGGTGCAGATCCGCCGCAACCGGCTGGATGGGCTGAACGCCAATCACGCCTCGGCCTACATCGACCACGACGCCGTGCGTGAAGAGACGGTCAAGGCGCGCCGGGCCTTCGAGCGCCGGGGCTGGCCCGTCATCGACGTGACCCGCCGCTCGGTCGAGGAAACCGCCGCGGCCATCATCAACGTCCTGAACGAGCGCCGCACCAGGCGCGTGGGGGCCGCATGGTAGAGCGGTCCGAACGCCTGATCCTGGCGTCCAGAAGCGCCGCCCGCCGCGCCATGCTGGACGGCGCCGGGGTGCCGTTCACGGTTCAGGTCGCCGACGTGGACGAGGACGCCGTCAAGGCGGTCCACGATCCCGCTGACGCCGCCGGCCTCGCGGTCGAGCTGGCCCGGGTCAAGGCGCTGGCCGTCTCGCGCCACGATCCGGACGCCTGGGTGCTGGGCGCCGACCAGACCTTGGCCTTCGACGGCGGCCTAGTCTCCAAGGCCCGGTCGCTGGATGAAGCCCGCGCCCGGCTGTCGGTCATGCGCGGGCGGCCGCACGAACTGCATTCCGGTGCGGCCCTGGCCCGCAACGGCCAGATCGTGTGGTCCGGCGTGGACACCGCCCTGATGCAGGTGCGGACGTTTTCGGACGCCTTCCTCGACGCCTATCTGGCGCGCGAGGGCGAAGGCCTGTTGTCCAGCGTCGGTTCCTACAAGCTGGAAGGCATGGGCTCCCAGCTCTTCGAGACCATCGACGGCGACTATTTCACTGTACTGGGCATGCCGCTGTGGCCGGTGCTGGCCGAACTGCGCCGGGCCGGGGTGATTCAGGCATGACGGTGCGGGCCGGGGTCGCTGGCCAGCCCATCGCCCATTCGCTCAGTCCCCTGATCCACGGCCTGTGGATCGAGGCCGCCGGGCTGGACGCGACCTATGACGCCTTCGGGCCTGCCGACGAATACGGGTTCGCCGCCCTGATCGCCGAGGGCCGGGCGGGGGCGCTGCGCGGCCTGAACGTGACCGCCCCGTTCAAGGAACAGGCTCTGGCCCTGGCCGATGACGTCAGCCCCATGGCCCGCGCCTGCGGTTCGGCCAATCTGCTGGTGTTCAGTCAGGGCCGCCTGTCCGCCGACAGCACCGACGGCTTCGGTTTGATGTCCGCCCTGACCGAACAGGCCCCGGCCCTGACCCTGTCCGGCGCGCCGGTGGTGGTTCTGGGCGCCGGCGGGGCCGCCCGCGCCGCGGTCGCCGCCCTGAAGGCCGCGGGCGCTGAAGTGTCCGTCCTCAATCGCACCCGCGCCCGCGCCGAGGCTCTGGCCGCCGACCTCGACGCCCGGGTCGCCGGGTCCGGGGCCGTCCGCGACGCGGCCCTGATCGTCAATGCCCTCAGCGCGCCGCCCGACATCGATATCGACGCCCTGAGGGACGACGCCGTCCTGATGGACATGACCTACAAGCCCCTGATCACCCCCTTCCTCGCCGCCGGTCGGGCACGGGGACTGACGGGAGTCGACGGGCTGGCCATGCTGATCGGTCAGGCGAAGCCGTCGTTCGAGGCCCTGTTCGGCGTTCCTGTCCCGCCGGTCGAGGTTCGCGCCGCCGTGCTGCGCCGTCTGGGAGAGGCCACATGATCCTGCTCGGGCTGACCGGCTCCATCGGCATGGGCAAGTCGACCACCACGGCCATGTTCGCCGACCACGGCGCCCTGGTCTGGAATGCCGACGAGGCGGTGCATGGGCTCTACGCCCCCGGCGGCGCAGCCGTCGATCCCATCGGCGCGGCCTTCCCGGGCGTGGTCGTGGACGGCGCGGTGGACCGCGCCCGTCTGGCCGAGGCGCTGGGACGCGATGATCAGGCCTTCAAACGGCTGGAAGCCATCGTCCATCCGCTGGTGGCGCAGGGTCGTCTCGCCGATCTCGCCGCCGCCGAGGCGCGGGGCGTGAAACTGGCTGTGCTGGACATTCCCCTGCTGTTCGAGACCGGCGGCGACGCCGCCGTCGATGCGGTGGTGGTGGTCACCGCCCCCGCGGCTGTGCAGGCCGAACGGGTGCTGGCCCGGCCGGGCATGACCCGCGAGCGGTTCGAGGCCATCCTGTCCCGCCAACTGCCGGACGCGGAAAAGCGTCGCCGCGCGGACTTCGTGGTCGATACCGGCGAGGGGCTGGAGGCCGCCCGGGCCCGGGTGGACGAAATCGTGGGGATGGTTCTGGCCGAAGGCTGGACGCCGGCCCGTCGTGGTCTTCCGAAAGACGTCGAACGCCCCCATTAAGGGACCATGTCGCGCGAGATCGTTCTGGATACCGAAACCACCGGCTTCGACCCGAAGACGGGCGACCGGCTGATCGAGGTCGGCTGCATCGAGATCATGGACCTGCTGCCGACCGGCCGGACCTATCACTCGCTGGTGAATCCCGAGCGGCTGATCCCGCCCGACGCCATCCGGGTGCACGGCATCACCGACGACAAGGTCAAGGACGCGCCCAAATTCGCCGAGATCGTCGCCGATCTGGCCGCCTTCATCGGCGACGCTCCGGTGATCGCCCACAACGCCCAGTTCGACCGCAACTTCATCGACCACGAATACAATCGCTGCGGCCATCCGCTGATCGACGGCGATCGCTGGATCGACACCCTCCAGCTGGCCCAGAAGAAGTTTCCGGGGATGCCCAACTCGCTGGACGCCCTGTGCAAGCGCTTCAAGGTCAGCCTGGCCGACCGGACCTTCCACGGCGCCCTGATCGACGCCCGTCTGCTGGCCGAGGTCTATCTGGAGCTGCGCGGCGGCAAGGAACGGCGGCTGGACCTGTCCTCGGCCCGGGTCGCCGTGGCTGGCGGTCCGGTGGTGGCCGCCGCCTACGGCGCACGGCCCCGGCCCCTGGCCCCGCGCTCGACCGAGGCGGAGCGCGCCGCTCATGCGGCCTTCCTTCTGGCGACCCTCAAGGATCAGTCGCTGTGGGAAGCCTATGGTCTGGAATTGGAAAAGGCGCCCGCCTGAGCGAACGCCTTCCACTTTTGTCCTAACGCTCGCGACGCGGTCGCTCGCTGCTTGAGGACGAAGCCTGCTCGTTCCTCAAGTCCTGAAGGCGTCCTTACGCCTGGCCGGTTTCGGCCGGGCCGCGGGCGATCTGCTGCTGGCGCTGCACATAGATGGCGGCGAAGTCGATCGGATCCAGCATGAAGGGCGGATAGAAGCCGCCGTCCGAGGTCGCGCGGGCGATGATCTCGCGGGCGAACGGGAACAGGTAGCGCGGGCATTCGATCAGCAGCAGCGGCTCGATGTCCTGCTCCGGCACGCCGTGCAGGGCGAACAGGCCGCCGTACTGCAGCTCGACGTGGAACACGGCCAGGGCGTCGGTCGAAGCCTTGATCGACAGCCGCAGCTCAACCTCGAACAGACCGTCCTGACGGCCCTGGGCGTTCATTTCGACGCCCATGTCGATGGCCGGCTTGCCATCGATGCGCAGGCTGTCCGGCGCGCGCGGGTTCTCGAAGGACAGGTCCTTCACATACTGGGCGACGATGCGGAAGCCGGGGCCCATCGGGGGCTGGCCGCCGGTCTCGGCGGGGTTGGCGTCGGCAGGCGGAACGGCGTCGGTCATCGTGAAACGGTCTGCTGGAAGGGTGGACGGGCGACGGCCCGGGAGGCGCGGCGACTAGCACGCGAGGCC
>Ga0247806_10001457_pt1 | contig 11596 bp, 6 predicted proteins | sample UWRJL059202B1_FD_179935 | JGI IMG/M metagenome (GOLD analysis project Ga0247806, IMG submission 179935) | Plant litter microbial communities from Arlington Agricultural Research Station in Wisconsin, United States - UWRJ-L059-202B-1 | ecosystem: Environmental > Terrestrial > Plant litter >... | reverse complement strand
AACTATACCACCTTTAAGGTCGCGCACACTACCCGAAAAAGGGATGTATATTTTTAAACTATCAGTTAATATACCAGGATTAGAGCAAGTAGGCGTTTCCGGAACTTCAGGAACCACAGGCCTGCAATTTGCCACTGCAGCATTTATAGCAAGCTGAAGCTGCGTATTATTATTTACAACTAAACTTTGCCCGGCAATATTTAGTGTTACCGGATAACTTACAGAGTAATATTCGTTAACACCAAGGTTAAGAAGTATAGGATATAACTGTATATTGCTGTTAACCATATACGTGTTTTCCATTTGCAGGCTGCTGTTATAGCCATAAACCGTTAAAGGATACGTAAGGCTTACACAAGTGCTGTTTATAAATTGGGAAGAGGCATTACAGGCGCGAACATGATTGCTATATTGTGCCTGGCTTGTTACCTCCTGTTGTGTACCATCTATATATATAATGGTTATAGGAAATATAAAACTAAGATGATCATAATCTTCGCTGCTCTGGTTAAACACAGCCTCAACACCGGCATATGCAGTAGTATCTGCAACAGTAATTTGTTGCCCGTTTGCTAAAACCTCTACAGGTAATTTCACCCTGAAACAATCTGTACTATCTATAACACTTGCTGTAACATTACCGTTTGCCGATATAGATGTTAACAAGCGTGTAAGTTCACTTTGCTGGTTAAGCGCATCTGTAATAGTTATACTTTCGGCATCGTCCTGGCACGAATACATCATGCCCGATGTGATTACCACAAGCAATACAAAAATTAATTTAATAATCCTGTTCATAAAAATTAGTTGGTATTATATAAACAATCAAGCAGTTAAATACCCTACCTGCAATTTACAAAAAACAACACATAAAAAAACCGGCCCTAATACAGGACCGGTTGGGAGCAATTTTTAAATTACAAAGCATTTTCTTTTTCAAATATCGTACTACTTATATAATAATTCAGACGGCCTTGTTACACTATAACAAACAATATTAAAAACACCCTACCTTAATTCTATTATTTTTTTGGACATAATTAATAAGCCGGGGTTGTTTAGAATAATTGCAGTCCGTCCTAAAATTTTCGATAACAGGAAACCCCATGTTTTACCCTACCTCTTAAAAATCAAATTTTAAATGTAGGTTTGCAAGCTAAAATAAAACATGCAATTATGTGTGCAAATAAAAAAAATGTATAATTTAACAGCCACTTTTATCAGCCCAAATGAAACAGGAACAACCCACAGGCATTTGTGAAGAACTTACCTTCTCTGGTTTTTTTAAGAGCCATGCTAAGGCGCTTCGCAATTTCCTGTACTATAAATTTGGCAATGAGGAGCAGGCCGACGAGGCAACCCAGGAGGCATTTATAAAACTATGGGAAAACTGTGCCAGCGTACCACCCGAAAAAGCCAAGTCGTTTTTATATACCGTGGCAAATAATACCACGCTTAATCATATTGCTCATAAAAAGGTAGTGCTGGAATATTCTAAAAAGAATGTAAACCACGACACCAACAACCAGAGTCCTGAATTTTTAATGGAGGAAGACCAGTTTAAGGTTAAGTTACAAAATGCAATAGCAAATCTTTCTAAAGCGCAGCGCAGCGCGTTCCTGCTGCACCGCATTGATGGTAAAAAATACCATGAAATTGCAGAGATACTGGGCATTGGCGTTAAAGCCGTAGAGAAACGCATACATGGCGCGCTATTGCAATTACGAAAAGAAATTGATACCTTTAGGTAGGGTTTTCTACCTCATAACTGTTATAATAAAAACAGGAAGAAACAATGAACGAGGATGTTACCTTAGCAAAGTGGCTAAATGATGAGATGAACGACAGGGAATTGAAAGATTTCATGGCGCAGCCGGAGTATGCTACTTACAGTAAAATAAAAGAATTTTCGGGACAGCTTACCGTGCCACAGGCCAATATGGATGCCCTATACCAAAATATTACACAAAAGAGAAACAAATCAAACCAGCCTAAAGTGCGCAAACTTAACCCATGGATGCCACGTGTTGCAGCCATTTTAATACTGGCACTGGGTGCTACCTTCTTTTTCTATACCACAAAAACCACTACTCAACTGGCTGCTGCAGGCGACAGGGATACTTTTTTATTACCCGATAATTCTGAGGTTGTGCTTAATGCAGGATCTCAGGCAGAATATAAAGCGTTTAACTGGGGCAGTAACCGTAAACTGGAACTTAACGGCGAGGCTTATTTTAAAGTAGCCAAAGGTAAAACCTTTGACGTAATAACTAAATGGGGAACCGTTACTGTAGTAGGTACGCAGTTTAACGTTAGGGCGCGCAATGGCCGCTTAGATGTAACTTGCTTTGAAGGCAAGGTAAAGGTAACTAACGGTAAAGAAACTGTATTTTTAACTCCCGGTAAAACGGTGGCTTACGATAACGGAACGAAACTTAACTTACCCGATGTTAAAGCAAATAAACCCGGGTGGATGAATTATGAAACGTATTTTGGCAAGGTTCGCTTGCGGGAAGTTTTGAACGAAATAGAACGCCAGTATAAAGTAACAATTAAACTCGATACAAATGTTCAGAATCGGTTTAATGGTACGATACCAATGAATAATATTGATAACGCTCTTGACCAGATAATACTTGTGTACCATTTACAGGCAAAAAAAGAGGGCAATACTATTACACTATCTGCTGAATGATGCAGGGCTACAGGCATTTTTTGCTGCTCAGTTTATTTTTTTTTTTCGCCGCCAGTGCATTTGGCCAGGACGAGAACAAAAGTGTTGAGCTGAAAAAAATACTGGAAGATATTAAAAACCAATACCACGTAAAATTTAATTTTGCCGAAGATGATGTTGCGGGGCACTCTGTTTTTCCGCCACCTGCACAATTACCGTTAAAGGCAAAACTTGTATATCTTTCTAACCGCACCGGGCTTACCTTTAGGCAAACGGGCGGTTATATTGTTATATACACCACTACTAAGATACAAAATGAAAAACCACTCTGCGCCTACGTACTGGACGAACTGGGCCAGCCCGTAGACAATGCCGTTATACAGTTTGACGGCACCACAAAAGTTGTTACCGGCACCGATGGTTATTTTGAAATCCCTGTTAAGGTAAAATCTATTTACATATCGCAGCTTGGTTATGAGCCGGTAATAATGCCTGCCGTGCGCTCTGATAGTAATGACTGCCTCGAAATTACCCTCATGCTCGCCATACAACAGCTTGACGAGGTAGTTACAGAACGTTACCTTGCCACAGGTATATCTAAAAATAAGGATGGTACGTATGGCATAAAGCCACGAAAATTTGGTATCCTGCCCGGCCTTACAGAGCCAGATGTTTTACAGGCCATGCAGCAGTTACCGGGCATAAACAGTATAGACGAAACTGTTAGCAATATAAACGTGCGTGGCGGCACGCACGACCAAAATCTTTTTATGTGGAACGGCATACGCCTTTTCCAGACGGGGCATTTCTTTGGGCTTATATCTGCCTTTAGCCCTAACCTGGCGCATGACATTAAAATATCTAAAAACGGAACCTCTGCTTTTTATGGCGAGAGTGTATCGAGCGCAGTAGATATTTCTTCGCGTCCTAAAAATATAGGGCCGGGTACTGTAAGCATAGGCAGCAATATGATAGGCCCCGACTTTTATACTAAAGTAAAGCCTTCAGAAAGCGCCAACATAGAAATATCTGCCCGAAGGTCTTTTACAGATGTGCTTGCCTTTCCTACCTATAACAAATACTCTAAACGTATCTTTCAGAACACTATAGTTACCGGTCTTGATAATAGTACTGATGTTAATTATAAAAGTGATAAAGAATTTTATTTTTATGACTTCACTACTTCTTACCATCAAAAAATAGGCAGCAGGCACGACGTATATGCAGATGCTATAGGCATTAACAATAGACTTGATTTTACCCAGGGAACCATAACATCTACAAATGTTGTTACTAAGGTAAGCCGTTTAAGCCAGCTTACACTGGGCGGAACCGCAGCCTGGCGCGCGCAGTGGAGCGAAGGCCACAGCACAGAGTTTGGTATGTATGGCTCTTACTACAATGTAGACGCACAAAACGAATCGATAGAATTTAACCAGATAACCAATCAGGAAAACACAATACTCGATGCCGGTTTTCGCTTCTCTGATACTAAAAAATTAAATTCTTTATTTACTTTACATAGTGGTTATCAATACAACGAAATAGGCATTAAAAATAGCGACCGTATAAACGAACCGCAGTATACCCGCAACGTAAAAGATGTACTTCGCACACATGCCGTTATAGGTGAGCTTGAATACCGCCCGGAAAACAGCCGCCTATTTGCCCGCGGAGGTATAAGGGGTAATTATATTGAACAATTTGGTATGCTGTATGCAGAACCACGCCTTCAGGTTAATTATACCCTTGCCGAGAACTGGCAGCTGGAAGTACTGGCCGAGAAAAAAAGCCAGTCGGCATCGCAGGTGGTAGAATTACAGGGAGATTTTTTAGGTATAGAGAAACGCCGCTGGGTACTTGCAGATAATAATACAGTACCCGTACAGCGCAGTAATCAGGCGTCGGCAGGCATATCGTTTAAAAATAAGGGATGGCTTATTACACTCGACAATTTTTACAAAAAGGTTAATGGCATTACCACACCGGGACAGGCTTTTCAGGACCAGCTCGAAACAGTACAGGCAACGGGCAGCTATAGGGTGTATGGGACCGAATTTTTAATACAAAAACAATTTAATGATTTTTATGCCTGGCTTAGCTACACCTGGAACAAAAATGACTACAGCTTTAATGGTGTAGAGCCCATACGTTTTCCCAGTAGTTTTGAACTTAACCATACTATAAACACTGCGGTAATTTATGAATGGGATAATTTAAAAATAGCCTTAGGTTCTAAATGGTTTACAGGCCGCCCGGTTACCCCACCCCTCATAAGCATACCTACATATAGCAGCACAGGCGCTCCATCTATAGCCTATAATTATCCTAACTCTAACAATTTAGGTAATTTTTTTCAGGTCAATTTTTCTGCTTCTTATGCATTTAAGATACTGCCTAAAATAAACCTTCAGCTTGGGGTGTCGGTATTAAACATATTTAACAGGCAAAACATAATCAATAAATATTACCGTATTAACACCGCCCAAAGTGGCATAGAGGTGGTAAATACCTACTCGCTGGAGCGCACTCCAAATGCCCTTATAAAGCTAAGCTTTTAGCAAAAAAGTCCGCCATCAAATGGCAGACTTTCTCTTACAAAAAATTCTCTGTACTTATTATTTCAAAACCAGGTAAATTATTTTTTAATAATTTTTTTAGTAGCTACCTGATTATTATCAAACTGTACTTTTACAATATATATACCGCTTTGTAAAGATGCTATATTTACTGTAGTAGAGTTACCTTGCATTACTAATTGCCCAAGAGTATTAGTTACAGATACTGACTTTATATCCTGACCATTTGGTACAGTTATAGTAGCAATATCATTAACCGGGTTAGGAGCAATGGTAAATGTACTAAGTTTAAAATCTTTATCTCCCAATGTTTCACTATATCCCTGTACATAAACAGACATAGGAAAATAACCATCATTATTATAAAATTGTGCTGCAGGCACCGCTATTTTAAAGCTGTGGTTGCCGGCAGTAAGAGTCCCTAAATCTGCAATACGTGTTGGTATTTTATTTCCCGGACACCAGTTATTCCAGTTCCATGCTGCGTTGGTATCCGGCCTTGGCTCATACGTGCCGTCGTCATGGCATATATTATAAATACAGCTAAACTGTGTATTATAAACGCTGTAAGGAACACATGAAATACCACCCGGCCTGTATTGCAGCACGCGGTTAGCAATTGCGCTACCATCAACATAAACATTATGTGTCCTCCTTATATATTCTTCGCCATTAGTACCCGATCCGTGATTAGAAGTTATAACATAGAACTTGGCATTAGGCATATCTTCCTCAAGAGTAAAGTTTATAGTTCGCTCTGTAGTACCCAACAAATCTGTTCCCTGACCAAAATCATTGTTTTCAGTAGCCTGCACATATTTTTTCAGTTCAAATTTATAAGCAAGCTGCTTAAAATAACTTTGCCCCCGAGTAATATTAGGATCATTTGTAGAATCTAATTTAAGCGATCCCATATAAACGTCATTACGCCCGGCACATCCTTCAATTTCTACAGCCGCTCCGCCCTGGCCGGGACCTCCCTGATAACCATACACTTCAAGCTCAACCCAAAAGTCAAATTCTGCTCTTAGTATAGGATCATGAAGTATCTCAGTAACATTATCTATTTCAAATTCGTATGGAACCGCGTTAGGTTCGTTTACGTTTTTGTCCATAAAAGGTGTTATAAAACGCCCTAGCTCTATCCTTTTTACATCTCTGTAAATATAAGATGTAGAATTTTTAGGCACAAAAGCAAGATTAGCATTACCTATCCTGTCATAATTGTCGCATAGAGGGTTAAGTGTAACTGTCATGGTAAGCGTATTGCCAATGGCATCTATCTGCTCATCGGTAAGCTTTTTGCCATACGAAGAATTGCTGTTACGCACAGCTCCGTCGGGTATCGGCTCAGAAACCATGTCTTCATACATGCCATAGTATATAGCCTGATTAAAAACGGTAAGCGAATAAGAATCCTGCGCAAATGCTTTAAAACCAAGCATAGAAGCGCATAGAGTAATAATAAGTAATGTTTTTTTCATTTGGGTATTTTAATTATGCGCCTAATTTAATACAATATTTCCATTAAATTCACACATTTATTGCCCAGACCCGGTTATTTAACACCAAAAAAACTATTTACCATAAATGTTATATTTAAAACTGGAAATAAATAAACGGTTGTGGCCCTGCCGATGCAGCTGCATAAACCAACCAGAAAATAAACCCTAAAACAATAGCTTTAAGAACCAGAGGGGTAAGAAAAAATGCCTCCTTTAAGCCTTTAGAAAAACCTTCGGGCATTAAGTGCCATACATAACCTATAGCCATTAGTATAAATACATTTTTATAGCCAAGAATTATAGTTTGCCATTGGTTAGGATCGAACGTAACATGGCTTATGTTAGTTATAAGGTCGATGGCTGTAGGAAAATCTCTGGAGCGGAAAAGTATCCAGCAAAAAGCCACAAAATGAAATGTTATAAGTATCGATATAATTTTCCAAACGCCACCTAAAAATGTAGGTTGAGCATCTTTTTTTGTTGGGAAAAATTCGTTAAATAATTTATGCACTGCCAACGCCAGGCCATGCAGTGCGCCCCAAATAATAAAGAGCATGCTTGCCCCATGCCACAGGCCTCCAAGCAACATTGTAGTAAAAAGGTTGACGTTGGTAAACATAGTACGCTCTTTATCTTTAGATAAAAGAAATGAAAGTGCAAAAACTATTAACCCGCCAATGCTTAAAAACAGTGGAATATTACTTACGTGTGAAAAATTGATACTCCATATTATCAGCCCGCAAAAGAACAGGCCGGGAAATAAAAATCCTGCAAACGAGCCATGCCTGTTACCCCCTACCGATATATAAAGGAAATCTTTTAGCCAGGTAGATAACGATATATGCCACCTGCGCCAAAACTCGGTAATAGATGCCGATTTATATGGTGTACGGAAGTTAGTAGGCAACTTAAAGCCAAGCAGTAATGCCACACCAATAGCCATATCTGAATATCCGGAGAAGTCGCAGTATATCTGGATCGTGTAACCGTAGGCCGCCATAAGATTTTCAAAAGCGGTGTAACTGTTAGGCGAATCGAAAACGCGGTCTACAAAGTTTATAGAGATATAATCGGATATTACCGTTTTCTTGATAAGCCCTCCAATGATAAGAAACAGCGCGTAGTTAACGTCTTCTTTAGTGAGTTGTAACTTAGCATATATCTGCGGGATAAAATCTTTAGCCCTAACAATAGGCCCTGCAACCAGCTGCGGGAAAAACGACACAAAGAAAAGATAATCGATATAGTTTTTTGCCGGGGTAATTTCCTTACGATACACCTCTATTATATAACTGATGGACTGAAAGGTATAAAAGGATATACCTACAGGCAGGAGCACTTTATTAAAGGTATAATCGGCACCTAACAGTGCATTAGCACCGTCTAATATAAACGTGGTATATTTAAAATATCCCAAAAAAGTAAGGTTAACAATAACGCTAAACCACAGGTATACCTTTTTATGTAAGCTCCTTTCTTCCCTATATAAAAAGTAACTAAGTGTGTAATCTACTACCGAAGAGAGCAGCAAGAGCAGGAAATATACCCCACTCGATTTATAGTAAAAAAATAACGAAAACAATATTACATATACAAGCCTTAACCTAAAGGTATTGCGGGTTAGTGTATAGATACCATAAAATACTAAAAACAACCCCAAAAACAAAGGTGTATTAAATAGTATAGGCGCTTTAGGATCGTAAATAAACCACCCCTGCACATCGTCAATAGTTATTTGCGGCAAAAAATCAGTTAGCTGCATTACTCCCTGTTGGTTTTAAAATTATCATACCCTTTAAAAAAAGCATCGCTAAAAAGCCTTCCTTGTTTCTCGTAACCGTCTTTACTGTAATGAACCCTATCGGTACTCATAAGTCCGCGGGCTGCATTGCGCGGCACACCATAAAGGCCACCCATTTCACTAAACAAATCCCATGAGGCATAGTTAGCAGTGCTTTCCTGTACCTGTATTTCTTTAGCATAAGACGCTGCAAAAGTATTCACATATTTTCTCTTAAAAAGCGATGGTGGTGGTGTCATGACCAGTATGCACGCATCGGGGCTTGCAGCTTTTACGCTGGCAATAAATTTATTAAGCTGTACTATAAAATCGGGGGCAGCCATTTTATCAAACGTTTCGTTTGTGCCTAATGATATAATTACTAAATCAGGGTTAAGTGCCGGTAACTGCTCAAAAAACAACGGGTATTTATTATAATCAGATGCCTTTGCTCCATTTACCCCTATGCTGTGGTAAATAACCCCGGGAGCATCAATTTCCAGCACCAGTCCGCTAAGGTCATATTCCTTAAAATCACGGTTGGGCAGCAGGTATATTTTAGAGAGGGCATCGTCGCTGTGATAAAAATGCGTTTGGGCATCTGCCTGCAAACCTAACGGTATAAATTCAGATCGTGTTACTTCGCGTTTTTGCAGTTCTTTTGTTGGTATCTTTAAGGTTTTTCCTGCACGAATGCGGTCATTCTTCAGCCCGTTAGCTTTTTTAAGCTGCGTTATAGATATGTTGTACTTATCTGCAATACTGCCCAATACCTCCCCATTTTTAATTTTGTGCGTTATCTTTTTAGGCACCGTACTTTCCACCACAATAGTTTTAGAGCTGGTGGCAAGATCAAACTCCGGCTTATTCCCTGGCGTAATTACCTTAAGGGTATTAAAACGGTAGGCACTATCGCGAACGTTAAGCTCTACCACAAAATTTTCACGGGTAGCAAGGGCAATGCCGCTAAGCCCTACGTTTGTTCCGGGTTCTACGGGATATATTACACGGCGGCTGTTCCACGAAGCATTGCTTTTATAGCGGGTTATATAGCTGCCATTTGTTTTTGCCAGCTGGTGCGGAAAACTAAACCCTGCACCCGCATTACCAAAGCGTTCCTGTAACTTCTTGCGGATAACATTGGTCATCAGGTCGGCCTGTATGTGCGAGTCGCCTATATGTACAATATTTATTTTACCTGCTTTTTGCTGTTCAAGCAAATACAGCTTTTCGTAAAGCAACTTAAGCGATGATGTATTGGTAATAACATTCGGGCCTTTAACCTCAATAGTATCGGTAACAATACCCACGGCATCTACCTCCAGGCTATCAATATCCACATCGGTAGAATCAATTTGCGCGGTTGCAGCAAAGCCCAAAAGGCAGAACAAAAAAAGGTAAAGCCTATTGTGCATTAACGGTGTCTTTTTTTATGATAGAATCTGGTTTTGCCACTTTTTTAGGGGCAACTTTAGGCTGCTCTACGGGTTTTGCAGGAGTAACAGTTAGTTTAACAACCGCAGGCAAAGGCTTAGCAGGACCAACAACTGGCTTTGTTAGCGGTTTTGCAGGCTGTGGCACCGGTGGCGTTGTAATTTTAAACGAATCGCGCACAGGTTTTACAGGAGCAACCTCAACAGGTTCTTCTACAGGTTCAGGAGTTGTAACGCCCCTAAGCTTTTTATATTTTACATAGCCCTCATTAAGCTGCTTGTAAATAAGGTCGGATATTTTTTTAGAACCCCTAAAGTTAAAGTGGGTATAATCTTTATTAGCTTGTGCAGGCACTTCGTCTACCCATTTTACCATAGAGCCATCGCCCCCCATAAGAGTATACAGGTTGACATAAGCCGACTCTGTTTTTACAGCATAGCGTTTTTGCGCCAGCGTAAGCGGTACAACAGCCGAATCGGTCTTCATCTCTGTACCGTATTTGGTCGATTTATCTGCGGTAGATATAATAAGTATGGCCACACCAGGAAAACATTCTCTTAAGTGGTTAACCACGTTAGCCATGCGCTTTTCATACCATGAGTAGTTAAGCGAGCCATAGTTAAGCACATTAGTACCATAGTGCAGCACTATAAGGTCGTAACCCAGCTTATCGTTAAAAGCACGCATAAGGTTAGTATTAAAACTACCTATTGGCAAGCCGGAATTACCGCGGTTAGAGAAATTGTCTACGTGAACGCCTTTGCCATCATCAAAATTAAATCCGTAAAACGGTATTGAGTCTGCCGCGATAAAATTAGCCTTAAAGCTTTTTATACCACCATCGGCAACTGCTACCGTATTTAAAATATTTGATGCCGGAAGTTTTTTTATAAGTGTATCTGCACCAATAACAACCTGCATTTTAGCTTTTGTATTGCCACTCCTGCCATAAAACAACGTAGGATTGTTAAGCTCTGAAAGGTGACTAAGCCTGCTTGCCCTATACTTAACCCAAACCGGATTTACCGTATCTCTCTTTACAAAGAATACGTGCCCGTTAATACCAAAAGGCTTAATAGGGTTTTTAATTTTAAGGTACGATTGTGTTTTCCAATTGTCTGAAAACTGGTGCGTAAGTGTGCTGCGCGATGGTGCCGACTCTGATGTAATATTTACGAAGCCCACACCCTCACCGCCAAAGCGTGCCTGAAGGCTGGCGCGAAGGTCTTTCACGATCATGTCGCCATCGGTCATAGAGTCGCCAAAGTAGGCAATCCGCACTTTACCCTGCTGCTTTGTTTCGAGCTGTAAAAGTTTTTCATAAAACACGACAAGGTGCTGAAAACCTTTATAGTCTTCATAATCCTCTGTGGGGAATTTGATGCCATTTGTAGCCTCAAAAGAAATTCTTGTATTTACCAGCGTGTCCTTTTCAGCCGGGGCGCCTTTGGCTGCCTCAACCGCTTCCAGCATGGTACTGTCTACCACAACATTTTTACCTGCCGCGGCAGTTTCGGTAAATATCTTTTCGGGCAAAAACTTTTTAAACACAAGCAGTGCTATGATAGAAAGCACCACAATAGCAAACGACTGAAAGAAATAAGGCTTATTCTGGCTCACAATT
>Ga0247806_10001456_pt1 | contig 11617 bp, 9 predicted proteins | sample UWRJL059202B1_FD_179935 | JGI IMG/M metagenome (GOLD analysis project Ga0247806, IMG submission 179935) | Plant litter microbial communities from Arlington Agricultural Research Station in Wisconsin, United States - UWRJ-L059-202B-1 | ecosystem: Environmental > Terrestrial > Plant litter >... | reverse complement strand
CGTGGATGAATTTACATAAGCGGGTATCATCACCAGCGTATGCCTTCCCTGGTAGGTACGCGCCAGGTTATCGCCGGCATCAAGCCCGGGGTAAGCGGCATAATAATATTTGATGCCGATCTCGCAACTGCGGATGGGCCGGTTGTTTGCGTTCAGCGGTTTATACTGGTTGATCATTTTGTCGATGCTGCAGATCATGGCTTTGATCGTATCCATAGGAAACGTAATGAAGCGGCTGTCTAAAAACCGGCTCCTGGCGGCGGGTACACCCATGTCCCTCATTTTTTCCGACATGGCGCTGTTTACCACGCTGCCCTGGTTTTTACCATAGGTGGCTATCATGTTCACCGCTTCACGGATGCCGATCCAGCTCAGTTCAGTATTACAGGGGTCAGCACAATCACGCTTATCCCTGGCGGGCGTTTTGAGCACCGCGATCTCCGTTTTCAATTTATTGGTCTGCAGGAAAAAATAAATGGCGGCAGCCACGGCCGCGATCAGCAACACGGAAAAAATGATGCGGGCGAATGAGTTGTTCATAAAAGAAGATTAGTTGGTGAGGATTAAAATTAATATCCCTTCCCGGTGAAAAAAATATTGTTGGCACCGGCATTCTTTTAATGCAGTTCAAAAGATTGATCGACTGCAACTTACAATTTTATTTAGCGTATCCGTCGCAAACACCACTACCGTAAAAATACCCTAACGCGTACCCGTAATCTTTGGTTGAATATTCCGTAATCCCCCTGTTGTAATCGGTGTGGCGCCAACCAACCTTTGTGCATCAAACGCAACGAACCCCAACATCATAAGGAGTACGCCGAAAATCCTGGTTAAAGAGTAGGCAATCATTTTTTAAAAACTATTTTATGCCTGATTTAAAGAACATTATGCCCGATACGCTGATGAACAGCATCCTGGGTAAACTATACCAGATCATCACGCAGGGCGATGGTACGGTAGCGCCCGTTTCCGAAGACAACTTTCTGAGCTGGTGTTCACCCGGTATCCCTATCCCAAACAAAGACCTCGAATTTCTCAGCCTCGGCCTTACCGGTGTTTTGAAACCCCAAAACCAGCCCAAAGACGATAAGGGCGAACCCATCCCGTTAAGCGACTCCGAAAAAGCGGCCCTTCGCGCTTCCAGTACAGCACAGTTGTACATGCAGGCCGAAAACCTGGCGCGGCTGGTGGATTTTATTCCCGACATCAACGCGGGCATCAACGGTGCCAGCGGCAAAGCGGGCATTGCACCGTTGAGCATACAGCAGAATGAAGGAACCCTGTCTGATGTATATTCCTACGCGCTTAAATTCAGCCAGGTAGCCAATACGGAACTGACGGAAGAAGAAAAGAAGAAAATAGAAAAGTTCAAGCAGCTGCTGCAGGTGAAAAGGATGAAGAAAGACCTGATCACCGACGAAGAAACCGAAGTGCTGGAACCCAGCCCGATGGTGGTGCTGTACAATGAAAAAATGGCTGCCTACATCGACGCGGTACTGGAGTACAATACGCACCGCGTGAACGCCCTTTCAGCTACCAACTCCGAAGCCATCCATTTCTGGTCGCTCAATGCCAATGCTTTAAGGAGCAAGGTAAAAGCGGCGATGTTCGACTGGGTAACGAACGGGTATAAAAATGAATATGAAGGCATCGCGGCGCGCATCGACCAGATCATGTCGAAAGACCTCAGCCTGCTGAAAGCCGATTACAAGGATGCCATGGAAAAAGCCAGGCTTACGGGTATCGCTTCGGGCTCCGACTTCTTTTATACTTCGCTGGTGCCGGGCAACTTTACCAAAGGCGGGTGGACCAAATTTAGTTTTGCGTCGAGCGATTTTGAAACCCATTCAAAAAGCGAATACACTTCTTACGGCGCCAAGGCCTCTGCCGGTTTCCTCGGCTTCAATGCTTCGGGCGGTTTCCAGCACAAAGACGGCAGTAAGGACAGCAGCTTCGATGCTTCCAATTTTTCCCTTTCGTTCGAAATGTGCCAGGTGCCCATTGTAAGACCGTGGTTCAAAACGCCGTTCCTTACTTCCAAAGCCTGGAAACTCGATCCCGGCAGTCCCGAAGTACAATCCAAAGGCGAAGTACTGTCCGATGGCGCGGTTCCTCCCAAAGGCATTATGCCCGGTTACCCTACGGCCATCATTTTCATCCGCAACCTGTCGATGAATTTTGGTACGGCCAATGCAAAATTCCATTCCCAGTTTGAATCCAACAGCGGCAGCGGATCGGCAGGGTGGGGACCCTTCAGCGTGAGCGCCAACTATTCCAACTCCGAACAGCAAAAGGATTTCAAATCGAGTTCCGACAGCCAGGGCATTCATGTAAAAGGCATGCAGATCATCGGCTTCAATTGCCACGTGCTGCCAAAGAGCCCCGATCCGTTGCCCAACATCAAAAGCTGGATTTAACCCAATCTTTAAAAAGATCACCATGTTCTTTAACGCAATCATTTTCGCCAGGCTGGAACATTTGTACAAACAGGTCACCACGAAGGCCGACGAATATTTTTTAACCTTCGCGCCCGTGTCCACCTGTTTCTCCAATAATGATTTTGGCTTTTTGGACCCGAATGCAAAGAGCGGGGATGCATTGCGACAAAATGCGGAAAACAAGATGGCGTTTGCACAGATCGCAAACGCCATCATCCGGAACGATAAATTGTTTGAACTGAACAATGAAGCGCACCTGCAGGTGGCCTATCAAAAGATCCTCGATGAGGCATTGCTGGTGGACAGCACCGTATCTGCCGAAGACAAAGCCGCTTATGAAAATGCAAAGGCCTTGTTGTTTATCAACGACGAACTGGAAGCCACACCCGCTTACACTAAATATAAAGAACTCGCCGCCAAAGCATCGGCGCTGGATAAACAGGTGTACGACATCAACACGCAGTTGAGCGAAGGCGATACCGCTAAAGAGACTGACTTATTGCAACAGAAGCAACAGGTAGCGTTGCAGCAAAACATGGTGCTCAACGAACTCCTCATCAACGGCGATAAGGACAAAATTGAAAATGCGTTGAAGCTGGTATTCGGCCTCAATAAAAGAGCCGCGTACAAAAGCGAATTCAACAACGAAAGGGACAATTTGAAGAATACGATCAGCAGGGAAAGCACGGTGAATTCCAACATAGAGTACCTGCCTGCTTTTTGCCTGCCCAACCAGTTGTATAAGTATGATTTCAACGGCTGGAAAAAGATCACGATTGAAAAGGCCGAACTGGAAACGCTGGAACAAAAAGCCAAAGCCCTGATCGGTGAAGACCTGTACAACGCGGCCAGTGATACGGCGCCGGTGAAAATAACGAAGCTGGAATTTGAATATTTGTTTGTAACGATCCAGCGCAACTGGTTTAAAAAAGACCTGGTGAATTCGCGCTTCTGGAATTTTGGCCCGGCCGAAACAGCCGCCGTGTCGGATGGTGTGGACCTGAAGACAGGGATTCTCCCCGCTTTCGCCGACAAGTTCATTTTTACGCGGCGCGTGATGCAATACGTGGAAGCCGATTCGGCTGATGATGTACCCGAAGTACAAACAGCTGCACCCGCCGCCATAAAATTTTCCGAGATCGCGCGGCTGAAGAATTTTGCTAAAGTAAAAGAGATACAACCCGCTCCTGTCCATTTATCCAAAGTGCGCATGGCGCAACCCAAAGCAACGGTAGCGGCCGGCGAACGGAAAAATTTCTTTACCAGGGCCACCGCCAAAAAGATGGATATGAAAGCGGTGGCCGGTATGCGCGCGCGGCCAAAGATTGCGGCGGTGCGGCCTAAGTTTTTCCTCAACGCAACACTGCTGGCCAACCTGCATACGGCAGGCCCGGCCAAGCCCACGAGTTTCAACATGAGCCTTGCTTTTACCGATGCCGCCGGCAATGCCATTAATTCGCTTGACATAGACATCACCAATACTACAACGGGTGTGGAACTGTCGGCCGAAACAGACAATACAGGGCAACTTGTTTTAAAGGCTTTGCCCGCGGGTAATTATCACCTGCAAATTTTGAACAACGAACTGTTCGAAGACTTTGAAAATACCTACAACATCGGTGCGGATCTCAATACGAAGATCGTGTTAGAAAAAAGGCCTAATCCAAAATTCGACATGTGGTTGCTGGGCGCCATCAACTACCGCTTTCCCAAATTGCCCAATCCCATCGAACAATACATTTATTCATAAGCTAAAAAACAGAAAAATGTCAATCGTACAATCAAGTATAAACGGCCAAAAGGCATTCGAAGGCTATGCGTATTTTTTTAACGGGGAATATTATTATAAATATGACTGGGCTACCGACAGGCTGGTGGGCTCTTATAATTCCATCAGCGCGTGGAGTTTCCCCGGTGCCTTTGCAAAAGGCGTGGATGCGGGCGTAAAAGGGAATAACGGCAAAACCTATTTCTTCAGGGATAACCAATACATCCGGTACGACTGGGCGGCCGATGCCGTAGACCCGGGCTACCCGAAATCGTTGTCGGTCTGGAATTTTCCCGGCACCTTTGCCAGCGGCGTGGATGCTGCCGTGGAAGGTGAAGGACAGTACAAAGGGAAACTGTATTTCTTCAAGGGCAGTCAATACATCCGTTACGACCTGGCGAAAGATGCCGTGGACGCGGGTTATCCCAAACCGCTATCTGCCTGGAACCTGCCGGCAAAATATAATACCGGTGTTGATTCGGTGCTCCCCGGTAAAGGTGAATATGCAGGCAAAGCCTATTTTTTTAAAGATGGTGAATATGTGCGGTACGATTGGGCCACCGACAGGGCCGATCAACCTTCGAAAAGCATTAAGGCCTGGGGCCTGCCTTCCAACATGGTACCCGGTAGCAAAAAACGCACCGGCAAAATGGACGAGAACGGTAACGCCCGGCTGGATTCCGGTTCGTGGAATTCGGATGCACGCCTCGCCTGCAATGGCGGCCAGGTAATGTATTTTAAACTCACCAGTGCGAATGTATTGGGCACTACGATCACGATCAGGTCCAACCTGGACGGTAAAAAGTCGATCCTTATTCCCCCCTTTGTAACCATGGATCTTACGTTCAACAGTTTTGGTAACGAACCAATCGGCTGGGTGTTCAACATATCGTCGGACAGTGATGCTTTCATCGTTACCTGGGAACTGTATTCCTCCTGGTTACCCGGCGACCCGGTAAATCGTTGACCGCCGGTGCGATAGGTGTTACACCAGCTACGGTTTCCCAAGCTACCCGATCGCATCCAACCATATATTTATTTCTAAAAAATTTAAACAGAAAATAATGTCAACTATTGTACAGGCCCCGGTAAACGGGCAAAAAGACTACGAAGGATACGCCTATTTTTTTAACGGCACACAGTATATGAAGTATGACTGGGCGGCCGACGGCATGGTGGCGGGCTACCCCGCTTCCATCAGCGCGTGGAATTTCCCCGGCACCTTCGCCAATGGCATAGATGCCGGCGTAAAAGGCAATCCCGGCAAAACCTATTTCTTCAAAGGCAATGAATACATCCGCTACGATTGGGCGGCCGATGCCCCGGATGCCGGTTACCCGCAACCCCTGTCGGCCTGGAACTTTCCCGGCGCTTTTGCCAACGGGGTAGATGCCGCGGTGGAAGGCGAAGGCAAATACGCGGGCAAACTGTATTTCTTTAAGGGCAGCCAGTACATCCGGTACGACCTGGCCAAAGATGTGGTGGACCCCGGCTATCCACAGCCCATCACTGCCTGGAACCTGCCGGCGGCCTACAACGGCGGTGTTGACGCGGCGCTGAATGGTAAAGGCGCCTACGCGGGCAAACTGTATTTTTTTAAAGGCGGCGAATACGTGCGGTACGACTGGGCCACCGACCAAGCCGACCAGCCCTCGAAAAGCATCAGTGCCTGGGGATTGAGCAGCAACACACCTGGCGGAAAAACTCCCGGTGGAAAAACAGATGAAGAAGGTTTCCGCCGCCTTGATTCCGGATCCTGGAACGGTGCGGCGCGGCTGGCCTGCCAGGGCGGGCAGATCATGCACTTTAAGGTAACCAATGCCAATATACTGGGCACCACGCTCACCATCGCATCGAACCTCGGCGGTAAAAAATCGATCCTCGTTCCACCGCTGATGACCGTGGACCTGCGCTTCGATTGCTTTGGCGGCGAGCCCATGGGTTGGACATTCAATGTATCAACCGACAGCGATGCCTTCATCGTTACCTGGGAACTGTATTCATCGTGGATTCCCGGCGACGCGCCCAACCGTTGAGAACGGAGTGAAGAAACATGCGCTCCCGGGCATTGATTGTTAACCAACTAAAATTTTTTTATGAGCAATTTTGTAGGACTGCTGCCGCAGGATAAAACCAACGCCTGCTGGCTGGCCTGCGCCACCATGATGCGCGGTTGGCAGGATGCTTCATCATATTCAATTGAAAACACGCTTCAGCTATTGGATGCAGGTGCCGGCAATGATAAGTTTACCCAGGCCTATAAGAACGATGAAGGCTTAGCTTTTGCCGACTGGAAACAGATTGCCGACATCCTCGGCCTCAGTTCCCTGCCACCCGCGAGCTACAGCATCGACTATTTTTTCGAAATGCTGGCTGCCGGTCCTGTAATGGCGATCATCATGTTTTCCGAAACGTCCACCATTGCCCACGCGGTGGTCATCACCAACATCAGCGGCGATGGTACGCCCGACGGCAGCTTCATGGAGATCAACGATCCGCTGCCGCTGAACGAGGGACATACCTATTCCATTTCCATCACCGATTTCCTTAAAAAATTCGAAGCGGTGGTAGCTTATGAAAATAATATGGGGGTTGATAATTTGTATTCGCAGTTGTACTGTTATTGATAAATGCAAGCGAATAAACTGAAGCGTGCCTGTTTGGGGAAATCGATAAGATCAATTTACACATTAGAATTGGTGGATAGATGTGGCGAAAAACCAATTCAAATACTATTTTTTGCTTTTCCTCAATTTACTTTTTTACTAAGAATCCCATAGAGAAATCAATGAAGAACTCACCAAACTAATCACAAGAAATAATTGGGGTGAATAAGTTACACAGTTTTCATTTTAATGATAGCCATAGCTTTTTTTCCGTCAATGATTTTTAAAGCATTTTAGAAGTGATGGCCAACTGTTCATCCATCGGAAACCATTAAGAGTTTTGAACACTAGCCAGGTAATTTACTTTTTTCATCAATTGATCGATATCAAACGGCTTACTGATGAAATCATCCGCTTCACATTCCACGGACTTCAGTTTGCTGTTCAGGTTGGCGGACATCAGGAGTATTGGTATATGGCGTGTATCACCCGAGGATTTCATATCCCTGCATATTTCTATGCCGTTGCCATCCGGAAGCGTGATGTCCATGATAACGAGATCGGGAATGGCTCTTGCCATCGTTTCCCTGAAAGCGGTCGCTGTTCCAAAGGAATCTGTCCGGTAGGTTGTTTCTGCTAACAGGTATTCAATCATCTCCCGTATATCCATATCATCTTCCAACAGGTAAACCAGTTTCTGCATAGTTTCAAAGGCATATTTTTATCGGGGGATCGTGAACCCGAACTCTGAGCCTTTACCAGGTATACTTGTTACAAATATGCTGCCACGGTGAAGATCGATGATTTGTTTCGAGAGGTACAGTCCCAGCCCGAGGCCGCTGATCGCCGATGTATGATCGGCACGGTAAAAGCGCGTGAATACTTTCTGCTGTTGTTCGGTAGTCAGCCCCATACCTTCATCTTTCACTTTAACGGACACCCCGGAGGGATTTGCCTCGATAGAAATATATACCACGTTGGCCCCGGGAGAGTATTTAACTGCATTCGTAAGCAGGTTAAGGATCACCTGTTCTATCCGTTGCTTATCGGCTTTAACGATCACAGCATCAGGGGGACTATCAAATAAAATAGTATGGCTGCCCGCCATGTATTGGAAGCCTTCAATGATATCCTGTACCAGTTTCCCCAGGTCGAATGCTTCAGGATATAGTACCAGCTTCCCCGATTCGATTTTGGATACATCAAAAAGATCTGAAACGAGGTTGGCCAGCTTGTCCACCTGTTTCAATATCTTCCCCGTCCATTGATTGTCTTCGAGGCCGGGTGTCCGCTGAAGAATTTGCAGGTATCCCTTGATGGTAGTGAGCGGCGTTTTCAGCTCATGGCTTGCAAGGGCAATGAACTCATCCTTTTTCGTACTTAATGCCTTAACTTCCTCGAACAGTTTTGAATTGTCCAGGGCGACGGACGTTTGGGAAGCGATACTCACAATGATATCTTCATGCTCTGCCTTGAACACACCTGCTTCCGGGTGGCCAAAAAACAATCCCCCGAGCACCCCGCCGGAGGCGGAAATCACCGGTACGGCCAGGTAACTCACTACCGGCAAATGTCCTTCAGGCATTCCGTGGTGCGGATGATTTTTCCCATACCGGGGGTCTTTGGTGATATCATCAACCCTCACCACCCCCTCCCCGCTAAAGGTTGGATGGAATACGGCGGTATTGCGGGGCATTCCGAATTTTTCAAATGCCTCGCGGGGAGCGCCGGAAAGGGTATATAACATGAACGACTCTCCCTTTTCATCAACAGTATTATAAAAGAATGCCCCGAATGCGGCACCAGTGATTTGCGTGGTGGCATCCGTAACCTTTTGGATGATGGATTGGGTATCCATCTTCTCCGATATGGCCTTGCCGATGCTATTCAATATTTTGAGCCGCGTGTTGCTATCGGTGATCGCTTCCTCTTTCCTCAGTTGGTCGGTAATATCCCTTGCTATTTTGGAAGCGCCGATAATGCGTCCCATCTGATCTTTAACCGGGGAAATCGTTATGGAAACCGATACAGCATCGCCATTTTTTTTAAGCCGTGTCGTTTGGAAGTGATCTATACGTTTTCCTTGCCGGAGGGTACGGAGTATCTCTTTTTCCTCATCCTGGAGATCGGGGGGAATAAGTATATTAATCGGTTTGCCGATTATTTCCGCTTCTGTATACCCGTATATCTTTTCTGCGCCCTTGTTCCAACTTGTAATGATACCCTGGAGCGTCTTGCTTATAATGCCATCCTCCGAAGATTCCACGATTGCGGAAAGGATGGCTTGTCTTTCCTCCGTTTTTTTCGTGGCGGTTATATCTACCAGTGTATTATAGGCACCTCCAGGCTTCCCTTCGCTATCAGGAAAAGGTCGCGGATATACCAGCAGGTATTTAAATTCATGATCCGGTGTTTCGATAACGATCTCTTTTCCCTCAAATGCGATCCCCTGCTGAACGGTGAGGGCCATGGGGCATTCGTTCAGTTCCATGGGTGTCCCGTCGGGGTGGTATATTTTCCATGACCCACACCACAAATCTTTGAGCAGTTCAGGGGTACGTCCCCACAGTTTTTCCGCAGCGGCATTAAAAAATATGATGCGGCCTTCGCTATCGCAGGCATACATAGCCAGCGGGGAGTTAAAAATGAGTTCTTTATAAAGAATGTCCATAGTAAATTGGAAGCTAATAGTACGGACGAATCCGTTTATTCTAAGTTACATTTTATACACTATCGGGTAAACAAAATGGTAAATATGTAAAATTAAAATTCCGCTTAACAGGCGTTACCTTCTAAACCGCCCTAAACTTCCTAAAGCCTTAAAACCCTAAAACTATCTAACTCTTATTTGTAATTTTACCCCATGTCAAAAAAATTATTCCTGCTTGATGCCTACGCGCTGATCTTTCGCGCCTATTACGCTTTGATCCGCAGCCCGCGTGTTACCAGCAAAGGGCGCAATACCAATGCGCAGTTCGGCTTTACCAATACTTTGCTCGACCTGATCAAAAACCAGCAGCCTACCCACATGGCCGTTTGTTTCGATACATCCGCCACCACCGAACGCCACACCGATTTTGCAGATTACAAGGCCAACCGGCAGGAAACCCCCGAAGATATTTCCGGTTCCATTCCCGATATTCAAAAGATCATCAAGGGCCTCAACATCCCCGTGATCGGCATCGATGGTTATGAAGCCGATGATGTGATCGGGGCCCTCGCCAAGCAGGCAGAAAAAGCTGGGTACGATGTGTACATGGTAACGCCCGACAAAGATTACGGCCAGCTCGTTTCAGAACACATTAAAATTTACAAGCCACCTTACCAGGGCAGCAACTTTGAAATACTCGGGCCGAAGGAAGTGTGTGCCAAATGGGACATCGACAATGTTAGCCAGGTAATCGACATCCTCGGCATGATGGGCGACGCGGTGGACAATATCCCCGGTATTGCGGGCGTGGGCGAAAAAACTGCCGCCAAATTACTGAAGGAATACGGTTCGCTGGAAAACGTACTGGAAAACGCCGCCAACATCAAAGGAAAGCTGGGCGAAAAGATAATGGCCGGTAAAGACGTGGCGATCATGAGTAAAAAACTGGCCACCATCATCACCAACGTACCGGTTGAATTTCATGAAGAAGATTTCCGCATCAAGGAAATGAACAAGGAAATGCTGCAGGAAGTTTTTGCCGAACTGGAATTTAAAACCCTTGGCAAAAGGTTGTGGGGCGAAGCAGAAACCGCCACGCCCGTACCCGTACCCGTTAGTGCCGCGAAAGCCGGCCCGGCAACAGCGCAGATGGACCTGTTTGGCAATGTGATCGAAGTAGCCGCACCCGTTTTTGCAGAAGCGCCGGCAACGGAATTTATAGAAAACATCATCGCCGATAAAAACATCAACAATGTACCGCACGATTATAAGCTGGCGGATACCGATGAAAAAATTACTGCATTGATCGAGGAACTAAAACCGTTAAGCGAGATCAGTTTTGATACGGAAACAACGCACATCGATGCCAACCTGGCTGAACTGGTGGGCTTAAGCTTCGCCTGGAAAACCGGTGAGGGATATTATGTTCCTTGTCCGCCCGACCGGGCACAAACCCTTGCCATCCTGCAAAAGTTTAAACCTTTGTTTGATGATGAAAGCAAGACCTGGGTGGGACAAAACCTCAAATACGATTTCCTGGTGTTGAAATGGTACGGTGTGGAACTGAAAGGAAACATTTTCGATACGATGTTATCGCACTACGTGATAGAACCCGATGGCAAAAGAAATATGGATGCGCTGAGTGAAAAGTATTTGGGCTATCAACCCATCTCCATCGAAGAACTCATCGGCAAGAAAGGAAAAAGCCAGGGCAATATGCGCGATGTGGAAATAGAAATGGCCAAAGAATATGCCGTGGAAGATGCGGACATCACCCTGCAGTTGAAACATACCTTTTTGCCACAACTAAAAACAAAGGAAGTAGAAAAAGTTTTTTACGAAGTAGAAAATCCATTGGTAAAAGTGCTGACCGCTATGGAGTTTGAAGGCATCCGCGTGGACGAAGCCTTCCTCCGCGACTACAGCAAGCAACTGGAAGCCGATGCAAAGATCAGTGAAGAATCGGTGTATGCACAGGCGGGTGTACGCTTCAACCTGGCTTCACCCAAACAACTGGGAGAAGTGCTTTTCGATAAACTGCAACTCGACCCCAAGGCAAAAAAAACAAAGACGGGCCAATATGCAACCGGTGAAGATGTACTTGCCAAACTGGCCAACCAACATAAAATATGTGATGATATCCTCAGCTTCC
>Ga0247806_10001455_pt1 | contig 11622 bp, 11 predicted proteins | sample UWRJL059202B1_FD_179935 | JGI IMG/M metagenome (GOLD analysis project Ga0247806, IMG submission 179935) | Plant litter microbial communities from Arlington Agricultural Research Station in Wisconsin, United States - UWRJ-L059-202B-1 | ecosystem: Environmental > Terrestrial > Plant litter >... | reverse complement strand
AACTACACTACCGCAGACGAAGACTGGCGGGTGGCGCTCGAAGTGCAGAACCTGTTCGACAAGTACTACTTCCAGAGCGTGAGTGACGTCACCACCTCGCTCGGCGCAGTGACCGGGGTGCCCGGGCTGCCGCGCACCTGGAGCGTTTCGGTCGAGCGGCGCTTCTGATCGGCGGGCAGCCGCCCCCGTTTCCGGCGGGGGCGGCGTCTTCCAGCAGTTGCAAAGCAACGGGGCGCGAACCTTGCCGGTTCGCGCCCCATTTTGCTGGCTGGCAGGCGGCGGCCTGCTTTGAAAGCGGACTATTCAGCGTCGGCGTTCAGCCGGTCGCGCATTTCCTTACCCGGCTTGAAATAGGGCACGCGCTTGGCCGGGACATCGACCGGGTTGCCGGTGCGCGGGTTGCGCCCGACGCGCGGCTCACGGCCGCGGGTCGAGAACGTGCCGAAACCGCGCAGTTCCACCCGCCCGCCTTCCGCGAGCCGCGAACTGATCTCGTCGAAAAACAGGTCGACCACCTGCTCCACCTCTTCCGGTCGCAAGCCGGGGTTTTCGGAAGCAAGAGCCTGCAACAGTTCGGACCTGATCATGGCATCCTCATCTTGACAGCGGGTATGCCCGGGCATTCACGTAAATGCCGCTCGAACAAGCGTAAACCCCTGAAAGACGCTGCCAGAACGCCCTGCAAAACGCAACAAAATTGAACATTGGTTTAATTTGCTGGCGGTTTCGCGTCACAACGCTGCGTGGCCGATGCCGAGCAGGTCGTCGACCGTCAGTTCGAGCCGCTCCATCCGCCGGGCGATCGCCGGCCATTCCTCGCGCAGGAACGCGGCGCGCTCGCTCGCGCGCAGCTGCTCGGCTGCGCCTTCGCGCACGAACATGCCCACCCCGCGCTGAACGCGGACCAGACCGTCGGTCTGGAACTGCTGGTAGGCCTTGGCCACGGTCAGCGGATTGGCGCCCTGCTCCGCTGCGAAAGCCCGCACCGACGGCAACATGGCGCCCTCGCGGTACCGCCCGTCGATGATCGCGGCGGCAATCTGTTCGCGCAGGCGCAGGTAGACGGGGCGGCCATCGGTCATTTCGGGTGCAGCAGTGCCATAATACAGCGTAGCGGGTCAAGCGGGCCACTTTACGCCAGCGGTTTCGAATGCAACCTTTTGGCTTCACAAGCCGGATTTCGCCGCTAGGTTGGGGCGCTTCACCTCTTCAACAGATCGCCCGCATCGCGCCAGGCAGTGGAGCCCCCCTACGTGACACTCGAACAGATCATCGTCTCCGTGGCGGCGGCATTCCTCGTGCTGATGCTGGTTGTCGGAGGCGCGATCGTCGCCTCGCCCAAGCCGGAATTTGCCGGCCATCCCAAGGGCCTGTTCGTCCTGTTCTTCGCCGAGATGTGGGAACGCTTTTCCTATTACGGCATGCGCGCGCTGCTGATTTTCTACCTCACCCAGCATTGGCTGTTTTCCGACGAGCGCGCCTCGGTCATCTACGGCGGCTACACCGCGCTGGTCTATATCGCGCCGGTGCTCGGCGGCTATCTGGCGGACAAATATCTCGGCCAGCGCAAGGCGGTGCTGTTCGGCGCGGTGCTGCTGACCTTCGGCCATTTCTTCATGGCGTTCGAGGGGTCGGGCGGCGAGGGCGATGCGGCGATCAATATCTTCTGGCTCGCGCTCGCCTTCATCATCGTCGGCTCGGGCTTCCTCAAGGCCAATATCTCGGTGATCGTCGGCCAGCTTTATCCCCGCACCGACATTCGCCGCGATGGCGCCTACACGATCTTCTACATGGGCATCAATGTGGGCGCGGCGGTCGGCACCATCCTCGCGGGCTGGCTGGGCCAGACCTATGGCTGGGCCTATGGTTTCGGCGCGGCGGGCTTCGGCATGTTGCTCGGGCTGGTGGTGTTCGCGGTGTTCAAGCCGCTGCTGCTGGGCAAGGGCGAAAGCACCGTTCCCGAGAAGCTGGCCGCGCCCTTCATGGGCATGAAATTCGAATGGTTCCTGTATCTGGTTGGCATATTGGCCGTGGGCGTCACCTGGTGGCTGGTGCAGAATCAGGCGATCGTGGGTTCGATCCTCGGCGTGTTCGGCGCGATCCTGGTGGGCTATGTCATCTGGCAGGCGATTAAGATGGGCGGCCACGATCGCGACCGGATCTTTGCGGCGATCTTCCTGATCATCGGATCGATCCTGTTCTGGGCGCTGTTCGAGCAGGCCGGTTCCAGCCTCAACCTGTTCACCGACCGGCATGTCGATCGCGCTGGGGTCGAGGCCTCGATCTTCCAGTCGATCAACCCGATCTACATTATCCTGCTCGCCCCGCTGTTCGCCGCCGCGTGGACCTGGCTTGGACGAAAGGGGCTTGAGCCTTCGGCACCCGCCAAGTTCGGCCTCGCGATCATCCAGCTTGGCGCAGGCTTCCTGGTGCTGGTGTTCGGCGCCAATTCGGTCGGGCTCGAGAATATGACCCCGGTCATCTTCATCTTCCTGATCTACCTGCTCCACACCACTGGTGAATTGTGTCTCAGCCCGGTCGGCCTGTCGGCCATGAACCGGCTTGCTCCCGCACACATGGCGAGCCTGATCATGGGCACCTGGTTCTTCGCCTCGGCCACCGGCAATTTCGCCGCGGGCCTGATCGCCGCCGCGACCGGTTCGGAAGCCGCCTCGGGCGAGGGCGCGGGCAAGGAAACGGTGCTCGCGGTCTATAGCCAGATCGGCTGGATCGCGGTCGCGGTCGGCGTGGGCGTGCTGGTGATCAGCCCGCTGATCAAGCGCCTGATGCATCTCGACACCTTGCGCGATGACACGGTCGGCGACGACCTGCTCGGCCAGTCCGAAGGACCGGGCGAGCCGATCGGCGCCGGCATCCACCCCGCTACCAAGCCCAGGGCCTGAATCTCATGCGCACTATGTCGCTTCGTCCGCTGGCGCTGATCGCGCTCACCGCCGCGCTGGCCGCCTGTTCGACGACCGGAACCTCCGATCGCCCGGCCAGTGCGAGCACTGCCGCCGACCCTTACGCCTCGACCTATCGCGCTTTCCCCGGTGTCGCCACCGCGCTCACCGGGGCGACGGTGTATGACGGCGCGGGCGGCATGATCGAAAACGGCACCGTGCTGTTCGCCGATGGCACGGTGGTGGCCGTGGGCGGGGCCGACCTCGCCATCCCGGCGGGCTACACCCGCATCGACGGGACCGGCAAGTTCGTCACCCCCGGGGTGATCGACATCCACTCGCATCTCGGCGATTATCCGACCCCCTCGGTCGATGCGCACAGCGACGGCAACGAAGCGACCAGCCCGACCACCCCCGAGGTGTGGGCCGAACATTCGGTGTGGCCGCAGGACCCCGGCTTTTCCCGCGCGCTGGTCAATGGCGGGGTCACCGCGTTGCAGATTCTGCCAGGTTCGGCCAACCTGATGGGCGGACGCTCCGTCACGCTCAAGAACGTGCCCTCGCGCACCGTGCAGGGAATGAAGTTCCCCGGCGCTCCCTACAGCCTGAAGATGGCCTGCGGCGAGAACCCCAAGCGCGTCTATGGCGAACGCGGCCAGGCGCCGTCGACCCGGATGGGCAATTTCGCGGTCAACCGCCAGACCTGGATCGACGCACAGAACTACGCCGCCGAGGAGGACCCCGATCGCAATCTCGCCAACGAAACGCTGGCGGGCGTGCTGGCGGGCGACATCATGGTCCAGAACCACTGCTATCGCGCCGACGAAATGGCGCTGGTGCTCGATATGGCGCGCGAATTCGGTTACAAGGTCACCGCCTTTCACCACGCGGTCGAAAGCTATAAGATCGCCGACCTGCTGCGCGAGAATGATGTCTGCTCGGCGGTGTGGGCCGACTGGTACGGCTTCAAGATGGAGGCCTACGACGCCATCCCCGAAAACGCCGCGCTGCTCGCGAATGCAGGGGCGTGCGTGGTGATCCATTCGGATGACGAGAACGGTATCCAGCGACTCAACCAGGAAGCCGCCAAGGCGCAGGCCGACGGGCGCCGCATCGGCATCGATATTCCCGACGAGCAGGTCATCTCGTGGTTCACGCTCAACGCGGCGAAGGCAATGGGCATCGGCGACCGGACGGGCAGCCTCGAAGCCGGCAAGATGGCTGACGTCGTGCTGTGGAACGGCGATCCGTTGAGCATCTATTCGCGGCCCGAAATGGTCTGGATCGACGGCGCGCTGATGTACGACGCCAACGACCCCGCGCGCCGCCCGGTGAGCGATTTCGAGCTCGGCCAGCCCGGTGAAGGAGATACCAAGTGAACGCGCGCCTGTTTCTAGCCGCCGCTTCGCTGGCGGTGTTCGCCACTCCCGTGGCCGCGCAGGACATGGCGATCACCGGCGCGACCGTGGTGCTGGGCGACGGCAGCGAGCCGATTGCCAACGGCACCGTGGTGGTTCGTGCTGGACGAGTCGTTGCCGCAGGAAGCGGCGTTGCGGTGCCCGCCGGAATGCAGGCGGTCGACGGCACCGGCCTGTGGCTCACCCCCGGACTGTTCGCCTCGATCACCAACCTGGGCATCAACGATGTCGACGCGGTCGATGACAGCAACGACGAATCGGCGGACGGTTCCCCCTTCGGCGCCGCGCTCGACGTGTCGCCGGTGATCAACCCCGCAGCGCAGGACGTGGCGATCAGCCGTGCGGGCGGCGTGACCCGGGCGACCGTCACCCCGACTGCCGGCGCGACGATCTTCGCCGGGCAAGGCGCGGTGATCGACCTCGCCGCCGGGCACCGCATCGTGATGCAACCGCGCGCGTTCCAGTTCATCGAGATGGGCGAACGTGGCGCGCAGCTCGCCGGGGGCAGCCGCACCAGCGCGCATGCGTTGCTGCGCAATGCGCTGCTCGAGGCGCGCAGCTTCGGCGAGACGTCCGAGATCATCGGCACCGGCGAGCGGCCTGACTTGCAGACCGGCGACGACCTGCCGATTGACCCGCGTACCGCGGGCCGCGGTGCGCGCGACACCGACGTGCTGCTCACCCGCTTCGACGCCGCCGCGTTGGTGCCGGTGGTGACGGGGCAGCAGAAGCTCTATGTTCGCGTTCAGCGTGCCTCCGACATCCTTGCGACGATCGAGCTGACCGAGGTTTTCCCCGATCTTGATCTGGTTATCGTCGGCGCGGCCGAAGGTTGGATGGTGGCCGACGCCATTGCCGCCGCCGGCGTGCCGGTGATCGCGGTTGCACTTAACGATCTGCCCACCAGCTTCGAACGGCTCGCGGCGACGCAGAGCAATGTCGGGCGGATGGTCGATGCGGGGGTGCAGGTGGCGATCGGCGGCTATGACAGCAGTGGCGACCATCCGCGCAACTTGCCGCAACAGGCCGGCAACATGGTCGCGCTCAACAAGGTGCCCGGTGCAACCGGGCTGACCTGGGGCGAGGCCTTCGCCGCGATCACTTCGGTGCCTGCACGGATCGCCGGGCTGGACGACGGCAGCGGCACGCTGGCGACGGGCGCGCTGGGCGATCTCGTGCTGTGGGACGGCGACCCACTCGAACTGAGCAGCGCGCCCACGCGGGTGTTCATCGAGGGCGTCGAGCAACCGCTCGACAACCACCAGACCCGACTGCGTGATCGTTATCGCTCGCTCGACGAAAGCACGCTGCCACGCGGCTATTATCGGTGATATAAGTGGCGGCACTGGGAGGTGCCGCCATGGACCCGTTGCTGTCGCTGATCCTCGCTTGCGCCGTGTTCGTCGGCAGCCACTTCGCCATGTCGCACCCGTTGCGCGCGCCCATGGTGCGCGTGCTGGGCGCCAATGGATTTCAGGGCGTCTATTCGCTGGTCAGCCTTGCGGCGTTCGTGTGGATCTACTTCGCGTTCAAGGCGGTGGCGCCGATCGTGCCGCTGTGGCCGGGCTTCAACGATGTCAGCTGGGCCGTGGCCAGCGTTCTGACGCAGGTGGCAATGGTGCTGCTGGCGGGGTCTTTTGCGGGCAACCCCGCCCTGCCCGCCCCCAGCGCCGAAGCGGCGGCGCGGAGCGAGCCCAAGGGGGTGTTCCGCGTCACCCGCCATCCGATGATGTGGGCGATCGGCTTGTGGGCACTCGCGCACCTGATCGCCGCCCCGACCTCGCGCACGCTGGTGGTGGCGAGCGCGATGGGCCTGCTCGCACTGCTCGGCGCGCATTTGCAGGATCGGAAGAAAGAGCGCCTGATGGGCGAGGCCTGGGCCGGTTGGGAGGCGCGGACGAGCTATTGGCCGCGCCTCGGGGTACTGCTTTCAGTCGGCTGGACGTGGTGGGTGATCGGGGCGGTGCTCTGGCTGGCCTTCAGCTATGCGCATATCCATGCCGCGGGCTGGGCGGCGGGCGTTTGGCGCTGGGTCGGCTAATCGAGCCTATTCAAGCCCGCGCCTCCTCGACCCCCGCGCTGTTGTGCCGCAGCGCCGACAACACCGCATCCACCATCTGCGGCGCGTTCAGCCCCGCCGCGTCGTATTGCTTCATCGGATCGTCGTGATCGAGGAACACATCGGGTAGGCGCAACGTCCGCAGCTTGAGCCCGGCATCGATCAGGCCCTCGTCGCTCGCCAGCGTCAGCACATGCGCGCCAAAGCCGCCGATCGCGCCTTCTTCGACCGTCAGCACCACCTCGTGCGTCGCGCACAAGCGGCGGATCAGGTCTTCGTCGAGCGGCTTGGCGAAGCGAAGGTCGGCGACCGTGGTCGGCAGGCCCTTGGCGTCGAGCTGGTCGGCGGCTTTAAGCGCTTCGCCCAGCCGCGTGCCGAGCGAGAGGATCGCCACCTTGCCGCCGCTCTCGTGCCCGCGCACCACGCGGCCCTTGCCGATCGCCAACCGCTCAGGAACCTCAGGCAGTGCCACGCCGGTGCCGTTGCCGCGCGGATAGCGCAGGGCGATCGGGCCGCTGTCGTGCTCGGCGGCGGTGTAGGTCATGTGGACCAGCTCGGCCTCGTCCGACGGCGCCATGACCACGAAATTGGGCAGTGAGGCGAGATAGGTCACGTCGAAACTGCCCGCGTGGGTCGCGCCGTCGGCCCCGACCAGCCCGGCGCGGTCGATCGCGAAGCGCACCGGCAGGTTCTGGATCGCCACGTCATGGACCACCTGGTCGTAGGCGCGCTGCAGGAAGGTCGAATAGATCGCGCAGAACGGCCGCATCCCCTGAGCGGCGAGGCCGGCGGCGAAGGTGACCGCGTGCTGTTCGGCAATGCCGACATCGAACGCCCGCTTGGGATGCGCGGCGGCGAATTTGTCGACCCCGGTGCCGCCGGGCATGGCGGCGGTGATGGCGACGATCCGCTGATCGGTATCGGCCAGCTTGGCCAGCGTCGCGCCGAACACGTTCTGGTAGGATGGCGGGCCAGCGACGCTTTTCTTCTGTTCGCCGGTGATGACGTCGAATTTCTGCACGCCGTGGTATTTGTCGGCCGACTGTTCGGCGGGGCCGTAGCCCTTGCCCTTTTGGGTCACCACATGGACCAGCACCGGACCAAGCTCACTGTCGCGGACGTTTTCGAGCACCGGCAGCAGGTGCTCCAAGTTATGTCCGTCGATCGGGCCGACGTAATGGAACCCCAACTCCTCGAACAGGGTCCCGCCGGTGACCATGCCGCGGGTGTATTCCTCGGCCTTTTCCAGTCCGTGATGCACCCGGCGTGAGATCTTGCGCACCATCTTGGACGCAAGGCTGCGCAGGCCGAGATACTCGCTCGAGGACACCACCCGCGCGAGATAGGCCGACAAGCCGCCGACCGGCGGGGCGATCGACATGTCGTTGTCGTTGAGGATCACCACCAGCCGGTTGCCGGCCTGCTCAGCATTGTTCATCGCCTCGTAGGCCATGCCCGCACTCATCGCGCCGTCGCCGATCACCGCGATGCCCTTGCCCGGCTTTTTCTGCAGCTTGTTGGCCACGGCGAAGCCGAGTGCGGCGCTGATCGAGGTCGAGCTGTGCGCCGCGCCGAACGGGTCGTATTCGCTCTCGCTGCGCTTGGTGAAGCCCGAAAGCCCGCCACCCTGGCGCAAGGTGCGGATGCGGTCGCGCCGCCCGGTGAGGATCTTGTGCGGATAGGCCTGGTGGCCGACGTCCCAGATCAGCCGGTCCTCGGGCGTGTTGAACACATAATGCAGCGCCACGGTCAGCTCGACCACGCCGAGGCCCGAGCCAAGATGCCCGCCGGTGCTGCCGACCGCGTCGATCATCTCGGCACGCAATTCGTCGGCCAGCTGGCGCAACTGGCCGGGTTCGAGCGTGCGCAGGTCTGCAGGCGTATCGACGAGATCGAGCAAAGGGGTCGCGGGGCGTGTGGTCATGGCCAAGGCATACACACGCGCAACGGAGCTGTCGATTGACACTCGCGCTGTGCGCGCGCAGCCTGCGATGCGATCAGCGGAGCCTATTGCCATGCCCATCCCGAGCGACGCGCGCCTGCAATGTTTCGTGATGACCGCCGATCGCGCGCGCGCCCTGCCGTTCTATCGCGACGTGCTTGGCTTAAGGCTGGTGGCCGAGGACGCCTATTCCGCCGCCTTCGATTGCGGCGGCGGGGCCAAGCTGCGCCTGACCGACCAGAGCGACTGGGTACCCCACCCGCATACCGTGATCGGCTGGGAAGTGCCCGACATCGTGGCCGCGGTCGACGATCTGGCGGCGCAGGGCATCGCCTGCGCGATCTACGAAGGCTTTGGGCAAGACGCGCGCGGGATCTGGCATTCGCCCGCGTCGAGCCTGGCGTGGTTCAAGGATCCCGACGGCAATGTCCTGAGCGTCGTCCAGCGGCACCAAAGCTGAACCTCAGCCGGAGCACTCCGCACACAGTCCGCGCAATTCGACCACCGGACGCACACCCGAAAAGCCGGCCTTCTCGCCCGCTTCGCGCAAGGCGCCGGTGATGCGTTCGTCATCGAAATGGTCGGCTTGGCCGCAATCGTCGCAAATCAGGAATATGCAATCGTGGCGGCAGCCCGGGTGGCTGTTGACCAGATAGGCGTTGGCGCTCTCGATCCGGTTGGCGAGGTTGGCGCGCACGAACAGGTCGAGGATGCGATAGACGCTGTTGGCCGCAACGCGCTTGTCGCGCATTTTGCCGACCACCTCGGCGATGTCATAGGCCGAGGCGGGGCGATCCTGCGCCGCCAGCGCGCGAAACACGTCCTCGCGCATGGCGGTCCATTGCTCGCCCGCGTCGATCAACACGCGGCCGGCCTCTTCGACCAGCCGGTCGCCTGAATGTTCATGATGCGCGTGCAGTCCCATCCGCCTTACATAGTGCGTGCGGGAGTGCGCGGCAATCAGCCGGTGCGGAAGGCGGCGCGATAGAGGTTGGGAAACTTCTCGCGCAGCGCCGCCACCTTGGGCGCATCCCAGCGGCGGATGTAGCCGTGGTTGGGATTGTTAAGCGCAAAATCCTGATGATGGGCCTCGGCCGCGTAGAACTCCTTCGCCGGCTCGATCTCGACCACGATCGGGTCGCTCCACACGCCGGAGCGGGCCATCTGGCGCAGATAGGATTGCGCGACGGTGCGCTGTTCCGCGTTCACGGGGACGATTGCCGCGCGGTATTGTGGTCCGGTGTCGGGCCCCTGGCGGTTGCGCAGCGTGGGATCGGCGACAACCGAGAACAGGATCTGGAGCAATTGGTCATAGCGCACCACCGACGGATCATAGGTGACGCGCACGGCCTCGGCATGCTCGGTCATGCCGCCCGAGACGATGTCGTAGCGCGCCTGCCGGGCAGTCCCGCCGTGATAGCCCGAGACTGCACTGGTCACACCGCGCGTGTGGCTGAACACCGCTTCGACGCCCCAGAAACATCCACCCGCGAAAATTGCGGTCTGGAGACCGGTTTCATCGGCTTGGCGGGTCGCGACGGGCGCATCGAAAACCGATTCGGCCGCGAAAGCGGGCGCGTTGCAGGCCGTGGTGGCCAATGCCAGTGCGGCGAATGCGGTTTTCCAGTTCATTCAAGCACCTCCAAGTTTCGGAAGCAGATTCGCGGCCATCACGAATGCAGTTACGCCGAAACCGAGGAAGAAGGAACGGAAGAGATCGGATTTGAACAGGCCCATGTGGCTGCCTTTCGAGATTACGCTTTGCTTGTAACGCCACTCAGATAGGTATTCGCGTGTTGCGTTACGCTGAACGCCACGTCGTTGGACGGATGTGGAGTGCAGTTCGTCGGATCGGCCGAACATCGGGGCCGATCAGTGGCGGAAGTGACGCATTCCTGTGAACACCATCGCCAGCCCGGCGGCATCGGCGGCAGTGATCACGTCGTCGTCGCGCATCGCTCCGCCCGGCTGGATCACCACCGTCGCTCCGGCGTCGATCGCCGCCTGCAGGCCATCGGCAAAGGGCAGGAAGGCTTCCGAGGCCATGGCACTGCCGATCGTGCGCGGCGCGCCCCACCCGGCGGTGTCGGCCGCTTCGCGCGCGCGGCCGGCGGCGCTGCGCGCCGAATCGCGGCGGTTGACCTGGCCCGCGCCGATCCCGGCGGTGACCCCGTCCTTGGCGAAGACGATGGCGTTGGATTTCACATGCTTGACGATGGTCCAGGCAAACAGCGCGTCGGTCAGTTCCTGCTCGGTCGGCTGGCGTTGCGTGACCACCCGCAAATCTTCGCGCCGGACGATGCCGTTGTCGCGCGATTGCAGCAGCATGCCGCCCGCGATGCTGCGCAGCTCGAGCCCGGGCCGCGCGGCATTAGGCAGAGCGTCGAGCAGCAGCAGGCGCAGGTTCGGCTTGGCGGCAAAGGCCGCGCGCGCCGCTTCGTCGGCACCGGGCGCGATCACCACTTCGGTGAAGATCTGCGTGATCGCCTGCGCGGTCGGCCCGTCGAGCGGGACATTGGCCGCAACCACCCCGCCGAACGCCGACACGCTGTCGCAGGCGAGCGCCGCCTGCCACGCCTCGAGCAGGCTACCCGCCACGGCCACGCCGCAGGGATTGGCATGCTTGACGATTACTATTGCAGGCCGGTCGGCGGGAAATTCTGCAACCAGGCCGAGCGCGGCATCGGCGTCGTTGAGATTGTTGTAGGACAATTCCTTGCCCTGGACCTGCGCCGCCTGGGGCACCCCGCCCGCGCTTGGCCCGGCGGGCAGATACAGCGCGGCGTGCTGGTGCGGGTTCTCGCCATAACGCAGGGTGCTGGCGCGGATCAGCCCGAGATTGAGCCGCTCGGGGAACATCTCGCCCTGGTCGGCGAAGGCGAACCAGCTCGATATCGCCGCGTCGTAGGCGGCGGTGGCGGCATAGGCCTTGGCCGCCATGCGCTTGCGGAAGCCGAGCGTGGTCGCGCCGTCGTGGTCGGCCAGCTCCTCGCACAGCGCCGGGTAATCGGCGGGATCGGTGACGATCGTCACGAAGACGTGGTTCTTGGCCGCGCTGCGGACCATCGCCGGCCCGCCGATGTCGATATTGGCGATGATGTCGTCACGCCCCGCGCCGCTCGCCACGGTGTCGGCGAAGGGGTAGAGATTGACCACCGCCAGGTCGATCGCGCCGATTTCGTGCGCATCCATCGACGCCGCATGATCGGGATCGTCGCGCACCGCGAGCAGCCCGCCATGGATGCGCGGGTGAAGCGTCTTGACCCGCCCGTCCATCATCTCGGGAAAGCCGGTCACATC
>Ga0247806_10001453_pt1 | contig 11638 bp, 10 predicted proteins | sample UWRJL059202B1_FD_179935 | JGI IMG/M metagenome (GOLD analysis project Ga0247806, IMG submission 179935) | Plant litter microbial communities from Arlington Agricultural Research Station in Wisconsin, United States - UWRJ-L059-202B-1 | ecosystem: Environmental > Terrestrial > Plant litter >... | reverse complement strand
CTGTTCTTTTTCTTCGCGGTAAATTTTTGAAACGGGGATTGGCTCATTGTTGAGGTTTTTGCTGTTTTTACAACAGTAGGTGAGTAGCGAAGGTACGGTTTAATGTGCCAATGGGAAAATATGAAGATGTGAAAATGCAGTTTAGAAGGTTTGGGAGTTTAGAGGTTTAGGGTTTAGCGGACAACAACTTTATTGATAACCCGCTTATGCCGTCAATTCTTAAATTTTAAAAATCCTTATAAAAAAGACGCTCCTTAAAATAAGGAGCGCCATTGCTGATCGAGGTAAGCTTCTGCTTATTTCATTTTGTTTTTATCGGGACGGTTTTTCTTCATTTCTTCCATTTTTTTCAACTGGTCGGCGGTAAGTATTTTTTGATGGGCTGTTTTTGATTCTGATTTCAACACCATCATTTGTTCTTTCTTTTGTTCCCGGCTCAGGCTTTCGTTTTCTTTGATCGCCCTCATTTTTGCCCCGGTGGCTTCACGTTGAGATTTTAATTGTGCCACCTGTGCTTCGGATAAACCAAGTTCAGATTTCATCTTGTCCATCCTTTTGGCCATGTGCTGTTCGCGTTTGGCTTTGCGTTCCGCTTTCAATTGTGCGAGTTTTGTCTTTTGTTCCGCCGTCAACAGGTTGTCCATCTTTGCTTTTTGCTCTTTCATTAAAGCCGATTTCCTTTCCCGTTGTTCTTTTACGGTGATGTTTTCCTGCTTGTTGAGTTCCTGCATTTTTTTGCGGAAGTCTTCCCGGTTGGCTTTGGCTTGTTTCTTCTGGTCTTCAGAAAAATTCAGCTGCTTTGCCATATCGTAACCGTGGTGTTTTTTGCCGTGGTGGCCTTTCATTTCCCTTTTTTGCTGGGCATTAGCGCTAAAGGCGATGGCAGATACTGCCAGTAAGATCAATGCTAGTCTTTTCATGATTATAATTTTTTATAAGGTATAGACGCGGGACGGGGTGCAGGGTTTAATCTACATATATAAAAGAAAGTTAAAGGGGGGCAAAACCGGGATTAGACTTATTAGATGTTTCTCCTGATCGGGATAAAAAAGCCTGTTTAAAATGCTGTTAATAAAAGTCCAGGGCGCAATGAGTCGAAAAAATTCATAACTCATAACTCATAATTCATAATTAACTCGTCTTATTCGCCAACTGCCCGCAGGCCGCATCGATGTCCTTACCCCGGCTTCTCCGCACCCGCACGTTTACGCGGTGTTTTACCAGGTGATCGGTAAATAGTTGCGTGGTGTCTTCATCAGGCTTCACAAAAGATGCGCCGTCGATGGGATTGTATTCGATCACATTCACCAGGTGCGTAGGAACGCGGCGGTATATTTTAATGAGGTCGTCAGCATCTTCAATGGAATCGTTTACATCTTTCAACAGGATGTATTCCAGCGTGATATCGTTCTTCGTTTTTTCGTAAAAATAATTCAGCGCCTCTACCAGCACTTCAATACTGTTGCTTTCATTGATCGGCATGATGGAATTGCGCTTTTCGTCGCTGGCCGCGTGCAATGATAAGGCCAGGTTGAACCGTACCTCATCGTCCCCCAGTTTTTTGATCATCTTGGCCACGCCGGCGGTGGATACGGTGATGCGCTTCGGGCTCATGCCCAACCCGTCGTTAGCCGTGATCTTTTCAATGGCCTGCAGCACATTGCTGTAATTGAGCAGCGGTTCGCCCATGCCCATGAACACGATGTTGCTGAGCTTTTTATTGTACACCTTTTCGCTCTGCTGGTTCAGCAACGCTACCTGGTCGTAAATTTCGTCGAAGTTGAGGTTGCGCTTGCGTTCCATTTTACCGGTAGCGCAAAAAGAACAGGTAAGGCTGCAGCCTACCTGGGAAGATACACAGGCGGTATTCCTTTTGTCTGTTGGGATCATCACGCCCTCGATCATATGCCCGTCGAAGGTTTTGAACCGCGACTTCAACGTACCGTCGCCGCTCACCTGCGTGGTGTCGATCGTGATGGCCGGCAAGGAAAAATCTTCCGACAATTTTTGCCGCAGTTCCTTCGACAGGTTGCTCATCTCCTCGAAACTACCCGCACTCTTTTTCCAGATCCATTCATAGGTCTGTATAGCACGGAACTTCTTATCCCCGATCGATTCGAAATAAGTTTTCAGCTCCGGGAGGCTGAGTGTCCTGATGTTCTTTACTGCTGACATGCCGCAAAGGTACTACCGGCAGCCTGTTTTGCCCAATTATCTCTTTGGATGTACAACCCTTTGAGCATTATTGGCAAAAGAATTGCAGTTGTTTTAACAAATCATTCCCATGCTAAGAACCACCATTTTTATTTTAAGCCTCGCAGTGCTTACCTGCTGCGATAAAAACGATACCGATCCCACCCCAACACCCGGCGATCCCTGGCCTTCCGACAGTATTCGTACACTGAAGAGCGGCTTGAACTTCCCCTGGGAAATATTGTGGGGTAAGGATGATCACATCTGGATGACGGAGCGCGAAGGAAAGGTAAGTAAGATTGATCCGCGGACCGGCAACGTGGTATTCTCTGCAAGTATACCAGGCGTGGTAGCCACCGGCGAAGGCGGACTGCTGGGCATGGTGCAACACCCCGACTTTTTAACCAACGGGCTTTTTTACGTGGTATTCAATTATACCAATGCCGGTAACTACCGGGAGAAATTGGTGCAGATGAAATTTGCAGGCGGTACGGTAACCACCGTATCCACGTTGATCGAAAATCTGCAGGCCGCTAACATCCACAACGGGTCAAGGCTGATCATCAGCAACGAAACGACCCCCAGGTTATACATGACGGCCGGGGACGCCGGAGCAGCCGGTAATGCGCAGGACCCGGCTTCACTGGCGGGGAGGGTGTTGCGCTTTAACCTCGATGGCACCATTCCTTCCGATAACCCCGGGGCCACCGCTGCATGGAGCTTCGGCCACCGCAACCCACAGGGTCTTGTAATGGTGAACGGGAAAATATATGCCAGCGAACATGGGCAAAATATCGAAGATGAAGTAAACATCATTGAAAAAAGCCGTAATTACGGTTGGCCCAACGTGGAAGGCCCCTGTAATACGCCCGCTGAAATAAGTTTTTGTACTGCCAATAATGTAAAAGAACCCATCTGGAGTAGCGGTGCCGCTACCATTGCCACGGCAGGGCTGGATTATTATGATAATGTACGCATCGCCACCTGGCAAAAAAGCCTGCTGATGACCACCTTAAAAGACGAAAGCCTGCGCATCCTTACCCTCAGCAACGACGGGTTGACGGTCACCGGGCAACAAACGGTTTTTAAAGGAACTTATGGCCGCCTCCGCGACATTTGCATTTCACCGGCCGGCAGGGTTTACATCTGTACCAGCAACGGCGGCAATGCCGACAGGATTATAGAAGTTTCCAAACTTTAATAATCATTACTAATTTCTAATTACTAATTACTACCTCTACCTTTGGGAAAATTTTAAAGCATGCAAACTGTGTACATCGTGGATGCGGTACGTACGCCCATAGGAAAATACGGCGGTAGCTTAAGTGGTACACGTCCCGACGACCTGCTGGCGCACGTAATAAAAGCCCTGGTTAAACGAAACAACTCCATCGACATCAATGCCATCGAAGATGTGATCGCCGGTGCAGCCAACCAAAGCGGGGAAGACAACCGCAACGTGGCGCGCATGGCGGCTTTGCTGGCAGGATTGCCTTCAACCGTGGCGGGCAATACGGTGAACCGGCTGTGTGCCAGCGGGCTGCAGGCCATCATGGACAGTGCAAGAACGATTGCCTGCGGCGATGCTGAACTGGTGATCGCCTGTGGCGTGGAAAGCATGAGCCGCGCACCTTATGTAATGCTGAAAGCAACTACCCCTTTTTCCAGGGAGGCGCAAATGGCCGATACCACGCTAGGCTGGCGCTTCATCAATAAAAAACTCGCAGAATTATACCATCCCTACAGCATGGGCGAAACCGCGGAAAATGTAGCCAAACAATGGAACATCAGCCGCCACGCGCAGGATGAATTTGCATTGGAGAGTCAACAGAAATACGCCAAAGCGCAGGAGGGAAATAAATGGGCAGACGAGATCATCCCTGTATCCATACAGGTAGGTAAAGAAACAGTTGATTTCGATACTGATGAACACCCGCGCCTGTCGGGGCTGGATAAACTCGCGCAATTAAAACCCGCCTTTGCAAAGGACGGAACGGTAACTGCAGGCAACAGCAGCGGCATCAACGACGGTTCTGCAGCGATGTTGCTGGCCAGCGAAGCGGCGGTTAAGTTATATGGATTGAAGCCAATCGCGAAGATCAAAAGCATGGCCGTTGCGGGCGTGGACCCTTCCATTATGGGCATCGGGCCGGTACCGGCAACGAAGAAAGCGCTGGAGCGGGCAGGACTCACCGTTGCCGACCTCGACCTGGTGGAACTGAACGAGGCATTCGCTTCGCAGTCGATCGCCTGTATCCACGACCTGGGACTCGACCTGGAAAAAGTAAATGTAAACGGTGGCGCCATTGCCATCGGTCACCCATTGGGCTGCAGTGGCGTAAGAATATCGGCCACTTTATTGCATGAATTGAAAAGAAGAAAAGGCAAATATGGCCTCGCTACCATGTGCGTGGGTGTTGGGCAAGGGGCTGCAATTATTTATGAAGCGGTAGAATAATTACGAATTACCAATTACGTTAGAAGTTTTTCGATCTTATGTCTTTGTATTTTACGTAAAACACTTTTAGGTTTTCCCTTTTTCCTTTTGACCTGTCTTAAAACCCTTGCGAGCTTTGCTTCCTTTATGCCTTTGCGCGAAACAATTCTAACTTATAAATTATACAACGACTTTTTTACCAGCCGGTAATTCACCCAGATCGACAACAACAATAAAACCAGCGCCGTAACGATCACGCTCCAGTGAATGAAGGGCGAAAGGGCCGTGCGGTCGTTCATGATGAAATGCTGGAAACCCCAGTGCAGGCCTGCGCAAACCAATAAGGCAACGATCACGATGCCTACGTAAACGGGAATCCATCTTTTGGAAACGGTTTTGCTCAGCCATTCCGGTGAATAGCCGATGGTGAGTAATAACTGCAGGTTGTCCTTGCTCCGCGCGATCATCAATTGCAGGTAGAAAGAAAACAGCAACATTGCCAGCAGGATCACCAGCACACCGAAACCGGCCAGGCCGCTTACGATCGCCTGCAATACCTGTTTCACCCTGCCGAATTTTGTTTTGTCTTTATTAACCCCGTAATTTTTTTGTTGCAGGAAACTAAGCAACTGCGGGTTGTTGGCATCCTTTGTTTTTAAAAAGATCCTGGCGGGATTGCCATTGGTACTGTTGCCGAATTTTTGATTGGCCCAGGCCAGCAGGTTGGTCGGCACCAGCACCGAATTGATGCGGTCGCTCACGGCTACCACGTTGCCCCTGAATTTTTGCGAACCGTTCGGCCCATAAAATTCCAGTTGGATCACCACCGACGAGATCATGCTTTGCGATACCTGCGGCAGGTCGCGGCTGGGTGCAAAAACAGAATTGTACAGTTCCAGGTAATCTGAAGAAAGGATCATAGGCACCAGGTCCTGTCCTTCCTTCCAGGTAAAGGAGGGCGGTACGGTGTCGATGAATTTTTCGTCGATGGATTCGAGGAACATATCCGCGCTGAAGGGGAAAGCATCGCCACCGGAAGCTTTGATGAGAAATTTATTGCCGATCAGCGGGGTGGCATCATCAATACCGGGCAGGGTTTTCAGTTCCTGCAATTCTGCCGGGGTAAAGCTGTGGTCCTCCGACATGTTTTCGTTGGTGATCGTTTTCGTAACCGAAATGTAATCATAGCCATCGCTGCGCGGATTTTTATTCTGCAGCAGGTTGTTGATGTTGATGTACATCTGTATGGAACACAACAGCAGCAATACACCAATGCCCAGCCCGAAGTAACTGAGCCGGCGGGAACCCTTGTTCTTATCCGTTACTAAAAAAGCGGCGATGTGTTTGAACGATAAATGCATTGAATGATTTTATTTTCGTAACTCCAAATCCCGGACAAAAAATATTTGTGTTATAAAGAATTTAAAGAAACAAAGTGATCTCCGGTTTAAAATATTCTATCGGCTTCAGGTCGGCTAAAATAATGGCGGCCTTTCTTTCCGTTGCTTCTTCTTCGATGAGTTGCATGGCGATGGAACGGTTCTGTTCATCGAGGTGACTGAATGGCTCATCCAGCAACAAAAAATCGAAAGGTTGTTGTAAGCTGCGGATGATGGCAATGCGTTGCTGTTCCCCATAGCTGCAGGTGCCGCATTTTTTATCCAGCTTGTTGCCGATGCCCAGGCGGTTGGCCATCTCTGCTATCCTGCTTTCCCTGTGGTAGGGCGACAGCACCCTTTTTATTCCCAGGTTTTCCATTACGGTTTGCTGCATGAACAGGCGCATGTCCTGGAACACCACGCTTACCTTTTGTTGCCGCCAGCCGGAAAAATCTTCCGCGTTGAACCCGCTGATGTCTTTTCCATCGTATAAAATGCTGCCGGTATAATCTTGCCGTAGCCCGTATAAAAAATGTACGAAGGAAGTTTTGCCGCTGCCACTGGGCGCTACCACCTGTACACGCTGCCCGCTTTGGAAATCTACCTGCTGGTTCCAGAGTTGGGAGCGGGCTATTTTCGTGGGTTCAAGAAAAGTAGGCTTTACTTCCTGTAATTTTATCTGCATGTAAACTGCATTAAAAAGCCGTCACGTTTCCATGACGGCTTTGCATTTTTATAAATTTATTTTCGGATCACGTCTTCCACCGGCGCCTGTATGATAGCCGTGGTATCCATCATCACCGGTTCAATCGTTTTCCAGCGCAGTTCCTCTGCTTTTCTCTTGGCCTGCATTACTTCGGCCACTTTTGCGAGGTACTGGTTCAATTGTTTCAGGCTGTTGGTTTTTTTATCGAGCAGGTTGATCTCCATTTTGTAGCTGATGCCGCCATCGCTGTAATCGCCGCCGGTGAGGTACACGTTGTCCCAGAACTTAAGTGAAGCATCGTAGATCACTTTATCGCTGCTGTCTTTACCGGCTTCGTTCGCAAAGGCTTTCATCAACGTCTGCACATTGAAATAAGCGCCGAGCGGGTTACCGCTGATCTTGCTGATGAAATCGAAGTTGTTGCTGCCACCGGCGAGGTATTTATCTACATTTTCCTTGCTGTTGCTGATGGCGAAAAGGTTGTTGTTGGTATTATAGGAAATTTTCCCCTGGTCCACTGCACTGTCCGAAAAACTGCCCATTTTTTGAGCTGCCTTGATCAGTTTACCAAAAGCGTCTTTATCATTAACAGCTGCTGCAAAAATAAAATCGGGCTGGGGTTCATTGGTAACGATGTATTCGTCCTTATCATCTTTACCCTTGTACTTTATTGAATCTGTCTTCATCCTGAAATCGCTTACTGCCAGCATAATATCGCCTTTGTTCGCTTTGATGAAATCATCCAGTGAAAAACCTACGAACGCCAATCCCATGTTGATCAACGGTTCCAGTTCCATTACCTTCAGCAATTCCTTAATGCCTTCAGGTTTGAAATGAAAGGCCATCGCCATTGCTACGTCTTTTGCCGGTAAGCGTTTCAGCATGGATTCGTCGAGGTTGCCGCCGGCATATTTTTTCAGCACATCTTTAATGGCCGGGCCGGCGTAAGTCTTATAATCGATATCGAGTTTGCCTTCATTGAAATTGGCGGTTGCCACGGTGTAGCTGCCTTCGTAGAGCTTATCCATTTTTATCATGCTGAGCGCCGCGATACTTGGAGAGCCTTTGTGCGCCTGTTCCGCATTCAGCCAGAAATGAACATCACCTTCTTTCTTCATCAGGTCGCTGAATTTTTCGTCCTTGCCCAGCGAAGCAGATTCTTTCAGGTCGAATACCGAGCGGCAGGTGGCGCCCAGGTCGCGCGAAGAAGTAATGTCGGTCATGCCGCCACTGCCCGTGTTGCCGAATGAAATATTATTGCCGAGCTGCGGGGTGTTCAATATATATACAAATTTTTCCTTGTTCCAACCCACGCACATCGGGGCTTTGGCGATGTAGCTCACGCCGTTCGTTTCGCTTTCGCTGCCACCTTCAGAAAGGTCGAGGTTGAAACTTTTAAATTTAGCTGCATCCTTTACGGTGCCTTCTACCGCCACGTAGGCGCCGGCAGAATCCTTGAGCATGAATACCAGGATGTCAGTTTTAATGTCGATGCCGCTGTTGTCGGGGTTTTCCATTGCCCGCTTGAAGGTAGCCGGAACGGAACTGTCGGCCATCAACTGGGCAAACAATACATTGGTCTTTAATTCATCCCAGGGCAATTTTTCATTCAGGGATTTACCGTTGAGGTGCAGCACCATCACGGCGTCTTTAGGGATCATCTTTCCCTGTTTATTGGTTTTGCCACAGGAAACCAGCAATGCCAGTAATACGAAAGCGGCGAAAATGTTCAAACGGAATAATTTCATACAGTTGTTTTTTATTAATGCGGTAAATGGTAAAGAGTAACCCTATTTTTTAAAATAATTGGCAAGTTCAGCAAATGCAATGGTTTGCTGGTCACCGGACGATAATTTTTTTACCTGTGCCGCCTTTTCTTCCGCTTCCCGGCTGCCGATGATCACTACGTAAGGCACACCCTTCTTTTCGGCGTAGGTGAATTGTTTACCTACTTTAACCGGCTCGTGAAAAAGTTCCGCGGGAATACCGGATTGCCGCAACTCCTGCATCAATTCAAATGCCACACCTGCTTCGGCTTCCCCCATATTAAAGAAAAGTACCCGGGTGCCCGTTTGAAGGTCTTCCGGGAACAGGTTCATTTCTTCCAGTACATCGTAAATCCTATCGATACCGAAACTGATACCTACACCGGGAATGCCCGGTACGCCGAAAAGACCGGTAAGATCGTCGTAACGGCCACCGCCACCGATGCTGCCCATTTTCACCGTTGCCGGCGCCTTGGCTTCAAAGATAATGCCCGTGTAATAATTGAGTCCGCGGGCCAGGGTAAAATCAACCACGGCATTTACCTTCCCGGACCGGACAAGTACGTACTGCAATTCCGCAATGCCTTTTTGCGCTTCGGGATGATGGCCCAGGAGGTTATGAATGGACGCGAGTTTTTCTTCGTTGCTGCCGTTGATGGACAGGTATTGTTCAATGAGTGTTATCTGTTCGCCGGTAAGGCCCCGTGCCGCCAGTTCTTCCTTCACTTTATCCAGGCCGATCTTGTCCAGCTTGTCGATGGCAATGCTGATGTTCGTCATTTGTTCCGCCCCGCCGGCTGCAACGGCCAGGGCCAGTAAAATATTGCGGCTGTTGAGCAGCAGTTCGTAACCCGTAAGTCCCAGCCGGGTAAAAGCTTCATGGTAAATGCCCGCCAGTTCGACTTCGTTGATGAGCGCAGTACTGCCCACCACGTCTGCATCACATTGGGTGAACTCGCGGTAACGGCCCCGCTGCGGCCGGTCGGCGCGCCACACCGGCTGTACCTGGTAGCGTTTATACGGAAACGTTAGTTGTGCATGGTTCATGGCCACGTAACGCGCAAAAGGAATGGTAAGATCGTACTTCAAAGCCCGCTCCGTTACATCGGCGCTGCTCTTTCCTTCCAGTATTTTTTCAAAACCGGCTTTCGCTTTTTCAATATTCTTGTCGTGGCCCAGGCCGTTGTTCAATACTTTAAAGATGAGTTTGTCGCCCTCTTCGCCGTATTTACCCATTAAAGTTTCCAGGTTTTCCATGGCCGGTGTTTCCAGCGGCTGAAAACCGTACAGCTCAAATACCTTCCTGATGTTGGAAAGGATATGGTTTCTTTTCCTCAGCACGGTGGCCGGGAAATCGCGTGTGCCCTGCGGTATAGATGGTTTCGACATTATAGCTGCTAAGATATTTAAATAGTGGAATGTAAACCGGGATTGTTTTGAATGGCTTTGCCAATCAGTGCTTCGCAGGCCTGGTCGAGCAATGCGTACACTTCGTGGTAGCCTTCTTCGCCGCCGTACCAGGGATCGGGCACTTCCCTGTTTTCACCCGGATGCAGTTCATCGAGCAGGAGCTTTATTTTTTGGCGGTTCCAGCTATTGCCGGCAATGCGTTTCATTTCATCCACCACATCGGGTGCCATGGCATAAATAAGATCGTACTGTTCAATATCATGCCGCGTAAAACGCCTGCTTACCTGCGTGCTGATGTCGATGCCGTTGAGCGATGCTACTTTGATGCTTAAATGATGCGGCGCTTCACCGGTGTGGTAACCGTTGGTGCCGGCGCTTTCCACTTCCCATTGTAATCCTGCGCGTTTTGCTTTTTCCCGTAAGATTGCTTCTGCCAGCGGGCTGCGACAAATATTGCCCAGGCAAACCATAAGGATCTTCATAAAACAAAATTAAATGATTTGCCAATTTGGTGATTTAAAGATTTGATGATGGGACACATCACTAAATAATAATGGTTCCTTCATCTCCAAATTCCAAATCATCTCATCTCCAAATTAAAAGAGCTTTATGGAATGCACCTCGTACAGCATCTTATTCCCAAGGAACACGGCGCCGGTTTTGAAACAAATTTATCAACCCGATAAGATCGGATCAAAACCTATTATCATGAAAACGGAAAATATACTCAAAAGCGATTTGCTTGACATCCTCTTTGAAAAAAGGAACAAAGAATATGGCGCTTACGACCTCCGCAAATTTTATAACCGCCGCCTGGTAAAATCGATCGGGCTTACGGTAGGAGCGTTCAGCATCCTGTCTGCCTTCACTTTTTTACCCAACCGTAAAACAACGCTGGATACAACACAGGTGGAAACAGAATGGGCGCACATCTCCGAACCTAAACCTAAGCCCGAGCCGGAGAAACCAAAAGCGGAACCGCTGCCCAAAGAGCCCATAAAAGAAGTAAAGAAGAATGAAATAAAGTTTACAGAGACAATTAAGATCGTCAAGAAAACGGATAGCTCCGATGTGATCGACGAGATAAAAAATAATGTAAGCATCGGCAGCGTAAACCACATCGACCCGGGTACGCCTTCAACCCCGGTGGTAGTGCCCGCGGGAACAGGAACCGGCGGACCGGTTTCAACCGGCACCGGTACCGAAACATCCAGGGTAGATGTTACAACGCCGGTCAACGATCCTGAAGTGATGCCTTCTTATCCCGGCGGCATCGAGGCACTGCGCAAATTCCTGGCAAAGAACCTCAACAACCCCGAAGACATGGAAGAAGGGCAATCGGTGAACGTGAAGATCCGCTTCGTGGTGAACTACGATGGTAAGCTGCAAAGTTTTGTAACGGCACAGGATGGCGGCGAGGCATTCAATAAAGAAGTAGTGAGGGTATTGAAAAAAATGCCGCAGTGGATACCCGGTAAAACGAACGGACAAAACGTAGCGGTATATTATACCATTCCTGTAAAGTTTGTGCCTTACGAATGATGCAAGAAATTTTTTTAGTAAATTGCCAATCCCGGTATTAACAGTACCGGGATTTTAAAATATTCAAACATGGCCCTGGAAGAATTTGAAAAGCAACCCCTGAGCAAAAGGGAAAAAAACCTGGTGCAGATGCGCAGTCTCACCAACTACGTGATGGGCATATTGCTGATCGGGGCGGGTTGCGTATTCATGTTCCCGGTGGAAG
>Ga0247806_10001451_pt1 | contig 11642 bp, 5 predicted proteins | sample UWRJL059202B1_FD_179935 | JGI IMG/M metagenome (GOLD analysis project Ga0247806, IMG submission 179935) | Plant litter microbial communities from Arlington Agricultural Research Station in Wisconsin, United States - UWRJ-L059-202B-1 | ecosystem: Environmental > Terrestrial > Plant litter >... | reverse complement strand
TGATAAAAGGGAAAGCTGAAAAATAGTAAACCTCTAAGTGTACTTAGAATAAAAAATATTAGTGTTTTAGTAAATTATTTAATACCTTATCTAGATAAAATGACTTTTGTCACTAAAAAGGGTTTAGATTATAAAGATTTTAACCTAATCAGTCTGGCTATATATAACGGATCTTATAGAACAAATAAGATTAAAGAATTAATTGTTAATTTATCTTATTCTATGAATAACTATAGATTATCTACTAATTCGGATGTTAATAAATTAGACGGTTTATCTAGTTTAGACAGAGATATGATCATTAACGCTAAACCTTCCGTTAGATGTTTAGAAGATGGTCGTATGTTAGATCTACTAACAGGAAAACCAGTTAACCGACGTTGAAGTAACTGCGCATTTGAAATTATTAAAGACAATGGGGAGATATCTTTAGCATCGACATTAAACGATGCAGCAGAAATATTAGGAGTAGATTTCAGAACGGTAGGTAGACACTTATCGTCAGAAACGTTAAATACTAACGATAAATATGTAGTAATAAAGAATTATAAAATTAGAAGAGTCCCCGTTTTTATAGCTAATGTTATAATAAATTAAGGTTTAGTAATTGAGTACTACGAAGTGTAGGAATACTTCGGAGGAGTGCTACGAAGTACGAAGTACGAAGTACGAAGTACGAAGTACGAAGTACGAAGTACGAAGTACGAAGTAAGCAAGGAAAAAAAAAATTAAAATTAAAAGAATTAAATTAGAGGAAATGAAAGAAGGTTACAACCGTACAATTTCCATACTTGCAGAAAAATTAGGTGAAAACGGTTAACGAAGTCCTATTTGAAGACCGTCGGCAGTTGTAAATGTCGCTACAGACTGGTTCACCGGGGCTAGGTTGTAATACCTGTCCGAATGTACAGTCGGATTCTATAATGAATAATTTCATAGGGAGGAGGGGCAATACCATCAACGAGTTGTTGGTATGATCTGTATACGTGGATAGAAACTCTCGGGTGATAATATCACCTTAAGATATAATAGACTTATATCTTAGTTAATTAGAATTGATCCATATTATTTTTATTTATTTTAATGTTGATAAATATTAGAATAAGTGAACTTCAAAGTAACACTAATAATAGTATACCTTTAACAATAATTATTGGAATATCTATTAGTTATTCTTTATTTCAGTTATTACCTTATGATATAGCTATTTTAAGTAATTTTAATAGTAAATTAAATTATAATTTATATGATATTTCTATAAATAAACCAGAACCACAAAATAATTTTAATTATATAGTTAATACTAATAAAGATAATGATTTATTATTTGTAACTAGTAAAATCTGAGATGGGAATTTAGCTGAAAATAACCATATTACAAGTATAGGTAACTTGATGTACACTAACTATAATATATGATTATTAATAGCAAGTTTTATCTTATTGTTAGCTATGGTAGGTTCAATAGTTATTGTTATGAAATTACCTCATTTAGATTCAGATATATCTACAAGAGTAACGAAGTAATAGCACTAGTTACTTGTTAAATTCTTCTTCTAATATACCAAAAGTATCAAAAAGATATTCTTCAACTTTAGCTAGACAAGAATCGAGATTGGACCCTTGATTTGTAACAGTAGCTTGCGCACTCACTGTGTATACACGGTGATGGCTGTTTTACACTTAGTTTAACTAAAGATAGTAAATATAAGACAGGGTGACGAGTAAAACTTGTGTTTAGTATAGGATTAAAAAAAGAAGACATGCTTTTATGTATACACGGTGCTGGCTATTTATTAAATGAAATAAAAGATTCTTTTGGAGTGCATACTTCGTACGCAGGAAGTATTTACATGCAAGGATCTGAAGTGGTACGTTATCATGTTACATCGGAGAAGGATTTATAAATAATAATAAAACATTTCGATAAATATCCTTTAATTTATCAAAAACAAACAGATTTTTATTCTTTAAACAAAGCTTTGACTTAATTAAAATGAAAAGCCATTTAACTCTTTAATAAAAATTGTAGAAATCAAGGTCTTAATGAAGTCTATCAGATAAATTACAAGAGAATTTTCCTAATATTGATTTAAGCATAGAAAGACCTTTAGTTACAAACCCTATTATTCCCGACCCACAATGGGTTGCAGGGTTCACTTCAGGGGGAAGGTAATTTTGCTTGCTCCATACTTCGTAAGGAAGCACACAAATTTATAAAGCTAAAACTACTTTAGGCGAAGCAGTTAAATTATTATTTGTTCTTACTCAACATGTACGAGATCAACAACTAATGATGTGCTTGATGAAATTTTTTTAATGTGGTAATATATTTGGACGTGAAGATGCGGTAGATTTAAAAGTGACTAAATTCTCGGACATAGAACAAAAAATCTTACCTTTCTTTGAAAAATATCCTATTTTAGTGCGGAGCGCGGAGCGCGGAGCGCGGAGCAGTAAAATCGAAAGATTTCTTAGATTTATCTAAGATTGCAGGATTAATGAAGAATAAGGAGCACTTAACATTTGAAGGTCTTAATAAAATACGTCAAATACAGTCGAATATGAACAGTAAACGAACAACTTATATTTAATATCTTGTCGAGTAATGTATACTAACTATAATATATGGTTAATAATAGCAAGTTTTATCTTATTATTGGCAATGGTAGGGGCAATAGTTATAACTATAAAACAAAAAAACTGAATTTAAAAGAAATTAGCTCAATGGTAGAGCGACCGTTTTACACACGGAAGGTTATGAGTTCGATCCTCTTATTTCTTAAAAAAATTTTTTAACTTAACAGGTAAAGTGCATTTTTGATAAGAATGATATTCAAGAAAAAAAATGCGCCATATCCTCCGGATTACTAATTTATTAGGCCGCTGGACGTTAAGCCATATCCTCCGGATTAGGATACCTTATCCTGGTAGGGTTGGGGATTTTTAAATGTATTATAAAATAATAAGTGATATTTTCTAAATAAAAAATAAGAAATATATAAGTTATAGTTAACGGTAAAACATTTTAGGTAGTTCTTATATGAAAGGAGATTATCAAAGATAGGTTCCTATGTTATCAAGTGGGCTGAAAATTTTAGAATTAATCTTTAGTTTTAGGTAAAGGGAATATTTAGGTTCAAATCCTAATAACTTAACATGAAAATAATAGAAATAATAATGATATATATAAGTTTTACTCTTTATCTAATAAAAGAGCTATTGTGTGGCTGCAAAGCACCCCGGTCTGCATATTAGGAAAGTGGGTACTTCGTAGTGTAAACACCGGGTACGCTCGTGGCTCTTTTTTTGTGTATACGTATACACAAAAAGGGTAGCGGGGGTTTGGCAGGTATAGTTATAACAGGATTTTCATTCGGTAGAGTACCCTTAATCGCAAATACATTAATACGAACACTCCGAAGGAAGGTATTTATCTAACATGAGTCAAGTGAACCTTCAAGTATTGTCGTTAATATTTTCATATCCTCCGGATACTGATTTTAAACCTGTTAAATTATATGATAATGTGTTAGTGCTCCGCTGTGTATACGTATACACAAAAAAAGATATAATAAAAGAATTTAAAGATAAAACCATTATCTATATGTTTTTTAATAAAATCACGGAGGAAATATACATAGGTAGCGGATTACAAGGTGGTCGACGAATAAGTAGTTATTTCAGTCCATCTGTTCTCAAAAGTACAACACGTAGTCAAATTTATAATAGTTTAATTAAGTATGGTCACAGTAATTTTAGCTTAATTATTCTAGAGGTTTGTGATTTATCACTCTTAACCTGTTTAGAGGCGAAAAAGAAAGCTTACTTAGATAGAGAGAGTTATTATATTTCGTGTGCCCTAGGTAGTTACGGAGAAAAGGTAATGAATATATTAAGTACAGCAGGATCTAGCTTAGGTTATACACATACAGCAGAAAGTAAATTAAAAATGAGTGAATTAAGAGCAGGAGAACTGAACAGTATGTTTAATAAAAAACACTTAGAGGATGCATGCACAAAAAAGGCCATTAGCTTAGCTATGAAAACACGAGGAGGTCACCAACAAACTGAGGAAACTAAAGAAAAAATTAGTGAAGGTCATAAAGGAAAAGTTCTATCTCAAGAAATAAAGGATAAAATTAGTTTAACTTCAAAAAATAGAACTGTATCTGAAGAAACTAAGGCTAAATTAAGTTTAGGAATGCTTAATAAAATTCCCGGGTTAGAAACACGAGAAAAAATGAGCAAAAGTCATAGTAAGGCTATTATGGTGACAAATATTACTAATAATCAAATGACAAAGTATTCTTCTATAAAGGAGGCTGCATTGGAATTAAATACAACTAGTACAAAAATCAGGAGACATATCGAAAAAAAGACAGTTATGTTTGATTTATATCTTATAACTGTTTATTCAAACAATTAATATAAATATCACGGAATCATTCCTCGCTCCATACTTCGTACGGAGGCAAAATGGGTGGGCGTGATATTTATCAGATTCCTTAACTTAACAGGTTAAAGTGCATTTTTGATAAGAATGATATCAGCGTTCAAGTCGCTGAGGAATTATGGGTGTTAAGCGCTTAATAGTGATATAGCGACACTTAATATGTATCTTGGTTGTACGTTAATTACAATTTAGAATTAAAGAATATTGACCGAGTGGTTTAAGGTGGCTAGCTTGAGACTAGTTATGGGTATTTCCATCATAGGTTCGAATCCTATATATTCTATTTCATTAATATTTCAAAGAAAAATCTCTTTTAAAAGAACAGGTACGCTAAGGGTTTTACTAAACATTAAATATTAAAGAATAAATTATATTTTTTTTTTAGATAATTATATTAGATTTAAATTAAATTATAATTTAGTTAAATGTACTTTTTGTATTTATGGTGGACGGATTAGAGTCAGATTGGTTACGACACTCCATTTGGGTTGGAGAATCTCTGTGTTCGAATCACAGTAATCCGAAAGAAAAAAAAGAGGACTAATGGTCTCGATTTCAAGCAAAATACCGGGTAGCATACTTCGTACGCAGCATACTTCGTACGCAGCATACTTCGTAAGCAGGAAAAAGCCGGTGGAGTGTGTAACGTGATCGGAAGGAAATGATGGTCATGTGAGTTGAATGGGTGGACAGTTGGTGCCCGCCATATAAAGTCCGATGATCATAGTATAAAAGAACCTACCTAGCATAAATTCAATAACTTCCGAAAGCTGAAGGCTGCTTCCCAAGTATCCCAGGGGAAAAAAAGCTTCCAAGGAAAAAGAAAGTTTGATAACGAGTGAGTCACTCTTAGGAGGAGAAAGGTTTGCTATTACGTCCGCACAAGACCAAAATCATATGGATGTGATCACCCAAAGGATGTCAGTCAATAAAGACTGATAGTCAAATTTAATCGTACCGAGCTTCTTTGTTTAATCATCGGTGCTACGAAGTAAGCAACAAAAAAAGGATTGGTTTCCAATGGGATACTTATAGTTTAATGCTTTATTTAATTAAAGTAAAAATTCTATAGAAATATAACGGATATAGATATCAATTTATATATATATTTATATATATAAGTATATAAAGAGACTACTGTGGATAGCTTGCTATGTATTAAAGATTATAAACCTAACTTTATGAAATTAATGTCATATCAACTCTTAGAGAAATTAGTATATAAACGAAGTAAATTGAAATATCTTATTAACTTCAGGAAAACAAATCAAACGAGATTCTATTATTAGTGTGAACGAAAATAGAGTAGCCTACATAAATAAGTAAAATGGTTTAAAAACTGTTTGAATATTATGGGGAACCTTCCTCAAAGGCTAAATATAATACATAAGCTATAGTGAATAGTACCGTGAGGGAACGTTTTGAAGTAGTAGTTTTATAAGCAGCTCAAGCAAATAAAAGCAAGAGCGTACCTTTTGCATAATGGGTCACCAAGTTAACATTAGATGCGAGCTAAAAAATTTTTATATTCATTTATTATTAAGATATTAATTGAAAATAAAGAAATTTGCACAGTTAAACCAGTCGTTAAAATAATGAACAGTGTCTAAAGTTAGACCCGAAGCCTAGTGATCTTACCATAGTCAGGACTATAAAGGTCCGAACGGGTTATCGTTGCAAAGATATCCGAAGAACTATGGTAAGCAAGTGAAAGACAATTCTGACTAGGATAGCTGGTTTTCTGCGAAACCTATAATAGTAGGCAATTTAAGTAACATCTTAGTAGGTACAGAACTTAATCTCAGGCAAGGTGTATATTTTTTTTAATAAAATACATTTTATTTTGTATATATCGGGGGATCGTGAAGATTTTATCGGTGAGTATGTAGACTCGGAATGGCAAAGATGAATCTTGAATTATCAGACATAGAATGATAAGGTTGTATGTCAAAAGGGAAACAGCCCAGAACAAGAGTTAAGGTTCCAAAATTATTATTAAGTGAAATAAAGAAAGTTTTTATATAAGTCGACAAGAAGATAGGCTTGGAAGCAGCCATAATTTAAAGATCTCGTAATAGAGTCACTTGTTAAACCTTAAAAGCATCTAAAATTTAACGGATCTAAATAATATACCGAAACCTTGTCCATATAAAATATTAATTATTATTTAATGTTATATTATGGGGTAGTAGAACGTTGAATGAATTTTGACTTTTCAAAAAAAAATATATAAGAATTCAAGTGAGAATGGTGACATGAGTAACAAAAAAGAAGGTTTTAAAACTTCTCGCCTAAAGCTTATGGACAAGTTAAGTAACGGCCTCTAAGTTAATAATCTTAAGGTTATTGCGATGAGAATATATCTTCCGATATTTTTAAGGAAAACATTTAAAAGTGCATAGTGTGCTGGAAAACTTAAATGAGATTTAAGTATTTATGTTGTAAAAATTTATAAGTATATAGTACTTATTTATAATAGTAGTGCTTTGCTTATTTGATCATAGTCCTCCTTTAAGTAGATTCTAATATTTAAGTAGGTATATATATACATAAATGAGTGAAAAACGAACGGCCCAAAACATATATTTATTATATTCATGGGAAAATACTTTTATTCATATAAATATGCCTTTCCTATATATTTATGTAGAATAATAACGCATTTATTATTAATCTCATATGTGTAAGGGCGAATAAGTGAAAAAGATTATTCTAAATTTGTGTGACTGCCCTAAGCACACAAACACATAGGGATTAATGTGTAAATTTTTTAGCATAAAAAAAGAGTCTTCTATTGGATTTATTAAATCAAGATGATTCAGGACATTGATTATCCTAATAAAAAAACCGTGCCTAGAGTCTGAAACAAGTAAGCTAGTAGAGAATACGAAGGCGTAAATGAGATAACAATCATAAAGGAACTCGGCAAACTAACTACCGTAACTTAGGGATGTTTGTCCTCCAATATTTTAAGTAATAATACTTGTAATTATTGGCAATATATTGGGTTAATTTCAAAAATTACTTACCATTATCAAGTAAATTTGAAGCGAATTTTAATTGTGTGTTGACTGGTATAACTTATTTATATTATCAATATGTATTATTTAATATTAAATAGATCAGTACTATAAAAACAATAAAAGCGTTCAACGACTAAGGTGTGAGTAACACAACAATAATCACCTAATAAAGCCCAACATTTCTCCATTGTGTCTTGTGTAATCGAAATATAAAACTAAACGAAATAAACTTAAACAAATGAATAATCAAACAAATACTAATTTTTACGAATGAGTTGTAGGATTTATAGACGCTGAGGGATGTTTTCATATAAAACGTAAAATAATGTCTAACGGTAAAATACGTTATTCTTTTGAATTTACAATTAAACTGCACATAGATGATGAGAATGTTTTAAGAACTATTTGTCTTAAGTTAAATATAGGACGAGTAGTATTAAGACCTAACTATAATACATGTTCATTTGAAGTAAGTTCTGAAAAGGAAATACGAATGCTTATCCAGATATTAGATGAGCACCAATTAATGGGAGATAAATATTTAGACTACCTTAATTTTAGGGAAGCTTTCTTTTTATACTTTGAGCGTTCAGACTTAGTGACTGAAACCTTGAAGACTAAGATTGAAGAACTACGTGCTAATCATAATACAAGACGTATGACGAATGTTTTACCTTTAAATTATAAACGTACAATTACGGACTATAAAATACTAGGCCTTATAGAAGGAGAAGGAAGTTTCTTCGTGCAAACACAAGGATTAACACCTAAGTTTGAGTTAGAACTAACTTCGGCCCAAAAACCTCTCTTAATGGATATTTATGAGTATCTGATGATACACGTGATAGCCGAGGGTGCTAACACTAGAGGTGGAATTAAATTACGTGATTGTAAAGCTAAAGGTAACAGTAAACCTTCAGTAAGACTTGAAATTACAGGTAATTCCTTTTTACATCTATTTTTTAATACGTATTTAAGTAAATTAGAATTCTATTCTAGAAAGATGGAAGATTTTAAAACCTTTTGTTTTATATGTGATAAGTTGTATAACAAAGCACATATTAATAATGAAGAAGTAAAAGATTTACTATTAAAGCTTTCAAAGGGTATGAATGGAGCTAGATTATCCACAAATAAGCTTACAGATAAAACATTATCTGATAAGATTAATATAAGTAAAGTTGAAGAGACTATAGAGGAATAAGACTCTATAGTTTATAGATACTTAATAAAGCAAACAAGAGTTTTAGTATAATTAACATACACAGGAGAGATGAAGAAATAGTCTGAACCATTCTGTGAGGAATGGAAATATATATATATGATAACAAGTTGAAGGAGGGCTCATGAATCTCGATTAATACGAGTAAAAGTGAAGAAGCATGAAATATTGTTGTACGACTGTTTAATTAAAACAAAGCACTTTGCAAAAAGATGATAAATCTAAGTATTGAGTGTGATCTCTGCCCGATGCCGGCTGGTTAACGAATTAACTAAATTGTCTAAGGTTTGGTGTTAGAGGAACCCCCGGTTAATGGCGGCCTTAGCGTGAGGGTCCTAAGGTAGCGAAATGCCTTGGCCGTTAAATGCGGTCTTGCATGAATGATGTAACGATACAACAGCTGTCTCTATGATTGACTCAGTGAAATTGGAATAACTGTGCAGATACAGTTTACCTCTAGTTAGACGAGAAGACCCTATGCAGCTTTACTGTTACTAATAATAGAATATGACCGGGAACATTATTAGGGTAAAAGGTAATTGATCAGATAGAAATGAAACACCTTTAATGGTCTACCATATTATTAAACCTTAATTTAAGGAACAATTGCTAGGAGACAGTTTATGCGGGGCACAGACCCCATAAAGAGTAGATGGGTGTGTCTAAAAAGTAAAGATTTAGGTTTGTAATTTAATTATAGAAATTCTATGTTTATCTTGTTTACGTAATCCATAGAGTATAGCATAATATAATATATTATACTACTTGGGTGCAGTATTAAAAAGGTTATATGTATTTTGCATATAATATACAGGAAATTAGGTAAGATTTAATTTATAGAGAAATTAGATGTGATAATAAAAAAGATTATGAATATTTTTCTAAGATTTTTTGTAATTATTATTAATTTAATTTTAATAATAATAATGTTTGTTACTTCTCAAGCTCAATGGCTTAATCTTGCCTTACTGTTTGATTAACAACAAATCTTACAGTCGCGTAAGCGGGGCATAGGATCACAAGATGCAAAAAGGAAAGATCTTGGATTTTTGGAAAAGCTACGCTAGGGATGTTTGTCCTTCAATATTTAATAAAAATTATTGAGAATATATTGGGTTAATTTCAAAAATTACTTTAATTATTAAAGTAAATTTGAAGCGAAATTTATCTTAGCAAAAAAAAAGATAAAATCGTTCAACGACTATAAGGTGAGTAATGCTAACAATAATCCTTTGCTAATACCCAACTTTTCTTTTTTTTTTGTATATAAAAATATAAAATAGAAAAATCAAATTTATATGAGCAATAGCAATAGCAATAACAATAGCAATAGCAATATGAACAAAAATTTAACTCTTTTTACTAAATACTTAAAGAATAACAAAAATTTATTAACTTTAAATCTAAAAGATTCTTTTTCTTATGTAGGAAAAACCAAATATTTACCTCCTGCTTCAAAAGAATGAAAAAATAGCTTTTATGCTTTTAATTCTAATAAGTTAAAAAATTTACCTCTTTATGATTTAAATGTTAATTCTTTAATAAAAAATTATTTTAATTTATATTTTAATAATAAGTTTCTTTTTAGTAAATATAGACCTCGTAGAAATTTATCTTTTAATAAAATATATGTAAGTAAAGCAGAAATCAAGCACACTAACAATAAAGCTCTTTTAACTGTATATGTATATAATAGAGAGAAAATATCTATACTAACTAGAATAAAAGGAATTAAAAATTCTTTTTATGAGGATTTCTTAAAAGAAATTTGAAAGGAACTTTATCTATTTTTTTATATACCTTTAACTCCAACTGTGCGAAGCGTGCGAAGCATGCGTAGCGAAGCTAGCAAACAAAAATTTTTTGATTTTCAATCAAAATTAAATCTTTTTTATAAAAATCTAGTGCTTCTTAGAAAATATAAATTAAGATTAAATCTTAATAAATATAAATTTGAAGAAAAACTTTTATTTAAGTTAAATAATTTAATTCTTAAATTTTACAAAAAAAAAGTAGAATTTAATATTGTAAATTTGAAATCTATAATCTTTAACAGTGATTTATTTACTAAAATTTTAGCACAACATTTAAAATCTAGAAATAGTAATGTTGTAGAAATGATGGGTATTATTTTAAAGAAGGCAGCTTTACCTAAAAGAAACAGGATAATTCAAAAAAGTCCGATCATAAAAAGTGTAGATTTTAACTTGCTGGAAAATAAATTTAAATCTTTTAACTTAACTTCCATATTGGTAGATAATAATTTATCTAAATTATTAAATAATATATATTATAATGTTCTTTCTATAACTAGAACTAGTACTAGTAGTGAATTTAAGGCTGCGCAAGCTGCGCAAGCTGCGCAAGCTAAAGCTCTTGATTTTAATTTTAATTTAAAAAAAAATTATGCTAAAATATATGATATTATATTTAATTCTATAAATTATAAAAATCTAGGAGGTATAAAATTAGAAGTTAAAGGTAGATTAACTAAACGAAATAGAGCAGATAAATCTTTATTTAAAGTAAAAATAAAAGGAGGGTTAAAAAATATTGACTCATCATATCAAGGATTATCTTCTGTAAATTACAGAGGGTATGTTAGACCTAATGTGGAGTACTCTATATTTACATCTAAACGACGGATCGGAGCTTTTGCAGTAAAAGGTTGAATTAGTGGTAAGTAAAAAAAATTTTTCTTTTTTCATACTATAAATACATAAAAAAAAATTAAATGAAGAAATAGTCTGAACCATTTTGTGAAAGATGGAAATAAATTAATATGATAACAAGTTGAACAGGCTAATTTGCGCAAGAGTGTTCAAAATGAGTGCGCGGTTTGGCACCTCGATGTCGGCTTAACTTATCCTCATGGATGCAGAAACTATGTAGGGTGCGACTGTTCGTCGATTAAAAAGTTACATGAGCTGGGTTAAATACG
>Ga0247806_10001449_pt1 | contig 11649 bp, 8 predicted proteins | sample UWRJL059202B1_FD_179935 | JGI IMG/M metagenome (GOLD analysis project Ga0247806, IMG submission 179935) | Plant litter microbial communities from Arlington Agricultural Research Station in Wisconsin, United States - UWRJ-L059-202B-1 | ecosystem: Environmental > Terrestrial > Plant litter >... | reverse complement strand
GGCTTGTATTCTGTCTGAGCGTCTCCGGTCACGTGTTCACATATGGTCGGGTATGCATGGCGAGTTACCCAAGCGGCCAAAGGGATCTGACTGTAAATCAGACGGCGTAGCCTTCGTGAGTTCGAATCTCGCACTCGCCACAGTAGGAAAGCATGACGAAACACCACGAAACGCGCCGGTCACCGGCGCGTTTCGTCGTTAACCGCCCGGCCACCGCCGGCTGCTGTTGCCGGCGGCCCCCGGGGCGTAGCGTGGGCGGATGACCTCTGCCGCTGCCACCGAACTGCTCGCCCTCGCCCAGAAGACCGCCGTCACCGCCGGGGAGCTGGTCCACCGGCGCCGGGCCGAGGGCGTGGAGATCGCGGCGTCGAAGTCCTCGCCGGAAGACGTGGTGACCCTGGCCGACCGGGAGGCCGAGGCGCTCATCCGCTCTCTGCTGGCCGACGCGCGGCCCAACGACGGGTTCTACGGCGAGGAATCCACGGCCACGGCCGGGACATCCGGGCTGACCTGGGTGGTGGACCCGATCGACGGCACCGTCAACTACCTCTACGGCATCCCGTTCTATGCGGTGAGCATCGCCGTCGTGGAGGGTGACGCCGACCCAGCCACGTGGACCGCCCTGGCCGGTGCTGTGCGGAACCCGGCCATCGACGAGCTCTTCTCAGCGAGCGCCGGCGGCGGGGCCGAGCTGAACGGACGCCGCCTGCAGGTGACGACGGGGGTGCCGCTGTCGCTGGCGCTGTTCGGCACCGGGTTCTCGTACGATTCGGTGCGTCGCACCCGCCAGGCGAAGGTGCTGCACGGCCTCATCGACCAGGTTCGCGACGTCCGCCGGGTGGGCGCGGCCTCGCTCGACCTGTGTTCGGTGGCCGCCGGCCGTCTCGACCTGTACTACGAACGTGGACTCCACCCGTGGGACCACGCTGCCGGCGGTTTGGTGGCTGCGGAGGCGGGAGCGCGGGTCGGTGCGTTCGGCGAGGACCGTGAAGGCATCAACCTTCTCATCGCTGCGGCACCCGACCTCTACGCCGCGGCCGAACCGATTCTGGTGAAACTTTTCAACGAATTTATGGCCGACGACGACATATGACCTGAACGGAGGCCGGCGACGTCGCAGATCGGCTCAACCGCTGGCCAGGACGTGGTTCTGGGCCTAAGCTCAGACCGGCCGGGCGGGCGTCCTCGGGCCGGATACGGACATGAATCGGGGGGTTTTGCTCCCGGTTCGGATGGAGATTTGGCTCCTCTCCCGCTAGCCTTTATCTATTCGTTACTTTGGCCTGGTCTGAATGACGAGCATCATCTCCCGCCAATCGCGCCGAAAGTACCTCTCCTTTGTCACCTCACTCCCCGCAGTCGACTGCCTCTGCCGTCGACCCGAGTGAACCCGTACAAAGCGAACTTTCCACCTCCGAGGCCACGCCCGCACGCGCACTTACGCGCCGCGAACTGCGCGAACTCGAACGTCGCACCGTCGCGCCGGCAACCGGGTTGATCCCCGCTGTCGCCGGCCCCGAGCTCCCCGTCGCCGCGCTCAGCCCTGAGGCCCAGGCGCTGGTCGGTCACGAGCTGGCCGAACCGACTCTCGAGCCCGTCGTCATCAAGGCCGCCGACCTCGCCCTGCCCGCCGAACCGGCGTACGAGCAGATCCCAAGCGACGTGTCGCCGAACACCACCACGACAAACATCGTGCTGCCCTCCCGTGCGGCCCTGCGTGCGCAGCTGCGCGCCCAGTCGGCGCGCGACGAGGCCCCGGCCCCGTTGGCTCCTGCCGAGGCCGCAGCGCCGCGCCGGACCACGGTCGCTCCCGAGCGGGTGCTGCCCGACTTCGTGCCGCGCACCCGTGCCAAGGCCGCTCCGGCCACCCGCGCCCCGGTCTCGGTGCGCTCGGGTCACCACCGCATGCGGATGCTGGCCACCAAGGGTGGATCCATCGTCGCCATGTCGATCATCGCTCTGATGGCCGTGGCCACCTCCCTCCCGGCCGAGGCCCTGTTGTCCTCCAGCGACGTGCAGGCCGCGGCGCTCGAGGCCAAGAAGCCCGCGGTCACCGAGCCGGCCCAGACGATCAACCTCGCCGGCACCGACACCATCACCGTCGAGGAAGACAGCTACCAGGCCCGGTCGATCGCCGAGGTGGCCGCGGCCAGCGGCATCCGCCTCGAGGACTCGTTCACCAACAACCCCAACGGCACCATCCAGTGGCCCTTCGCCGTCGGTGTGCACGTCGGCGACCAGTTCGGCCCCCGCAACTGCGCCGGCTGCTCCGCCAACCACGGTGGTCAGGACTTCAACCCGGGCATCAACGCGCCGATCCAGGCGATCGCCGACGGCGTCGTGAGCTACACCGAAGACGGCGAAGCCAGCCTCGGCGTGCACATGATCATCGATCACATGATCGACGGCAAGCTCGTGTCCAGCGTCTACGCGCACATGATCCACGGCTCGATGCTGCTGGAGACCGGCGACGTCGTGAAGGTCGGCCAGGTCATCGGCAAGGTCGGCTCTACCGGTATGTCGACCGGCCCGCACCTGCACTTCGAGATCCGCGAAGGCGGCATCAAGGGCACCAAGGTCGCACCCCTGCCCTGGCTCTACGCCAACACGAACTAGTCACCCTGACGCGGGCCGCGTCGCTCACGTTGACTCGCGGGGTCTCGACAGGCTCGACCAGCGAGATGGTCGCGCTTTGCCGTTGGCCGAGCTCACCGAGACCCGCGGATTCCCGCGAGAGCGGCCGTGTGGTTGCCTCACGGCGCTGTGGTGACCGTTGGCCCGCTTTCGCGAGAGGTGATGTCCGCGAAGCGGATGTCCGCGAGAGCGGGTGGGGCTGGTCAGACGGCCTTGGCCAGGAACGCCTCGAGCAGCGCCCGGGGCAGCGGGAAGGGCATCTGGCCGTCCACGTTCTGCTGTGGCGCGGTGAGCGGGGCGACGCTGGTGCCGGACTCCGCAGCAGCGCCCAGTGAGGTGACCTGGTCGTGCAGGCGTTCCATGTCCACGTCGAGCTGGTTGGCGACGTCGGCGGCCTGCTTGAGCTCACCCACGAGGGCGGGAGGCACCGCTCCGTCGTACTTGTAGAAGATCTTGTGCTCGAGGCTGGCCCAGAAGTCCATCGCCACGGTGCGGATCTGCACCTCCACCGTCACCGGCTGCACCCGGTCCGACATGAAGACCGGAATCGTCACGATCAGGTGCAGGCTCTTGTAGCCGTTGGGCTTGGGGTTCTTGATGTAGTCCTTCACCTGCAGCACGGTGATGTCGCGCTGGCCGGTGAGCATCTCCAGCACCCGGTAGGTGTCCGAGATGAAGCTGCAGGTGATGCGGATGCCCGCGATGTCCTGGATGTTGTCGCGGATGCCCTCGAGGTTGAGCGGGTAGCCCTTACGGTTGGCCTTCTTGAGGATGCCCTCGGGAGATTTCAGCCGGTGGCTGACGTGCTCGATCGGGCTGTAGTCGTGGATCGCACTGAACTCTTCCTTGAGGATGTTGACCTTGGTCATCATCTCGTCGGTCGCGAACTTGTACGACATCATGAACCGGGTGAGCTCGGTCCGGATCGCCCGCAGGTCGCTCGGAAAGTCGACGTCCTGGTCGGTCACGGGTGCTCCTCGCTGAAAAACGGCCCCGCAGGTGGCGGTGGCCACCTAGAGTCTGTCACCCCCTGCATCCGGCTCGCTGGGAGCGAGGTGGGAGAGCAGGGGGTGCACCCGGTACGGTGGCTGAGCGTCAGGCCTGCAGCCAGGCGGTGGTGTCCCCGGGCAGCGTGCGGCCGATGAGGATCTCGCTGCTGAGCAGAATCTCGCCGGCGGGCAGTTCGATGTCCGTCGCACCGAGGTTCGCGACAACGATGACATTCCCGTTGCGGAATACCAGCGTGTCGGCGCTGGGGGAGGGCAGCCAGTCGACCGAACCCAGCCCAAGCGCGTGCTCCCGGCGCAGGGCGAGAGCGCTCGTGTAGAGGGAGAGCGTCGAGCCGTCCACATCCTTCTGCGCGTCCCGGGCCAGCGTGGCCCATTCGGCCGGCTGCGGCAGCCAGCTTTTCGGGCTGGGGCCGAAACCGTAGGACGGTTCGGCGGACTCCCACGGGATGGGCACCCGGCAGCCGTCCCGGCCATAGCGCTCCCCGTTGGTGCGGAACCAGGTGGGGTCCTCGCGGGAGGAGTCCGGCAGGTGGATGACCTCGGGCAGCCCGAGCTCCTCACCCTGGTAGATGTAGCTGGAGCCGGGCAGGGCGAGCATCAGCGCCGAGGCGGCACGCGCCCGGCGCAGGCCCACCGCGGTGTCGGGCAGGCCCACGCTGTTCGGGCCGATGCCGTGACCCTGCAGGTTGTCGGCCGTGAGCGCCAGCCGGGTGGCGTGCCGTACGACGTCGTGGTTGGAGAGCACCCAGGTGCTCGGGGCTCCCACCGCGCTGAACGCGGCGAGGGAGTCGTCGATCACGCGGCGCAGCGGCTCGGCCTGCCACGGGGTCTCCAGGTAGGCGAAGTTGAACGCCTGGTGCATCTCGTCGGAGCGCACCCACTGAGCGACCCGGTCGAGAGGGTCGACCCAGGCCTCGGCGGCCAGGATGCGGTCACCGTCGTATTCGTCGAGCACGATCCGCCAGTCGCGGTAGATATCGTGCACGCCATCCTGAGCCCAGTACGGGGCGCCGGCGACGGGCTCCGCGACCACGCCGGGCTCGAGCGCGGTGGTTGCGCCGCCCATGCTGCCGCCGTCGGCGGGTGGGGTGTAGTCCGGCAGGCCCTTGGCCTTGATCATGCCGTGCGCGACATCCACCCGGAAGCCGTCGACACCGCGGTCCAGCCAGAAGCGGAGCACGTCGCGGAACTCGGCGCGCACCCACTCGTTGTCCCAGTCGAAGTCGGGCTGGGTGGAGTCGAAAAGATGCAGGTACCACTGGCCGGGGGTGCCGTCCGGGTCAACCGTGCGGGTCCAGGCCCGACCGCCGAAGACGGACTCCCAGTTGTTCGGGGGCAGTTCACCGTGCTCGCCCTGGCCGTCGCGGAAGATGTAGTGCGTGCGTTCCTCGCTGCCGCGGCCGGCGGCGAGGGCCGCCTGGAACCACGGGTGGTCGCTGGAGGAGTGGTTGGGCACGATGTCGACGATCACCCGGATGCCCAGCGCGTGTGCGGCAGCCTGCATGGCGTCGTAGTCGGCGAGGGTGCCGAAGAGCGGATCCACGTCACAGTAGTCGGAGACGTCGTAGCCGGCGTCGCGCTGCGGCGACCGGTAGAAGGGCGACAGCCAGATGGCATCCACCCCCAGCTCGGCCAGCTGCGGCAGCCTCGAGCGGATGCCCGCGAGGTCGCCCATGCCGTCACCGTTCGCGTCAGCGAACGACCGTGGGTAGATCTGATAGATAACGGCGGTACGCCACCACTCTGTGCCTGTCATGGGGGACACATTACGGCATTTCTCCCATGCTGCAAGCGCTTCCACAAAGCACGCCCGCGAAACTCCTGCTTCTTCCGTAGGTAATCACAGACTCGGTTGCCAAGCGAGGATTTCACAGGTATACATGTAACCGCTTGCACAAATGTCAATGTTGATTATGAAAGGCACACCAATGATGGTGAAGAAGAATGGCCTGCTCGCCGCGGGCGCGATTGCCGTCGCGGCCGCACTGGCCCTGTCCGGCTGCGCGGCCGGATCGGAATCCGGCGGCACGACCACCGAAGCCGATTCCAGCACGCTGACCGTGTGGGTGGACGCCGACCGGGCTGCCGTGTTGAAGGATGCCGCAGCGGCGTTCACCAAGGAATCCGGCGTCAAGGTGAAGCTGGTGCAGAAGGACTTCGCGAAGATCCAGGAAGAGTTCATCGCCCAGGTCCCCACCGGCAAGGGCCCCGACATCACCATCGCCGCGCACGACTGGCTCGGCAACTTCGTCAGCAACGGCGTGGTGCAACCCGTCGAACTCGGCGACACCGCCGCCGGCTACCAGCAGGTCGCCGTCACCGCCATGAGCTACGAGGGCAAGACCTACGGGGTGCCGTACTCGATCGAGAACATCGCGATGCTGCGCAACACCGCGCTTGCGCCCACCGCCCCGGCCACCTTCGACGAGATGGTTGCCGCCGGCACCGCCGCCGGAACCGAGTTCCCCTACCTCGTGCAGGCCGGCCCCGAGGCCGACCCGTACCACCTGTACCCGTTCCAGACGTCGTTCGGCGCCCCGGTCTTCGGCACCAACGCCGACGGCAGCTACAACCCCGACGACCTCACCGTGGGTGACGCCGGCGGAGAAGCCTTCGCCACCTGGCTGGCCGCCGAGGGCGCGGCGGGTCGGATGAGCGTGAACCTGACCGGCGATATCGCCAAGGAGAAGTTCTACGCCGGCGCCTCGCCGTTCCTCCTCACCGGCCCGTGGAACGTGCCGGACGCCCAGGCCGCAGGCATCGACGTCTCCGTCGACGCCGTGCCGTCCGCCGGCGGCTCACCCGCGCAGCCCTTCGTCGGTGTGCAGGGCTTCATGGTCAGCGCAAAGACCAAGAACGCCATCGCCGCCAACGAGTTCCTGGTGAACTACATCGGCAGCGAAGACGTGCAGAGTGCCCTCTACGAGGTCGGCGGTCGCCCGCCGGCGCTCACCGCCGCGTTCGAGGCCGCCAGCTCCGACCCCATCACCGCCGGATTCGGCGCCGTCGGCGCCACCGCCGTACCGATGCCCAACATTCCGCAGATGGGCAAGGTCTGGCAGTTCTGGGGCGTCACCGAGGCCGCCATCATGAGCAACGAGGGTGACCCCGTTCAGCTGTGGCAGAAGATGACGGCGGATATCGCCGCCGCCATCAAGTAACCAGCCGATCCGGGTGCGCCCGGCCCCACCGGGGCCGGGCGCACGCACCATCCGCACAATCCGTTTCATCCGCCGCGCCCGCACGAGACCGGGCCGCCAGGCATGCCCCGACCAGTGGCACCAGAGAGCAGACAATGATGACTACCCCAGGAACCGGGCGCGATCGGGCCCAGATCCTCGCCGCCAAGAAGTCCCGGCAGGCCGGCCGCATCGCGGAAGCCGCGTCCGCGGGCATCAAGGTGCTCCTGGTCAAGGTGCTGGTGCTCGGCGTGGTCGACGCCATCAGTGTCTACGCGCTGTTCGTGCTCTTCGCCAAGCAGGACTGGCTGGTCTTCAGCCTGGTGCTGTTCGTCACGGTCGTGGTCAACTGGATCTACTTCCGCGCCAAGGGGCTGCCGGCCAAATACCTGGCTCCCGGGCTGATCTTCCTGATCATTTTCCAGATCTTCGTCATCGGCTACTCCGGCTACATCGCCTTCACCAACTACGGGACCGGGCACAACAGCACCAAGGACGACGCGGTCAACTCGTTGATCCTCTCCTCGCAGGAGCGGGTGCCCGACTCGCCCACCTACGCCGTCACCGTGCTCGAGCAGGCCGGCGCCTACAGCTTCCTGGTCACCGACCCCGACGGTGATATCAGCGTGGGTAGCCCGGAGTCGCCCCTCGAACCGGCCGCCGACGCCGAGACGGACGCGTCCGGCCAGGCCATCGCACTGCCCGGCTACACCACCCTGAACTTCGCTGCCATCGTGGCCAACCAGGAGGCCATCGCCGCCCTGGCCGTGCCCGTCTCCGACGACCCCAACGACGGCAGCCTCCGCACCCCCGACGGCTCCGCCGCCTACCTGTACCTCTCCGACCTGGTCTACGACGAGGCCGCCGGCACCATGACCGACGCGAGCACCGGCGTCGTCTACACCGAAGACCCGTCGCAGGGCTCGTTCGTCGCCGAAGACGGCGCCGACCTGCAGCCCGGCTGGAAGGTGGAAGTGGGCCTGGCCAACTTCGCCAAGGCCTTCGGCACCGACTCCATCCGCGGCCCGCTGATCAGCGTGACCCTGTGGACCTTCGCCTTCGCGTTCCTCTCGGTGGCCACCACCTTCGCGCTCGGCCTGTTCCTGGCCATCGTGTTCAACGACCTGCGGATGCGCGGACGCAACGTCTACCGGGTGGTCATGATCCTGCCCTACGCGTTCCCCGCCTTCCTCTCCGCCCTGGTCTGGGCCGGCATGCTCAACCCGCAGTTCGGATTCGTCAACCAGGTTCTCTTCGGCGGCGCCGAGATCCCCTGGCTGACCAACGAGTGGCTGGCCAAGTTCAGCATCATCTTCGTCAACCTGTGGCTGGGTTTCCCGTACATGTTCCTGGTCTGCACCGGGGCGCTGCAGTCGATCCCTGGCGAGTTGCAGGAGGCCGCCACCGTGGACGGCGCGAGGCCGTGGCAGGTGTTCCGGCTGATCAAGCTACCGCTCTTGCTGGTGTCCGTCTCACCGCTTCTGATCGCGTCGTTCGCGTTCAACTTCAACAACTTCAACCTCATCTACATGCTCACCAACGGTGGCCCCCGTGACGTGACCGCGGGGGTGAACGTCGGTGCCACCGACATCCTGATCTCGATGGTCTACAAGGTGGCCTTCGTCGGTGCCAACCGGGACTACGGCCTCGCCAGCGCGTTCTCCATCCTGATCTTCGTACTGGTCGCGCTCGTGTCGATCATCAGTTTCAGACAGACCAAGGCACTAGAGGAGTTGAACTGAGATGGCGACCACGACGATCGCAGCAGCGAGCACCACGGACTACATCCCGGTGAAGCAGCCGTTCAACTTCGGCCGCTGGTTCCGCGCCACCGGCTGGCGGCACCTGATCGGCGCCGTCATGGTGGTCTTCTCCGCCTTCCCGCTGCTCTACGTGCTCTCGGCGTCGCTGCACCCCGGCGGCACCCTGATCACCGCGAACGGCCTGTTCAGCGAGGTGAACCTGGGCAGCTTCATCACCCTGTTCAACCTGCCGCAACAGCCGTACGCGGCCTGGTACGGCAACACCCTGCTGATCGGCGGCATCACCTCGGCCGGCACCGTGTTCCTCGGCGCCCTGGCCGCGTACTCCTTCTCCCGGATGCGCTTCACCGGCCGCCGGGCCGGCCTCCTGATGCTCGTGCTGGTGCAGATGTTCCCGCAGCTGCTCGCCGTCGTGGCGATCTTCCTGTTGCTCAACGGGATCTCCGACATCTTCCCGGCGATCGGCCTTGACACCCAGATCGGCCTGATCATGGTCTACCTCGGCGGCGCCCTCGGCGTGAACACCTACCTGATGTACGGCTTCTTCAACACGATCCCGGCGTCCATCGACGAGGCCGCCAAGCTGGACGGCGCCGGCCACGCCCGGATCTTCTTCACGATCATCCTGCGGCTGGTCGCGCCGATCCTCGCGGTGGTGGGGCTCTTGTCGTTCGTGGGCACCACCAACGAGTTCGTCATCGCGAGCATCGTGCTGATCACCCCGGAGAAGCAGACCCTCGCGGTGGGCCTGTACCAGTTCGTGTCGCAGGAGTTCTCCAGCAACTACTCGGTCTTCGCGGCCGGCGCGGTTCTTGCCGCCCTGCCCGTGATGGCCCTGTTCCTCTGGCTGCAGAAGTACATCGTGGGCGGCCTCACGGCCGGATCGGTGAAGTAACTGCCCCATGCTGCCGCACCACCCGCTCCCGTTCCACCTGCTCCCGCATCACGATGGCTCGCCGCTGTATGTCTCCAGCCAGGCACCGGTCCTGAGCGACACCGTCACCGTGCGGCTGCGCATCCCCCTGGCCTTCGGCGACGTGACCATGGTGCGCACCCGCGCCAACCCCGACCGGGAACCGCGCTTCGGCGACGCCCGACCGCTCGGCAGCACCGGGCAGGCCGACGCCGGCTACGCCTGGTGGGCCGCCGACCTGGTGGTGGAGAACCCGGTGCACGGCTACAGGTTCCTGCTCACCATGGCCGACGGCGGCCACTGGTGGCTGAACGCCAGCGGGCTGCACGACATCGAAACCCTCGATTCGGAGGACTTCAAGCTCGTCGCCCACCCCGCCCCGCCGGACTGGGCGGCGACGAGCGTGATGTACCAGGTCTTCCCCGACCGGTTCGCGCGGTCCGCCGCCGCCGACACCCGCGAGGCGCCGGACTGGGCGATGCCGGCCGAATGGACCGACGCCGTCGACCAGATTCCGCCGGGGCGTTCGCACCAGTTCTACGGCGGTGACCTCGACGGCATCACCGAGCACCTTGACCACCTCGAACGGCTCGGTGTGACATTGCTCTACCTCACCCCGGTGTTCCCCGGCCGCTCCAACCACCGCTACGACGCGGCCGGCTTCACCGAGGTCGACCCCCTGCTCGGCGGCGACGCTGCGCTGATCCGGCTCGTTACGGCCGCCCACGCCCGCGGGCTCAAGGTGATTGGCGACCTCACCTCCAACCACTCCGGTGACGGTCACGAATGGTTCCAGGCCGCGCACCTGAGCCCCACGGCCCCCGAGAGCGCCTTCTACTATTGGCTCGACCCCGAGCAGCGCGACTACATGTCCTGGCTGGGCGTGCCGGAGCTGCCGAAATTCAACTGGAACTCCGCGGAGCTACGCCGCCGGTTCATCGACGGCCCCGACTCGGTGGTGGCCCGCTGGCTCGAGCCGCCGTTCGCGCTGGACGGCTGGCGCATCGACGTGGCGAACATGACCGGCCGGCTCGGAAACGAGGACCTCAACGCCGAGGTGCGGCAGACCATCCGCCGCACCATGATCGACGTGAACCCCGACACCATCCTGCTCGGCGAATTCACCAACGACGCCTCGGCCGACTTCCAAGGCGACGCCTGGCACGGCGCGATGACCTACGCCAACTTCACCCGGCCGCTCTGGTCGTGGCTCTGCCGGCCCGACCAGGTTGCGTCGTTCTTCGGGCTGCCGCTCGGCAGCATCCCGGCGCACACCGGTGAGCAGTTCCACCGGGCGCACGCCCGGTTCGCCGCCGGCTTCCCCTGGCGCACCCGCCTGGCCACCATGAACGCCCTGGACACCCACGACACCGCCCGGTTCCGCACCCACGCCGACGCCGAGGTGGTGCCCGTTGCAGTGGGGCTCTCGGTGACCCTGCCGGGCATCCCCGTGGTCTTCGCCGGCGACGAGTTCGGCCTGGCCGGTGTCGACGGTGAACACTCCCGCACCCCGATGCCGTGGGGGAGCGCGGCCGAGCCGGACGTCGCCGCGACCATCGACCTCTACGCGACCCTGATCGGCCTCCGCCGCGGCCACGAGGCGCTCAGCACCGGTGGGCTGCGCTGGCTGCACGTGGGCGATGATGCGCTCGTCTACGTGCGCGAGACCGAGCAGGAGTCGGTGCTGCTGCTGGCGACCCGCGCCGCCGCCGAGGTGCCCCTGCCGGGTTGGGTGCTGCCCGTCGGCGGCCTCACCGGCCAGCTGTGCCCCGAGGTCGGAACGGCCGTCGCCACGGTGTCCGACGCCGGCCTCCGCCTGGACGCCACCGGCGCATCCTTCACCGCCTGGGTGCTGCCCGGCGTCACAATTGGCCCGGATACCCACCTCGTGTCGCCGAGGGGTCTCGCGAGGTGATAATGTTTACCGGTTGCCAAAAGCACGGTTTAGCTTCAGAACTATGAAGTTTTGCCCCCTTAGCTCATTGGTAGAGCACTTCCTTGGTAAGGAAGAGGTAGTGGGTCCGATTCCCACAGGGGGCTCAGGCTTGAGAGTTAGGCTCTCACGGTCTAAGGCGGGGTAGCTCAGTTGGTTAGAGCACACGGCTCATAATCGTGGTGTCGCGGGTTCAATTCCCGCTCCCGCTACACAT
>Ga0247806_10001448_pt1 | contig 11661 bp, 11 predicted proteins | sample UWRJL059202B1_FD_179935 | JGI IMG/M metagenome (GOLD analysis project Ga0247806, IMG submission 179935) | Plant litter microbial communities from Arlington Agricultural Research Station in Wisconsin, United States - UWRJ-L059-202B-1 | ecosystem: Environmental > Terrestrial > Plant litter >... | reverse complement strand
TTTGTATAATTGTATTTTTGTATAATTGTATTTTTGTATAATTGTATTTTTGTATAATTGTATTTTTGTATAATTGTATTTTTGTATAATTGTATTTTTGTATAATTGTATTTTTGTATAATTGTATATGGCTAAAATAATTACCGTTGCTCATCAAAAAGGGGGAGTAGGGAAAAGTACTTTAACTCTCAATTTGGGTTTACTATTTCAAACCAAATTACGTACAGCTATAATCGATACTGATTTACAAGGTAGTTTAGTTGATCTTAAAAATATGAATTTGACTATTTTAAATAATATTCAAACAAAAGATATTCCCATATTAGATTTTGAATTAATACTAATAGACACCCCCCCCTATTTATCTGATATTTTACGTGATTTACTTCAAGTATCTGACTTTGTCTTATTACCAACAAAAGCTGGTTTTTTTGATGCGATGGCTATTCATTCGACTTTAAGTTTGATTCATGAAGTCAAATTAAAAAACAAGAATCTAAAATCTGGTATTGTTTTAAATATGATTAAGAACAGATCAAGTATCACTAAAGAATTAAAAAGCTTATTTCAAAATCATCATACACCTTTACTTAATACGGTGATTCATGATAGGGTGAGTTTCACTCGTTCTCCTCTAACAGGTGGTATTTTAAATAGTGATGACGATAAAGCAATAGAGGAAATTTATTTACTCGCAGAAGAGATTTTAAATAAAATATAATGAAGAAAGATTACTTAAATAATTTAGATGAACTATCAAATCGTATAAAAAACGAAGCTCCCAAAATACCAATTCAGCAAATTAAAGCAGTTAAAAAAAAGATGACTGAGGATAATGGACATTTTAATATTTGGATACCTAAAGAGTTATTAAAACAAGTAAAGACGTTTGCTGTACAAGAGGAGCTATCGATCAGAGAGATAGGTATTAGAGCGCTCGAGTTATACCTCATTGAAAAAAGTAATAGCAAATGAGTTATAAAAAAAAATTAGTAGCTACTAATTTTTTTTTAAGAGATGTATCTATATCTATCATAAGTTGAATTTATCATGACATTTTGTCATTCCAAAGACGAGTAACGCACAGTATAGAACTCAAAAATAAACCTCAAAAATTTGTAATTTTATACTTCAAAAAGATTCAAAATATTTGAGTGTAAAACCAAAATAAAAATTCTCCTATATAAGGTATAGTTTTTCTATTTACTGATAGTGCAGTAAAACTACAGAATGAGCTATTTCCATATAAATAACAAAGACTTGTTTTAAGGCGATGTAAGACATTATTTAATCCTACGTACACAAATGTACAAATATAAGAATAAAGTCTCTTAAATGGCTTTAAAACAGCTAAAAAAAGAAAAAATCCGCGCAACATCTTCCTTTATTTTTTCTTTTCCTCCGCTTTTTGTTTTTTTGTTGCATTTTTTTCAACCTTCATTTTCATCGAAAAAATCCCTAAAAACTTTCTTGGAGGGGGGGACAACACAAATTGTGAATATTTGTACATATTTGTATTATTTGAGTGTACCCATAAACGTCTGATTTTCATTATTTTACACGATTTAAAAAACAGGTTTTATAAGTCAAAAAACAGGTTTTATAAGTCAAAAAACAGGTTTTATAAGTCAAAAAACAGGTTTTATAAGTTTATAAAACAGGTTTTATAAGTCAAAAAACAGGTCTAAAAAACAGACTGTTTTTTAGACCTGTTTTTTGACTTATATTGCAGACATTATGCAAGATAAAGAAGGACAAATACAGGTGAGACAACACAACGCTATCACCAATGCCAGACATGACCTTTCGTCAGTTCAGTTAGATATTTACTTTATGCTTCTTTCACTTTTAAGGGCGGGAGACACCCAAAATACCAAGTATGAAATTGGAGTATTGCAAATAGAGGAAATTACTGGTCGCCGTTGGAATTATCAACAACTGAGAGACGCCACTGCAGGGCTTATCGGGAAAGTTTTCGAGATTGAAGAAAATGATGGCCTACTACAGGTATCAATGATGTCAAGCGCTAAGTATTTAAAAGGGAAAGGGAAAATACAATTAACTATCTCAGAAGATCTTAAGCCTTATTTGGTAGACTTAAAAAATAATTTTACTAGTTTTCAATTATACTGTGTTTTATCGATGAGCTCAAAATATGCAAAATGGATGTACGTGCAGTTTTCTAGATGGAAAGATGTAGGATATTATTCTTATGAATTAGATGACTTAAAAATACTTTTAAACTTAAAAGATCCTAAAGGGAAAACGCCAGAACAATACAAACAATGGGGGCAATTTAAAGATAATGTACTAGAACCTTCTGTAAGACAGATCAATGAGTATTCGGATATAAATATTTCTTTTCAAATAGAAAAAAAAGGTAAAAGTGTCCATCGAATAAATTTTACAATAACTCAAGTAGGACGATTTCAATCAGTCATACCTTTTGAGATAAACGATATAGATAGAGAAGGGACACAACTAAAAAATAAATTATATAGCATTGGTATACAAGATAACAAGCTTGTTCATATTATTTTAGAAACACCAGGTTTACGTAAAAAAGCACACAAATGGTTCTTTGATTATATGCAAAAAAAAGACGGTATAAAGAGTCCTGCGGGTCACTTTAGAACTGCATTAGGTATATAGCTAACTTATGAAACCTGTTTTTATATAAGCCATCATTCGTATTTATCAATTATAAACAACAAATAGAAAATAGAAAAAATAAAATATAAATTAAATTTTTATTATTTAAATATTTATTAAATATATATTTAAATAGTTAGTAATTATTTCAAATAATATATATACCTAAGTAAATTGTGTAACGACATTTCGAATACATGTTTTATATTAATTTATATTTATATGTTTTTATCTAGTCTAATTAAGTTATTAGATTAGATTGCATATTAGATTAATCTGCATTGATTCTTGTAAAGAATAATATTACATTTGCCTTGTAAGTTTTATAAAAACTATCGTTATTTGACAGTAAATCAGCATAGTGTGTATTAAATGTGATTATAACGTCAATATTAGGTAAAGTATATAGTGAATGTTTATAAATTTTTAAGATAATTTTTTAATTAAAACGCCAGCTATGAAAAAAAATATTACTACATCCATCATCGCATCAATCATTTTATTTGCCATCGGAGCCCAGGCTCAACAACAACCTTTGTACTCCCAATATGTATTTAATGGTGTGGTTCTTAACCCGGCGCATATGTCATTAGAGAATGAGTACGCTAACGTTACTCTAATGACTAGACAGCAGTGGGTGGGAATACCTGGAGCACCCAAAACAATTACTTTAAGTTTTAGTACACCCATTAATGCAACAAAAACTAGTATAGGGGTATTAGCAGTTAGTGACAAGGCCGGTGTTAATACCTTAACTGATTTAAACCTCATGCTTGGTCAAAGTATTAATCTAGCCGAAAATTCTTATTTATCTGTAGGTATTAATGCAGGTGTTAGTATTCATAAAGAAGACAATTTATCTCTTAATCAGCCAGATGACCCTCTTTTTAATCATAATGTATCCTCTACTATGGGAGGTATTGGCTTTGGTTTATTGTTTTTTACTGATCGTTTTTTCGCTGGCTTATCTGCACCAGCTTTTAGGCAGTTGACTTTAAAGAAAGATAACGATTATGCCGTACAAGGGGTTTCAAATTATTACTTTAGCTCTGGTTATTTATTTGACATTTCGCCCATGCTAAAATTTAAACCAACATTACTACTTAAAAAAGTAGGCGAAGGGCCTGTACAAGGAGAAGCCACCGCTAATTTTTTACTTAATAACGTAGTTTGGATAGGTCTTGGTTGGAGACAAGATGAGTCTATAATTGGCATCACTCAAGTGCAATTAACTAATAATATAAAATTAAGTTACTCGTACGATTACATTACGCAAAATGAACTCCAAACTATTCAACAGGGATCTCACGAGATTGCTTTAAGTTTTAGGTTTGGAAGTAAAGGACGCATTGTTTCACCTTCTTATTTCTAAAATTAAATGAAAAGATGTTTATCTGTAATATTCATTTTGGTATTATGTCAAGTTATTTCATTGTCCAAATGTTATAGCCAAATACCAAAAGATTTGGGTCGTAGCTATTCATCTGCCTGGCGCTGGGTGAAAATTCAAGAATATGAAAAAGCAAAGCGTGCCTTAGAACGTATCATATCCAGTTCAAATAGCACCCCAGCACAATTATTTTACTCTAAAATTTTATTAGCACAAATTTATACTGAAGGTCGTGAACTTGGTAAAGCGTTAGAATTATACAACGATGTATCTAATGAAAAAGATTATGATATACCTGCGGAACATCTGTGTAGATATCTAGATTTATTACGTCGTGGTGGAGCTATTTCAAAAGCTATAGAAGTAGCTAAAAGATACCACTCAGACCTCAGCCTCAATGACAGATTTGTAAATATAGAAACTGCTTTAAATTCTTACTACCAATATTATCAAAATCAAAAAACGGGTAAAAACATTGAAATATCTGCTGTAAGAACTCCTAATGATATAGAAAATAGTTACGCATATGGTATAATCCCCTATGGTTCTGATTATTTATTATTGATGAATAGATATAATTATAGTGACGCGCAGTCATTCTATACAAATGCTAAAATTATCTTACTATCAAAGAAAAGCTCTAGTATCAGCAATACAGATGGGCTTACTCAACTTGGAGGATTTATGCAACAAGGTCCTGCTACATTTTTTAATAATAATCAGACTATTATTTTTACCGCTAACGAATACAATAAGTACAATACTGGTAATCGCCCATATGGCAGTATTAATAAAGTACAACTATACTCCTCTACATTGAAAAAAAATGGTAAGTGGAGCCGACCAGTTAATATTTCGAATTCTTTTATACGTAAGGCTAGTACTTACTCTTTCTTGACCCCTTCAATAGATCAAACTAGTAAACAGTTATACTTTGCCTCGGATATGAAGGGCGGGTTTGGAGGCACAGATATATACTACTGTAACTATGATGAAAAAAGAAAAAGATGGGGAGTACCCATTAATATGGGAGATCAAGTAAATACGAATGGTGATGAACTCTATCCTTTTGTTAAAAATGATACCCTACTGTTTTCTTCTAATGGTTTAATTGGATTTGGTGATCAAGATATTTATCTAAAAAAAATATCAGCTCCAACAGAGGCTGCTGTTCATTTACCATATCCTGTAAATTCACAGTTTAAAGATACTGCGCCTATGTTTGATAGCAGAACTAAAACTTTATTCTTTTCCTCAGACCGCAACAATCAGAAAGTAGGATATGTACTTGAGCAAGTTTACTCTCTAGTATCTAACTTGCCGGATCTTATACTTAAAAATGGAAAGATTATTGATCCTAAAATCCAAGATGGGAATGAAGGAAACTCAGTACAAAAATCAGATTCTACTGATCAACTTAATGATAATCAAACTGCTAAAAAAGATACCACCAATAGCAGCCAAGTTGTAGACCTAGTAGGTGGAACTAAAACCAAAGGAAGCTTTAGAGATACTATGAATATTATTCATTTTGATTTGAATAAATATACTATCAGACAAGATCAATATAGAAAATTAGACAAGTTATTTTCTTCTTATTTAACCGATCCCAGTAACTCTAGTATAGCCATAGATGGTCATACTGATATAACAGGTACAGAGAGACATAACCTAACCTTGTCCGAAATGAGAGCCAAAAGTGTTATGGAGTATTTAATAAATAAAGGAGTGCCTAAAACCATATTTGAGGTACAATGGTTTGGTTTTAGTAGACCTATAGCCACGTGCAATAAAAAGGCTGAAACTGATAATACTTGTCAAGAAATAAATGCGCTAAACCGCCGGAGTGAGGTATATATAAAAAGAATAAAATAAATAAAGAAATGAGAAAAATACTACCTGTCATTATGGGGCTATCTCTTACTGGCATGACATACGCACAAGAGATGCCTTCAGTTTTTGATAAGAGCTTATCTGTAAATGACAATCAATTAAAAAAAATCGAGCCCTTAGAAAATGGTGATTTATTAGTTATAGGCGGTGGCGCTTCCAAATCATATTTTGCAAAGCTAAACGCCGATGGTAAGATTATATTTGAGAAAAAAAACGATAAAAATGCCACTACTTCTTATAATGACATGGTGGTAACCAAAAATGGATCAACCCTAGTTGTAGGTGGAGGAACAAGATCTACAGGCGCTGGCCGAATTAGCTTGTTTGACAATAAAGGCGAATTGGTTTTTGATAAACTATTTGGTAAAAGTTCTGGGGGTTATTTCACTAAAGTTAAACAAGATCATGCAGGAAATTTTATTGCTGTTGGTCTAGATGGAAGCAGTCCTTCTAAATCTAGAATAGTAAAAATAAACTTAAAGGGTGAGGTTTTATTAGACAAAACTTATCAAGAAAGTACAATATTTTATGATTTAGCTATAGAAGAAGATGATAGTTTTATTGCCATAGGTGGTGATTTGGGAGACTCTAGAGGACAAGGGCTTTTAGTTAAGCTGACCGCTAAGGGAGATAAGGTATATGAAATTAATTCTGGAAATGGAGGCTGTAGTTATACTAATGGTTTTATTATGGATGACGGAAGTCTGTTAGCAATAGGAGGCGGTATTTATGGCACAGGTAATCCATCACGTGCTGCCCGTATCCGTGTAGACGGACAAGTTATTTTTGATAAAACATACAATACCGTTGATAGCCGATTTAGTGCCATGGCCATAGACAGCCAGGGTCAAATTGTATTATCTGCAGAGGAATTTGATCGCGGCCGAGTAATTAAACTTAGACCTGATGGAACTATTATATTTAACCAAGAGACTGCCTCACCTATAGTAGATTTAAAAATCAATTCAACAAATCAAGTCATTGCCATAGGTACCAAAGAGAGCAACTCAGAGCTTCTTAAGCTATCTCCTAATGGAAAAATTGTTTTTGATATACCTATGCCCAACGTATCACTAAAAAATTTGCTATTATCTGAAGATGGTAAAATATATACAACTACAAATAAAGCGTGTAGAATACTGAAATTTGATGATGTAAATGGTGATCTTCTTTTCGATAAAGAATATGGAAAAGTTAATTCAGAAGCAGTTTTTCTTGCTATATCCAATCTGCCATCTGGAGAAATAGTCGCAATTGGCGGTGGCAAAGAAGATGGGAACAGAATCACTAAAATAAGTCATGGTGCTAGTATTAATGATATCACCTTTGGTGAACCTATGAATGGGACAAGCATAGCCAAAATAACTGTTTCACTAACAGGGTTTTTGCTAGAAAATGGCGTACGGAAACCCGTGGCTATATCTTATAAATCTTTGCTAAATAGCAAAGTAGACGGTCGAGATATAACGCCTATTGATGGTGTATTGTCATTTGTACCTTCAGATTTTTCTCAAGGAGAGAGCATTGTAAGAACTATTGAGCTCCCTGTTCATGCCGATCAAGTACTTGAAGGAACGGAAAAAGTATCTATTGAAATATCCGATGCAAAAAACACTCATATTTCAAAAGCTATAGGTATTGTAACAATAGAAGAATCAGAAGCAATTATACGCTTCACTGCAGGTTCAGATGCTATAGAGGGTAAACCATTAGGATATACTATTGGTCTTTTTAAACCAGATGGTACCGTTATTACTAATAAAACTGGTTTACCCATAAAAATAAGCTACAGGTTTGGTTTCGGGTCAGCATTACCAAATATTAATTTTGACGCAAGTACAAAAAAACCATTAATTATAGGCGATGGAGAATCAACAGTAAATATCTCTGTGAAAACCATGGAAGATTCCTTTTATAAGGACACTCAATCCGTTCAGCTTGTGCTATTTGATGTAAGTTCTTTTAATGGATCAATAGTTGAGTTTTTAGGAAATGCTAAAACATTATCTGCCAATCAATATATAAATGATATTGGAGCTGAAGTGCAAATATCTAAAATATCTGACCATAACCGAACTGGCGAAAACGCATCTAGCTTATTTAAAATATCTTTGGTTAAAGCTTCAGATGGATCAATCGTTACAAATTGCTCTGGCGGTGATATAAAAATACAATTTGCTGTAGATTCAAGTAGCACAGCAGTGGCAAACAAAGACTTTGTTATCATGAATGATGGAAGTGTTTCTATTGTTGGCGGTTGTGGCGGAAGAGAGACAGATATCAAAGTGATATGCATTCCAAATAGTACTGCCAAAGCAAATACATCAATTGTTTTAAGTATTACTAAAGTTGCAGGACCTACGTCTGCTGGACCTCTAAGTGTTTCATCTAATAAGAATAAAGCAACTGTATTATTATTAGCAGGGAAATCATAACCTATGGTAAGTTAGCAGCAACTATAAAATATATTTTAAATAAAAAGCCAAACTGAAAATATTTTCAGTTTGGCTTTTTATTTAAAATATATTTGAACAAATCCTATAGAACCGTTATTCGCTAGTTTAAGTCAACAATTAAGTGGTGGCATGTATTAGCTCACCTATAGAGTGAACCTCGCTCACAGGAAAACCAGACCGTTTAATAATCGTACATGGATTTTGTATACTATATTTTGATATTTTTTTAAAGGAATAATCTACGGGATTTAGAATTAGATCTATATGATTTATCTCGAAAAAAAGTTTAAGCCCAGCAACAGATGAACCAACAAAATTTCGCACAGATAAACTTTTTTTCAATAAAAATCTACTTTCACATTCTATTATAAAGTCTAAATCAATATTTTTAAATTCAATGTTTTTTTTCCAATACAATTGCTCATATCCTTTTACTTTAAATAAATGACCTAAAATAATATCTGAGTGCGTGTCATCTAAAGCATTGGTTAGTACAGGAATTAATTCTAAAAAGTCTTTTTGAAAATCAGTAGGTATAAAAATAGTGCTCATAAAGAAGTAATTAAAAGAATAGGGGGATTACTATTCTTACCACTTACCCAATAAGTGATAGCGCAAATATAAGAATTGTCATCTCTATTAAATTATACAAATAGAAACAATAAATACAACATAAAAAACTAATACTATTCATTTTACCAACCATTTTTATCACCTTTGCAATAAAACCTAATAAATGAAACATTTTATTTAAATTCTCTAGTACATAATATATGTATATGCCTAATATTAATATGTCGTACTTGATATTTGTATTTAATTAAAATCTTTTAAATAAAAATAATTATGTTATAATATATATAATTACTTATATGTACTTTTAAAATTTCAAGCAAAAAGTTAATCCCTATATAAAAACAAGTCTAATTATTTTACATACAAAGTTTTTTTTGCTTTTATATTAAACAAAGTAAGTATTTTTAGCATAATATTTCTCTACCTAAAAAACTAAACTATCCAAAATTATACATCATATATGAAAATTCTGCTTATTGAAGATGAATACTCTGTAATTTCAACAATAGAAAAAGGGTTAAAAAAACATTCCTACGAGATAAGTGTAGCCATGGATGGTATCATGGGTTTGAAAATGGCCAAAGAAAATGACTTTGACCTTCTCATCCTAGACGTTATGTTACCTGGAGTAAATGGCCTAGAAGTATGCCAGAGACTTAGAAATGAAGGAAGCCTTGTGCCAATTATTTTATTATCATCGCTTGACACAGTGGCCAATATAGTCGCTGGGCTAGATTACGGAGCAGACGATTACATGACCAAACCACCTGATATAGCTGAGCTTAATGCCAGGATTAAAGCTATCACAAGAAGAGGCAAACAGGCTTCCGTTTCAAGTGGATTACTGCGCATAGCTGATCTAGAAATTAATATTCTATCAAAAACAGTAATAAGAGGAGGAAAATCTATTTCACTTACTGCAACAGAATTTCGATTATTAGAATTTTTTGCCAGAAATCAAAATAGAGTTTTTTCTAGAGTAGAGTTATTAGAAAGTGTGTGGGATTTAGACTTTAATATGGGCACAAACGTTGTTGATGTTTATATTAATTACTTAAGAAAGAAAGTAGATGTGGGACACGAAGTAAAACTTATCCATACTGTTATTGGAATGGGATATGTAGTTAAAACAGAACAATTATATGAAAACGCTTAATATATTTTAATACCCAGATCGGTTATAGATTTTATTAGTCTAATGCAAACCAAATTTAACTTATAATAAATTATAAGTTAAATTTGGTTTGCGGGTGTTGCCTGAATTGTGGGCGCAATTCATGGGCCAATCGTTCTGCCTCTTGTAATAAAAATTCATCAGATGATTTTGTAAAAGGTGAAAATCCAATATAGGCTAAAATTTCATCTTGATGACGACGGACAGTTCTTCCTTTATAATCATTCATATTGACATCATTTACATATACTGAAATTTTTTCTGAGACAAAGTCCACGTCACTTTGATGATATCGATTGGGTACAAAAAACCGACTAACAATTCTAAAGTAACCAACCCGTAAAAGAAATCCTACTTTGTTAGAAGGAGTCTGCAAACCTTTTACATAGTCGTTGCCCAAGTAGGTGCTTGTAAAAAATAAACCCCTGCTCCGCATTTAGAACTGAAAGGTGTTTAAAACGATACCTTTCTTCAGTGGATAAATCTTCTTTTCTTGGCATCTAAATTTTTAGTGTAGTGTATAATTAAACGGTGCTTTAATTGTACACTAAGGCCCCGATGAAAATTATTAAAAATGATATCTAAAACTAGTTCCATTTTCTTAAAATGTAAGCTAAACTTGTACAACAATCAACGTATAGTAAATCCAATCGTTCTAACCATTAAAGTATACAAATTGAAAATAGGATATGCTCGTGTCTCTACACAGGATCAAAATTTAGAAATGCAACTTGATGCACTAAATAGAGCAGGATGCCAGCAAATATTTAAGGAAAAAGCAACTGGTATAAAATCTGATCGGCCTGAGCTTGCTGCTATGAAGCAGATCCTGCGTAAGGATGATGTGGTTTACATTTATAAGCTGGATCGTTTAGGCAGATCTTTAAAACATCTGCTTGAAATAGCAGGTGAGTTTGAAAAAAAAGGTGTTGGACTAGTTTCGATAAATGATCCAGTTAATACTACTACCGCTTCTGGAAGACTGATCTTCAACATCTTTGCATCTCTAGCTGAATTTGAAAAAGATTTAATCCGAGAACGGACTAAATCAGGTCTAGAGGCGGCGCGCGCTAGGGGAAGAAAAGGAGGTAGAAGTCGAGGAATTTCTAAAGAAGCTGAAAAAACAGCAATGCTAGCTCAAACGTTATACAGCGAACGTAAGCTGGGAGTCAATGATATTGCTAAAGAACTCCGTATTTCTAAGATGACACTGTATAAATATCTTAGACACAGAGGAGTTTCTATTCATAGTAAAGTATGATTTAAGACTGGTATGTCATAAATTATTTTGGATCCGAACGCCTGATAATTGAACATTCAAGACCTTGAGCTAGAAAATTTCTATAGCTAAGACGTGCGATTTTTCCCCTTTTCTTTAAGTAATTGCACCCTAATTTTTGTATAATTGTATTTTTGTATAATTGTATTTTTGTATAATTGTATTTTTGTATAATTGTATTTTTGTATAATTGTATTTTTGTATAATTGTATTTTTGTATAATTGTATTTTTGTATAATTG
>Ga0247806_10001447_pt1 | contig 11664 bp, 11 predicted proteins | sample UWRJL059202B1_FD_179935 | JGI IMG/M metagenome (GOLD analysis project Ga0247806, IMG submission 179935) | Plant litter microbial communities from Arlington Agricultural Research Station in Wisconsin, United States - UWRJ-L059-202B-1 | ecosystem: Environmental > Terrestrial > Plant litter >... | reverse complement strand
AACCTGACAAATATCATTTAGGTTAACTATATACCTGATTACATTTGTACAATTAATATTCATTGCAGCAGAACTTTGTTACTCTGCTACTTTGAAACTTTGTAACTTACCATATGAAAATCAACTTCCAGAAAATAACTAAAATAGCACTTATCCTTGTTTACTTAGTAATTGTAGCCGGTGCACTGGTGCGCATGACAGGATCTGGCATGGGCTGCCCTGACTGGCCAAGGTGCTTTGGGTATTATATACCCCCTACAAATATTAAGGAGCTTCAATTCTCGCCTAACCATGAGTTTAAGCGAGGGCAGGTTATTATTCAGGATGAGAAGCTTCATGTTGCCCGCGAAACGTTTACAACCGGAACTTCTTATAATGAAGCCGACTGGGAGAATTACACCAAACATGATTATGCCGAATTCAACCCCCTGCATACCTGGGTAGAATATATAAACAGGCTTATAGGGGCGTTGGCAGGTTTAGCCGTATTAGTAATGGCAGGAGCATCGCTTATTTACTCAAACAAGAAAACGAGCATTATATTGTTGTCGTGGCTATCTGTATTCATGATGGGTTTCCAGGCGTGGCTTGGTGCAACAGTAGTATATAGCGTGCTTAACCCGGTAAAAATAACGGTACACATGGTGGTAGCATTACTTATCGTTGCCGTAATATTATATATTTTAGACAGGTCTAAAGATTTATCACATCACCTAAAAGTATTTAAGCACGATAAATTATTTAAGCAATTATTGTGGTTTTCGTTAGTGCTCACCCTAATACAAATTGTAATGGGTACGCAGGTACGCCAGTTTGTAGACGAGCAAATAAAACTGTTAGGCCATGAAAACATTGCCCTTGTAATGGATGAACCCACGGTTAACTTTTACATACACCGCAGTTTTTCTTTAGTAGTATTGTTTACTAACATTATATTGTTTAACCGCAATAAAAAGTTTGCCCTGGGCTACAACAAAATATCATGGGTATTAGTATTGCTAATGGTAGAAATAGTTTCGGGTATTGCCATGTATAATTTCGATTTTCCGTTTGCCTCCCAAACCATACACGTAGTAACAGCCTCTATATTATTTGGCTTACAGTTTTATATGATATTAGAGAGCAGAAGAAACACAACACACGTTAGCATATGATGAAAAACCGTATACTCTTAGTACTCTGTATACTATGCAATCTTTGCCATGCGCAAAAAGTAAGCTATTCAGATAAAGAATTATTTACACTCTGTAAATCCTGGGGCCTTATAAAATACTACTCACCCGCTGTTTCTAACGGACGTATAGATGCCGATTCTTTGTTATTATCGGCACTTGTAAAACACGAAAAGGCAAACGATATTATAGAAAATTGGCTCAACCTGCGCAGCACTAAGAAATTTACGGTTACTGCGGTAGAAAAATGTGACGATCCTGAAAATAGAAATTGGAATATTGGATGGATAAATAGTGACAAGATACTTAAGGATGAACAAAGAATGAAGCTTAAAGCGCTTGTTAGTTCTAATAATGCCGCCGGAACGTACTACACCCATGCTGACACCACCTCCATTAGGTATTCCGGAGCTAAGGAAAAAATATACAAAGATAAAAATGGCGATGTGAATTACAGATTGCTGAGCCTTTTCAGGGCATGGAATGTAATTGAATATTTTTATCCTTATAAATACAGTACTTCAAAAAAATGGGACGAAGTGCTTAAAGTATTTATCCCGAAATTTAGAAATGCCACTACCGAATTAGAATATACAAAAGTGCTTATGGAATTTTCGGGAAGTATAGAGGATACCCATTCCCGCATAGACCCGAGCCCTTATGCAGATGTATTCGGAACATTTGGTGCGCCATTCACGTTTCAGATAGCAGAAAATAAAATAGTGGTAACTAAATTAATTGATACCGATGCTTGTAAAAAAGCGGCAATCGCATGGGGTGATGTAATTACACACGTAGACGGTAAATCCATCGAAGCTATTATTAATGAAAAGTCTAAATACATGTCGGCTTCAAACGATGCCGTAAAAGTAAGAGATGCTTACATTTATATGTTTACAGGCACTAATGGATCGTTTAAGATAAAAGGTTATAGCAAGGATAATGTTTCTTTTAACAAAACGGTACAGCGTATTAATCGTGAAAATTATGTATGGTTTTCCAATGGCGTACCCGATGTGAATTTAATCTCCTACGATGCCCAAAAACAAAAAATTATTTATTCTCAAATTACAAAAGAAAATATTGGGTATATTGATTTCGCACTGTTACAGCCTGCTGATATTGACAGCATTATGAAAGGTATGGCAAATACACGCGGCATAATTTTCGACCTGAGGGGTTATAATGATGACGGCAATTTAATTAAAACGTTTAACTATCTGCTGCCGGAGCCCAAATGGTTTGGTATTTCATCTAAGGTAAATTATACGCAACCCGGCAAATTCTGTTTTCAGGATTTTATAATTCAGGAAGATTACAAATACATAGGGAAGAATAATCCTGACCACTATAAAGGTAAAGTTGTGGTACTATTAAACGAGAACACGCAAAGCGCAGAAGAGTTATGGGCCATGATATTTAAAACCGTCCCTAATGTTACAATAGTTGGAAGCCAGACAGCAGGCGCAGATGGCACCGAGACACCCATACGGCTTACAGATGGGCGACAACTGATATTTTCCGGCTTAGGCATCTATTACCCCAACAAAACTGAGACGCAAAAAATTGGTATCGTGCCCGATGTTGTTGTTAAACCATCTGTCAAGGACCTTCAAAATAATATTGACCCTCTTATAAATAAGGCATTTCAGATTATCAAATAAATTTTAGCAAACCTTTACATTTTCCTTACCAATAATTTGGCAATTGATGTTGTAGATTTACAATAGAAACAAACACTAAAAAACATAAGTTATGCCAAATTCAACAGAAATCCAGGGAGGCTGGGACGAGTTTAAAGGAAAATTAAAACAAAAATATGCCGAACTTACAGACGACGATTTAGCGTATGAGGAAGGTAAAGACGATGAAATGTGGGGAAAACTTGAACAGAAATTAGGTAAAGCGAAAAAAGAAATTCTTTCTTTATTCCAATAACCTTTTCCTTTAAGGATATACCGCATTCCCGAAACTGTTCTGTAAACATTTACTTGTTTGCCGAACAGTTTTTTTTTATTTATATACCTTTGCGGTATATTAGCTTAAGTCATATTCTATGCATACACTTTTTCAAAAAAAAGGATTCAATAGTCAAAAATTCACCATACTTCACGACCATCTTCAAATTGAAACACAAACACTTTCAAAAAAGACAAAATATGCTGTAAAACTTGAACGACTCGGATTTGAGCTTCAATATCATGCAACTAACACATTTCTAAAAAAGCTGTCCATTATTGGATGCTCTATCGGTATTACAGCATTAACAATTTTGGCTTTTGTATTTCCAAAAGAAATCGAACTTGAAATGATGTTTATTTTTTATGTAGCCGCGTTAGGTATTATAATAGGTAGCGTCCTAAAACAATATAGTGATGATATTTATCTCGTAGGACCAACCAATGTGATTTTTTACCGAAATAAACCGAGCGAAGAAGAAGTTCTCGCTTTTATCGAAGAAGTAAAAATTGCAACAAAAAAATTTCTAAAAAATAAGTATACGTCTTTTGACGAAGTAACGACTGCAGAGGAATTTTATAATTGTATTAATTGGCTATACGAGAAACAAGTAATTACAAGAGACGAATACATAGACTATAAAGCAAGTTTCGACTTACAGAAATTGCTATAATTATGTTGTTATAAATATGTCATACGTAGCACTGCTACGTCTCTACCATCACTACAGTTTATCTTTTTTACCTTTTACCCCTCCCCCATATAATGCCCATGCCATAAGCACCGGCTGAAAGAACAATCGTGCAAATCTTTTTTCGTCGGTATCCAGGCCAAAGGCACTTCTGCGGTTTTTATACTGCGAAATATTACCGGGGAGTACTGCTGCAAAAAATCCGGCTGCAGCAATACCTACTTTCTCCTTATCTTTTTTTAATACGGCTATAGAGGTGCCAAGAAGTATTTCAGCAATACCCGAAAGCACCACGGTAGTATCTTTTTTAAGCGGAACCCAGTCGGGCACCTGTGCCTGAAATTCTTTGCGTGCAAAAGTAAGGTGGCTGGTTCCTGCTGCAATTAGCATGGTACCTAACAGCAATCGGGCTGCGTTTTGGCCTTTGGTGTAATTATCAGAAGTTTTCATAACATATAATTTTATATAAAGTTAAGCACGCTTAGGTGCACAGCCACGGCTTTTAAAACAACTTTATGACATAGGTTTGCTACCCCAACCAATCTTTAAAATCGTTTACACGTTCGCGGCTCACAATTATATCATCTTCTTTATAGGTGGGTGGTATAACCTTAAGGCGGGAATTGGTGTAAACCACAATATCTTTAATAGCATTTACCGCCACTATAAACTTTCTGCTTACACGAAAAAACTGCTTAGGGTCTAATTCTGCCTCCAGTTGCTCTAAAGTATTTTCGAGCAGGTAATCACGGTTATCTGTAGTATGAATGTAGGTTCCTTTGTTTTCGCTGTAAAAACACTCAGCATCTTCAACATTAATCATTTTAAGGTGTTGCCCCATTTTTATGGTAAAGCGTTTTTTGTAAGCCTTTTCGGCAGGGTTGGCCAGCATGCGTTTTATCTGGTCAAAATCTATAGCCTGCGGCTGTGGTTTGGGCTGGCGTTCTTTAAACTTGGCAACAGCAGCTTCAAGGTCGTCTTCGTCTATAGGCTTCAGCAAATAATCTATACTGTTTAGCTTAAAGGCACGCAGGGCATACTCATCATAAGCGGTAGTAAAAATAACGGCACTGGTAATGTGCACACGGTCAAAAATTTCAAAAGACAACCCGTCAGATAATTGTATATCAAGAAAAATAAGGTCGGGGTGCGGGTTGTTGCTAAACCACTCTACCGCCTCCTGTACAGAGTGCAGCATGGTACCGGCAGTAATATCCAGCTTTTGCAGTTTGCGTTGCAGTAATCGTGCCGCTGGCTTTTCGTCTTCTATAATAATAACCGTCATCTGGTACGTTTTTAGTGATTGATGATTTTTCAAAAATAGTCAATCTCCCCAATTTATTTTCATATTGTTTTAATCCTTTACAAACTACCGCTAATAAAAAAACATATTACAAATTAGGCACTTTAATTATCTTCCAAATACCCTATATTCAAAATTTCTAAAATTCCAAAACCCAAAATCAGAATTTATATTTTACCTTTGAGGGATTAAATGCTACTATTATGGTTTATAAATTTAGGGTAATACTGGATGCTGAAGAAGATATATTTAGGGATATAGCCATTCTTGAAGAAGATACGCTGGAAGACCTTCATAATGCCATTGTTAACGCCTTTGGGTTTGATGGAATGGAGATTGCCTCTTTTTATACCTGCGATGAAGACTGGACCCAGGAAGATGAAATTGCACTTTTTGACACCGGCGATATTCCCGGCGAACAAAAAACTATGGCCGACTATGTACTGGGTGATACCCTGGACAGGGAAAGCAATAAAATTATATATGTTTATGACTTTTTAAATATGTGGACGTTTTTTGTAGAACTTGCCGCTATTGAAGAGCCGGAATCAGGAACGGCTTACCCGGACCTACTATTTGCGCACGGCGAAATGCCTGCAAATGCACCGGAAATGGCTTTTGGCACAGATGCTACCAGCGACGACCTTTATGGCGAGTTCGACGACGATTATGATGAGGAAGACCTCGATATGTTTGACGACGACCATAACATGGACGACTTAGGGCTTAATGACCATAATTGGAATTAGAAATTAAGTTACAGAGTCACAAAGTGACGTAGCTGCAAAGTTATTTGCTGCATTAAAATAAAAAAAACAGACAGCAGCTGGTAACGTGTTACTATGCTGCTTTTTATTCATAACCCATTAACTTTGCTACTTTGCAACCCTGCAACTTAGCTACCCTTTTTTTTAAATCGATGATCAATTTATTCAATACAAATATAGACACCCTTTCTATCCACAGGGTAGGAAACAAAAGCCGTAGTGAGGCCATTTTTTTATCTGATGAGCACTATAAGCCTTCAGATGAGATTATTCCACTTTTAAAAGAGTATTTCTTTAAACCTTTCAGGGATAAGGAAGAAAACTATTTTCAGTTTGCGCATGATGTACATTTAGATTACCATGACATGTACAACTTTGCCACAGAGGTTTTTACCGACCCAAGTAAGGCACATGAGGTTTCTAAAAAAATAACCAAACACCTTTTTGAACAGTCTAACCACCCGCACATTAAAAACGGTGAGGTTTATGTGGCGTATCTTACTAACATTACTATAGATAACAACCCGGTTGACGCAATTGGTATCTTTAAAAGTGAGATAAAAACCGACTTTCTTCAGTTTGACGAGAAAGGCGGAAACATTGAGCTTATGCTTCAGCAGGGTATTAACCTTAATAAGCTTGATAAAGGCTGTATTATTTTTAACTACAAAAAAGAAGATGGCTATAAAATACTTACCATAGACCATAACCGCTATGATGCACGTTACTGGCTGGAGCATTTCCTATCGGTAGATACGTTTCAGGATGAAAACTTCATTACTAAAAAGTACATGAAATTTGTTCAGGATTTTGCTAAAGATGTAGTTTTACCGGCAGAAGACAAGAAGGAAGAGGTAATGTTTATGAACAGGGCAGTTAACCATTTTGCAAAAAATGACACGTTTGAAGAAACTGCATTTTTAAATGATGTTATAGAAAACCCGGACCTTATACCTGAGTTTAAAAACTATAAGGTAGAGAAAGCACCTAAATATAGTATTGAAGACGTTACAACTTTTCCTATTGCAAATGCTGCTGTTACCGATGCCCGTAAAAAAATAAAGAATATTATTAGCCTGGATACTAACATACAAATTAAACTGGACTTTATTAATACAGAAAGTGCTGAGAAATTTGTAGAAAAAGGCTGGGATGAAGAAAAACAAATGTATTACTACCTTGTTTACTTTAACAAGGAACAAAAAAGCTAATACCCTTTTATTATACAAAAATCCCTGTAGATTTTAGTATCTGCAGGGCTTTTTATATTACTGTGTAGTTAATTATATTCAAACCATACCGTAGTACTTCCTGTTGATTTTGCATATTCAAGAAAGCGTTTAAAATTACGAAGGTCCTGACCAAAGTTATTACCTATGTATCCTTCACCTTTATCAATATTGAAATCGGCAAAATAGGTTGCGTTATTAAGGGTATCAATATCTGTTTCGAGTAGTAAATTTGGTAAGTTATCTATGGTACTTAACCTATTTGTAAGCACTGATAGAATTTGTAAGATCAAATCTATATTATTGCTTACTTTTTCCTTATCAGCTTCGGCTTCAGCTAAAATTTGCATGCGCTCCTCCTCGCTCTCAGCAGTCTCAAGAAAAAACTCCAGGCCTTCTTGGTCAGGATATCCCTCCATATCGTAAAACGGCATGATGTCTACTCCTGTTATATCTCCTATTTGATCTAATTCAGGAGTATGCTCAACTATTACCCTGCGGCACATAAAATCGCAAAAGGTCCTGCTCAGGCTGTGCTTATGAAAATAATCGAATTGTTCATTTTCAGTATCCTGAAAAATCTCATCAAAGTTATCTGTAATTACAGTAATATCAAGTCCCATAGCGCGATGTATTAAGCCTCAAAGTTATAAAAAAAGAAAAGTCTGTGAATACTTTAAAATTAAATAACGAAATGGTTAAACCAGGAATAGTATTTACCTTGTTAAATGTATTGTAAATTAGAGGTATTAATGCCTCTTTAGGATTTTATTAGAGTTATATTATCTTATTTTCGCATTAAATTGTGGAGGATATAAAATGAAATTACACTACAGGCTGCTGATACTACTGGCATTTCTTGCCATTGCGCCCCTGCGGGCACAGGATAAGCCTGTTCAACAAAAAGATACTGTTAAAGACAGGCGCGACCAGATGTACCAGCAGCTGGAAGATTACAGCAAGCGAAAAAAGTTCACCAAGTTTTTACATAAATTAATATTCAGGTCGGTACAGCCACAAAAGCTCGCTACAACGCGTAAAAATATAAAAAATAAAACACCCGAACTTTTAAATACCTACGAAAAATATGAGGGCAAGATAGTTCGCAAAATTATTATAGAAACACTCGACCCCTTTGGAAACTCGGTTACAGATACTACCCGAAAACCTAATAATGGTGTTGAACGATTTGGTAATCGTATACATTTAAAGACCAAGGAACTTACTATACGTAACCTGCTACTTTTTAAACGTAATAAACCACTCGATTCACTTCTCGTACTCGACTCTGAACGTTTAATACGTAAGCAGCGCTATGTAAGGCGGGTTAACATTACACCAAGAACAATCGCCACTACAAAAGATTCAGTAGACGTTTATATACGTGTGCTCGATTCCTGGAGCCTCATCCCCAATGGATCGGCATCCAGTTCCGGCACCTCTATTAAAATTACAGAGAGGAACTTTTTTGGCCTTGGCCATGAGTTCGAAAATGATTTTGACAAGCGTTTTAACACCGGTGAGACAGCATACCTTGCCCGGTACAGCGTGCCCAATATTATGAACACGTATATTAATACCACCGTACAATACCAGATATGGCAAAGCTATAATTCGCTTAAGAGTATTGATGTTGAACGTGATTTTTATTCAGCCTATACCAAGTGGGCAGGCGGGGTTTATGTAGAGTCGCGGTTTCAGCGGGACTCATTACCTAACGCGCAGGAAGAGTGGAAAGAACAGGTTTTTAAATCTAACATGCACGACATTTGGGGTGGTTATGCATTCCAGATCTATAAGGGAGACAGCGAAGAGAACCGAACCACAAGGCTGGTAACAACGGCACGTTATTTTGCAAGACTATACAGCGAAAGGCCAACTATAGAATATGACTCTATAAGTTACTATTCTAACGAGCGGTTTTATATGGGCAGCATAGGTTTAACATCGCGAAAATTCGTGCAGGATAAATTTCTTTTTAATTATGACATTGTAGAGGATATACCTATTGGTAAAGTGTATAGTGCAACCTTTGGGGTACAGGATAAAAATAATGAACGGCGCCTTTACCTGGGTGGGCGGTATGCCTGGGGTAACTATTACAAGTGGGGATTTTTTAGCGCTAATATACAAGTAGGCTCCTTTTTTTATGGCGACCGTACTGACCAGACTACTCTTAGCCTGGAAATGCTGTATTTTACCAATATACGTAACTGGGGTAAGTGGCGTTTCAGGCACTTTATAAAACCTGTGCTTATATTGGGCGATCATCGCCTGCCCATAATTACAGATCAGCTTAACCTTGTAAATGAACTGGGTATTTACCAAAGCGAAAAGCAGGTACAGGGTACTAAAAAATTTGTACTTACACTGCAAACACAATCCTACTCTCCGTGGAATGTGCTTGGCTTTCGTATCAATCCTTTCGCAAATTTAACCGTTGGGGTACTTAGTACCGAAGCTAAGAAATTTTATGAAAGCCAGGCATACGGTACAATAGGCATAGGAGTCCTCATTTATAATGACTACCTTATATTCAATAGTTTTCAGCTTTCATTTTCCTTCTCGCCAAACTTGCCGGGGCGTGGTTACAATGTATTCAGGACAAATACATTGCAAAACAACGATATTATACTACCTGATTTCCAGGTGGGCAAACCCGACGTTGTACCGTATAAGTAGTTATTGGTTGATGGTTTGTGGTTGATAGTAGTTAGTTTTTGGTTGTTGAGAGCTTTTAATTGCTTTTTGCCTATTTCCAATTGCCAATTGCTTATTGTCAATTATTTTATTTTAACAAATATCCGTAACAAAAGTGAGGTGTTATCGTCTAACCTTTAACAACCAATAAATCACACATTTTGGAAACGATATTATCTATTAACGGACTTCATAAAAGGTTTGGCAAAATACACGCTGTAAACAATGTTTCTTTCGAGATCCAGAAAGGTAATGTATACGGTATTTTAGGTCCTAACGGTAGTGGTAAAAGTACCACCCTGGGTATAGTACTTAACGTAGTAAACAAAACTGCAGGAACCTACAGCTGGTTTGGTGGCACTACAGAAACGCATGATGCATTAAAAAAGGTAGGTGCCATTATAGAACGCCCTAACTTTTACCCATACATGAGCGCTTATGATAACCTAAGGCTGGTATGCAAAATAAAAGGTGCTCCCGTAAGCAAAGTAGACGAAAAACTGGCTCTTGTAGGCTTACTGGAACGTAAGGACAGCAAATTCCGTAATTTTTCATTGGGTATGAAACAGCGCCTTGCCATAGCCTCTGCCCTGCTTAACGACCCCGAAATATTAATATTAGATGAGCCTACTAATGGCCTCGACCCCCAGGGCATTCGCCAGATAAGGGATATTATAACACTGATAGCCTCTCAGGGAACTACTATATTACTTGCTTCGCACTTACTGGACGAGGTAGAAAAAGTGTGCAGCCACGTAGTGGTATTGCGCAAAGGCGTGATATTGTATACCGGTACGGTAAACGGAATGATTAGCAGCGAAGGATTTTTTGAACTTCAGGCCGATGATAATGCACAGCTAACTGCCTTATTGCAGCAGCATGCGGCGGTAGATAAAATAGAGCCACACGACGGTAAACTTACCGTATACCTTAAAGGCTCTCTTGAGGCTGCCGAGCTTAACCGCTATTTAGCCACTAATGGTTTGTATTTAAATCATTTGGTTAAACGCAAAAACAGTCTTGAAGAACAATTTATCCAGTTAACATCTAACCAACCCGAAAAATAATTTACCGCCATGAAACGACTAATCAGTATAGAATTCCAGAAACTCTGGAAAAACAGGTCGAGTAAAGTACTTATACTTTCTTATTTTATAATCCTTTCTTTTATAGCGCTAATAGCATCTGTAAAACTGGATTTTTTTGGAATGGAATTTAAATTAGCCGATCAGGGTATTTTCAACTTCCCTTATATATGGCATTTTAACACCTATGTTGCGGTATACTTAAAAGCATTTCTTGCTATAGTGATAGTATCTATGATGGCTAACGAATATACTTATGGCACCCTAAAACAAAACCTTATAGACGGGCTAAGCAAAAAAGAAATTATACAATCTAAATTCCTGGTAGTTTTCCTGTTTGCACTTTCATCTACAGTCTTTATTTTTCTGCTTACACTTATACTGGGGTACAGCTTCTCTTCGTTTACCGAAATTTCTATCGTATTTCAGGATATTGCTTACATAGGCGCTTTCTTTTTAGACCTCCTGGCATTCTTTTCATTTTGCCTTTTTGCAGGTATATTAATAAAAAGATCGGCATTTGCTATAGGATTTATAGTAGTTTGGTTTTTAGGCGAATGGATAATTTATGCTACACTACTTAATAAGGTATTTAAAAATGTAGACGTAACTGAAAAAGTAATGTCGTTCTTCCCGCTTATATCTATAAGCAACCTTATAGTAGAACCTGTTACTCGCTTTAAAGCTTATAAAGCTATAGAAACACAAATGAATGCCGATGCCCTGCCTAAAGATTACAGCATCCATTGGGAGAACGT
>Ga0247806_10001446_pt1 | contig 11670 bp, 8 predicted proteins | sample UWRJL059202B1_FD_179935 | JGI IMG/M metagenome (GOLD analysis project Ga0247806, IMG submission 179935) | Plant litter microbial communities from Arlington Agricultural Research Station in Wisconsin, United States - UWRJ-L059-202B-1 | ecosystem: Environmental > Terrestrial > Plant litter >... | reverse complement strand
CCGAAGGTTTAGACTTCGAAGTGTCCTTTGATGATGTCGAAACGCTGAATCAAAAAGCACTTTCCGGAACGTTGGATGTCACTAAACTAAGCTTTCACACCCTTGCCTATGTTGCCGAGCAGTATGCTTTGCTTGATGCCGGCAGTGCCCTGGGTTTCGGTGTAGGTCCTTTGTTGATCTGCAAAAATCCAAAGTTACTCGAGCAGCCACTTTCTGCTGACCTCCGGGTCGGCATCCCTGGTAAATTCACTACAGCCAATTTTTTACTGGGTGTAGCCTATCCACAATTAACCAATAAACAGGAACTGGTTTTCTCTGGCATTGAAGACGCATTATTGGAAGATCGCATTGACGTCGGACTCATCATTCATGAAAACCGCTTTACCTATACGGAAAGAGGCCTCCACAAGATCATTGACCTGGGTAATTACTGGGAATCCCTTACGGGTTGCGCCATTCCTTTGGGCGGCATTGTGGTCAACAGAAGTTTGCCTTTGCCAATCCTAAATCAGGACTGGATTTTATCCGGGAACATTCGCAGGCCATGGACGAAGCCGTCATGTACAAACATATTGAGCTTTACGTAAACCAATATTCTGTTGATTTAGGTGTGGAGGGTCGTAAAGCCATCGACAAATTGTTTAGTATCGCAGAATCGAAAGGGATTATTCCTACCCGCAGCAAGAATATTTATGTTACAGATTAATTACAGGCTTAGTTGCAAGGCCCATCCGGTATCTCCCGGGTTACTTTAAGCACCTTAGTCACCACCAGGGTGGAGTCGAAATTAGCTGTCACCGTGGTGCTGTCAGATTTTACCACCCTGCCTTCAACTTCAATATACACGGGCACGTAAGGCTTTTCGAAATTAAGGTTATCGTAAGCAAGCTCCAGCGTTTTGGCACTGTCAGCTACCCAATACTCCCGGCCTTCCTCACAATCCGTAAACGCATGTATCTCCGGACCGTAGCTATACAACCCTTTAATCACTTTAACCTCTCCGCTTTCGTCTTCTACAGGACTACGATTACAAGCTATAACAGCTAAGGCTAGCGCAATGGATAACAACGTTATTTTTTTGGTATGCTTCATAGTTATAGATCTTTGTTAATATGATTAATCTTTTTCACACTTAAGTTTGACGAGAGCGCGGAAGCTATAAAAGAAAAGATGCTGACTGTAATAAAGACAAGCACAAAATCCATCCCTTTAAAAGCTACAGGGTAAGCATTTGGAATCATCAGGTCGTCCGCAGATAACTGTACTATACCAAATTTCTGCTGAGCCAAACAAAAAAGAAACCCTACTAAAAGCCCAAATATACACCCTGTCATGGTAATCATCATACCTTCCATCAGAAATATTCTTTTGATTAAGGTCTTACTGGCGCCAAGACTACTTAAAACAGCAATATCTTTTAATTTATCCAACACCAACATGGTTAAGGATCCAATAATATTAAAAATAGCAATTATTAAAATGAAAGTAAGTATGATGTATACGGCCCATTTTTCTGAACCAAGGATATTATATAAAACTTGATTTTGTTGTAAGCGGTCTTTAACAACAAAAGCATCCCCTAACTGTTTTTCTATTTCTTTCTTAAAGCTTTCTGCACGCGTACCTGGGTGCAGATTTATTTCAATGGAGGAAATATCCTTAGGCTCCTGCAACAATTCGCGCATAAAAGATAAAGGAACAATGGTCATGTTATCGAAATCCTGTTGCAGCTCAAAAACACCCGAAACCGGGATGGTGGCCAGGGTAAAGTCGTCTGCAGGGTTAACAGAACTGGCACCAGCGCCTTTTTTTGGAGAATAGATTTGTAAAGGCGTAAAGGGGTCGTTGGTATTAATCATCAGGTAATTTTGAATGGCAGACCCAATGACTGCCTGTGGACCGGCTTTGTTCTCCAACACAAATTTACCCTGCACCGTAATGGTGTCCAGGCTTTTATTTTTAAGGTATTCCTTGCTTACACCCTTCACCAAACCAACAGACTGCCGGTCGCCGTAGCGTAACAAGGCGTTCTCTGCCAGCACTTCACTGTAAGAGTATATTCGGGAATCTTTTTTTACGGATTGAAATACGCTGGCATTGGGATCAAAGGTTTTGCCATGTGCTGGTGAAACCACAATCTCCGGTGTAAAGGTGTTATACATTTTCAGCACAACTTCTTCAAAGCCATTAAAAACAGATAGAATAATGATGAGCGCTGCACTGCCCACAAAAACCCCAAGAACAGATATCGTGGAAATTATATTGATCGCATTGGTTGATTTTTTAGCAAAAAGATACCTGCGGGCAATATAAAATGCTGTATTCATGAGGTAAAATGGTTAACCTTAATTAGAAAAATGGATTGTTTTCTATTTCATAACCAATGAAGGTCGACTTTCCATGGCCGGGATGAACTTCACAATCCACCGGCAAGGTAAATAACTTTTCCCGAATGCTTTGCAGCAGCAGCGCATGATCGCCGCCAGGTAAATCTGTGCGGCCAATACTTCCATAAAATAAAACATCGCCACCGATGATAAAGTTATCCGCCTTTGCATAAAAACAAAGGTGTGCCGGGGAGTGACCGGGTGCAAAAAGCAGCGCCAGTTCACTATCACCAAATTTAACAACATCAGTTTCCTCCAGAAAAATCTCTGGCTCCGGGCCCATTTCATACCTGAAGCCCATCCCTGGTGCATAACTTGGAATAGCCTGTAAAATCTTTAACTCACCATGGTGAAATTGCGGCTTTAAGCCCCAATGGTCAAAAACAAACTTATTGCCGAACACGTGATCCAGGTGGCAATGTGTGTTTAACAAAGCCACAGGTGTTAATTTATGCTCCTTTACAAATGCAACCAGTTCATTTTGTTCGTATGACTCATACATTCCCGGGTCAATGATAACACATTCGCCTGTAGCATCATACAACACATAGGTGTTTTCCTGATAAGCATTGAAAGTAAATTTTTTGATGTTGATCATGATAAGCAATAAGTATTATGAATTCCAGATGGTCCATGAACGTTCTGCCTGTAACACAAGCATCTCCATTCCATTTTTTGTAACCGCATCTCTGGCCTTCGCCTGGCGTAAAAACAAAGTATCGGCTGGATTATAAACTAAGTCGTACGCAAGGTGTTGATCGCTTAACGCCTCGTATGGAATCGATGGACAAGTATCCAGGTTCGGCGACATGCCCAATGGGGTGGTGTTAATGAGCAGCTTATATTCCTGCAGCAATGCCGGGGTTACTTCTTTATAGGTTATACAGCCATCGGCAGCTGTTCTTACAACCGAAAGGAAGGGGATCCCCATTTTACGAAGCACATATTTAACAGCCTTAGCTGCGCCCCCATTACCGAAGATTAAAGCGCTTTGATGATGTACTGCAAGTAAAGGTTTTAAGGATTCCTCAAAACCATAAGCATCGGTATTGTACCCTTTTAAATAGGGCTGCTCCTGGTCATGGTGGATCGCAATGCAATTTACTGCACCAATAGCCTGAGCGGCTTCGTCTATTTCATGTAAATAGGGTATTACCGCTACTTTATAAGGAATCGTTACGTTTAAGCCCTCCAAATCCTTATTGGTAATCAGCTGGCTTAAACACTTGATTTCCGTCAAAGGGAATAACTCGTATTGACGATCTGCTATGCCCTCCTTCTCAAACTTCTCGGTAAAGAATTTCTTGGAAAAAGAATGCGATAAAGGATAGCCGATTAAACCAAATGTTTTAACCATGATATTTTCAGTAAACGTTTAAAACGCTTATTTAGTTAAATTAAGAAAGTGGTCAAACGTATCGCCCCTCAATCCAAGACGGATGGTTTCCAAAGGAATAACTTCCGAAGGCGCAATATTCCCAAGGTTTACATTAGTTCCGATCAATTTAATAAACCATACCTGTTGTTCTTTTTGAGGTGCTTCCCAAATGATGGTATCTTCAGGAATCTGTGTTAAGATTTCATCAACCAAACCTTCTCTAACTTCACCTGATTCGCGGTAAATCCCTACATTTCCACCTTCACGGGCTTCAGCAATAACTTTCCATGATCCAGCTTCAATTTCTGCACTCATCAGTTTAATCCATTTGTAAGGCGCAAAGATCTTCTTGGCATCCTTAGAACCTACTTCAGAAATTACCGTTACCTGTTTAGCCAATTTAGCTATATAGTCCAGTTTCTCCTCGTGTTCGATAAAAATAGAGCCATCAGAAACCTCTGCATACTCCATTCCAAATTGATCCAACACACGACGGTAGTCATCAAATTGATTCCTGATTATAAAAGCTTCAAATAGCGTTCCGCCAAAATAAGTAGGAATTCCAGCACTTTTATAGATCGCTAACTTCTCTTTCAGGTTTGGCGTAACGAAAGATGTTGCCCATCCTAATTTAACAATATCAGTGTGTACACCAGCAACATCAATAAAATCTTCTGTTTGCCTTAAGCTTAAACCTTTGTCCATAACCATGGTTATACCTTTGTTACGAGGTTTTACTGGACGTTCGGGGATATTATTTAAAGGGTAATTCATATATACTGCAAAGGTGAAAAAAAAATAGACTTTTTAAGAGATGATTTTCGAAAAGACGTTCTTTATTTGATATAACGGTTAATAACATCTAAGATCAATCCGTTTTCCTGCAGTTGAGGCAGGTATTCAAATAAAATATAATGCTTCTCGGGCTCAATACTTAAAGCCGTCTCCAGGTACACAAAACCCTCATCACTTTCTTTCATGGCAAATAAGTAGGCTACCATGCGGTAATAAAGCTCTGCAGCATCCGGGTTATTTTTAATCCCTTCCATAATAATTTCAGAAGCATCTACCAGCTTTCCCTGTTCATATAAAACAGTAGAATAATCAAGCCATGCCTCTACATCAGTAGGGTTGTATAATAAAACTTTGTGGTAAGCATCTACTGACTTGTCCATTTGCCCCAACTTATAATAAGCATCGGCCATGGCAAACCAGAAATCAGGATTAATGCCATCAAGGTCTAATGCCTTTTTATAAAAATGTAAAGACTCAAAATAACGCTCTTCAAAGTTCAGCGTCACACCGATGCCAAACCAGGCATCAGCCAGTTTTGGATCCATCTTTACCGACTTTTTATAATACGAACGTGCTTCATCCATCAATTCGAGTTTTTCGTAGCACTCGCCAATCGCACAATATGTGTCTGCATTAGGCTTCTCGTATTCGAAGGTGTGCTTGTAAACTTCAATGGCTTCTGCAAAACGATCCAATTGTACCAAGGCATTCCCTTTATTGTAATAAGCGGAGGCGAAGTTATCTTTGATCAGGATGGCATAATCATAGGCATCAATTGCTTTTTCAAACAAATCAAGCTTGTGATAAGAATTAGCCAGGTTATACCATGCCGCATAAGAATAGGGATCGTTATCTATGTATTCTGTATAAAACTGGATGCTTTCTTCCTGTTTATCTAAAATGTCATAACAAAAAGCAAGCTCATATAAGCCGTCTTTGTTTTCCATATTAAGTTCCAGACTCTGCTTAATGTAGACGATTGCGCTCTCGTAATCGAGCATATTCTGGTACACATAAGCAATCTGCAGCAAAATATCATCGATAGCTTCTGCAAATTCCAGTGCTTTTTTGAAGTTCTCCAAAGCAAGATCATGCTGATCCAGGCTGGAATAAATGTTACCGCGAAGAATAAAAATCTCCGCTTCGGATGCTTCCAGCAACTCTGCTTTTTCAAGTGACATAAATGCCCGGTCAAGCTGGTCAGTCACAAAATATAACTGCGCTTGTTTGACAAAGAAAATAGCCGCATAAGGATGCTGGTTTAGCGCATAGTCTATAACCTGCAATGCTTTTACCGGATCACTTTTTTCTATATAATAATCTATGATGTTTTCAAAGGCCTGGGCGTCAAAAAAATACTGATCCTGATTGCGTATCATTTCCTCGTAACGCTCTACAGATCGCTGTGCATCATCGCTAAAATCGAAGTAAAATTCCTCTTCCATGTATTGATTAATTAAAGAACACTCCCCTAGTTGTCTAAAAACACACTATAAGTTTACGGTTATTAAACGTAAAAGGGTAAAATATTTTCAACATTTACACCCTTAACGCTATAATTAACTTATAAAATAGTAATTAACAGGATTTTAAAGATTTAATTGTTTGCATTAAATGCCTTAGGGTTGTTCAGAATAATTTACAAAATAACAAAACAAATTCTTAAAACAGGTAATGCAGGGGTCAAGAAAAGCCCTTGTGCCTTTTTTTATAACCCACAAAAGACCATCTTTGTTTATATAAATTGTTGTAAAAAACCATTCTTTCTATGCAAAAAGAAATCAGCACTGTTTTAAAAAACTTAGGCATTTTAGCAGAAAACCCAGCCTTCAGCACAGGACAACAGAGGGGTACAATTTCTGGTGCCGACACCATAACAAGTTTTTCCCCGGTTGATGGAAAAGAAATTGCCCGTATCCAGGTGGCCAGTCCACAAGACTACGAACAGGTCATGCAAACCGCAGAGGAAGCTTTCCTTTTCTGGCGCAATGTTCCTGCACCAAAACGCGGCGACATTGTACGCCAGCTGGGTGATGCCTTACGTTTGAATAAAGAAGACCTTGGCACGCTGGTTTCTTATGAGATGGGTAAAAGTTTACAGGAAGGCTTGGGCGAAGTGCAAGAAATGATTGACATCTGCGATTTTGCGTTGGGCTTATCCCGACAATTATATGGCTTAACCATGCACTCTGAACGCCCGCAACACCGGATGTACGAACAATGGCACCCCATGGGTATTGTTGGCATCATCTCTGCCTTTAACTTCCCTGTAGCCGTATGGAGCTGGAACGCTGCCCTTGCCCTGGTTTGTGGCAACGTCTGCGTTTGGAAACCGTCCTCTAAAACCCCGGTTTGTGCCATCGCCTGTCAGCAAATCCTGGCCAGGGTGTTAAAAGATAACGAGATGCCAGATGGCATTTCCAGCGTCATTATTGGTAACCCTATTGGCGACCTGCTCAACAACGACCCACGTATACCATTGGTATCTTTTACCGGTTCTACGCCGATCGGCAGAAAAGTAGCGACTGCTGTCGCTGGTCGTTTTGGCCGCAGTATCCTGGAATTAGGGGGCAATAATGCCATCATCATCTCCAAAGATGCAGACCTGGACATGTCCTTGATTGGTGCTGTTTTTGGCGCTGTGGGTACCGCCGGACAACGCTGTACCTCGACCAGAAGGTTGATTATCCATGAAGACATCTACGATACTTTTAAAGAGAAACTGGTTAAAGCTTATGGCCAGCTGCGTATTGGCGATCCGCTGAATGAAAATAACCATGTAGGACCGCTTATAGATAAAGCTACTGTAGACATGTATCTAAAGGCCATTGAAAAAGGCAAAGCCCAGGGCGCTAATTTTATTGTAGAAGGTGGCCTGCTTGAAGGTGAACAGTATGGTTCCGGCTGTTATGTTAAACCCTGCGTGGCCGAAGTAGAAAACAACTTCGAGATTGTGCAGGAAGAAACATTTGCCCCAATTTTATACCTGATTAAATATAAAACACTCGATGAAGCCATCCGTTTGCAGAACGGTGTACCCCAGGGTTTATCATCAGCCATCATGACCTTAAACTTAAGGGAAGCAGAGCTGTTTTTAGCGGCTGGTGGTTCAGATTGTGGCATTGCCAACGTCAACATCGGCACTTCAGGTGCAGAAATCGGTGGCGCCTTTGGCGGAGAGAAAGAAACCGGTGGTGGTAGAGAAAGCGGTTCTGATGCCTGGAAAGGTTATATGCGCCGACAAACCAATACCATTAACTATTCTGATACCTTACCCCTTGCACAAGGGATTAAATTCCATATATAAAATTATAAAACACGGTGATCCTTTAACGCTTATGAAAACCTCTGTGTTTCTAAAGCTTATAAAAATCGGTTGTTTAAAAGAATAAAAACCCCTGTGTCATGTTGTTGACACAGGGGTTTTTATATATACATATTTACGCACGTTCTTCAACACCACAAGCCTTTAACATCAGCTGGTGAAGATCGGTGTTTTTTACAAATGGCTGCAAAAGCTCACTGCCCGGACCATACATAGCCAGTTCTACATAATCTGCAGAGTGGTCCATAGATCCCCAGCCAACAGAAGTATAACTGGTTTGAATTTGAGCAAGTTGTTTGTAAGGCAATTTTTTAGGATTATAGATCCCGTTTTCATCCAGCTTTTCGTAATGTTTTAACAGCTCGGCAGCTTCTTCCTTTTTAATGGCATAACCATGTGCAGTTTCTACTTTCTCTACAAATGCACTCACGCTAGTGTTTTTATCTACACCAGTTAAAATCCATTCGTTGGTGTGTTTGAACTGCTGGATGCGGTCGAAATTGCTGTTGGCTTTAGATCCAGAGAATAAACCCGGATTGGCGTTACCGTGGTCGGTCGTAAAAACAATCAGCGTTTCCCCATTGCTTTCTGCAAATTCCATCGCTACGGTCAAGGCCTCATCAAATGCGATCTGATCGTATAGCAAACCACCTACATCGTTGGCATGTGCAGCCCAATCTACTTTTCCGGCTTCCACCTGTAATACAAAACCTGCTTTATTAGCACTCAATCGCTTTATAGCGATGCGGGTCATTTCGGCAAGTGTAGGGATCTCTGCCTGAATGGCCGTATCACTAGCCCTATCCAATGAATAAGGTAAACCATCTTCATAAAAAACGCCTAACAAAGGCGCATTTGTTGCCAAAGCAGGATCTAAAAGGCCACTGCGGTTTTTTACTACATGGTAACCCCCGGTTTTATATTCACTGTACACATCTAATTTATCATCTCGTTTAGCAGCGCTGAAAAACTCAGATCCACCGCCAAGAAGTACATCGTATTTTTCTTTAAGGTATTTTAAGGCAATACCGGGCTGATCATTCCGGCCTTTACTGTTAATTAAAAATCCGGCTGGGGTAGCATGCGTAATCGGTACCGTGGTTACACAGCCGGCCGCTTTGCCCAGGGCTTTGAACTTTTTCCAGATTGGCGTATTCTCAGACCCATCAGGATTGATATTTAATGATCCATTGTTTACCCTTTTTCCACCACCCCAGGAAGAGCTGGCGGCTGCAGAGTCGGTAACCAGGGAGTTAAGTGATGCCGTATCCATCAAGGCGCGTTTTACCTTATTCTGCTCATATAATGACAGCCATTTACTCTGGCGGCCTTCTTTACGTTGCAACAACATATTGGCCATGTTTAAGGTACCGGTACTCATGCCATCGCTCACTAAGAAAATGATGTTCTTAGCTACTTTCCCTTTCTTATTGATATTTTCACCACCTAAAGCAGCTAAAGTACTGCCGGGCGACAAGATCGCTGCGCCCAGTAAAGCGGCTGAACCACCTTTAAAAAAATCCCTTCTTTTCATTTTACAAAATACGTCAAGGGGTGTTACTTAAAGGTAAAGCTGCTGTTAACTCTGGCTAACACCAGGTTCATGGCGCAGCAGCGATATCCTTGCCTCAGCGACGTCAAAGTGTTTACTTATGTTAGTAATAAGATTGACGGCCCTCCATCAATTATTTTAACAATTCTGTCTCCCAATTTTAGAAAAGCCTGTCATTTTGTGTATGTTTAAAGGTTTTAATCTGCTAATCCTCTATTGACTTCAACCTTCTCTTATGTTACGTGTAGATAGCGCCAAACCATGCCAAATTGTTTATTCCTTATGCAAGCATGAGTTTATGGGGCATTTAATAGAACCTCACATGGTTCAACTTAACCCGCAAGGCGATTTTTCCTTAACCTACCAGCGTTTGTTCAGTCATACCGCCGAAGAATTTTCGAAGCACCTGACGGATGTGGATCGCAAGCTGATCAAAATTCTGGATGAGATAGAGCAAGATTTTATCATCAAGAAATACCATAAAAAGCTGATCCGCCCGACTGAGTTTTTCAGTAAATTTTTTGACGAAAAGTTTTACAACAAAGTTCGCCCAAGAATAGAAAAAAGATTAGCAGAGGTATTGTCCATTCTGACCATTACCGACGGACTATATTTAATGGGCAAAGATGGCTGGCCGGCAGAGAAGAAAATAACCATCGCCACAGATGCAGCGACTATTCTCTTCCATTTCAGAAAAAATGCTTTTGAAACACGCTATTTCCCTACCATTAAATACCAGGGTTCGCGGATAGATTTCATGTTTAAAGACGCACAGGTGGTGAGCAACCAACCTGCATGGCTATTGTTAGAAGATATACTATATTTCTTTGAACAGGATATTGAAGGCAAAAAATTACAGCCGTTTTTGAATAAACGCTATATCACGATACCCAAAACAAGTGAAGAGGCTTACTTCGAAAAATTTGTAGCCCCCCTCATTGAAAGATACCACGTTTATGCAGAGGGCTTCGAGATTAAAACGGAACATTATGAGCCTACGCCTTTATTAAAAGTTATTTATGTAGAAGGCGGCGTATCGCAGTTGCAGCTGTTCTTTAAATATGGCGAGGAAACTTTCCCGATGGATACGGAACGTAAAGTGACGGTAAGGATTTCAAAAAATGAGGAGGACTATGTTTTTACGCGGATCAAACGAAAAGCAGACTGGGAAAAAACAAAGTTCAACGAACTGATTAAAGCGGGGCTTAAAAAAACCAGTCCACTATTTTATAATCTGGAGCTCAATAAACAGCACCCTGATGAGGATAAAGCCTATGGCGTAATTAACTGGGTAAATGAACACCTTGAAGATTTACAGGCTAAAGGTTACGAGATTGAACAAACGACTGGTCCTAAACGCTTTTTATTTGCCACCAATAAAATAGACTTTGAAATCAGTGAGAAAAACGACTGGTTTGACATCAATGCCATTGTTTATTTCGGTGCATTTCCCATTCCGTTTTTAGCCTTAAAACAACATATTCTCCATAAAAAAAGGGAGTTCCCCTTACCGGATGGCACCATTGCCATTATTCCGGAACAGTGGTTTACCAAATATGGAAGTTTGTTCAGTCTGGCAGATGGATCAAAAACATTGAAGCTGAAAAAACACCATATTGGACTGCTTAACGACTTAGCAGACGATAGCCTGGCTAATGTTACCTTAAACAGGAAACTGGAACGCTTAAACGACTTTGAAAATATTGCTGACGTGCCCATGCCGTTGCACTTCAAAGGCGAGTTAAGGAGCTATCAGAAAGCAGGTTATAACTGGTTTAGCTTTTTGAGGACCTACAATTTTGGTGGCTGCCTGGCTGATGACATGGGTTTAGGTAAAACCATCCAAACCCTTGCCTTATTGCAAAAATTAAAGGAAGAAAATGAGCTGGCCGCTACACCTGGCACATCGCTTATTATCATGCCCACTTCCTTGATTTATAACTGGCTGAGTGAGGCGAAAAAGTTTACACCAAAGTTGAAGATTCTGGCACATACCGGCACCAATCGTGACAAGGAGGTAAACAAGTTCATTGATTATGATGTGGTGATTACCACTTATGGCATTACCAGGGTGGATCATGGTTTATTGAAAGATTTCTATTTCAATTACATCATTCTGGATGAAAGCCAGAACATTAAAAACCCTTCCTCTAAATCATTCAAAGCGGTAAAAGCCCTGAAGTCGAAACACCGACTGATTTTGAGCGGTACACCGGTAGAGAATTCTGTCGGC
>Ga0247806_10001444_pt1 | contig 11678 bp, 10 predicted proteins | sample UWRJL059202B1_FD_179935 | JGI IMG/M metagenome (GOLD analysis project Ga0247806, IMG submission 179935) | Plant litter microbial communities from Arlington Agricultural Research Station in Wisconsin, United States - UWRJ-L059-202B-1 | ecosystem: Environmental > Terrestrial > Plant litter >... | reverse complement strand
ATGGGGCACCTGGCTGTCGATCGGACTGATCCTCGCGACGTCGCTCACGCTGTACGTCTCCTTCAAGCGCCGCGACTGGCTGTAGCGGCGCCCGTCACGCTACGCCGCGAGCGGCGTCAGACCGAGCCGCTTCGCCGACCGCGACCGCCTGATCGCGGCGAGGGCGAGGATGGCGCTGAGGATACCGAACCCGGCGAGCACCGCGACCGCGGTGAGCACCGGCGCGACGCTGCCGCCGGCGATGATGCCCTGCATGCCCGACACCGCGTAGGTGAGCGGCAGGAACGGGCTGATCGCCTGGAACGGCTCGGACAGCACCTCGATCGGGTAGATGCCGCCCGTCGCGGTGAGCTGGATCGCGAGCAGGAACAACGAGATCACGAGTCCCGCCCGTCCGAACGCGGTGGTGAGCAGGTAGTGGAAGGCGGTGAACGACACCGCCGTGAGCAGCGAGAACAGCAGCGTCGCCGGCAGCAGGCTCCAGCCGACGCCGATCGAGATGTGCATCAGCAGCACCAGCAGCACCGCCTGCGCGCCGGTCACGATGCTCGCCCTCGCGAGGGACGCGAACACGAGGCGGCCGTCGACCGCGGTCGAGGCCAGAGCGCGCCTCGAGAGCGGGCGCAGGACGAGGAACACGGCGAGCGCCCCGATCCACAGCCCGATCGGAACGAGGAAGGTCGCGATGACCTGGCCGATGTCGGTGACGGCGTTGGCGGTGGTGACCGACAGGGTGACCGGGTCGGCGGCGACCTCCGCGGTCGCGGCCGCGTCTTCGTCCTGGGTCGGCACCTGGGCGGCGCCGTCGGCGAGTCCGGTGGAGAGCGTGCCGGCTCCCGTCGCGAGCTGGGTCGCGCCATCGGCGATGCCGGATGCCCCGGTGGCCAGGCCGGTCGCGCCGGTCGCGAGGCCGTTGACCCCGGTCACGAGGGCCGGGCCGGCGGAGGCGAGCTTGGCGGCTCCCGAGGCGCTCTGCGCGATTCCCGACTGGAGGCCGGTGATCGCGCCCGCGGTCTGCTGGCTGAGGGCGGGACCCGCGGCGGCGGCTCCCGCGAGCTGGTCGGTGATCGTCTGCAGCGCAGCGCGCTGCTCGGCCGGGATCAGGAGGTTCGCCTGGATCCCCGCGTTCACCTGGGACAGGCCTCCGGAGAGCTGCCCGACTCCCCCGGTGTACGCGGCGACGCCCGAACTCAGCTGCGAGAGACCGGCGGCGCCGGAGTTCAGCTGCGCCAGGCCGGAGCTCAGCGAGGAGACGCCGGAGGTGTAGGTCTTCAGTCCAGCACCTAGCTGCGAGGCTCCGCCGGCGAGCTGCGTGGCGCCGCTGCCGAGCTGGGTCGCGCCGTCGGCGATTCCCGTCGCGCCGGTGCCGAGCTCCGCCGCCCCGGCCGACGCCGTCGACAGCGCTGTGCCGACCCCGCCGAGCCCGGAGTACAGGCCGCTGATGTACTGCGAGGTGATCTGCTTGCCGAACGTTCCGACCATGGTCTGGCCGACGACCTGCAGAACGGAACCGGTGAGGTAGCTGTGCGCGTCGTCGGTCTGGATGGTCAGGTTCGACTTCACCGGCTGGTCGCTCTGGATCGAGAGCACGGAGGTGGAGAAGTCCTCCGGCACGGTGAGGATCGCGTAGACCTCGCCCGCGGCGAGCGCCGCCTCGGCGTCGTCGGCGTTGGTGATCGTCCAGTCGAAGCCCTGGGAGTCGCTTCCGGTGAGCTCGGTCACGAGTTGGCGTCCGGCGAAGACGTTCTGCTCCGAGCCATCCGGTGCCGTCGTCGTGACGAGGGAGTCCTCGTTGACGATGGCGGCGGGGATGCGGTCGATCGACGTGTCCGACTGGGAGAGCGCCCCGACGAAGAGGCCGACGAAGGCGAGAGGCACGAGCACGACGGCGCCGAGGGCTCCCCAGCGCACCCAGCGCTTGCGGGCGGCGACCGGGTTGCCGCGGTGGACTCCGGACAGGCTGTGCTGGCTCATCGGAGAGCCCCCTTCTTGCTCACGCTGTAGAGATCGATCTCGATCAGGGTTCTGTCGTCGACGTCGCGTCGCACCGCCGATCGCGGCGGCTGCGGCGTGCCGAGCATCACCGTCGTCGTCGCCGGGGCGAGGTGGCGGATGGCGGTCACGAAGGCACTCTCCTCCTCGGCCGAGGCGAAGGAGTCGAGCTGGTCGAGCATCACGACGGGCGTGCGTTCGGCCAGCGCGAGGGCGGCGAGCGCAACGGCCCGCTCGAGCTGCGGCAGTTCGACGAGCGTGCTGCCGGGGCGCACGGCCACCGTCTCGCGCGTCGACGAGGCCGCGAGCACCGCGTTCACGCGGTCGAGCCAGCGGTCGGCCCGTCTCGAGGTGGTGAACGCGCGGTACCAGGGCTGGGTCATCTCGATGCGCTCGGCGAGCAGCTCGCCGATCGTCACCGACGAGTCGGACGGGTCGACGCCGCCCACGTCGGCGAGCGCGACCAGCCGGGAGACCTGGGTCGCCTCGGAGGGCAGCGGATGCCCCGCCACCTGCGAGCGTCCGCCGGTCGCGGCGAGACGGCCGGCGAGCGTCGCGGCGACGAGCCTGCGGTCGATCGGGTCTCCGCTGACTATGGCGACCGCACCGGCCGGAATCGCGAGCGAGAGCGGCCCGACCGAGCTGTCGACGGTGCCGGTGACGAGGTCTTCGGCGCTGACGGCGAGTCCCTGCTGGCCCTCGGCCCACACCACCGCGTCGCGGTGCTCGCGCAGCTGCTCGCCCTCGATGTCGACGTTGGGCAGGAGTCGTCCGAGCCATCGCGGCATCCACCAGGCGGCCCGTCCGAGCAGTGTCATCACGGCGGGCACGAGGGTGAGCCGCACGAGGAACGCGTCGAAGGTGATGCCCGCCGCGAGTCCGAGGGCGATCGGTTTGATGGCGCCCGACCCCTCCGGCACGAACGCGAAGAAGACGAAGAACATGATGAGGGCGGCCGCGACTACCACCCTGGCCGCGTTCGCGAAGCCGTGTTCGACGGCGAACCGGGCATTGCCGGTCTTCACGAACTCCTCGCGCATGCCGGACACGAGGAAGACCTCGTAGTCCATCGCGAGGCCGAACAGCACGGCCATCAGCAGGATCGGCAGGAAGCTGAGGATCGGCCCGGCCTTCTCGACGTGCAGCAGCTCGGAGAACCAGCCCCACTGGAAGATGGCGACGACGACGCCGAACGAGGCGACGACCGAGAGCAGGAAGCCGAGGGCGGCCTTGATCGGCACGAGCACCGAGCGGAAGACCATCATGAGCAGGATGATCGAGAGTCCGACGACGACGGTCCCGAACGGGATGAGCGCGTTGGTGAGGCGGTTGGAGATGTCGATGCCGATGGCGGTGGCGCCGGTGACGGCGATCGGGGTGTCGAACTCTTTCTCGATGTCGCCCGCCATCGCGCGGATGTTCTCGACGAGCTCCTTCGTCTCGACCGAGTCGGGGGCGCTCTCGGGGGTCACCTGGATGATCGCCGTGTCGAGTCCCTCGTCGGGGAATCCCTGCGCGACGTAGGCGACGTCGTCGAGGTCGCGGATCCTGTCGCCGATCGCCTCGAGGTCTTCGACGATGTCGACGGTCTGGGTGATGTCGACCTCGACCACGAGCACGCTGTTGAATCCGGCGCCGAATCCCTCGCTCACGAGGTCGTAGGCCTGGCGCTGTGTCGAGGCGGCGGGCTCGGACCCGTTGTCGGGCAGGTTGAGGTCGAGGCTGAGCGCCGGGATGGCGAGCGTGCCGAGGATCGCGACGACTCCGACCAGCGCCACCCACGGGGCCTTCATCACGAGCTTCACCCAGCGCAGGCCCATGGTGGGCTTCGCGTCGGCGGCGGGGACGGCGCGGCGGTAGGCGCGCGAACCGGGCTTGGGGATGAGCCGCCCCTTCGCGAGCCCGAGCATGGCCGGCAGCAGGGTGACGGCGATCGCGATCGCGACGAGAACCGCGAAGGCGGCGCCGACGCCCATGACACTGAGGAACGGGATGCCGACCACCAGCAGGCCGAGCAGGGCGATGATGACCGTGACACCGGCGAAGACGACCGCGCTGCCCGCCGTGCCGACGGCGATGGCAGCAGACTCCTCCGGGTCCTCCCCCGCGGCCAGCTGGTTGCGGTGCCGGGAGAGGATGAACAGGGCGTAGTCGATGCCGACGGCGAGGCCGATCATGAGGGCGAGGAGGGGCGCCGTGCTGCCCACGGTGGCGAACGCCGAGTAGGCGCTGATTCCGCCGATGGCGACGCCGACCCCGATGAGGGCGCTGATGAGCGGCATCCCCGCCGCGACGAGGGAGCCGAAGGTGATGAAGAGCACCACTCCGGCGAAGAGCACTCCGAACACCTCGGTCACCGTCACGCCGAAGGTGTTGTCCTGGAACACCTGGCCGCCGAACTCGACGACCATGCCGGCGTCGCGGCCGATCTGCGCGGTGTCTTGCAGGTCGGTGAGAGTCTTCTCCGTGACATCCGTCGACGCCCCGTCGAACTGCACCTTGATGATCGCCATCGACTCGTCGTCGGAGACCGCCTTGCCTGCGTACTCGTTGAACGGGCTGATGACCGTGTTGATGCCGTCGACCTTCTCGATCGCCGCCGCCGTGTCCTCGATGGCCGCCTCGTAGTCGGCGTCGTCGACGGATGCGCCCTCGGGTGCCTGCATCACCACCTGCGCGCTGGCACCGGCCACGGAGGGGAACACCGACTCGAGTCGGTCGAGGGCGTTCTGCGACTCGGTGCCCGGGATGTTGAACGACTCGCTGGTCTGGCCGCCGAGCGCGACGCTGCCGCCGAGGATGCCCAGCAGCACGATGGCCCAGACCCCGATGACCCGCCAGGCGTGACGGTAGGAGAACCGTCCGAGACGATAGAGAAGGGTGGCCATGATTACTCCTGCGTGCTGGGTGTGCTGTGTGCTTGGGGCGTGGAGAGCGTCAGCGGGGCGAGGAGCTCCGTGACGATGACGACGAGGGCGGCCCTGACCTCGTCGACGGGGGGCTCGGCGATCGACGTCGAGACGTCTTCGCCGAATTTGTTCCTGCTGCTCAGGATGAAGGCGGCGCCTCCCAGCGCCATGCCGAAGCGCATGACCCCCTCGGTGGAGGTCGTCGCCGACGAGAAGTAGTCGGCGAGGCGGCCGACGAGGGCGTTCGCCCTGTCGATCACCGGCACGTCCTCGAGCGACTGGCCGTGGTTCAGGAAGAGGTTCACCTCGAGCCGGCTCTCGAGCAGGAAGTCGACGAACTCGACGATGAACGCGTCGCGCCGCTCGACGCTGAACGGGACGCCCTTCGTGCGGTCGAGGATGCCCTGCATCCGTTCGATCGCCGGGGCGAGCCCCTCGTCGAGCAGGGCCTCCTTCGACGAGAAGTGGTAGAGCACGCTCGACTTGGAGACGCCGGCGATCTCCGCGATGCGTTGGAGCGAGGTGCCGATGTAGCCGGAGTTGGAGAACTCGGTGAGCGCGATGAGCCGCAGCTCTTCTCTGGTCGACATGCATCCGACGATATCTGACCGATCGGTCAGCCCCTGTCCGATCGGTCAGTTTGCCAGCGAATTTGCAGGATTTGCCGACCACCGGGTTGTCGGGCGAGCGCCAACCGGTAGCGTTGAGTACCGGACCAGAGGAGACCCATGCGTAAATTCATCTTCAACGGAGCGATCGTCAGCGCCATCTTCGGCGGTCTCGGCGTGCTGCAGACCACTCGCAAGGGCCCGCGCGACTGGAGGCTGATCCTCATGTGGGTCAGCTGGGGCGCCTCGCTCGCGATCGCGATCGGCACCGTGATCGAACAAGCCAACGACGCCAACGAGATCGAGGAGTAGACCATGAACTACGAAGGAAACGACTGGGGCTATTTCGGCTTCGTGCACGTGGTCGGACTGATCGCCTACGGCGTATTCGCCCTGCTGGCCCTCGCGGTCGTCACCGGCCTCGTCATCCTGCTGGTGCGTTTCCTGCTCATCGGAACGAAGGCCGCGCAGCTCTATGTGGCCAAGAACTCCCCCACGAAGACGGCGTCTCCCGTGACCGGGCCCGCGACCTCCGGATCGACCGAGCCCTCCTCGCGCCCGACGCCGCCGACCACCACCCCGACCGGGTCGACCGATGCAGCGTCGCCGGCCCAGGCACCGTCGCCGGTCGATGCGGCTATCGGCCGCACGAAGTCGCCTGACACGGCGAGCACCGACACGGCGAGCACCGACACGGCGAGCACCTCCACGTCGAGCACCACGACTCAGCTGCCCACCTCGGTGCCCGTCGCTCCGAAGAGCGCCGCGAAGAAGCCGGCGACTCCGCGCACACCCAAGACCCCGCCCACCGCGTAGCGGCTACCGGTGCGGAGGGCTCAGCCCTTCGTACCGGTGGTGGCGATGCCGTCGACGAACTGTTTCTGCCCGATGAAGAACAGGATGATCATCGGCACGGTGGTGATGACGCTCGCCGTGACGATGATCTCCCAGTGGTATTCGCCGCCGAAACCGAACTGGTCGAGCAGAGACTTCAGGCCGCGCGGAACCGTGAAGGTATCGCTGTCGCGCAGGTAGATCAGCGGCCGCATGAGGTCGGTCCATGACGCCTGCAGCTCGAACAGCAACGTCACAGCGAGCGCCGGCCGACACAACGGCAGCGCGACCCGGGTGAAGATGCGCCAGTTGTTCGCGCCGTCGATCCTCGCCGCCTCGAACAGCTCGCGCGGCAGCCCGAGGAAGAACTGCCGCAGCAGGAAGATGTAGAACGCGCTGCCGAACAGGTTCTGCGCCCACAGCGGGGTGAGAGTGCCGGTCGCGCCGAGACCGTTCCAGATGAGGAATGTGGGGATCATGGTCACCGCGCCCGGCAGCATCATCGTGCCGATAACGAGCGCGAACAGCGCGCCGCGTCCGCGGAAGCGGAAGTAGGCGAAGCCCCAGGCGACCATGGCACTCGACGCGGTCACCGTCACCGCGGCGAGAATGGTGACGATCGCCGAGTTGACCAGCCACACGCCGATCGGCGCCTCCTGCCAGATGGTGAGGTAGTTCTCGAAAGTGAAGTTCTTCGGGATCAGCAGATTGTCGAACACGTCGCTGCGCGGCTTGAACGACGCGCTCACCAGCCACACGAACGGATATGTGAACACCACGGCGCACCCCGCGAGCACGACGTAGAGCACCACCCGTGCGATGCGGGAACGTGTGGTGCGCCTGCGCGGAGGGATGACTCTGGGGGCCTCGGCGGTCTCGACCGCGGCGAGCGGGGCCGCGGCGCGAGCCGCGGCATCCGTCGGGTCCAGTGTGGAGGTCATCGCTGGTCTCCCTCGTAGTAGACGAGTCGTCTCGAGACGACGAACTGCACCACCGTGAAGATCGTGATCACGAGGAACAGCAGCCACGCCATCGCCGAGGCGTAGCCCATGTTCAGGAACTCGAAGCCCTGCTGGAACAGGTAGATCACGAAGAACAGTGCGGCGTCGTTGCTGTAGGTGGTGTTGCCCGAGCCGAAGAACGCCGTGTAGGCCTCGGTGAACATCTGGAACCCGGCGATCGTGTTGATGATCACCAGGAAGAAGATGGTCGAGCTGATCATCGGCACGGTGATGCGGGTGGTCTGCTGCCAGAGGTTGGCCCCGTCGATGCGGGCCGACTCGTAGAGTTCGACCGGCACGTTCTTCAGCGCCGCCAGCAGGATCACGATCGACGAACCCATCGCCCACAGGCTGATCAGCACGAGACCCGGCTTCACCCAGAACGGGTCGGTGGTCCAGTAGGGCGCTGGCAGGCCGATCGCCCGCAGCACCTTGTTGATGAGCCCGTCCTGCCCGTTGAACAGCAGCAGGAAGAGCACGCCGACGGCAACGGCCGGTGTCATCTTCGGCAGGAAGAAGACGGTGCGGAAGAAGCCGGACGCTCTCGCCGCCCGCAGCAGGAGCATCGCGAGAACGAGCGCCACGATGATGTGAGCGGGAACCGAGAGGATCGTGTAGATCAGGGTGTTCGTGAGCGACAGCGCGATGCGCGGGTCCTCGAACATGGTCACGTAGTTCTCGAGGCCGACGAAGTTCGGGTCGTTGATGACGTCGTAGTCGGTGAACGAGAGGTAGCCGCTGTAGATCACGGGCCACACGGTGAAGATCAGGAACCCGAGGATCCACGGGCTGATGAACAGCAGCGCCGCCACCGTCTCGCGCCGGTTGGAGAGCCGGCGGCGTGCGCTGAGCTGGGCGGCGGATACGACTGTGCTCACCGGCCTACTCCTCGAACTTCGCCCAGGCCTCGTCGAGGGCGTCCTGTGCTTCGTCCTGGGCCTTGTCGAGGGCCTCCTGCGCGGTCGCATCGCCCGTCAACACCTCGTTCGCGGCATCCTGCCAGGCCTTCTTGAACTCGGCGTCCGCGGGGTTCGCCGGAAGGCTGAAGGTGTTCTCGTTGGCGAGGTAGGTGGCCTCGACCGCGCTGTCCCACTGCGCGCTGCCGGTGGACGTGACGAGCTCCTGGATCGCGGCGTCGGCGTCTTCGTTGCCGGTGAGCAGGCCCGTGAACGCCTTGCCCTCCTCGGCGCGCAGGTCGACCCGGGCGTTTGCGGCTTCCATCCAGGTGTCGGTCGCGGTCATCGCCTTGGCGAACCGGCAGGACGCGGCGGCGGCCTCGCTGCCCGCGGGGATCGCCCAGGCTGAGCCGCTGGCGAAGGCGAGGGGCTCGCCCTCCGGGGTGCGGAAGGTGTCGAAGCTGATCGTGGCGTCGGGCGACACGTCGTTGAGCACGTTGACGTACCACTGCTCCATCCACATCGAGCCGAGCTCGTTCGACGCGTACTGGTTCTCGGCGCCGAAGAAGTCTGCCGAGTCGCGGAACGCCTTGACCGGGGCGAAGCCGCCCTGCACGTTGTACACGTTCACCGCGAAGTCGAGAGCCTCCACCGCCTTCGGGTCGTTGAGGTTGGCGGTGCGCCCGTCGTCGGAGACGAGGTCTGCCCCGTTCGCCTTCGCCCAGAGCGGGAAGAACTCGGGCATCTTCGAGTCGACCCCGATCACAGAGATCTCGTCGCCGCTGCCCTGCAGAAGCGCCGTCGCGGCAGCGGTGACCTTGGCCCAGTCCGACCCGTTGACGCTGTCGATGCCCAACCCGGCCGCCTGCAGCAGCGAGGTGTTCGCCATGGTGAGCTGCACGACGTTGAACTCGGGGATTCCGTAGATCTTGCCGTCGAGGGTGACCTGCTCGAGGGCCGAGTCGACGAACTGGTCGGTGTCGATGCCCTCGCCGTCGATGCACCGCTCGAGCGGCAGGATCGCCCCGCGTGCCGCGAGCGAGCCGATCTGGTCGCGGTTCGCGTAGATGAGCTCTGGCGGGTCGCCCGCCGCGATGGAGGAGAGCAGCTGCTGGATGTCGAGGTCGCCCTCGACGAGCTTCACGCTGACATCGTCGCCGAGCGCCTCCTCCGCCACATCGATCCGGGTGGTGGCGATCTCGTCGCCCGCACCGAAGCCGAGCACGTTGATCGTTCCCGACAGCTCGGCGTCGGGGTCGTAGTCGACGTCGTCGTCGTTCTGACCCCCGGTTCCGGTGGCGCAGGAGGTGAGCAGGAGGGCGCCGGCGACGGCGAGAATCGGCCAGCGCAGAGTGGACTTTTTCACACGGGTCTCCTCATTTCGGGCGCAGTCGTGCGCCGAGACGTAGCCTCGACCCACGGCGGTGGGAAACGAAGTAAGCCGACGGTACGCCGCGCGCGACGGCGAGACTCACCCCCTGTACGGGTGACAAGTCGTCTGGTAGAAGCGCTTCTGCGACAGACGCGTCTACGAGAGACGCGCCTACGAGAGACGCGCCTACGAGAGGAAGGCGCGCAGCAGCACAGCCGAGCCCTCGAGGTGCTCGCTCATCGCGGCGGCGGCGTCGTCGCGGCTGCCGCGGAGGATCGCCGCGACGATGGTCTCGTGCTGCTCGTTGGAGTGCGCGATGTTGAGCGGCAGCAGCGGGATGTGGTCGAGCAGCTCGTTGAGCCGCGTGCGGTTGTCGGCCATGAGCGTGACGAGCGTCGGCGTGCCGACGAGCTGGCCGATCGTGAGGTGCAGACGCGAGTCGAGGCGACGGTAGTCGTCGACCGAGGCGGCGGATGTCTCGGTGAGCCGTTGCCACAGCGTGTCACGGTCGGCTGCCGAGAGGCTGCGCCCCGCGGCGGCGCGTGCCGCCCCCACCTCGAGGATCTCGCGGAGGCCAAGCACGTCGTCGATCTCCGCCATCGACGGCGAGGCCGCCTGGGGCTCCCCCGTTCCCTCGACGGGCAGGCGGTCGCTCACGAACGTGCCGCCGTACCGGCCGCGGCGCGCGACGAGGTACCCGGCGTCGGCGAGCGACCGGATGGCGTCGCGCACGGTGTCGCGGCTCACCGAGAAGCGCGCGGCGAGGTCGCGTTCGGCGGGGAGCGCCCCTCCCGGCTCCACGATGCCGAGCCGCACGGCCTGCAGCAGCCGCGCGACCGTGTCTTCGAAGGCGTTGCCGTTGCGCACCGGCCGGAAGACCACCTCGTCGGCGAGACTCGGCGGGCCGGGCTCCGCGACGGAGTCCGGCGCCGTATTGGCACCGGGAGCTGCGCCCCCGGAACCCGTCACCGCCGAAGCATCCGTCATTCTTACAAGGGTGTCACATAGGCGGAGCTGATCCCGCCGTCGACGAGGAAGGTCGACGCGGTGATGAAGCTCGCGTCGTCGCTGGCGAGGAAGGCGACGGCGGCCGCGAGCTCCTCCGCCTCGGCGAAGCGGCCGACCGGGATGTGCACGAGGCGGCGCTGGGCGCGCTCCTGGTCCTTGGCGAACAGCTCCTGCAGCAGCGGGGTGTTGACAGGTCCCGGGCACAGCGCGTTGACCCTGATGCCCTGGCGGGCGAACTGCACGCCGAGCTCCTTGGTCATGGCGAGCACACCGCCCTTCGACGCCGTGTACGAGATCTGGCTGGTGGCGCTGCCCATCACGGCGACGAAGCTCGCGGTGTTGATGATCGAACCGCGCTGCTGCGCGACCATGTGGCGCAGCGCGGCCCGCGAGCACAGGTAGACGCTCTTGAGGTTGACGTCTTGCACGCGGTCCCAGGCCGGCAGCTCGGTCGTCTCGATCGAGTCGTCGTCCGGGGGCGAGATCCCCGCGTTGTTGAACGCGATGTCGACCGAGCCGTACGTCGCCGCCGCCGTGTCGAACAGGTTGTCGACCTGCGCCTGGTCGGTCACGTCGACCCGCACGAACAGCCCGCCCACCTCGATCGCGGCGGCCTCGCCGGTCTCGGCGTTGAAGTCGCCGATCACGACGGTCGCCCCCTCCGCGGCGAAACGCCGGGCGGTGGCGAGGCCGATTCCGGATGCTCCCCCGGTGATCACGGCCACCTTGCCCGCGAGTCGCTGGGTGAGGTCGATCTTGGTAATTGCCATTCGGTGCTCCTGTTTCGGTCACTGAGCCTGTCGAAGCGCCCTGTCGCTATCCGCCGCCCCTTCGACAAGCTCAGGGACCGCCGGCTCTAATCGGTACTGATGAAGACGTTCTTGGTCTCGGTGAACGCGGTCGCGGCATCCGGTCCCAGCTCCCGGCCGAGTCCGCTCTGTTTGAAGCCGCCGAACGGCGTCGAGTAGCGCACCGACGAGTGCGAGTTCACCGAGAGGTTGCCGCTCTCGATGCCACGCGATACGCGCAGGGCACGCCCGATGTCGCGCGTCCAGATC
>Ga0247806_10001441_pt1 | contig 11719 bp, 14 predicted proteins | sample UWRJL059202B1_FD_179935 | JGI IMG/M metagenome (GOLD analysis project Ga0247806, IMG submission 179935) | Plant litter microbial communities from Arlington Agricultural Research Station in Wisconsin, United States - UWRJ-L059-202B-1 | ecosystem: Environmental > Terrestrial > Plant litter >... | reverse complement strand
CTGGTTCTTCGGCAGATCGATCTGCCGAAGAACCAGCAGAGCGGACTGTTCAAAGCCACGCGCATCTTAAAGAACATCGAAGGCATTGCGCACATAGAACTCGATGAAGAAGATGTGGTACGTCACCGCCTGGTTAAACAGATCATCAAGGCCTACAATAAAGACGATGTGAAGCACGAAGAGCCGAAGAAGGTTTCGTAGTTTTGCGCACGCTTTTTTCAAACATGAATACTAACCTCCCCTATACGATGAGGTGGCTATGCGGCTGCCTCATTTTTTTTTATGCAGCCTGTGAGCCGGCACCTTCTTACCATAAACTCGTGACCAGTTCCGCAGATTCACTCGCAGCCGAACAAAAGATGCAAAGGGCGGCCGACAGCATCGCCCGTCTTCGATCCTTCATCCGCACCGGCGATCTCATTCTCCGAAAAGGCAATGATTTCACCAGTGAAAGTCTCAGCAGCCTCAACCGGCGCGACAAAACCTGGTCGCACTGCGGCATCGCCAGCATCGAAGGTGATTCCGTTTTCGTGTACCATGCCCTGGGCGGCGACTTTAACCCGGACCAAAAAATACTCCGCGAACCCGTTGCCGTTTTTGGAGACGCCCACAGCAACCGCGGCATGGGCATTTACAGGTATGCCCTCGCTCCAGGCCACATCGGAGCATTGATGGATACCGTGAAAAGCTATTACCGGCAGGGCATTATGTTCGACATGGAATTCGACCTCGTTTCGGACGACCGGATGTACTGCGCCGAATTCGTTTGCAAGGCCTACGAACACGGTACCAACGGGCTGTTGAAATTCCCGCAGAGCCGCATCGGCAGCTTTGTCTTCATCGGTGTGGACGACCTGTTCCTGCTGCCCGGCTGCAACCCCGTTAAAAGAATTTTATTCAGATAATGCGAAAGCTGGGAAATACGATTATTTTTGTCGCCTAAAACCAAAAAACACTTTTATGAAAAAGATCTTATTCGGGGCAGCAATGATTGCCATGGCTGGTTTATTTAGTTGCAACGGCGCCGGAAGCGGCGATCCAAAATCTGTGCTGATAAGCTTTTTTGAAGCGCTCGGTAAAAAAGACATTGCCGCCGCCCGCAAGCTGGCAACCGAAAGCAGCAAGAGCATGCTCGACCTGATGGAAATGGGTATGAAAAGCAATCCTGATAAAAATGCAAAAGACGATAAATTCGATAAAGACAAAATGGAATTCGGCGAACCAAAGATCGATGGCGATAAAGCTACGATCCATGTAAAGGAAAAAGGTACACAGGAAGGCACCGACTTCAACCTGAAAAAAGAAGGTGGCAGCTGGAAAGTTGCGTTTGACAAATCCATGATGACCGACAAAATGAATGAAGGCATGGACAAGATGAAAGACAGCGGCGCCATGGACAGCCTGGACAACGAACTGAAGAACGATACTACTTTAAACAGGATGATAGACAGCCTGAAATAATAATTTCAACATAACACATTTAAAAAAGCACCCGCAAACGGGTGCTTTTTTTATCCCGGTTCCCGAAAGATGTTTAACTTTAAACCATGAGGAAGCATTTACTTTTTTTACTGGTGATCGCCCTGCTGGCCGCCTGCAACAGCAGCGATAAAAAAACCGATACCAGCACAGATATAGGCGTGGCCACCACTTTCATCCGCAACCTGCTCGACAACGACATGAAGGGCGCCGAAGCCCTGCTGCTGAAAGACGAGGCCAACGGCCAGTATTTCGACATCATCAAACAACGCTACGGCAAACTCGATAAAACGGAACTGGAGAAATACAAAAATTCCGACATCATCATCAACGAACTGAGCAAGGTGGCGGACAGTGTGAGCGTGGTGAATTACAGTAACAGCTACAACAAGGATTCGAAGAACATCATGAAAGTGGTGCGCGTAAACAACCAGTGGCTGGTGGACCTGAAATATACTTTTTCCGGTAATCTATAAACGATGATCAAAGCATTTTTGTTAACCGCTGCGGGTGGCGCCATCGGCTCCATGTTTCGCTACGCGGCAACCTTGCTGGTCGGCGCCCGTTCGTTTCCCCTTCCTACCCTGCTGGTCAACATCACCGGTAGTTTCATCATCGGCTTGCTGTTTGGGCTCAGCCTCAAAGAAAACGGCCTCTCCGAAAACTGGAAACTCTTTTTGGCTACGGGTGTTTGCGGCGGCTTTACCACCTTCTCCGCTTTTTCAATGGAAAATATAACCTTGCTGCAAAACGGTAAATATTTGATTGCATTGCTTTATATAACGATCAGCATTGTATTCGGGTTGTTCGCCGCTTTCGCCGGTTTTAAACTTTTTCAATAAACAGGTTCTTAAATTAATTTTATGTACGTACTGCATCCCTGGCATGGAGCCCATTATGGCGAAGGTTCGCCGCAACAGGTAAACGGGCTGATAGAAATATCCGAAGGTTCCAAAGCAAAATACGAGATCGACAAAGCCACGGGCCTGTTGAAACTCGACCGCGTGATCTATTCTTCTTTTCATTACCCGGTGAACTACGGCTTCATACCGCAAACGCTTGGGCAGGACGGCGACCCGCTGGACATCCTGGTGATCTGCAGTGAAAGCATACAGCCGCTTTGCCTGGTGAAGGCCACGGTGATCGGCAACATGCAGATGATCGACAACGGCGAAAAAGACGACAAGATCATCGCCGTGGCGGCCAACGATCCCAGCGTGAACTACATCCGCGAAGTGGAAGAACTGCCGCGGCATTTCATCGCCGTGTTGCGCAACTATTTTGAACAATACAAGGTACTGGAAAATAAACGCGTGGAGATCGACGAATTCCAGCCGCGCGAAGCCGCTTACAAAGTGATCGAAGATGCCATTGCTTTTTATAAAACCTCTTTTCCAAAATGACCGCTAAAAAAACAACTATGGACACGCAAACCATTCTCCTTTTATTGGCGATCGGCCTGGCGGCGGGTATGCTCAGCGGGCTCGTGGGCGTAGGCGGCGGCATCATCATCGTGCCGGCGCTGGTATTCCTGCTGGGATTTTCACAAAAGATGGCACAGGGCACTTCGCTTGGATTGCTGCTGTTGCCGGTGGGCATTTTGGGCGCCATTCAATATTACAAACAAGGGTATATCGATTTCAGGATCGTGGGCATTATTTCGCTCGCTTTTATTTTCGGCAGTTATTTCGGCAGTAAGATCGCCATGACTTTATCGCAGGAAACGGTGAAAAAAATATTCGCCTGTCTCATGATCCTCATCGCCGTAAAAATGCTTTTTTTCGACAAGCCCAAAGCCGTAAAGGAAACAGCCGCAACGGAGCAGGAAGGGAAGATGGAGGATGGTGGGTATTTGGATAGCTGATGCCGGATAATGGATGCTCTCATCCACCGTTTGGCCTCCTGGCTAACGGTTTTCATCACCTGTAGCGCACCTACGGAGCGCCGTTCAACCGCAACTATTCGTTCTACCGATATGCTGTTCCGATGGAAGAGGAATACAAGACATTTTCAACTAAACTTTCTAAACCCGTTAAACTTCCTAAACCCTAAACTCCTAAACCTATAACCTCAACTTCTCCTTCAACAACGTTCAACTATTTTTAACAACGTTAAACTACCTTCTAAACCTTCTAAACCCTAAACTTAAAAGTACCTCCTCACAAACCTCAACTGCTGCGTCCTTTGTCCCGTATCTACATTTAATATGCCCTGGTTATCGATCTTGTCGATGCGTACTTTACCGGCGGCGTGGATCACTTCGTGCTCGTTGAGCAGCAGGCCCACGTGAATGATGCGGCCTTCTTCATCATCGAAAAAGGCCAGGTCGCCACAACGGGCTTCGGATAAAAAAGAGATCAGTTCACCCTGTGTTGCCTGTTGCGCCGCATCCCGCAGCAGGGGAATGTTCAGCATCCGGAATACCTGTTGCGTAAAGCCACTGCAGTCGATGCCGAAAACAGAGCGCCCGCCCCAGAGGTAAGCCGTATTTAAAAATTTGAACGCAACCTGTCGCACCATCTTAGCATCGGCTTTTACTTCCGCAGGATTCCATACTTTTCCTTTGTAATGCACGATGCTCTTTCGCCAGAAGCTATGGCCGTTACTCATGGCCGTTAGTGAGCTGCCGAGCGGCACCATCATGAGGTGACCGTTGTAGTCGATCTCGTTTACCCAATCGGCCGTCAGGGCCTGGTCTTCGAGGTAATAATGCTCGTCGTCTATTTCCTGGAAATGGGATTGCTGGCACCAGCCCGCATAAGCGCCTGCCCTGGTCACGATCTTGATCCAGCCATTTTTTTCAACCAGGGTGATGATGCAACATTCACCGAACAGCGACTGGCTCACCATTTCGGATCGGTGATCGGGGGCCAGCCGCAGGGGACTAACGGGCACACAACAAACGGCGTAACTCATGGTTGGTTTTTGTCTTCGCTTAAAATTATGGAAATTCCCTAAGTTTACATCCCAGTAACAACAATTTTACAAGCCGTTTTGAGCAACAGCCGATACGACCATATAACCGACAGCGAACTGCTGCAACGCTTCAATACCGACCACAACAATGAATGGCTGGGCGTGCTGATGCAGCGGTACACGTTGGTACTGCTCGGCGTTTGCATGAAGTACCTGAAGAACGAAGAAGAAGCCAAAGATGCCGTGCAGCAGGTGTTCCTGAAAGCCATCAACGAATTACAGAAATACAAGGTAGAATATTTCAAAAGCTGGATCTACATGATAGCGAAGAACCATTGCCTGATGAAACTGCGCGACAAAGGCAGGTTCAGCACCGGCATCGACGAACGCACCATGGCCACGCCGGACGAACGGGAAGATAAAGCGGTGTTCCTTGAAAAAGACCGGGCGCTCAATGACATGTCGGAAGCCCTGAAGCAACTGAACGCCGAACAGCAACAATGCGTAACTTTATTCTACCTCGAAAAAAAGACCTACCAGGAGATCGCCGACACTACCCCGTTTACCGTGATGCAGGTGAAAAGTCACATTCAAAACGGGAAACGCAATTTAAAAATACTCATGCAACGCTTACGCGAAAATGGATGACAATTTAAAAGACATATTATCCAATCTTAACAAAGAGATCGAACAGGAAAAGCTGTTGGATTATTTGAATAAGAACCTCGCTGCTTCGGAAGCGCACGACCTTGAAAAGCAAATGGCGGACGACCCGTTCATGAACGATGCCGTGGAAGGATTGCAACAGATGCGCAGCACCAAAGACATGCAGGCCTATGTACAGCAATTGAACGACGACCTGCACAAGCAACTCGCCAAAAAGAAAACCCGCCGCGAAAAAAGAAAGCTGAAAGATCAATCTTTACTCTACATCACCATCGTTATCCTGCTGGTATTGGCCGTGGTGGGGTATTTGATGATCAAACAAATGAAAGGATAGGCAATTACAAATTACTAATTACTAATTACGAATTACTAGTTGTGGTTTTTCAGTCAGCAGGCTGCTTTCATAATCTTTCTGCTACTCCATCCTGGTTGCCTTGCCTGGATTACCCATTTTATCTTTTAACCCAAAGTAATTGGTTTTTGGTAATGAGTAATTATTTCTTCACCAGTTTTTTAACCACCCGCTCCCCCTCCACGATTACCTGTACATAATAAACCCCCGCAGCAAAAGCGTGAAGGTTGAGCGGAATTTTATTGGGGCCGTTGTTCAGCAATATTTCTTTCTTCATCAATATCCTGCCACTTATATCTGATAGCATTAGATTGGTTTTATGTTGCTTATCTGTAGTGACGAATACCGTTGTCATATCTACTACCGGCGAAGGATAAACATTGATCGTACCGGTACCAGTCGTCGCCGTTTTTACCATATTGGAATAAACAGCAATGCCATTATCCTGAACGGCTTTGATCCGGTAATAGCTTATGCCGGCCATTGTTTGTAAGTCTGTGTAAGCGCGTTGCGCAGCATCTGCTTTTACCAATGTTTGAAAACTCATCCCATCGGTGGAACGTTCTATATATTGTTCAACAGGATTTAAGTTTGTTATCCAGGAGAGTTTTGTAACACCCGCATTTTGTTCTGCCTTCAGCAACAAATTATTTTTCACTTCCAGTATCGACGACTGGTTGCCGATCACGAAAGAAGAGTCGAGGCTGTTGGGGTAGAACGGTCCAACCGTATAAGGATTAGCACCGGTGGGCGTGATGCGCAATGCCGGGTCCACGTTCCAGGCCGCTCCTACGAAATGCCCTTCTTCCATCAGCGCCGTTGGGTTGCAGTTCGTGCCCTTCGTACTGTCGTGGTACTGAAAGGTCAGTCCCACCTGGTTGGCAGGTGCGGCCGGTGAGGCATTCACCACCCAGGTACGGCGGATGGTTTTGGTCGGACTGTAAATACCGCCCGGGCTGTTGCCATAGGCCACGCGAACGGAATAATCATGCGTACCCGCGGCAGCCGTGGTGCTGATCGTTAAAGGTTCGTAACTGTTGGCTGCAAGGGCAGCCAATGGAAATACAAAAGAAGCAGCCGCAGGTATACCCGTCATTTTTATCTTACCAAACCCGTTGGTATAAAACCGGGGCGTGGGACTACCGGCCAGGTTGGAAAAATTATTGTAAGGAATGGTAAGGTTGTAGTTGCCTGTCCACACCGAGCCTTTCGACAGGATGAAAGGTACATTCGCCGGCATCGCCAGGTCGCCGGTTAAATTCACGCCCAAACTTGTTGACGAATTGAATACGGTTAGCGAATAGGTACCCGAACCAAAATTATCTACCTGCAGGTTTTGAGCGCCGCTGCCATTCAGCCTTATGCCATTCTGCGATCCAAAGGATGAACTGCCGTAAAGCGTTCCCGCAGTTTTTATAAGATGCCGTCCAACATTCAGGACCATGGCGCCACCGGGTGCATTGGCAACGGGCCTGTTGGTAAGGTTGAAGCTGCCACCGCTGATCAACAAATCGCGACCGATATTCATGGTAATGGGATGCGAAGCCGCATCGCCGGGGAAGGTTGCATTACCCGTAACCGCACCGCCGGTTATCTTAAGATCGGTAAGGATATTGGCCAGCGTAGGTGCCACGGCAGGAGAACCAAGATTCACGATACCCGATTGTACTTCAACATGGCCTATGCTGTAGCTGGGTGTTACGCCCAGGCTCACGCTGCCGCTGCCGGTATTCACGATCCGGATACTGTCAACATTGAATACGAGCGGCCCAACCGAAGGCACGATACCGATGTTGTTGCCCAACTGGCCGGGATTGTTCCAGATGATGAGCCCCCCATAGGTACCGCCATTGCTCAGCACGAGTTGCGAACTTACGATGCCGGTGATGTTGAGGATGCCGCCATCGTTGAAGCGCAGGGCATTGATGGCTGTACCATCCCTGTCCCATTGAAACTCGCCGCCGCTTTCCACGATAAAATAGCTGCTGAAACTGGCGGCAGGGCCCGAAAAGATGAGTTTGCCGTACAACCTGGTGGCATTGCTTGACGAACCGGGACTGAATTCTTTCCGGTTGGTGGTTTGATTTGTACCCAGGCCTTTCATCTCAATGGTACCGTATATCAGCGACGAATTGATAACCGTGCTCCTGCTGCCGAATACAAAAAAAGTAGTAGTGGATTCACCGATATTGATCCTTGTGCCAGCCGGTATTACCAGCCCGTTGAGAAAATACATATAAGTATTCACAGCTGAAGATATATTCACCGTGACGCCATTGCTGAGTGTAAACAAGCCGTACCTGGAAGTCGCTACGTTCGCCGGGTAATCGGTGATGGTAACAGTGGCTGCAAGAGAACCATCAAATAAAATATCATCGCCTGCCGATGGATCGGTTGCCACAACAGGTACACCCGCCGGGCTCCAGTTCGCTGGATTTGACCAGGAACCGGAAGGCCCGCCCACCCATGTTTTTACGGCCGCGGAAACACGCGCGGGCAGGGCATACAAACAACAGGTGATCATTAAGTATAACAGGCAGCGGTTCATGTAAAATATTTATGGCCGGACGGTAACGACGGTATTTCACAGGAAGAGGATGGCCAAAATTAGCCGGGCTGCAGTAGCCTGCCTATACTCAATTTGATGTAGCTGCGAAAGCCGTTAATGATCTGCAGCCGGCTCCATCCTGGTAGCGATGGCGATGCGGTTCCAGGCATTGATGGCCACGATGCACATGATCAACTGCGCCAGGTATTCCGGCTGGAAAAGGGCGGCTGCTTTTTGATACGTGTTTTCCGATAAGCCTGCTTTACTGATCAGGGTGATCTCTTCCGTCATTTCCAGGATGCACTGTTCTTCGGGCGTAAAGAAACTGGTTTCCCGCCAGGCATTCAGCAGGTAGATGCGTTGTTCGGTTTCGCCGTTCTTCCGCGCATCTTTGGTGTGCATGTTGATGCAATAAGCACAGCCGTTCACCTGCGAGGCCCTGATCTTGATCAGTTCCTTATGCGTTTTGGTAAGCGTGGTGGTTTGAAAATAAGTATCCAGGGCAAGCAAAGGTTGAATGGCCTGTGGAATGGTTTGCGCAATGCTGATCCGCTTGTTCATTGTATAATTTTTTAATGAACCACAAACCTAGCTCCTGCCGGCAAGGGAAAAATTAAACTGGTTTAAGAAATGGTTTCAGGTATGTTTTTTTCTTAATTCGCTCAGGTATTCAGGTGTAAAACCGAGGTATGAGGCGAGCATGTATTGAGGGATGCGTTGCACGAAGCCCGGGAAGCTGCCTGTAAAATGCAGGTAGTTTTCTTCTTTCGAAAAATCGTACAGGTATTTCAGCCTTACCTGCCAGGCAGCGTAAGCCTTTTGAAAAACGATCCTGAAATAGCTTTCCATTTGCGGCAGCGCGGTGAATAAAGCGGCCTGCTGCTCATAAGCAATCGCGTATACTTCGGCATCTTCAATCGCCTGTATGTTGAAGCCCGATGCCGTTTGCCGGTCGAAGCTCATGTAATCCGACAACCACCAGTTCTCGATACCAAACTGCGTGATCTGCTCCGTTCCTTTTTCATTGATGCAAAACATGCGCAGGCAACCCTTTCCTACAAAATAATTCCAACGGCAAACCTGGCCTTCCTTTAAAAGATAGGCTTTCTTCTTTATGCTGTGTACTTGTATATAACCCGGTAATACTTCCGCCTCCGCATCAGTTAACGCGACAAATTTTCTTATGTGGTCGATCAGTTCCTGGTACATGATATCAAAGATACAGCACGAACGGGCGGCTGTTTATGATGGGTTCATAATTTATTATATTTATCTTCTTAAAAAACAACTTTTATGAAAGCAGCACAACCTATTGCCAACATCGACGGTTACATTGCCACTTTCCCCGAAACAACGCAGGCGCTGTTGAAAAAAATGCGCGCCACCATTCAAAAAGCGGCGCCGGCGGCTGCGGAAGCCATTAGTTACGGTTTACCTACTTACAAACAGGAAGGCAACCTTGTGCATTTCGGCGGCTTTAAAACTCATATTGGTTTTTATCCCGGACCGGAAGCGATTGAAGCATTTAAAAAAGAACTGGCTGCTTACCCATCTTCCAAAGGTGCCATACAATTTCCCATGGATAAGCCTTTGCCCTTAACGCTGGTAAAAAGCATTACTCAATACCGGGTGGCGAAGAATAAGGAGAAGGCGGAGGGGAAGAAGAAGAAAGGATGATGCTGCTTGATACTGGATACTTTCGTCTCATCGGGGTCTTCGCGATCGTATAGCTGCAATTTTGAAGTTCTTCATGCGAGACCGAGATGGTGGATACTCACACAATCAGCAGGGTTTCGCTGTAACTTCCTTTCCCTAATAATCATTATAGTCGTGAAAATCCCGCTGGGACTGAATCCCGCTGTAATAAACCTGCGGTCACCTCATTTCCATATCTCCAAATCATCAAATTTCCAAATTAGCGTTTTATCCAAAAAACAAATAACACAAAAGAATCGATGTAATAATACCCACTAGATCCGCCAGCAACATCGCGCCCACCGCGTAGCGTGTATCCTTTACCGATACCGCGCCAAAGTAAACGGCGATCACGTAAAAAGTAGTATCGGAGGAGCCTTGCAAAATACAACTCAACCGGCCGGCAAAAGAATCGGCGCCGTAGGTGTTCATCGTGGCCACCATCATGCCCCGGGCGCCTCCGCCGCTGAAGGGTTTGATCAATGCCGTCGGCAATCCATCCACGAAGCGGGTGTCGGCACCGAAATAAGCGAACATGGCTTTCATGCCATCCATCAGCACATCGAATACACCCGCATTGCGCAACAGGCTGATGGCTACCAGCATGCCCACCAGGTAAGGAATGATGCGCACCGCGGTCTCGAACCCGCCTTTGGCACCATCGATGAAAGCATCGAATACATTGATCTTTTTATACAAACCGCCGAGGATGATGAGGAAGAGGATCAGCAATATCAGCCCGTTACTTAATATGCCGGAAAAGGATTGCACTTCTCCCGTATTCAACGAAACGATGTATAACACCAATAACGCGATCAATGTTGAAATGCCCAGCACCCACGCAATGATCACGGGTTTGAACAGGTTGATCTTTTGTTTGATGGAAACGATGATCATGGCGGCCATCGTGGCCGCAAAAGTGGCGATCATGCAGGGAATGAAAATATCAGTGGGGTTGGCGGCTTTGGCAGATGCCCGCAACGCGATGATGCTCACCGGTATCAGCGTGAGTCCCGATGCGTGCAGGCACAGGAACATGATCTGCGAATTGGAAGCGCGGTCTTTGTCGGGATTCAGTTCCTGAAGGCTTTCCATCGCCTTAATGCCAAAGGGCGTAGCGGCATTATCGAGCCCGAGCAGGTTCGCGGAAAAATTCATCATCATATGTCCCATGGCAGGATGTCCTTTCGGTAATTCGGGAAATATTTTTGAGAAGAAAGGCCCGATGATCCTCGAGAGTAACCGGATGCCGCCGGCGCGTTCGGCGATGGACATGAAACCCATAAACAATGCCATGATGCCGATGAGGCCGATACAGAGGTTCACGGCGGCTTTGCAGGTTTCTATGATGCCGTCGGCCGCCTGTTCCTTATACGTGATGATCTTTCCGCCGGCTGTTTTGGCGATGCGCTGTTCGCCCTGCCTTATATTGTCCTTATCTCCCAAAGCCGCGGTAACGGCCATCGGTGCCGCGCCACTGTCGTACTGCACCGTATGGGACGTATCCCCGCTCCTGCCCACCACCATCCTGTTGAAAACGGTACTGCCGCCTTCTTTAAAAAGACAGGCATACAGGGCAGCCAGTACGGCAATGATGATGAATGCGCTCCAGATTCTGCTTAAGGCCATCTTGTTATAATTATGAATTATGAGTTATGAATTATGAATGTAAGGAACTTTTATTACTTAGCGTCTATACCCCGCATACAGGCTTGCATTTTCATATTTCCATATTTTCACATTTTCACATTGGCTTATTGGCTTACCTTTGCGGACTGCAAAAATGCAGGCATAAAATATAAATAGTTGTTTGAAGCAGCTTCATTGAGGCATTTTCAAATTTTCACATTTTCAAATTAAAGTAATGGCTTTACAGGCAGGTATCGTAGGACTTCCCAACGTGGGCAAATCAACCCTTTTCAACGCGGTGAGCAACAGCGCAAAAGCGCAGGCAAGTAATTACCGCTTTTGTACCATCGAGCCGAATGTAGGCCTGGTGAACGTACCGGACGAACGGCTGAACATACTCGCCGGGCTGGTGAACCCCGAACGCGTGGTGCCTA
>Ga0247806_10001438_pt1 | contig 11730 bp, 8 predicted proteins | sample UWRJL059202B1_FD_179935 | JGI IMG/M metagenome (GOLD analysis project Ga0247806, IMG submission 179935) | Plant litter microbial communities from Arlington Agricultural Research Station in Wisconsin, United States - UWRJ-L059-202B-1 | ecosystem: Environmental > Terrestrial > Plant litter >... | reverse complement strand
CGAGCCCCAGACCTGGGACGAGCTGGTCGACGCATCCGCAACCCTGGCAAAGAGCGGCGTCGTGCCGATGAGTCAGGCCGGTGCAGCCGGTTGGCCGCTCACCCGCATTTTGGGCATGTACATCAACCGCAACGTTGGCCCGCAGGCGATGGCCGACATCCAGTCGGGCAAGGCCAAGCTCACCGACCCCGAGTACTTGGCCGGCGCGGAGGCGCTCGCCGAGTACGCGGCCGCGGGCAACTTCGGTGAAGGCTTCACCACTCGCGACAACGACGCAGCCTCGAACCTGTTCCTTACCGGTGGCGCGGCCATGACGTATGACGGTAGCTGGCTGCTCAGCGCGGTCAACGACCCCGACCGCAACCAGATCGGCGCTGAGAACGTTGGCTTCATGCCGTTCCCCGCCGTCGACGGCGGCAAGGGTTCGATCGACCAGTACCCTGCCAACGCTGGTGCTCCGATGATCATCAACGCCAAAGAAGCCGGCCCCAAGGTCATCGACTGGATCAGCTGCATCGCTGAGAACTACGGCGCTCAGGCGCTGGGCGACGCCGGAGTGATCTCGGGCTTCTCGGTCAACGACGAGGTCACCGGCCTCACGCCGAACACCGCCGAAATGCAGGAGCGCATCGCCGGCATCGACGAGACCGTGCTGTGGTTCGAGGCCCTCATGGACCCGAAGAGCAACTCGCTCGCCTCGACGAACGGCGCACTGCTCACCACCGGCCAGATGACGCCGGAGGACTACATGGCAGACCTCCAGGCGAGCCTCGACGCCAACAAGTAATAGCCTCGCGTGGCCTCCCGGCAACACCCGGGGGGCCACGCTCTCATTGAAGTAGAAGGAAGAGGCAATTGAACTCAATCTTCGGGGATCGCAAGACGATCTTCATCCTGCTCGGCCCTGCGCTTCTGATCTACACGCTGCTGAAGATCGGCCCAGTTCTGTGGTCATTCGGCCTCGCCTTCTTTGAGGGCAACACGCTGCGCGGTTTCGAATGGGTCGGATTCGACAACTTCATGACCTTCTTCGCAGACAAGGCCGCGCTGCAGTCCGTCGGGGTCAGTGTGACGTTCGCCATCGTCGTCACCACGCTGCAGGTTGCCCTCGGTTACCTGCTCGCATTGCTTTACGTGTTCGTGCTGCGCAAGGGCTCCTCGCTGGTGCGCACCATCGTCTTCTTCCCGACGATCCTCCCGACCGTTGCCGTCGCGCTGCTCGTCAAGAGCTTCGTCGCCGTGGGCGACAACCAGGGCCCGGTCAACGACATCATCAACTTCTTCGGAGGGGAGAGCATCGAGGTGCTCGCCTCGACCTCGGGCACCATGATCACGGCTATCGTGATGACGCTCTGGAGCTCAATGGGCTTCTACGCCGTGTTGCTCTACACCGGTTTGCTCGACATTCCCGAGGAGGTCATTGAGTCGGCCCGCATCGATGGCGCGAACGGGATGCGTCTCGTGCGCCACATCATCGTTCCGTTGTCGCTGCCGATTCTGCTCTCGTCGATCATCTTCAGCCTCAACTCAACGCTCAAGGTGTTCGACAGCCTGCTCGCCCTGAACAACGGTGGCCCGGGCACCTCAACGGCCCCACTCACCCTGTACATGTTCCGCACCACGTTTGAATACGCCGAGTACGGCTATGGCTCGACCATCGCACTCGTGCTGACAATGCTGTGCTTTATCTTCACGCTCGCGATCTTCCGGTCGTCTCGTTCGAAGGCCGAGGTCTGATATGTCCTACAACACCTTGACAACGGATGCCCTCACCACGGCAACGCCCACCATGGCCACGCCCACCCGGCAGGCACCGCGGGGACAACGAGGTCGCACGCCAGCCATGCGCAAGCTGCGCCGCCTCGTGAGGCGGGTTCCCGTGTGGATCGCCGTCGGCATCCTTCTGGTGATCGTGCTCTACCCCCAGGTGTGGATGGTGCTCGGCTCGTTCAAGACGCAGTCCGAGTTCCTCTCGAACCCTGCGCTGGCATTGCCCGAACAGTGGCGCTTCGAGAATTACACCGCCGCTCTCACGAACGGCGACGTTGCCCGCAACTACCTGAACAGCATCCTGGTCACCATCCCCTCGGTGATTCTCATCGTGTTCATCGGCGTCGCGGCCGGTTACGCGCTCGAGGTGATGATCTGGAGGGGCCGCAACGCGATCTTGCTCTACATTCTCGCGGGCATCATGGTGCCGGGCCAGATGATCCTGGTTCCGCTGTTCATCGTCTACTTCAACTTGGGCATCACCGATTCGCTGCTGCCGCTGATCATCACGTACACGGTGATGGGCATACCGCTCACGACGTTCCTCATGGCCACGTACTTCCGTGCCGTGCCCAGGGATGTCTTCGAAGCCGCAACGATGGACGGCTCCAGCCCCCTGCGTTCTTTCTTCTCCATCGGTCTTCCGATGATGAAGAACGCGATCATCACGGTCGGACTCGTGCAGTTCTTCAGCGTCTGGAACGACCTGCTCATCGCGCTCACATTCACGACACGGCCAGAGCTCGCCACCATTCAGGTGGGTCTGCTCAGCCTCGGCGACGAGTACGGTTCTACTCAGTACGGTCCGCTGTTTGCGGCGGTGAGCATCAACATCGTCGTGCTGCTCGCGGTGTTCCTCGTGCTCAACAAGAAGATCATGGCCGGTATGGCCGCCGGTTCGGTCAAGGGTTAGGAGCCCGGATGTCGCAAACTACACGTATCGCCCTGCTGCACACGGGTGCGGTGGTCATCGGCCCCATCATGGAGTTCGTCAAGCGCGAGCTGCCCGAGGCCACGGCCATCAACTACCTCGACGACAAAATCGTCGCGGACCTCGGAGACACCGGGCGGGCTGCTTCGGTTCCCGTGCGCATCGCCGATCTCGCCAAGGCTGCAGCCGCGGCGGGTGCCGAGGCCATTCTGCTCACGTGTTCCTCGATCTCTGAGCTCGCTGAGGCCACAGCGCTCGAGGTCGGCGTGCCGATCTTGCGCATCGATGAGGCCATGGCCGACGAGGCCGTGGCGAGCGGCGATCGCATCGCCGTGCTGGCGACGCTGGCCACGACGTGCGCTCCGACGACGCGCCTCATCGAGGAGCGTGCCGTGCTCGCAGGCAAGAGCCCACGGATTCGCAGCATCGTCGTCGACGGCGCCTTTGCCGCCGTTGCCTCGGGCGACCGCCCAACGCACGACAAGCTCGTGGCCGCCGCGATCCGCGAGGCGGCAGCAGAGGCTGACGTTGTCGTATTGGCGCAGGCCTCAATGGCCAGCGCTGCGGATGGCGCAGAGGTGAGCATTCCCGTGCTCACCAGCCTCGAGTCGGGCGTCAAGCGCCTGCGCAGCCTCGTAGAGTCACTGCCCGTCGGGCGGTAGGCATCACACATCGGCACGAGAAAGGCCCGCTTGGATTCCTCCAAGCGGGCCTTGCTGTGGTGTCTGAGTCGCCCGCTTGCAGAGGCGGCGGGATGCGGTCAGGCGTCGCTGCGCGCTCCGGGGGCGTCGTCGCCGAGCAGTGCCCGTGCGGTGTCGATGTCGGTGATGAGCACGTTGACCCAACCGCCCCTCAGGGCGCCCAGGATCGGCTCCTGCTTGCGGTGACCGCCGGCGATACCGATGCGGCGAGGAACGGCGAGAAAGTCGTCGACCGGGATGGAGATCGTGCGCGAGGCGAGGTCGCCGGTCACGCTCGTTCCATCGATGGTGAACACGTGGTGGCAGATATCGCCCACGGCTCCGGCTTCGAGCAGTCGGGCGCGGTCTGCCGGCGAGAAGGCGTTGCCGCTCTCCGCGAGCAACTCGCTCGGCTCGATACTGCCGATGCCGACGATGGCCATCGTGAGTTCCTTCCAGCGCCGAGTCACTTCGGCGAGGGCGCCGTCGTTCAGCAGGCTGTCGCGAATGGCCTGGTCGGCTACGACTCCCGGGGCCGGCACGTAGACGGGCTCCGCACCGAGCATTCTGGCGCATTCGGTCGCGAGACGCTGAGCTTGGTTCTGCACATCGGGCGTGCCGATCCCGCCGAGCAGCTGCACGACCTCGGTTGCGCCGCCCATGGGGAACGGGCGCATGCGGTCGACCATGGCGAGCAGGGTCTGGCTCCACGACGAGATGCCGATGCGATCGCCGCCCGAGAGGCTGGCCTCGAGGTAGCTGCCGGCTGCCGCGCCGATGGCCGCCAGAACTGCGCGCTCGTCGTCATCGTTGTCGACATCGACGACCACGGCTTCGAGCAGGCCGAACTTCGCCTCGAGTGCCTCTTCGAGGTGGGAGTACACGCCGGGTGCAACGGTGACGGTTGTGCGCACGATTCCCAGCGTTGCGGCGCGTTTGAGCAGGCGAGAGACCTTGGCCTGTGAGATGTTCAACGCGGACGCGATGTCCGCCTGGCGAATTCCGCGCTCGTGATACATGCGCGCGACCTTGGTGAGAAGTCGTACCTGACCGTCTACAGGGGTGGCGTAGCGGGTGTTGGACACGGGGACTCCCAAATAGTCAAATGGCAACACGCTAGTGGACGGCATGCGATTCGACGGAGAACAACGTTGTCGCTCCGACATCGCAAGATATCTAGCGGGCTTAGCTTTTAGGGTATCATCATTCGAGTACGAAATATTATGCACCCTGCACGCGATTGTGCAAATAGTTGGAGTCGACGATGATGCGATCTTCTGGCACGATAACGCGAGCAGAGCTCGCTCCCGCTGACGATGCCCTTGCCGCGTCGTTGCGCGTGGCGCTGGACGGCGCGGACGGGGCGGATCATGGCGCGGCCGCAGCCGAGGTGAGTGTCTCGGCGTTCGATCGCGTGGTCGCCGGCGTGGACGCATCCCACTTCCTCTTCACTCCCCAGGCCGTGATTCGCGCCAAATCGGTGAACCAGGTCTCCGCCGCATTCCGCTTCGCGCGTGAGCACGGCCGCACGATCACCCTGCGCTCCGGCGGCACCAGCCTGTCTGGCCAGGCGTCGGGCGGCGACCTGCTGCTCGACACCCGCGCGGGCTTTCGCAGCATCCGCCCCTCTGCCGACGGTTCGACGGTGCTCGTGCAGCCTGGCGCCACCGTGCGCCAGGTGAACGCGCGGCTCATGCGCCACGGCCGCAAGCTCGGGCCGGACCCGGCCAGCGAGATCGCCGCAACGATCGGCGGCGTCGTCGCGAACAACTCAAGCGGCATGGCCTGCGGCACGGTGCACAACTCGTACCGCACGATTCGTTCGATGACCATTGTTCTGCCCAGCGGCACGATCATCGACACGAGCCACCCCAGCGCCGACGAGCGGTTCAAGGCCGCCGAAGCGGAACTGCATACAGGCATCGTGCGTCTGCGCGATCAGCTGCGCGCCGACCCTGCACTCGTCACCGAGATCGAGCGCCAGTACCGCGGCAAGAACACCATGGGCTACGGCCTCAACTCTTTTCTCGACTTTGACACCCCGGTCCAGATTCTCGCGCACCTCATGGTGGGCAGCGAGGGTTCGCTCGGCTTCGTGACCGACGTCGAGTTCGACACCATCGCCATCGCCCCGCTGGCCGCGACCGGCCTCGTGATCTTTGACGACCTCGACTCGGCCACGAGCATTCTGCCCGGGCTGGTTGCGGCCGGCGTTGCCACCATCGAGCTTCTGGATGCCGCATCGCTGCGCGTCGTGCAGGCCGACCCCACCTCGGCCGGCCTCGTCGACCACCTCGTGATCGACACGCAGGCAGCGCTACTGATCGAGGTACACGCGGGCGACGAGCGCGAACTCGATACGCGCATCTCGGCGGCCAGCGCTGCACTCGCTGCCCACTCACAGGCGTTTGCGCCGACGCGAGACGCGGTGGAGCGCGCTCACCTGTGGCACGTGCGAAAGGGACTCTACGCGGCGATCGCCGGTGCGCGCCCGGCCGGAACCACGGCTCTGCTCGAAGACATCGCTGTTCCCGTTGCTCAGCTGGCCTCGGCCTGCCGGGCGCTGCAGAGCCTCTTTGCGCGGTACGACTACGACGATGCCGTGATCTTCGGGCACGCCAAAGACGGCAACATCCACTTTCTCATCACCGAGGACTTCACCGCTGCCGGTGCGATCGAACGCCAGCGCGCGTTCACGGAGGACCTCGTCGAGCTGGTGCTCGCTGCAGGTGGAACCCTCAAGGCCGAGCACGGCACCGGGCGCATCATGGCGCCATTTGTCGAGCGTCAATTCGGCAGCACCCTGTACGGCGTGATGGTCGAGCTGAAGCGGCTCTGCGACCCGCAGGGAATCCTGAACCCCGGAGTGCTCATCAGCACCGACCCCAACGGGCACCTCACCAACCTCAAGCTCACGCCCGAGGTCGAGCGCGAGGTCGATCGCTGCGTTGAGTGCGGATACTGCGAGCCGGTGTGCCCAAGCCGCGACCTCACGGTGACGCCGCGGCAGCGGATTGCTGTGCGTCGTGCGCGAGCGGCAGCGGTCGCGCGGGGTGACCGGGCGCTCGACGCCGAGCTGGCGAAGGCCGAGGGGTACGACTCGGTAGAGACCTGCGCCGTCGACGGCATGTGCCAGACGGCGTGCCCTGTGCAGATCAATACCGGCGACCTCGTGCGCCGTCTGCGCACAGAGAGCGCGGCGACCCCGATGAAGCTTGGAGGCCGTGCAGCGGCTGCGCAGTGGGGCGCCATCACCCGCGCCGGCTCGACCGCGCTCTCGGCCGCGAAGATCCTGCCTGGCCCGCTGGTGCGCGGGGCCACGGATGCTGCGCGTGCTGTGCTCGGTACGGATGTCGTGCCGCAGTGGAGCAAGGATCTTCCCGGCGGTGGTGCCAAGCGTGCGCAGCGCGATTGGGCCCCGGAGGTCGCGAACGCTGCTCCGGCCGATGTGGTGTTCTTCGCAGCATGCGTCGGCTCGATGTTCGGCCCGGCCACCGACGGCATGGGAGCCGCAGAGGCCTTCCGTCGCCTGAGTGAGCGTGCCGGTGTCGTCCTGGCGACTCCGGAAGCCGTTGACGGACTGTGCTGCGGAACCCCGTGGAAGTCAAAGGGCCTCGCCGAGGGCTACGAGGCGATGACCGAGCGCACACTGCGGAGCCTGGTGATTGCCTCAGACGGCGGACGGTTGCCGATCGTGTGCGACAACTCCTCCTGCACCGAGGGTCTTGTGCACGCGCTCGAGGAGGTGCGCGAGCTCGACGGCGTCGCCGTGAACCTCACCATCATCGACTCCGTTGATTTCGCCGCGCAGACTCTGCTCCCGCGCCTCGAGGTGAGCGAGCAGATCGACTCGCTCGCACTGCACCCCACCTGTTCGAGCACGCGACTGGGCTCCAACGGCAGTCTCACGGCGCTGGCGGCGGCGCTCTCGAGTCGCGCAGTTGTTCCCGATGCGTGGGGATGCTGCGGCTTCGCGGGTGACCGCGGAATGCTGCATCCGGAACTCACGGAATCGGCGACCAAGGCCGAAGCTGCCGAGGTGGCCGAGGGCAATTTTACTGAGCACGCCTCGTGCAACCGCACCTGCGAGATCGGAATGACCCGTGCGACGGGCGCGGAGTACCGCCACATTCTGGAGCTGCTCGAGGAGCGAACGCGCGCCTGAGGCCGGCGCTGAGGCTCTGAATCCGGCGGTTTGCCGGAGTTCGTGAGCAGCACAGGATTAATACGTTTTAACCAATGGGAGACTGAATGTTCATGCGCATCGCCGTCACCGGCAGCTCAGGCAAGCTTGGCAAGGCCACCGTTGCGCGGCTGCGCGCAGCGGGCCACGACGTCATCGGATTTGACCTGGCCGGCACCCCCGGCGCCGGCTTCACACGTGTTGACCTCGGCGACTACGGGCAAACGCTCGACAGCATGCTCGGTGTCACCGCCCGGCACGCGGGGCTCGACGCCGTCGTGCACCTGGCCGCCATCCCCGTGAACGGGCTCGTGCCCGATGCTGCGACTTTTCAGAACAACATCATCGCGAGCTTCAACGTCGTTCACGCCGCGATGCGGGCCGGAATCCGCACCATCGTTACCGCCTCGAGCATCACGGCGATGGGGTTCCCCTTCGACCAGGCACCCGCGTCGCTGCCCGTCGATGAGTCAACGACCGAGGCGAACAACACCTACGGGCTGGGCAAGGTTGCCGAAGAGGCCATGTGGGCGCAGATGGTGCGCTGGCAGCCCGGGCTGAGCATTTCGGCATTGCGCTTCACCAACGTCGTCGGCGAGGGGGAGTACGGCAGCTTTGAACGAGCGAGCGACCCCGGCTACCGGCGCGACCTTCTGTTCAGCTACATCGATGCGCGCGATGGGGCCGAGGTTGTGGCGTGCGCGCTGCAACACGCAGCACCCGGCTTCGAGGCGTACGACGTGGCCGCACCAGACACCGGCAGCGCCATTCCCACCGCGCAGCTCATCGAAACGCACTTCGCCGGGGTTCCGGTGCGACGTGGCCTGGGTGAGTTCGAGAGCCTGATCTCGGTCGACAAGGCGCGCGAGAAGTTGGGATTCGAGGCCAGGCACCTGTGGCGCGAGAATTACGCCGCGCATCTTGCTGCGCAGGGATAGCCGCTCAACCCGTTGCCGCGTTGCCGCGTGACGAACCCGCCCGATCAAACCGGGCGCTAGCGGAGCGCTCCGAGTTTCTCCGGGTTCATTGCGAAGAAGATCCGGTCGATGCCGGTGTCTGTGACGCCGATCATGCCGACGAGGTACGGCTCGCCGGCGCGGCGCACGACGACGGCGTCGGCGCCATTGACTTGAACGAACGAGATGTCGCCATCGGTGGGGACCTTCTGGAGCGCACCCAGGAGGAACCGGGCCACGCGATCGCGGCCTTCGATGGGCCGGCGAGCGGCGGAGACGATGCCGCCGCCATCGGAGTAGACCATGATGTCGTCGGTGAGCAGGGCCTGCAGGCGCTCCACATCGCCGGCCTGGGCAGCCGCGAGGAAGGAGCGGAGAAGCCGGTTCTTCTGGGCAACGCTCACGCGCTTGTCGCTGTGCTGCGTGAGGTGCAGGCGGGCTCGTCGGGAGAGTTGGCGGGCGTTGGCCTCGGTGGTTTCGATGACCTCGGCGATGTCGCGATACGGGTAGTCGAAGGCCTCGTGCAGCAGGTAGACGGCGCGCTCCATCGGCGTCAGCCGCTCCATCAACAACAGCAACCCGATTTCGAGGGCTTCGGCGTTCTCCGCGCCCAGTTGCGGATCGGTGGCGGTGAGGACCGGTTCCGGTAGCCACGGCCCGATGTAGGTCTCCCGGCGCCGACGAGAAGACGTGGCCACATTCAGCGACAACCGGGTCGTCATCGTGGTCAAGAACGCCGCGGGGCTGCGGATGCCTGACCGGTCGGTGGTCTGCCATCTGACCCAGGCATCTTGAATCACATCCTCGGCCTCCACCGCGCTTCCGAGCATGCGGTAGGCGATGCCGAAGAGCCGCGGGCGCAGGAATTCGAAGTCCCGCGCCAGGTCATCGAGGTCCGCAGCGGTCAGGTCCGCCGCGGTCGTGTCGGATTCGTTGCCGCCCATCGACGTCCCCCTGCCCGTTCCCGCCTCACTGTGCCCGGCTTTCACTGTGCGCCGCGCCGGCGCCAGGTGGCGCGTGACGTGAGGCACCAGTTTAGACAGCCGGCAACGCCTGGACGTGACAGGAAACCCCAGATCAGTACCGGCGGGGGAGCGAGCGCGGCATGTCACGTTTCGACGGCTCAGCCGGTCAGCCCTTGAGAACCCATAGTTTCGTGAAGGAGATCACATGAGCACACGTGTCGAACACAGGATCGTTGTCATCGGTGCCGGGTATGCCGGCATCCTCGCCGCCAACCGGGTGCAGGCCTCGCTGACCCCGCACGAAGGGCGCAGGGTACGCGTCACCGTGGTGAACCCGCTGCCGGACTTCATCGAACGGGTGCGCCTGCACGAGGTGGCCGCCGGGGTGCGCGCCAGCGCCGCCATCCCGCTGGACGAGATGCTCCACGCCCGCGTCAGGGTCGTGCTGGGCACGGTGCGCCGGATCGACCCGTCGGCCCGGGCGCTTTCCATCATCACCCGCGCCGGTGTCGTTGACGAGGCGTACGACACGCTTCTCTACGCGGTGGGGAGCAACGCGGCGCTTGGCGCGCCAGGGGTTGCCGAGTTTGCGCACCTACTCAGCGATGTGACCGGGGCGGAGTCGGCGCGGGTCGCAATCGTCACCGGGAGCCTGGATCAGCGCATCGTCGTGGTCGGGGGCGGCGCAACGGGAGTGGAGGCTGCCGCGGAGTTCGCGGAGCAACACCCGTCCGCCTCGGTGACCCTGGTCTCGCGTGGCGCGGTGCTCGGGCACCTGCCCGTGGCATCCCGGAGGTCCGTTGCACGGTCGCTGGCCAAGCTCGGCGTCACGGTGCTCGAGGGGAGCGAGGTCGGCCGGGTGCACGCCGACGCCGTTGAGCTGACCGACGGCACGCGCCTGTCCAGCGATGTGACGGTGTGGACCGCTTCATTCGCCGTGCCCGACCTCGCCCGCCGGAGCGGGCTCGCGGTCGACTCCATCGGCCGGTTGCTGGTCGACGAGAAGCTGCGCACGCCCGCACACCCCGAGATCTTCGGCGCCGGCGATGCGGTGCATCCGCCGTCCTCCGTGGGGTCACATCTGCGGATGGGCTGTGCCATCGCGATGCCCGTCGGCGGCCACGCGGCGGACAACGTTCTTGCGGTTCTGCGCGGTGACGCCCTCACAAACCTCGATGTAGGCTTCGGCGCCCAGTGCATCAGCATCGGCCGCAAGATGGGAATCATCCAGCTGCTGACCAAAGCGGACGAGCCACGTGCGATGCGGATTACCGGACGTGCGGGCGCGATGGTGAAGGAATTCGTGTGCACAGTCATTGCCACAGGGTCGCCCCGTCGGGAGCGAACCCGCCCTGGTTCGTTGAATGTTCCCTCTGGCCCCAAGCGCATGCCGGTCGACCACAGGGGCTGACACCAGGGCCTCGCCGGTCCGAGCTACTCGACGAGCTTGCCGACCACCGAGACCTCCCGCATGAGGGCTTCGAGTTCGGTCGGGATTGGCGGAATCGATTCGCGGACCACGCCAGCCGCCGGCGACCACACCAAGTTCACCTGCAGCGCCGGGTCGAGCTCCGGGTAATCAGAGCGGTTGTGACAGCCGCGGGTCTCGCGCCGTTCCAGTGCCGCCTCGAGAGTGGCCCGCGCCGCCAGAGCGGCCGATTTGAGGTCGAAGGCGTGTGCGAGGTCCTGGAAGCCGGCTATGTCGGGGTGCACTCCGATGTCGCCGACGCGGGCCTCGATGGCGTCGAGTTCATCGAGGCCGGCGCGGAGGCCGGCCTCGTCGCGGACCACCCCGGCGTGCTCGGTCATGGTGTTGCGGATCGCGCGTTGCAGGGTGCGCACATTTTCGGTGCCGTCCGCCTTGAGCAGGTCGGCGATCTCGTCACGCGCCGTGTGCACCGCCGCAGCCGAACGGGTTTGCGCGCTCAGCGCGGAGGAGTACGCGGCCGCTGCCTGACCCACGATGCGCCCGAACACGAGTAGCTCAATGAGCGAGTTGCCGCCGAGCCGGTTCGCGCCGTGCAGGCCAGAGGACGCTTCGCCGATCGCGTACAGCCCGGGAACGTCGGTGCCGTGATCCTCGGGCCGAACCCACACCCCACCCATCGAGTAGTGCGCCGTGGGGGCGATCTCGATCGGCTCCTGGGTGATGTCGAGCATTTGCAGCTCGAGCATCGTCTGGTAGACGCGGGGGAGGCGGGTCATGATGGTTTCGCGGGGCAGGTGAGAGACATCCAGCCAGACG
>Ga0247806_10001436_pt1 | contig 11737 bp, 6 predicted proteins | sample UWRJL059202B1_FD_179935 | JGI IMG/M metagenome (GOLD analysis project Ga0247806, IMG submission 179935) | Plant litter microbial communities from Arlington Agricultural Research Station in Wisconsin, United States - UWRJ-L059-202B-1 | ecosystem: Environmental > Terrestrial > Plant litter >... | reverse complement strand
CTTCGGCGATGATGGAAAGTATCTGATTATTTTCCGGAGCAGCCGGGCGCTCGTTTGCCTGGCTGTCTTGCATTGGAAGGCTGCCGGACTGCGGCATGCGCTGTCACTGATCTGTAGACACTAATCTGTAGACACTAATCTGAAGACACTAAAAAGCCGGCTTGTGGTTAGCTTTTTATTGAAGTAGGCAATTGAAAAACAATGAGTTATTGATTTTACAAAGCGTTCTGGTCCCCCATATGTTCCCCCACTTTTTTGTGATGTTTGCGCGGCTTTTGACCGGCTTTCTTGTCATTTGATATGCGATAAAAAATATTCGGAGACTAGGCGTCGTACTGAGCAGACTCGGTTGATAGCTTGCAAACAGGCTGCGACCCAAGTGGATTTTTATCCCACTTGACTGAAACATGGCAAAGTCCGCTTACTTACATCTTAGCTCACACATAACCCAGAAAAGGACACACGGCGTGCCGATCAAGACGGACGTTTGGACTGTCGGCACCATGCCGACCAGATTGCTGCAAAGTAAGCTCGCAACCGAGCAGCTGCTAGAAGACATGATCGTAAATGCTCCGAGCATACTCTCAGATGAATGGATGCTTATAGGGAGACAAGAAAGCACTGGCATGGGCGGGCGCATCGATTTGTTAGCCATAGCGCCTGACGGTGCGCTAGTGCTGATTGAGCTCAAGCGTGACCGCACGCCCCGTGAGGTGGTTGCCCAGGCACTTGACTACGCAGTTTGGGTCGAAAGTCTTCGCGCTGATGAGATTGGCGCTATTTACAAGCGATTCCGACCTGGCTGCATCTTGGACGACGACTTTCGTGAGCGCTTCGGCCGCGCCTTGGACGATGACGAATTGAACAAGAGCCATCAACTCATCATTGTTGCGACTGAATTGGATGCCAGCAGTGAGCGCATCGTCGCGTACCTCAGTGAGCGGGATATTCCAATCAATGTCCTGTGTTTTCAGATTTTTCAATCAGGTGGCCAGCAACTATTGAGTCGTTCTTGGTTGCTCGACCCTGTCCAGACTCAGGTCAATGCAGTGTCGGCGGGTGGGGGGCACAACGAACCTTGGAATGGCGAGTTCTATTGTTCGTTCGGAGATTCCACTTCCCGCTCTTGGGAGGATGCTGTTGAGTTTGGCTTCATCTCCGGAGGCGGAGGTGCCTGGTACAGTCGAACCCTTCAATTGCTTTCACCAGGGGATCGAGTTTGGGTAAACATTCCCCAGCAAGGCTACGTCGGTGTCGGACGTGTCCTTGGATCGTCCACACCTGCGGCGGACTTCACTGTCCTGCATAACGGATGTGAGGTACCGGTGCTTGAAGTGGCTACCCGCGCAAACTATCACGCTGAGTTTGTCGATGATCCTGAGCGCTGTGATCACTTCGTATCGATAGAGTGGCTTCAGACGGTACCGATAACTCAAGCGGTACGAGAGGTAGGAATGTTCGGAAACCAGAACACAATTTGCCGTCCCTCCACGCCAAAATGGCGGTGGACTATCGAGCGGCTAAAACAGCATTTTCCCCATTATGATGACGTTGACGCGGAAAGAGTGCTAGGCCTTTAGCCTAAAGGGAGCGATGTTGCTGATAGACATCAAGATGGCTAATTGATAGCGTTAGGCGATACGCACGCCATCTCCTTGGAGCTGTCGGCATCAAGGAGGAGCACGTTTTGCCCCCACGGAAGAAAACCCGAACACTGAACGTCCGCCTGCTTCGTAAAGCTTACGAGCCTGAAGGGTCGTTTACCGAGAGTTTTAGCCCCGACGGTGATCGCCCGCTGTCGCGTATGGATTGGTCCGGAGTGGATGGCGGAGAGCTTTACGTCGGCCAAATATTTCGGAAACGTCCTGACTGGTTAGGTTTTTTAGAAGCTAATACGGATGAGCTTCCTGATAACTTGAGCGCAAGCGGGGCAGGTGCCGTACTGTTTCTGCCAGTTGCGGGGCGGGTGTTCGCTTTATGCTTCGGCCATGCTCACATAACATTGAACGATGATGCATTTGTTCCCCACTTTGGCCTTAAGGTCGCGCTTAATAGCGTACCTCGTGACGGTTTGCGTACTCTAGACTTGGCAACACCTGATGCTGTGACGTTTCAGAAACGTGTTCAGGCGAGCAAGGACAGTGATTTGCAAGCTTTCGGGGTTGATCTGCTTCGTGACCTGGCGAGAGTCGCAGGTGGTACACCGACTGATCGACTTTTTGCAAAATTCGTGGCTGGTAAGGATGCGCTCTCCATTACTTGTGAAGTAGAGGCGGATGGCCTTGAATCTAAATGTGAGGAAATTCTCGATTCATTTAGTGCAAAGCGTTATCGCAATGATTTTGCTTGGGTGGATAACATGCAGGTTGTTACCCTCAAAGCAACTCTGACGAGGCTTGATGCAAAACTGTTTCAGGCATTGGATGAGCTACGCCAGGGTGGCACCAACGAACTGCACATGGCCCCGCCGGAGATTGTTAATTACACTGAGGGTGGACAACTTCACTACAACGGCTTTGGTAGTCATGGCGTAAATTTCAACGATCTTTCTATCGAAGACTATGTGTCAGAGTTAAACCGTTGTGGTTGTACTGATGATATTGATCTGATCAAGAAAAATCATCGAGTCCGAGCGCAGAAGGATGCAAGTGGTGAGTTCAACGAGCGTTGGAGGGTTTACGACTGCTTTACGTTCGAAACGTCACTGGGTAAGCAAGGGGCGGACCGTTATCATGTTCTTTTTGCTGGGAAATGGTATCGAGTTGAAAAGGGTTTCAGAGCTCGAGTTGAAGCACACTTTAATAGCCTCAAACAAGTGAGTTTGATTGGTGCAACTGGGTGCAGAAACGAAAGAGAGCTTATTGAGGACCTAGTTAAAAATCGGCCAGATATACTGATGCTTGACCAGACAAAAATTAATCCGCAAGGGGTGCGTTATGCGAACATTGAGCCCTGTGACTTTTACTCGAAAAATAGAGAGTTCATACACCTAAAGGATGGTCATTCTTCGGGTCCCATCAGTCATTTGTGGTCTCAGGGTGTGGTGAGTGCTGAGGCGCTGGTAAGCGATGCTGATTTCCGTTCGAAACTGCGCGAAGTGGTTAGAAAAAAAGGCGGAGGATTTGAAGCTTTCTTACCCTCTGGTAAAGCCAGCAAATTTCCTCGTCAAGACTACACTGTGGTTTATGGAATTATGCGAAAGCCATATGCCGATGGATCGATTGACTTGCCATTTTTTAGTAAAGTCAGCCTGCAGGCAGCTTGTGAGCGAATCCGTCAGTTCGGGCTGTCCATTGCAATTGAACTTATAGAAAAGCCTGCTTGACGACCTACTGAGAGGGTTGAGTAACACCAGTGGTGGAGTTCCGCGCATTCCGACCTTTTATAGCCCTTCCACCTCAATCCCATGCTCAGCCAGCCATTCCTTGCGCTGTGCGTATTCGGGCAAAGCGCGCTCGAGCCGTAGCCAGAACTCTGGGGTGTGGTGCGGCTCGTGTAGGTGGACCATTTCATGGACCACGACATATTCGGCGATGCGCTTGGGCAGAAGGATGCTCTTCCAGTGGAAATACAGGATGTCACCTTTGCCGCATGAGCCCCAGCGATAGCCAAGATCCTGCACCCGCACCCCTCCGGGGGAAACGTCCAAACGTCCTTGGTACTCCTTTGCCCGCAAGGCGAGCCAGTTCCGGGCATGCAGGCTGTACCAGCGAATAAAGTGGTCCCTCGCCTGCGGCAGCTGGCTGCGTAGCAGCAGAAAGCGTCCCCCAGTCAGTTTCAAGGGCACCTCCTGCTCGTCGACCAGTTTGAGCCTGTAACTGCGTCCGAGGTACAGAAATCCTTCGCCATCCACATACTCCTTGGTTGGCACCGCACGTAGCAGGCGCTCCTTCTCGGCTAGGCGAGAGTAAATCCAAAAGCTTTTTTCCTGCACGAATCGGCTCAGCGATTCTTCGTCTGCCTCAGGCGGTGCTAAGAGCACCAACGTGCCGTCACGTTCGACGGTGATCTGTAGTGTTTTGCGCCGGGCACTGCGACGCAGCGTCAGACATAGATCGTTTACCGTCAGGCTGGCCGTCATGCTTACACCTGCATCAGCTTGTCGTGGCTGGCTCGAGCCTGATCCAGCAATCGGTCGGCCAGTATCCCCGCGGTGTCGGTATCGACAAGGGGGGGACGCAAAAGCATCAAATGGTCGAACAACTGGCCGGTAAGGTTCTCTTGGGCTACCCGCTTGCGAGGGCTCCAGATATCCCTGTGGCTCTGCAATTCATCTACCAGTAGATCGACCAACTCCACTGTCACATCCTTGAGTCGCATCAGCTCTGCCGGTTGCGGGTCTGTATCGACGCAGACTACCTCCAGTACAGTACGCAAGAAGGGGGCGTAGTGTTCCGGAAGATCCGTTGCCGTAGTGTCGTCGTTGATCTGACCAGAACGCAGCTCGGAGATGATTTTCTGTAACTGGGCGACCAGCGCATCCCATTGTTCATCCAGTGACTTGAGGATGTCGTTCAGTCGCTCGGACAGTTTGCGAAAGAGAACAGGGTCTTCATCTGCATGTTTGCGAATGTGCGAGCGGATAGCGTGTTCCATTTCCGACGCTTTGGCGCGGTCATTGGCGCTACGTGATAGCTGCTTCTCAAAATCGGCGTCTGTCAGCTGGATGGGTGGAATTTTTGGGTCGACCCCCAGGGAGATGACGTGATCGTCGATCAGCTTACGCACCTTGGCCCCAACATCCTTGCCCAGCACTGGCAGATCCTTGTAACGGTTGCGGGCACGAGCATAGATATAGGCCAGACGTTTGGCATCTCTGACGAAGGGAAGACCCTCTGGGCGAGGCAGTACGGTATCGAGCGACGCAAGGAAGGCCTTGAGTTTGACGGAAAACTCCGCCCGCACCTTTTCCTGCTCCAGCGCGATCAGGCACGCTTCGGTATCCTCCAGCGACTCGACACCCTGACGGCGCAGCACATCCACCACCCGCAGATGGCGATCGCGCAGGATCGGTACTTCATCTCTGATACTGGCCAATGCTCCTTCGATGTCCTCGTCAGCATAGGCCGCCAAGGCTTCTTTCAGGTGATTTGCTACCCCGTAGTAGTCCACCACAATGCCGCAGCGCTTGCCATGGCCGGTCCGGTTCACCCGAGCAATGGCCTGCAGCAGCTCGGCTTCCTTGATCGGTCGGTCCAGGTACATCACGCCTTCGATGGGGGCATCGAAGCCCGTCAGTAGCATTGATTTGACGATCAGGAAGGCCAGCGGATCGGCCTTATCCTGTTGATCATAACGCAGCGGCTTCTTGAAGCGTTTGATCAACTGTTCGTGTTTTGCACCATCGGTCCAGATTTTCCAGGACGGATCATCGTTGTTGCTACCCGAAATGATCGGAGCAAACTCCAGGCTGCGCAGCGTGTCCCGGTAACGCCAGGCCTGGATGCGTGCCTGAATTTTGGGCGGACGTTGGCATAGGTTCTCATCGTCGAGCAGCTTTTCTGCAGCGGGTAATGCCTCTGCCTCCGCCAGCAATTCGTTACGGGCGTTATGCAGCGCGCTGAAGTAGCGGATGGCGGCCAGTCGGCTGTAAGCCACTACTTGGGCCTTGTAACCGTTAGGCAGGATATTCGTGACGTAGTGATTGAGAATATCGCGTGCTTTGTCGTCAATGAGCGCTGGGGCGTCGAAGATATGGCCTTTGGTCGCATACTTTTTCTTGATCAGCTCCAGCTCTTCGGCGCTGTGCTCGCTGAATAGATCCTCGAACAGTCCATCCATGCTGGCGCCGTCTTTGACTGCACCTCGGGCAGTACGTCCCTCGTAGAGCACGGGCACAGTGGCTCCATCGGCTTCGGCTTCTTTGATCGTGTATTTGTCGATGAAAGCACCGAAAATTTCATGGGTACGTTTCTTGTCGCCCATGATGATCGGCGTGCCAGTGAAACCGATACGTGCGCAATTGGGCATTCCCGCCATCAGGCTGGCCTGTAGGTCGCCGGCCTGGGTGCGGTGTGCCTCGTCCACCAACACCACAATGCTCTCATCGGCGTTCAATACTTCGAAGGGCTTGTTGACTTGGTAGATGGGGCGATCTTCGGCGACCTTGTATTTGGCGGCTGTGTCGGGAATAACTTTCTCGCCCGAGAGCGTATCGCTTTCCAGGTCATCATTGCGGTATTTCTGGATAGTGGCGAAGATCAGACCTGGTCCTTGACGCCGGACCAATGCCTTCACGCCCGCTGAACTGGTAGCGACTTCTGGTCGCTCGCCGGTCAGGGTGGCGGTTGCCGCCAACTGACTTTGCAAGTCCTTGCGGTCGGTTACCACGACGACTTTAAAGCGCCGTAGCTGGGTGTCTGTGCGCAATTTGCGGACCAAAAACACCATGGTCAGGCTTTTGCCTGAACCTTGAGTGTGCCAAACGATGCCCCCGCGCTGGTCGAACTCCCCATGTTCGTGACGGGTTTTCCCCGTTTTCAGTCGGGAGATGGCGCGGTTTACGGCGCGGTATTGTTGGTAGCGACAGACGGTCTTGATGGTCTGGCCACCGACCTGCATGAACAGCATGAAATGTCGCAGCACATCCAGTAGATGTGTAGGGGACAGAAGACCAGCTATCAGACGCTCCTGTTCGGACAGGGCAGACTTTACGAGTCCGACCGCGACTTCCTGCTCGCTGCCTTGGCCGTCCGGTCCGACTACACTCTTCCACTGTGTGAAATGAGCGAAGCCGGCACCAATGCAACCCACCCGGGCTTCATCGAAGCTACTGGCGACCAGTAACTGCACGCTCGCGAAGAGTGCCTCGTTACCTTCGTTGTCCTCGACTTCGAAAGCAGCCTTGCGTTGATTACTGTACCGGCGTAGCTGGTCGACGGCGTCTGCCAGAGGCTCGGGGATGGAAGGGCTCTTGCATTCCACGACAACCAGAGGAATACCGTTCACCAGCAACACCAGGTCAGGAACGATGAACTTCTTGCCGCTGTTGTAGCCTGGCGGGCAGTCCACACGATACTGGTTGATGACGGCGAAGTGGTTGTTGCTTGGCGTTTCCCAGTCGATAAACTGGATCGTCTGTCCTCGCGCCCCCTCCCAGTCAGGAAGACCATCCACGGTAATGCCCTTGAGCAGCAGCTCGGTGGCTTTTTGGTTGGCCTCCATCAGTTTGGCGGTACCAAGGCGGGTGATTGCTGCAACGGCTTCGCTGATGCGCCCGTCATCTAGCCAAGGCTGAGCATCGCGCAGGTTGATGGCCCTTAGCCGTTCGCGTAGCCGGGCTTCCTGAATGACCTCGGTAAAGTTGGTGCGACCTGTCACGGCCGGGGAGTCGAGACTGCCCTCAATGTGAGTCCAGCCCAGACCTTGCAGCTGAGCCACAAAGGGTTGCTCGACATCGTCCAATTCCCAGCCCATCTCAGCACTCCTTTTACTTGGATGAGAGTCGTTCGGTCTCATCCAACTCCATTCGATTTACACAGCGTCGTTACGGGCAGATGATTGCTTGTGGCCGATCAACTATCGGCCAGCTCCTGCTCGATCTGCTCGATGCTTGGCAGCGTAGTTTGCAGCTCTGCTGGCAGCGATGCCATCAATTGGTATTCCGCGATGCCCATAGGTTTGGTGCTGTCGCGGAGGGCATATTCGGCCACTACCTTATTTTTGCTCCTGCACAGCAGCAAACCTATGGTCGGCGCATCGTGTTCGCCTTTCATTTGTGCATCCACGGCTGTCAGGTAGAAGCCCAACTGACCCAGGTGTTCAGGTTTGAACTTGTCGGCTTTGAGCTCAATCACTACGTAACAGTGTAATTTCAGATGGTAGAACAGCAGGTCGATGAAAAAGTCGTCACCACCAACCTCCAATGGCACCTGGCGCCCGACAAAGGCAAAGCCTGCGCCTAGTTCCAGCAGGAAACGGGTCACATGCTGCACCAGAGCGGCTTCAATCTCGCGTTCGTTCGCCTCTCGGCTTACATCAAGAAAATCAAAGACATAGGGGTCTTTCAGCGTTTGATGGGCCAGATCTGAGCCTGGTGCAGGCAGTCGAGCCTCGAAATTAGTTTGCGCTTGGCCTTCGCGCTCCAGCAGGCGAGTTTCGATGTGCATGTCCAGCACGCTGCGCGACCAGCCGTTCTCGACGGCTTTGTGGGCATAGGCCAGCCGCTGCTGTGAGTCTTTCAGCTTGGCGAGCAGCACCAGATTATGGCCCCAGGGCAATTGTCCAACAGCCTGTTGGACAATTTCAGCGTCCGGCCAGGCCTCGGCAAAGGCTCGCATGTACATCAGGTTGGCGCGGGAAAAGCCTTTCATATCAGGAAAGGCTGTGCGCAGGTCGTGTGCCAGCCGCTCGATTACCCTGGCACCCCAGCCTTCGCGGCTTTGTCGTTCGAGTATGTCGCAGCCGATCTGCCAGTAAAGCTGCACCAACTCGCGATTGACTGTCCGCACCGCCCGCTGTTGGGCGTGATGGATGCGGGTTTTCAGTTCGGTCAACCAGTCGGGGTAGCCGCTGGGTGGGTCGATTAGCGAGATGGGGCGATGGGTGGTCATGGAGTGGTGGTTTCCAGTAGCGGAGTGACGCGCACGTGGCCGGTGAGGAGGTCGTTCATGAGACCTGACTTCGTTTGCTTTAGTTTGGCAGCGTATTTGGATTCACTGTTAATTTTTGAATCCATTTCAGTGAGCTTTTGGATAATGATCTCTTGCTCAAACAATGACTCTGGAATCGTGATCAAAAGTCGCCTAAAGGTTGACTGCTGGATACCCTCAACGGTCGATCCACTGCCTAATGCGAATAAACGGCTGCGGAACATTTGCCCCAACATGAAATACTTAAGGAAGGTGTTAATAATGCGCGGACCTGCCTGCAGAATAATTACTCTCTGTGCAAATGCCAGTCTATTGTCGGTCTCAATTTGTGCAAGATTACCCAAAGGAGCTTCAGTCGTGAAGAGAATATCGCCTTTTTGTGGGATGCCCCTTGTCATCCAGCGATCAAAGTCCTCGTGCGCAATGAACTCGCAAGGCTCTGTGTCGATATAACCAAAACGTACGTTTCGCGCTGTAATGAGCGGAATGCCTGACTCAGTCTTTTCGGGAGTTTTTCCACGATAGTCAATTATTCGATTTAAATAACTTTCGGTCGTGCCAATGTCCCACTCTTTTGGAATCCATCCCAATGGTGAATCCTTATAGAGTTGCGGTGCTTCGCTCTGAGGCGGGCGTAGTTCTCCATTGGCGTTGACGCCGCGTGTCAGCAGATCTTGCAGAAGACCTTGTTTGATGACTTTGAGCTTGTCGATGATAGATTCTGTTTCGCGGATGGCGGTGTCGAGGGTGTCGAGTACTTGGGCAATTGCAATTTGTTCTTCAATGCTCGGATTTGGAACTTCAATAGCTCGGATGTCACGCAGTACGAGGCGGCGAATTGCGCTGCCTGACATGAAGTTTTCGAACTGCTTTATACAGATGTCACTTTGCAGAGCGTGACCTAGGAAAGCAGGCAAGAGCTTGTCAGAAGCTTCAATGATACAGATAGACGATAGTGCTCCAATCTCGTCGTTCTGCTGATAAACGACAACTCTTCCGACGGTACCATCCTTTGATAGCAGTACATTACCGTTGCGGATAGTGCATCCAGTAGATTTTAGTTCACGATAAGAGGCCTCTGACATTCGAGTGCACGAGTTGAAGTCGATGAAACCTGATTTCATGTCTTTCACGTTGGCGATAAGATAGCCATGCTCCTGCGGAGTTGGGCTGAAATGCGAGCCGTCAGTTATCCGGAGCGTCAACTCATGTAGAGGGGTTAATGGGAACTGGTTCGAGTTGTTTTTTTCAAACATACCCTAACCCCCTTAAGAAACCCTGAAGTGTCTGTGCTGCCGCATCGCGCTTGTACTCAATTTCAGTCAGAGTTATCTGATACTTATCCCACCAGTTTTCGAAGACTGCGACTATCTGCTTGCGCTGAGCCGCGATATAGCGTCCAAGGATAGCCTGCATGTCGTTGTGCATTATGGTCAACAGCAACGCAGCAGCGGTCTCCGGAGTCAGTCCTTCTACAGCTTGATTGAGTTGGTTGGTAAAGCTGTCTTTCTTGAAAGTGAGCTGTTTTTTCACCTTAGCCAGTTCGGCTTTCCAGGCTTTGAGCTGGTTCTCGTCGACGGTGCTTTCTTCATCACTTTCGGTTGCTTCGCCTTCAGTCTCTTCACCATCCTCGCCCTTGACTGATACGGCGGCCTTGAGCTTGCTTTCCAGTTCGGCCTTTTTTGCATCCAGTTCGGCCAACTCGGTCACGAAGTCACCGAGCAGAAACTTGACCAGCTTGTGTTCTAGTGGACTGTCCTTGCTTGCCTTGTCTTCCAGTGCGGTGACTATGCTGGTACGCCAAGCATCTGCCACCCCTCTGGAACCACGTGCCATCAGGGTAAGGAAGTCGTATTTACTCTGGTACCAGAAGCCGGCGACGATACCACGTACTTGGAAGGGATCGAGCAGGCCGATGCTTTCCAGAGACTGGCTGAAACTCTGCAACAGCTCACTGCGGAGGCTGACCAAACTACCAGTGTCGTCCATTTGCCCTGCCAGGGCGATAATGCGTGGACTGTGCGCCCTCCACCAATCTTCGAATGCATCGCGAATCTTGTTTTCTTTGGCCATTAAGCCGATGTTGCCTTCGATGGCCGGCTTGAGCATCTGGCGGTTATCCAGCTCGGGGCGGAAGTCGAAATAATGTTCGTCACGAGCGATGAACAAGTCTTGTGGATTCAAGCCCTGAGCCTGAAACAAACTTGCCCTGGCTGCCACTTCGGACTTGGGGATGCCTCCGAGCAGGTGGGCACGTACATCGTGCGGCTGGGGCTCCGGTGCGTTGTCCACATAGCGGCGGATGTTCAGGTTGTAGCCGTTCTCGCGCAACGCGGTAATTTCCACTACTTCGGAAAGTCCGTCGATCTGGCGGAACTCGTCGAAAGCGGTGGCAATTTTCTCAATGTGCTCGGGCAGCAGAAAACTCTGCGCCCGGCCCTCAAAGTACTCGCGATCAGCATTAATAAACAACACTTTGCCTTGGCGCTCGGCAGGTTTACCGCTCACTCGATTGGCGCCGACCTGCTTTTGTTGGCGCAGGATCAAAATACAGGCGGGGATACCGGTGCCGTAAAACAGGTTGGCCGGCAGACCAATCACCGCTTCGAGCAGATCATTCTCAATGATACCTGCGCGGATACCTTTCTCTTCGCCGCCGCGGAAAAGTACACCGTGAGGCAGAACAGTGGCGACCATACCTTCGTCGCGGCAAACGCCAAGCATGTGTTGGAGGAACATCAAGTCGGCTTTCTTGGCGCCTAGCGGCACTTGACCATACTTGAAGCGTTCCGGGTGCAGCGGACTCCAGGCCGGTTGGCCATTGGCATCCTTATCGGTGTGACCCCAGTTAATGGAGAACGGCGGATTAGTCAGGATCCTATCGAAGCGCCGCAGCTCGCCACCTTCGACATGGCGCGGATCCGATAGGGTGTCGTCATTCTCCAGCCATGCGGTACTGATGCCGTGCAGCAGCATGTTCATCTTGGCGATGGACCAAACAGTGCCGTTGAACTCTTGACCGAACAAGTTGGCCTTGCGGCCATCCTCGCCATGCTCGTCGATATACTCCTTGGCGGCGATCAGCATGCCACCCGAGCCGCAGCAGGGGTCATAGATGTCGTGTTTTAGCTCGGGCTTGAGTAGGC
>Ga0247806_10001435_pt1 | contig 11738 bp, 9 predicted proteins | sample UWRJL059202B1_FD_179935 | JGI IMG/M metagenome (GOLD analysis project Ga0247806, IMG submission 179935) | Plant litter microbial communities from Arlington Agricultural Research Station in Wisconsin, United States - UWRJ-L059-202B-1 | ecosystem: Environmental > Terrestrial > Plant litter >... | reverse complement strand
GCCAGATCGCGGAAATGGATCGAGCCCGACGAGGACCGGATGTCGGCACCGTCGGCGTCGCCCACCAGGGGTGAGAAAAGGACGAAGATGCTGATCGCGTCCAGACCCGACGACCGAACCGTGCCCGCCGTGCGGCGCAGGGTCTGGGGGCCCGAGAAGCCGCGCGCGACGCTGCCGTTGTCGAACAACGTGCCGGAGGTCCGGCTGATGAAAGCCGCCTGTGCGCCGCCGTCGACGTCATCGACGGCGTAGATGTCGCGCATGCTCTCGTGATAGCGGCCGAACGCGTCCGGATCGGACTGCGCCGCGACGTTCCACGCATACGAGACGGGACGGGAACGATCTTCGACCGGCACGGGACACTCCAGAGCCCGCGCAGAAAGCCACGTTTCCGTTGCAGGATCAACGGGTTTCGCCTTTCCGGCGCATCGGCGCCTGCTCCGGGTCGAGCCGGAAATCGGGCTCAATCCAGGGTTCTTCGAACGCCGTCGTGATCGCGGTGAGCGAACCCGTCGGGCAGGCGCGCTCCTGGATCGGGAAAACCGGCGCGAACGTCACTTGCATACCCGGACTGATCACGGCAGGTTCGGTTACGCAAGTGACGGAGGAATGCATGACGGTCGTACCGCTGCACCACAGGACTTCAATCAATCCCGCGCATCGGTCGGCGATCAGCATTCGCGAACTGGCGGCGTGCACCGGCGCCACCCTCAGGGCGCTGAGGCACTATGAGGACATCGGCCTGCTGACCGCCGGACGCCGCGCCTCGGGCGCGCGCTGCTACGACGCCGACCAGCGGCGGACCGCGGCCCTGATCGCGCGCCTGCGCCGGCTGGGCATGCCGACGCCCGATATCCAGGCCGCCCTCACGGAAGGTCGCGCCGAGGGGGTGGCCCGCTTCCTGTCGCAAGAGATCGCCGCCGCCGCCGATCGCATGCAGGACCTTCGCACCGCCCTGGTCGAACTGGAGGCCGGGGGTCTTGACGGCCTGGGGGCCGGGGCCTCGCCGGTCTCGGTGGCGACCGTGGATCGCTCGGCGAGGCTGCGCCATGCCCGCTGAAGTCCTCGGCCGCCTGTCCGGTCGTCACGTCCTGATCACCGGCGCCTCGTCCGGCATCGGCGAGCATCTGGCCCGCGTCGCCGCGCGCGAGGGCGCCCGGGTCACCGTCGCCGCCCGCCGCACCGACAGGCTGGCCGCCGTCGTCGAAGCCATCCGGTCGGACGGCGGACAGGCCTTCGCCGTCGCCATGGACGTGGCTGACGAGACCTCGGTCGTCGCGGGGATCGCGGCCGCCGAAGCCGCGCTCGGCCCACTGCACACCGCCTATGCCAACGCCGGGATCGGCCTGCCGGGCCTCGCGCTCGACGCGCCCATCGCCGAGTTCGACCAGATGTTCACCGTCAATGTGCGCGGCGCCTTCCTGACCGCCCGCGAGGCCGCCCGCGCCATGAAGGCCAACGGCGCGGCCGGGGCCGGACGGGGCCGCATCGTCCTGATCGCCTCCATTGGCGCGCAGCAGCAACTGCCCGGCCTGTCCGGCTACTGCGCCTCCAAGGCGGCAGTGGTGTCGCTGGGCAAGTCGCTGGCTCGTGAGTGGGCGCGCGATGGCATCAATGTGAACGCGGTCTGCCCCGGCTATCTCGAGACCGAGATGAACTCGGGCTGGTTCTCGAGCCCCGGCGGCGAGAAGCAGATCAGGGGCTTCCCGCGCCGTCGGCTGATGCCGGGTGATGGGCTGGACCCGACCCTGGTCCTGCTCGGTTCGGACGACGCCGCCCCGATCACCGGCGGAGTCTTCATCATCGACGACGGACAGTCGCTTTGACCGGCGACGCAGGCGTGCGCGCCGGGTTCGAACTGGACGCCGGGGCGCTGGAGGCGTGGATGCGTGCGCGGCTGGACTTGCCGCCCGGCCCGCTGGGCGTCACCCAGTTCTCGGGCGGCCAGTCCAACCCGACCTATCAGGTGCGGGTGGGGGACCAGAGATTCGTCCTGCGCCGCAAGCCGCCGGGGCCGTTGCTCAAGGGCGCCCACGACGTCCTGCGCGAGGCCCGCGTCATGGGCGCCCTCGGCCAGGCGGACTTCCCCGTCCCGCGCATACTCGGCGTCTGCGAGGACCCGACGGTCACCGGCACGGCCTTCTATCTGATGCAGCACATCGAGGGCCGGATTGTCTGGGACCCGACCGCCGAAATCGCCACGCCGGACGAACGCGCCGCTGTCTTCGACGCCATGAACGCGACCCTGGCCCGGCTGCACTCGCTCGACATCGACGCCCTGTCCTTGGGCGACTACGGGCGACGCGGCGGCTTCGTGACGCGGCAGACGGCGCTGTGGACCCGCCAGTATCGCGAAGACGCGGATGCCGGGCGCGACGAGAACATGGACCGGCTGATCGACTGGCTGGCCGAGCGCGACCTGCCGGATGAGACCTCGGTCGTCCATGGAGACTTCCGCATCGACAACCTGATCCTGCGGCCCGATCGGCCCGAGGTCGCGGCGGTGATCGACTGGGAGTTGTCGACCCTGGGCCACCCGCTGGCCGACTTCGCCTACCACCTGATGATGTACCGCATGCCGCCCCATCTGGGCGGGCTGGCGGGGCGCGATCTGAACGCCCTGGGCATCCCGGAAGAGGCCGACTACGTCGAGGCCTACGCCCGGCGAACGGGGCGGGGCGCCCTGCCCGACCTGGACGTCTTCGTCGCCTTCAACATGTTCCGCTTCGCCGCCATCATCCACGGCATCCGGGGCCGGGTCATCCGAGGCAACGCCGTCTCGCCCAAGGCCCGCAAGCGCGCCGACGAGTTCCCGGAATTGGCCCGGCTGGCATGGGAGCAGGCCGCAAAGGCCCGCTAAGGGGCGATCACCTCGGCATCGTCCGCATACAGCCGCGCCACCTCGGCGGCGCGGTTACGCAGGACCATGTTGCGGTTGATCGAGCCCTTGTCGGACACCTCGTGGCCCTCGACGTCCGGCGGCGTATCGAGGAACAGCAGGCCCGCCAGCCGTTCGCTCTGGCCGGTGTGGGTTTCGTTGTAGCGGCGCAGGCCCTCGGTCACCGCGGCGCGGACGGCGGCGTTCGCGCCCGGACGTTGAACCACCTCGCCCGCCAGACGGCGCACACCCTCCGCGTCGGGCCAGGCCAGCACCTTCAGCGCCCCTTGCCCCTCGCCGCAGATGACCACGTCGCGGAACACGCCGGGCAGGGCCTCCAGCAGGTCGCCGCGCAACCGGCCCGCCGCCACGAAGGTGCCGTTGGCCAGCTTGAACTGCTCGACCCGCCGCCCGGCGAAGACCAGACCCAGTTCCGGTTCGGCCCGATCGTGGAAGTCGACCATGTCGTCCATGCGCAGGAACCCCTCCTCGTCAAAGACCTCGCGCGTCCGGGCGTCGTCGCCGAAATAGCCTGGCGTCACGCTGGGCGCCTTGACCCGCACCTCATAGGCGCCGTCGGCCGGGATCAGCTTCAATGACGCCCCCGGCACCGGCAGGCCGATGCCGACGCGCGTGCTCTCCCACCAGGTATAGCTGATCGCCGACCCCGTCTCGGTGGAGCCGTAGCCGGATACGAACATGAAGCGCTGGCCCGTCGTGGCCACCGCCAGCCGCTGCAACCGGTCGTGCAGCGGCTGGGGCAGGCCCGCCCCGCCGAACAGCATGACCCGCAGCTCGCTGAAGAAGGTCTTCCGCAGCCCCTCATCGGCCTCCAGCGCATCGGCCAACATGGCGTAGCCGCTGGGCATGGTGCCGTAGAATCGCACCGGGATCTCGCGCAGGTTCCTCAGGGTCGCGCCGAACTGATGCTGCGTCGGACGACCGTCGTCGATGTGCAGCGTCCCGCCCATCCAGGTGATGTTGGTCAGCAAAGAAGAGCCTGCCACGTGGCTCCACGGCAGCCAGTCCAGCATGACGCCGCCCCAGTCGAAGGCGTCGCCCATGGCCTGCGCCCCGCTCGCCGTATTGCCGGTCATCATGGCCTGGGTGTGGATCACCGCCTTGGGTCGGCCGGTCGAGCCGGAGGTCAGCAGGTAGCGGGCGGGCGCTGTCGGATGCAGCGCCTCGACCGCGCGCCCGATCCCGTCGACGTCCGGCCGAGCCAGCACCTCGGCAAAGCCCACCGCCCCGACGGGAAAGGCCTCGGGCTCGCCGGTGACGATGACCGCATCCCCGGGCGCGATGGCCGTCGCGGCGCGGGCGAAGTCGGCGGTCTCGGCGAAGATGACGGCGGGCTTCACCAGATCGACCACATGGCGCAGCCGCTCATGGTCGGTGCTGAGCAGGGAATAGTTGGTGCTGACCGAACAGATGGGCACGCCCGCCGCCATCGCTCCGAACATCCACAGCGCATGGGCCGGGGTATTACCCGACAGCACCAGGATCGAGCGCTCCGCGGGAACACCCCTCGCCTTCAGCCACGTCGCGACGGCCGACACGTCGGTGCGCGCCTGTCCGTAGCTCAGCCGGCGCCAGCCCTCGCCGTCACGCTCGGCCACCCAGGTCTTGTCGGCCTGGCTGTCGCCCCACGCCCAGAAGCGGCGCAGCAGGTTCCGCTCATACGGCGCCAGCGGCGCCCGCGCGGACAGGATCAGGGTTCCGTCGTCGCGCCGCTCGATCTCCAGCCCGACATCGCCGAACCGGATCGGCCGACACGGTGCGCGATGAAAGTCGTCGACCAGATCCAGCACGCCACTCTCCCATACCGTCCGGTTGTCCGGATCTGACGTCACCCTACCTCTGACGACTGACTTGCAAAACAGGATTTATCGTCCAATTGCGCCCCTTCACTCACAGACCTGCGATTCGGCGCGCGGGGTGCTAGAACGGTCCGGGCAGGACCGAAACGAGGGCTCGTGGACCACATCTCCACACGCGATCTGATCATGGGGAACCCCGTTGCGCGCGCATTCGCGGTGACGGGCGACGCCTGGACGCAACTGATCCTGCGCGAGGCCTTCTACGGCGCGCGCCGGTTCTCGCAGTGGCGCGACCGGCTGGGCATGCCGCGCAGTGTCCTGACCGACCGGCTGAACCGTCTGGTGGCGGCGGGCCTGCTGGAGCAGCGGGCGGCCAAAGAGTCGCCGACCCGCATGGAATACCGGCTGACCGACATGGGCCTCGACATGTTCGGGGTCGCGGTCATGCAGGGCCAGTGGGAACGCAAATGGGCGCGCTCGCCGTTGCAGGAGCGCTATGCCCTGGCCTTCTTCGACCGCACGACGGGCGAGCGGGTGACCCCGGCCATCTTCAATCATGAATACGGCCAGCAGGTTGATCCCCACTTCATCCGGGGCGAGGCGGGCGAGGGGCTGACTGCCATCGCGCCCCCAACCTCGCGCCGCCGCCGGACCCAGCCGATCGAGACCGACCGGGCGATCATCGACCGCTCGACCGACATCATGGGCGATTACTGGAGCTGGGCGGTGCTGGCCGCCGCCTTCTTCCGCATGCGCCGCTTCGACGAGATCCACGAGGCGCTGGGCGTCGCCACCAACATCCTCGCCGACCGGCTGAACCGCATGGTCCTGCACGGGGTGCTGGAGAAGAAGCTCTACCAGAAAGCCCCGCCCCGGTTCGAATACCGGCTGACGCAAGCCGGGCTGGACCTGTTCCCGATGATCATGGCCATGCACGGCTGGAGCGAGCGCTGGCTGTGCCCCGACGGGCCGCCGCTCAAGCTGATTGATACGCGGACCGGAGAGGCGATCCATCCGGTCGTCTGCGATCTGGCGACGGGCCGCCTGCTGGACCCGCGCGGCATTCGCTGGGAGGTCGAGGCGACGGCGCCGGAAACGCCCGGCGCCGCCTGATCCTCTTTTAGAAGCTCTGGCTCAGCGCGAGGCCGAACGACCGCGGCGCCCCGAAGACGCTGAAGCCCACGCCCACGTTCTTGATGATGTGGGTCTGGTACTCGGTGTCGGTCAGGTTCTTGCCATAGACCGACAGCTTCAGGCCGGACGCCGACTCCCACGAGACGAAGGCGCTGACCAGCTCGTGGGCCGGCGACAGGACCTCGGGGTTGTTCGACGGGTCGAAGTAGAAGTCGTCGGTCCACTGATAGTCTGCCCGGGCCGCCAGAACGCCCCCGGCCACATCCCATTCGCCGTCGACGTACAGGGTGTACTGGCTGTCCGGCGACCGCGGCAGGGCGTTGCCGTTGTACGGCAGGACCAGCGCGCCCGAGACGGCGTTCGAGGTGAACCGGGCGTCCAGACTGGTGTAGGAGCCGCCGATGGTCAGGTTGTTCGACACCGCGAAGGCGGTCTCGATCTCATACCCGGTGACCTCGGCCTGGGCGTTGGAGGTGACCAGCGTCAGGCCCAGCAGTTCGTAGACCTGCAGATCGTCGTACTCCAGCCGGAAGGCGGCGGCGTTGAAGCGCAGCCGGCCGTCCAGGATCGTCGACTTCAGCCCCAGCTCGTAGTTGTCGAGAATCTCGGAGTTCAGCGGCAGCACCGCCTGCGCGCCCGACTGGGCCGCCGACGGGAAGGCGCCGGCCTTGTAGCCCCGGTCATAGCTCGCATAGAGGCGCACGTTCTCGATCGGCTCAACGGCCAGCGCCAGCTTCCAGGTCGGCTCCTCGAAGTCGGCGTCGGCGCTGACGTTGTAGGGCGTGCCGCCCGGCCCGAGCGGGATGCCCGCGGGCGGGTTGGCGCCGCCCTCGTTGTCGACGGCGATCTGGCGCACCTCGCGGTCGTCATGGGTCCAGCGGGCCCCGACGGTCAGTTCCCAGATGTCGGCGAACGGAAGGGTCGCCTGACCGAAGGCGGCGTAGCTGGTGTTGGTCGCGTCCTGGAAGAAGGACACGTCGCCGCCGAACGACGGCGGAGCGATCGGCAGGGCCGCGCCGACCACGAAGCGCTCGGCCCGCGTCACGTCCTCGGAGAAGAAATAGACGCCCGCCACCCAGCTGATGGGCGAGTCCGCCTTGGAGACCAGCCGGAACTCCTGGCTGAACTGGCTGGCCTCCTCGCTGGCCTGGTCGTCCACTTGCAGCGGGAAGCCCGGGAAGGGCAGGCCGCCCAGATTGTCGCGCCACGAATAGTCGTTGTCGCGGAACGAGGTCAGCGACACGAAGTCGAAGGCCTCGCCCGTGTGTTCGATCCGGCCCGTGAAGCCGTAGTTGGTGCGGTCCTGATAGTTGTCCGGCGACGAGAAGCTCTGGCGCACGTCCAGCCCGGCCCGCAGGGTGTTGATCAGGGTCACGAAGGCCGGGGCGGTCGCGGCGGTGGTGACCGGGATGCGGGCATGCCCGTCCATCGCGTCGTTCGAATAGTCGACGCTGCCCAGGAAGCTCCAGTTGTCGATGTCCTGAAGGATCGACAGGCGCGCGCCCCACGAGGTTCCGCCCTCCAGGCCCGCGCCCGTGGGCACGTTCTCGGCATAGCCGTCGTTGGTGTTGTAGCGGAAGGCCAGACGCAGGGCTCCGCCCTCGTTGATCTCGCGGTTCAGAATGCCTTCCACGCCGTATTCATCGAAGCTGCCGACGCGGGCGGTGACGCTGCCGGAATTCTCGAACACCGGACGGCGGGTGTAGATGTTCAGCGCGCCGCCGGAGGCGTTGCGGCCGTACAGGGTGCCCTGGGGCCCGCGCAGCACTTCCACCCGCTCGATGTCGAGGAAGGCCAGGGCGCTGGCGCCCGCGCGGCCGATGGACACCTCGTCGATCGACACGCCGATGGACGGGTCGCTGGCCGCCGAGTCGCTCGTGGTGCCGACGCCGCGGATATACAGTTGCGGCTCGCCGATATTGAACTGGGTCAGGGTCACGCCCGGCGCCTTGGAGGCGATGTCCGAAATGCCCGTCGCCGCCGTGCGCTCCAGCGTCTCGGCGGTGAAGGCGGTGACCGCGATCGGCACGTCCTGCAGGCTCTGCTCGCGCCGCTGGGCGGTGATGATGACCTCATCCAGCGTGGCGGCCGACTCGTCCTGCGGCGCCGATTGCGCGAATGCCGGCGTGGCGAGGGCGGCGCCGAGGATCAGGGCGGCGGCGGACGCGGTGGTGGCGTGACTGAACTTCATTGGCGTTTTCCTCCCCAGGACAGCGGCTCTCGTTGATCGAAAGCTCGACAGGAAGAGTAGCTTGCGCCAACGGACCAAGTTTGCAAGTCTTTTTACGCAAGCGGGAGGGACTTATGGAACGACAGTCGCTGAAGGACCGCGTCATCGTGGTCACCGGCGCGGGCCGCGGACTGGGCCTCGCCTATGCGCTGGACCTGGCCTCCCGGGGCGCCAAGGTCGTCGTCAACACCCGCCCTCGCCCGTCCGGACAACCCGCCTCCGCCGAGGGCGTCGTCGAGCGCATCCGCGACCTGGGCGGCGAGGCCGTCGCCTGTCCGCTGGCGGTGGAACAGGACGATGCGGGCGAGCGCCTGCTGGACGCCGCGCTCACCGCCTTCGGCCGCATCGACGGCCTGGTGAACAACGCCGGCGCCCCCGAGGCGAAAAGCCTGCACAGGCAGACCATGGCCGAGCTGCGGGCCGTGTTCGACATCAACTTCTTCGGCACGGTCAGCGCGACCCTGCCGATCTATCGCCACATGCGCGACCAGGGCGCCGGACGGATCGTCATCACCACCTCGGCGGCGGGCCTGCACGGGGTACACGGCATGGCGGCCTACTCCTCATCCAAGGCCGCGCTGATCGGCCTGATGCGGGTGATCGCGCTGGAAGGCGGCTCGAAAGGCGTCCGCACCAACGCCATCGCGCCCTACGCCCTGACCGGCATGACCGAGGCCTATGTCACCGACGCGGTCGGCTCGGCCATGCCGCCTGAATACGTCGCCCCGGTGGTCAGTTGGCTGATGACCGAGGCTTGCCCCCTGAACGGCGAGACCTTGGTGGCCGGGGCCGGCAAGGTGCGCCGCGCGGTGCGGATCGAAGGCCCCGGCGTCCAGTTCGATCCGCCCGGCGAAGTCTCGCCCGACGACCTGACCGACGCCATGGGCCCGCTGATGTCGCTGGAGGACTGGACCCTGCCGACCGACGGCAACGCCGCCTTCGAGGCCTTCCTCAAGGCCCGTCCGGCGACCGCCGTTCGTCTCTCGTGACTTGCGTTAAGATACCTATCGGCGCAGATTGCTTTTCTGGACTTTGAGGGAGGTCGATCATGGCCGATGACGCCACCGCGGCGCGCCGCATCGAGACGGGCGAGCTGACCGAACTGAACACGCTGAACCCCTATATCCAGGGCCTGTACGAGCCCGTGGCCAGGGAGACGACGGCGCTGGAGCTGCCCGTCATCGGCGAGATTCCCAGGGACCTGTACGGCGCCTTCGTGCGCAACGGCCCGAACCCGGCCCAGGCGCCCGCGGGCCTGCACCACTGGTTCGACGGCGACGGCATGGTCCACGCCGTCTATTTCGAGAACGGCAAGGCCGAGTACCGCAACCGCTACGTCGGCACGGACGACTACCGTGCCGAAAGGGCGGGCCTCGATATCGGGGCGGGCGGTGTGCTGGCCCCTTCGGCCCGGACCCGCCCGGATTCGAAGCGCGGCGACCTCGTTTACAAAGACACGGCCAACACCGATCTGGTCTTCCACAACGGCTCACTGATGGCGCTGTGGTACATCTCGGGCAAGCCGGTGCGGGTCGATGCGCGCACGCTCGAGACCCTCGGCAACGAGACCTTCAACGGCGCCCTGCCGCGCCACGTCTCGGCTCACGGCAAGGTCGATCCCGGGACGGGCGAGTTCTGCTTCTTCGACTATTCGCTCTACGAGCCGTGGATGACCTTCGGTGTCGTCGACGCCCAGAACAACCTGACCAACTTCCAGAAGGTCGACCTGCCCGGACCGCGCCTGCCGCACGACATGGGTCTGACCGAGAACTACATCATCCTGCACGACCTGCCCGTGGTCTTCACCGAGGCCGGACTGCGCAATTCGATGTGGCAGATCAAGGTCGCCGACCAGCCCGCCCGCTTCGGCGTCGTGCCGAAGAACGGGACTGGCGACCAGGTCCGCTGGTTCGAAACCGACACCTGCTACATCTACCACGTCGTCAATGCCTGGGAGGACGGCGACGAGGTCGTCATGACCGCCTGCATGATGACGCCGAACGGCTATCCGCCCAACCCGGCCTACGGCCCCTACGCCTCGATGGTCAACGTGCTGGCGCTCAACGCCGTGCCGGTTGAGTGGCGCATGAACATGGTTACGGGCGAGGTGAAGAAGCGCCGGCTGGACGACCGTATCGGTGAGTTCCCGGTGGTCAACCTCGACTACACCGGCCGCAAGACCGACTGGTCCTATCATGTCGCCATGGGCAAGGAGGAGCTTCAGCGCTTCTCGGGCATCATCAAATACGATCTGCGCACGGGCGCCTCAAAGACGCATGAGTTCGCCGACGGCGTCGGCGGCTCCGAGCCCGCCTTCGCGCCTCGCGTCGGCGCGGTCGATGAGGACGACGGCTACGTCATCGTCTTCACCACCGACGAAGCGACCGGCGCGTCGGAAGTGCAGGTCCTGGCCGCCAGGGACGTCGAGGCCGGCCCCATCGCCCGCATCCCCTTGCCCGCCCGCGTCCCCGCCGGCTTCCACGGGACATGGGCGCCCGGCGCGCAGATCCGCGCCCAAGCCGCCGCCTGAAGGACTTCAGTATGACCGCTTACATCGTGGACGCCGTCCGCACGCCCCGCGCCAAGGCCCGCCCCGACGGCGGCCTCGCCTCCATGAAACCGCATGAGCTGGTCGCGGGCCTGATCGACGCGCTGGACGCTCGCAACGACGGCGCGGCGCACAAGGTGGACGCCCTCATTCTCGGCGCCGTGGGACAGGTCGGAGCCCAGGGCGCCAACGTCGCCCTCGTCACCAAGATGCACGCGGGCCTGCCCGACGAAGCCTATGCCTTCAGCCTGAACAACTACTGCGTCTCGGGCCTGACCGCGATCGGACAGGCGGCCAACATGATCGCCGCCGGGGACGCGAAGACCGCGCTGGCGGGCGGGGTCGAGATGATGAGCCGCGTCCCCTTCATGGGCGACAAGGCCGACTACTACGAGGACGCCAGCTTCCCGACTCGCACCCGATACATCCCCGTCGTCGTCGCGGCCGACCGGCTGGCCGAGGACATCGGCGTCTCACGTCAGGAGATGGACGAGGCCGCCCTGCGCTCGCAGCAGCGCACCGCCGCCGCCGAAGGGACGCCACTGACGAAGTCGCGCATTCCGCTGAACGGTCTGGACCGGGAAGAGCCCGCCCGCGCCTCGACCACGGCCGAGAGCCTGGCCGCCATGGACGCCGCCTTCGCCCCTCTCGGCCTGCAGTATGCCGCGGCGCTGGGCGGCCGGAAGATCGACCACCGACACACCGTCGCCCACGCCCCGCCCATGTGCGACGGCGCCGGGCTTGCGCTGGTCAGCGCGGCGGCGGACGGCGCGCGGGCGAAGATCGTCGCCTATGCCGAGGCCGGCGGCGATCCCGAGGCCTCGCTGACCGCGGGCTTCACCGCCATGGACCGCGCATTGGCCAAGGCCGGGCTGACGCTGGCCGACATGGACCGAATCGAATTCATGGAGGCCTTCGCCGTCACCATCGTCAAATTCCTGCGCGAGCGCGACGTGGACGTCGACAAGGTCAATGTCGGCGGCGGCCACATGGCCAAGGGCCACCCGATGGGCGCGACCGGCGCCATCCTGCTGTCGTCCCTGCTCGACGCGCTGGACGCCGCCGAAGGCCGCTATGGCCTTGTCGTCGCGGCGGGCGCGCAGGGCGTCGGCGCGGCCATGATCGTCG
>Ga0247806_10001434_pt1 | contig 11744 bp, 9 predicted proteins | sample UWRJL059202B1_FD_179935 | JGI IMG/M metagenome (GOLD analysis project Ga0247806, IMG submission 179935) | Plant litter microbial communities from Arlington Agricultural Research Station in Wisconsin, United States - UWRJ-L059-202B-1 | ecosystem: Environmental > Terrestrial > Plant litter >... | reverse complement strand
GCTGCGGAAGATGACGCGGAGGCGTGAGGAGAATGTCATGGGGTGCTCCCTCTGTCTGGCCGGTGGGACGTGCTCTGCTGCTGGGGGGACGGATGCAGGGCGCCATGGTGTGCGCTCACGGGGATGGCCTGCCACGGTGCCCGGCTTCCCCGTGCGGGGCTCTCCGGAGCGACGTCGCCGGAGTTGAGGGCGTGCAGCTCCGCCACGCCGGCGTTCATCGCGGCGATCTCACGCTCGACGTCGCCGCCGAGGTTCGAGAGGGAGTCATCGGTGCGTCCGCCGAGGCCGGCGGCGACGACCGACCGCACCCGCCGCACCAACCCGGTGATCTCGTCGACCCGGCGCCCCGCCACCGGCAGCGCCTGCGCAAGTTCGACCGGATCCCGTTCGGTGGAGAGCAGCAGCAGCTGGACATCCACTGCGGTGCCCTCGTCCTGGATACGGCGGAAGAGCCGCCGGAGTTCGCCTTGCCCTGTCGCATTCTGCTCCAGGAGAGCGATCGCGGCCTGCCCGCTGTCGAGGGATTCCCGCAGCCGCAGCCGGAGCCGGAGGATGTCGTGCCGGGGGCCGATGCTCACCCGGGTGCGGGCGCGCAGCACGGCGCCGTTCAGCGCCCGGCTGCGGCGGACCCGTCGGTACAGCATCCGCGCGACGACGACAACAGTCACGGTGGAGACCACCATGATCGCCATCAGGGCCAGCAGGACTTCGGCCAGGACGCTCATGACGACCACCCGCCGAGTGCTCGAACGTGCGGTGCCGGCAAGTGCGATGCCGGCAGCACGTGCGGTGCCGGCAGGAAGTGCAGGGCCATGGATTCACCTTCATCGGCTCACGGCGCCGTTTTCAGGCAACGACGCGCTGTACCCGGCAAAATACGCTCATTACCGTGGAGTTGTCAGGGAATGCACTGGCAGTGTGCGCGGCAGTGCCTAGGCGGGCCGTGACGCCACGGTGGCCGCACCAGAGCCCGGGCACGGGACCCGGGCACAGGACCATTGGCACCATGGGGCTGCCCCTACGATGGGGAGGTGAATGAGACCCTGCCCCCGTGCCCGGAATGCTCCAGCGATCTGACCTACGAGATGGGGTCGCTGCTGGTGTGCCCGCTCTGCGGCCACGAGTGGGCGGCGGTGACGTCCACCGCCGACGAGCCGGTGCAGGATGCCGCCATCACCGATGCCTTCGGCAGCGTGCTCGCCGACGGTGACTCGGTGACCATCATCAAGGACCTCAAGATCAAGGGCAGCTCCACCGTGATCAAGGTCGGCACCAAGGTCCGCGGCATCCGTCTGCGCCAGGGCGTCGGCGACCACGACATCGAATGCCGGATCGAAGGCGTGAGCATGCAACTGAAGTCCGGCGTCGTCAAGAAGGCCTGACCGGCAGGCATCCACCAGCACGCCAGCCTCGTCAACCGGCGGCCGGATCCATGACCGGCCGGGGGTGCGGGATTACACTCCCCGATATGACCGCAGAGCAGCCGTATACCGTGGTTCGGGCCTTTCCGGGCTTTGATGTCCGTCGGTATCCGGACGGCGTACTGGTGCAGGCCCAGGTCACCGGGGACTTCGCGCGGGCGGCCGGACGGGGCGTACGGCCGCTGCTGGACTACCTGGCCGGCAACAACCTCGCCGGCACCCCCATCCGGGTCGCCGATCCGGTCCTGCTGCAGGAACAGGCGGGGGAGTCCACCCATCTGATCAGCGTGCTGCTGCCGGGCGAATCGGACCCCGACCGGGTGCCGATGCCGGCCGACACCACCCTGCGGGTGCTCTTCCTGCCCGCCCACGAGGCCGCGGTCCTGCGGTTCGGCGGCGGGTGGAGCACCAGGAGGTTCACCGACCGGGGCCGCGAACTGCTCGGCTCGTTACCGGCCGCCGACCTGTTGCCCGACGGACCGGTCTACTTCGCACGGTTCGGCCTGAGCCCCAAACCCGGATTCCTGGCGCGCCACGAGGCGCTGGTCCGCGTCACGTCGGCCTGAGCGGCCCCGGGTGTGGGCATCGCCGACGATAATGGCTGGGTGCCAGATTCAGAACCCGCCGCCGCAGACCACCCGCCGGCTTCGTCGACGCCGCCCGTGCGGTGCCCGTGCCAGAGCGGCAACGAGTACCCGGCCTGCTGCGGGCGGCTGCACAGCGGCGACGCGCGGGCTGCCACGGCGGAGCAGCTCATGCGGTCGCGGTACTCGGCCTTCGCCGTCGGTGACGCCGCCTACCTGCTGCGCAGCTGGCATCCGCGCACCCGGCCGGCGACCATCGAACTCGACGAGTCGGTGCGCTGGCTGCGGCTGGACATCGACCGAACCGTGCGGGGCGGCATGCTCGACACCGAGGGCATAGTGGAGTTCACCGCGCACTCGCGCCGGGACGGACGGCGGACCAGCCAGCACGAGATCAGCCGGTTCGAGAAGGTGTCCGGCGACTGGGTCTACCTCGACGCGGTCGACTGAGACGCCTCGAGCGGGTCAGGCGAAGGTTTCCTCGAGCGCCGCGGACAGGTCCCCGATCAGGTCCCCGGCGTCCTCGAGGCCCACCGACAGTCGCAGGTGGCCGAGCCGTTGGAACTCCTCCGGGTAGTACGCGGCGCGGGGGCCGCTGCCCGACACGTGCACGATGAGACTCTCGTCGTGGCCGAGCGAGACGGCGGAGGTGATCACGCGGAGCGCCGACACGAACCGGTTCTGGGCGGCCGGGTCGCCGGCGACGGCGAACGCGAGCATGCCGCCGAAACCGTGCCGGAACTGCCGGAGCGCCGCGGCGTGCTGCGGGTGATCCGGCAACCCCGGATACGCGACGTACGCGACCCGGGGATCCGCGGCGAGGAACTCGGCGACGCGCTGGGCGGATTCGCTGTGCTGCCGCATCCGCAGCGGCAGCGTCACCGAGCCGCGCATGATCAGCCAGGCGTTGAACGGACTGATCACCCCGCCCACGTCCACCATGGCCTCCGACTTGATGCGCTGGATCAGCGGGCGGGAACCGACGACGGCGCCGCCCATCGCATCGCCGTGGCCGTTGATGTACTTGGTGAGCGAATGCACCACCAGGTCCGCGCCGAGTTCGAGCGGGCGCAGGACCGGGGGTGGGGTGAAAGTGGAATCCACCGACAGGAGCACCCCGGCCGCGCGGGTGATGGCGGCGATCGCGGCGATATCGGCGACCCGGGTGGTCGGATTGGCGATGGCCTCGACATGCACCAACCGGGTCTGGGGACGGATCGCCGCCGCCACCGCGTCGGGGTCGCTGGTGTCGACGAAGGTCGCCTGGATGCCGTACTTGTCGGGCAGGAGCTCGCGGAACAGCTTGAAGGTGGCCTCGTAGGCGACATCGGACACCACGACGTGGTCGCCGGTGCTCAGGAAGGTGAAGAACACGGCGTGCAGCGCCGCCACCCCGCTGGCCAGCGTCACGGCGTCCTCACCCCGCTCGATCAGGGCCAGCTTCTGCTGCAGGCCCAGCTGGTTGACCCCGCTGTTGCGGGTGTAGAGCGGCACATCGGTGCCCGACCAGCTGATCGACGACGGATCCTCCGGCAGCGCGTAGGAGTTCGCCATCACGATCGGGGTGCGCACCGAATGGGTTCCCGCGTCGATGTGGTTGCCGGCATGCACGGCCTGGCTGAACTCGGCGAGGGACTCTGGGACCTGCTTGTCTGGGCGAACCGTCATCGGCCCAGCGTAGCGAGCGGTGTCCGCCCCCGCGCCGGTGTGACGCCGCACGACGGGCGGCGGGGGAGCGGCCGGGACGAGTCCGGTGCAATGAATGGGAAACTGGGACCATGACCGCAACACTCGTCGCCAAGGATCTCGCCGGCGGCTACGCCCACCGCACCCTCTTCGATTCCCTCGACCTCACAGTGGCGCCCGGCGACGTGATCGGCATCGTCGGGGTGAACGGTGCCGGCAAGTCCACCCTGCTCCGCCTGCTCGCCGGCCTCGACGATCCGCAGGGCGGCACCGTCGCCCTGTCGCCGGCGGATGCGTTCGTGGGCTGGTTGCCGCAGGAACACGAGCGGGTGGCCGGCGAGACCGTCGCGGCGTACATCGGTCGTCGCACCGGCTGCGCCCAGGCCACCAGGGAGATGGATGCCGCGGCGGCGGCGCTGGCCGAACCCGCGCAGCCCGGCGGTGCGGACCCGGCCGATGTCTACTCCGTCGCCCTCGACCGGTGGTTGGCCAGCGGCGCGGCCGACCTCGACGACCGGCTTCCCGGCGTGCTGCACGACCTCGGTCTCACCCTCGACGCCGACGTCGCCGCTGACCTGCTGATGACCTCACTCTCCGGCGGGCAGGCCGCCAGGGTCGGCCTGGCCGCGCTGCTGCTGTCGAGGTTTGACATCGTGCTGCTCGACGAACCCACCAACGACCTCGACCTTGACGGCCTCGAACGTCTGGAGGCCTTCGTCACGGGCCTCCGCGGCGGAGTGGTGCTGGTCAGCCACGATCGGGAGTTCCTGGCCCGTTCGGTCACCCGGGTCCTCGAACTGGACCTCGCCCAGGGCGCCAACCGGGTCTTCGGCGGCGGCTACGAGTCCTACCTCGAGGAACGCGAGACGGCCAGGCGACACAAACGCGCCGCCTACGACGAATTCGCCGACAAGAAGGCCGATCTGGTCGGCCGGGCCCGCACCCAGCGGGAGTGGTCCAGCCAGGGTGTGCGCAACGCCATGAAGAAGTCCCCGGACAACGACAAGATCCGGCGCAAGGCCGCCGCGGAATCCAGCGAGAAGCAGGCCCAGAAGGTGCGCCAGATGGAAAGCCGCATCAGCCGTCTCGACGAGGTCGACGAACCGCGCAAGGAATGGCAACTCGAGTTCACCATCGGCGCGGCACCCCGATCGAGCACCGTGGTGTCCACCCTCAACGACGCCCTCATCCGGCAGGGCGACTTCGTGTTCGGCCCGGTGTCCCTGCAGGTCAACGCGGGGGAGCGCATCGGCATCACCGGCCCGAACGGGGCCGGCAAGACCACCCTGCTGCGCGCCCTGCTGGGCCGGCGCACTCCCGACGAGGGGACGGCGAGCCTCGGCGCCAGCGTCGCGATCGGCGAGATCGACCAGGCCAGGGCCAGCGTCACCGGCGACCAGACCCTGGTGACCATCTTCGAGGAGCGGCTGCCCGATCTGGCCGCGGGTGAGATCCGCACCCTCCTGGCCAAGTTCTCCCTCACGGCAGACCACGTCAACCGGCCCGCCGACGCGCTGTCGCCCGGGGAACGCACCCGCGCGGGCCTCGCCCTGCTGCAGGCCACCGGGGTCAACCTGCTGGTGCTCGACGAGCCCACCAACCACCTCGACCTCGCCGCGATCGAACAACTCGAACAGGCCCTCGAGTCCTACACGGGCACCCTGCTGCTCGTCACCCACGACCGGCGGATGCTGTCCACCGTGCGCCTCGACCGGCACTGGGGAGTCGACGGCGGTCGGGTCACCGAGACGACGACGGGCGTTGCCGTGCGGCGCTGACGGTGCTGTCATGGACGCGGACGGCGTCGGGACAGGGGGCAGGCCGGCGGCGTCGACTCGACGACACGATCGGAGGAAACCCGATGGACTCCCAGCCTGACCGCACCACCCTGCTCTCCCAGCTGCGCAGCAGAATCAGCGGCGACCTGATCGATCGGTCCGACCCGCGCTACGACGACGCCAGGCGGGTTTGGAACGGCATGATCGACCGGCGGCCCCTCGCCGTGATCCGGGCCGGGTCAGCGGCGGACGTGGCGCCCACCCTCGCCATGGCCGCGACCCATTCCCTGCCCATCGCGGTGCGCGGCGGCGGACACAACGTCGCGGGGAACGGGACCGTCGATGACGGCATCGTGCTCGACCTCGCCGGACTGCACGGTGTGCAGGTCGACCCGGCCGCCCGCACGGTGCGGGTGCAGGCCGGCGCCACCCTGGCCCACCTCGACAACGCCACGGCGCCGTACAACCTGGCGGTCCCGGTCGGCGTCGTCTCCGGCACCGGTATCGCCGGGCTCACTCTCGGCGGCGGCATCGGCTGGCTGACCCGGGCGCACGGTCTCACCGTGGACAACCTCATCGCGGCGGAGGTCGTCACCATCGCCGGCGACACCGTTCGGGCCAGCGCTACCGAGAACGCCGAGCTGTTCTGGGGCCTCCGCGGCGGCGGCGGCAACTTCGGGGTGGTCACCTCGTTCACCTTCAGGGCGCACCCGCTGCCGGAACGGCCGTTCACCGGGAACTTCCTCTATTCCCGGGAGCACTGGGCGCGGGCGTTGTCGGCCTTCGAGGAATGGACACGGGACCTGCCGGACGAACTCACCTCCATCCTGACCATCCTGGTGCCGCCGGCAGGCATGCAACTGGGCAGCGACCCGCTGCTGATGTTGGGGTTCGCCTGGGCATCCGCCGACACGCAGCGTGCCGAAGCCCTCGTCGACCGGATGCGCCGCGCCGCGCCGCCGACGATCGAGGCCGTCGAGCCGGTCGGTTGGAGCGCCTGGCAGTCCTCCGTCGACGCGTTCTTCCCCAAGGGATCGCGGGGGTACTGGAAGAACACCTCCTTCGACAGACTGGACGACGAGGTCAAAGCGGTGCTGTCGCGCCGCGGCGCCGAACAATCCTGGGTCGGCACCGGCTTCGACATCCACCACCTTGGCGGCGCCTACGGACGGGTGGCAGAAGACGCCACACCGTTCCCGAGCCGCGCGGCCCGGTTCTGGTTGAACATCTACGGATTCTGGGCCGACCCGGCCGAGGATGCGGCCCGGATCGCCTTCATCCGGGCATTCGGCGCGGAGATGGAACCGCTGGGCACCGGCGGCACCTACCTGAACTTCCTCGGCGCCGAGGTCGACGCTGACCCGGCGGTCCAGGATCGCCGCGTGTTCACGGACGCGAAACTGCACAGGCTGGCCGCCCTCAAACGCGCCTACGATCCGCAGAACATCCTTCGGCAGAACCACAACATCCTGCCGGCGCCCGCCACCGGCGACAGCGAGTGACGGCAGCCGGAATAGGCCGGGGGTGCCCACGGTTGAGCCCTAGTATGCGTATGCATGCAAACTAATGGGAAGGGCGCACCACACATGGCACCGACACTGGAACTGGGTCTCGACACGTTCGGCGACGTCACCTACGCCGCGGACGGCACCCTGCTCGGGCACGCCCAGGTGCTGCGCAACGTCGTCGCCGAGGCGGTACTGGCCGACCAGGTGGGCCTGAGCTTCTTCGGCATCGGCGAACACCACCGTGAGGACTTCGCCGTCTCCGCGCCGGAGGTGGTTCTGGCCGCGATCGCCGGCCAGACCAGCACCATCAGGCTCGGCTCCGCCGTGACCGTGCTCAGCTCCGATGACCCGGTGCGGGTGTTCCAACGCTTCGCCACCCTCGACGCCGTCTCCAACGGCCGCGCAGAGGTGATCCTTGGCCGCGGCTCGTTCACCGAGTCGTTCCCGCTGTTCGGCCTCGAGCTCAGCGACTACGAGCAGCTGTTCGAGGAGAAGCTGGAACTCTTCACCGAGCTGCTCAAGGAAGAGCCGGTGACCTGGTCCGGCAGCACCAGGGGCGCCCTGACCGAGCAGCGGGTGTTCCCGCCCACCGAGTCCGGCTCCCTCCGGACCTGGATCGGTGTCGGCGGCAGCCCGCAGTCCGTGGTGCGCGCCGCCCACTACGGGCTGCCCCTGATGCTCGCGATCATCGGCGGCGAACCGTTGGCGTTCGCCCAGTTCACCGACCTGTACCACCGCGCGCTCGACCAGTTCGGCCGCGACCGGCTGCCCATCGGCGAGCACTCGCCCGGCTACATCGCCGCGACCGACGAGCAGGCCCGCGAGGAGATGTGGCCGCACTACCGGGCCATGCAGGACCGCATCGGCCGTGAACGCGGCTGGGGCCCGGCCACCAAGGCGAGGTTCGAACAGGATGCCGGACCCGACGGCGCCCTGTTCGTCGGTTCCCCGCAGACCGTCGCGACCAAGATCGCCAAGATGGCCACCGGGCTTTCGCTGTCCCGCTTCGACCTCAAGTACAGCCTCGGCACCCTCTCGCACGAGAAGCTGATGACCAGTATCGAGCTCTACGGCACCCAGGTGGCGCCGCTGGTGCACGAAATCATGGCCTGACGGGAATTTCGCCTGCTCCGGACGGGGTAGCGTGAACACGTGGGTTCGGCTCAGGCACACCACCCACCCTTCATCCTTTCGCTCTCACCTTCCTCGAGGAGTCCACCGTGGAAACCTGGCCCGGATCTGCCTACCCGCTCGGCGCAACCTATGACGGAAGCGGCACCAACTTCGCCCTGTTCAGTGAGGCCGCCGAGCGGGTGGAGCTCTGCCTGTTCGACGAGAACGGCGCGGAGACCCCCGTCGAGGTGCGCGAATCCAGCGCCTTCGTCTGGCACTGCTACCTGCCGGAGGTGCAGCCGGGCCAGCGCTACGGCTACCGGGTGCACGGCGAGTACAACCCCAGCGAGGGCAAGCGCGCCAACCCGAACAAGCTGCTGCTCGACCCCTACGCCAAGGCCACCTGCGGCGTCATGGACTGGGACCAGGCGCTGTTCTCCTACAACTTCGGCGACCCCGATTCCCGCAACGACGAGGACTCCGCCCCGCACATGATGCTCGGCGTTGTCGTGAACCCGTTCTTCGACTGGACCGGCGATCGCTCCCCGCGCACCCCGTACAGCGAATCGGTGATCTACGAGGCGCACGTCAAGGGCCTCACCCAGCTGCAGACCGAGGTGCCGGAGTCCCAGCGCGGCACCTACGCGGCCGTCGCACATCCGTCGGTCATCGAACACCTGCAGAAGCTCGGCGTCACCGCGATCGAGCTGATGCCCGTGCACCAGTTCGTCAACGACTCCACCCTGCAGGACCAGGGCCTGAGCAACTACTGGGGTTACAACACCATCGGCTTCTTCGCCCCGCACAACGCCTACTCCTCCAGCGGCGACCTCGGCCAGCAGGTGCAGGAATTCAAGGGCATGGTCAAGAACCTGCACGCCGCGGGCATCGAGGTCATCCTCGACGTGGTCTACAACCACACCGCTGAGGGCAACCACCTGGGCCCGACCATCTCGTTCAAGGGCATCGACAACGCCGCCTACTACCGGCTGATGGACGACGACGGCCGGTACTACATGGACTACACCGGAACCGGCAACACCCTCAACGTGCGCCACCCGCACGCGCTGCAGCTGATCATGGACTCGCTGCGCTACTGGGCGATCGAAATGCACGTCGACGGTTTCCGCTTCGACCTCGCCAGCGCCCTTGCCCGCGACCTCTACGACGTCGACAAGCTGTCCACCTTCTTCGAACTCGTGCAGCAGGACCCGATCGTCTCCCAGGTCAAGCTCATCGCCGAGCCCTGGGACGTCGGCCCCGGCGGCTACCAGGTGGGCAACTTCCCGCCCCAGTGGACGGAGTGGAACGGCAAGTACCGCGACACCGTGCGCGACTTCTGGCGCGGCGAGCCGTCCACCCTCGGCGAATTCGCCTCGCGCATCTCCGGCTCCGCCGACCTCTACGAGCACTCCGGCCGTCGCCCCGTCGCATCGATCAACTTCGTCACCGCGCACGACGGCTTCACCCTGAACGACCTGGTGTCGTACAACGAGAAGCACAACGACGCCAACGGCGAGGACAACAACGACGGCGAAAGCCACAACCGCTCCTGGAACTCCGGCGTCGAAGGCCCCACCGACGACGACGCCATCCGCACCCTGCGCGGCCGCCAGCAGCGCAACTTCATCGCCACCATGCTGCTCTCCCAGGGCGTGCCGATGATCCTGCACGGCGACGAACTCGGCCGCACCCAGCACGGCAACAACAACACCTATGCCCAGGACTCCGAGCTCAGCTGGATCCACTGGGACGAGGCCGATGCGCCGTTGATCGAATTCACGGCAGCTGTCGTGCGCCTCCGCAAGGAACACCCCACCTTCCGCCGCAGCCGCTTCTTCGACGGCCACCCCGGCAAGCGCGGGGCGGGCGACCCGCTGGCCGACATCGTCTGGCTGAACACCGACGGTGAAGAGATGCGCGCCGAGGACTGGGACGAGAGCCGCTCCCGCACCGTGAGCATGTTCCTCAACGGCCAGGGCATCCGGGAGCGCGACTCCAGGGGCCGGGAGGTCACCGACGTCAACTTCATCCTCCTCTTCAACGCGGATGCCGACGACGCCGAATTCACCCTGCCCAGCGAGGAGTACTCGCCGGCCTGGGAAATCGTCATCGACACCGGGGGAGAGGGCGCGGACTCGTTGCCCCGCCCCGCCGGCGCCATCCACACGGTGAAGGGCCGCTCGCTCGTCGTGCTCCGCGAATACCACGTGCCGGAGGTCGCCCCGGATCACTCCGTCGCCGCGTCGTTGGCCAGCCACCCGTCGCCGCCGACCGCCACCCTGACCCTGCCCGTGCTGGCCGACCCGTATTCCTCGACCGAAGGACCCGCGTAACCGACATGAGCCTCCCCGTCTCCACCTATCGCCTGCAGATCACGTCGGCCTTCGATCTGGATGCGGCGGCCGACGTGCTCGACTACATCACCCGGCTCGGCGCCGACTGGCTCTACCTCTCGCCGCTGCTCCGGGCGGAAGAGGGCTCCGACCACGGCTACGACGTGATCGACCACGGCACCGTCGACCCCGCCCGCGGCGGACCGGACGCACTGGCCCGGCTGTCGGAGCGGGCCGTCCTGGCCGGCCGGGGCATCCTGGTGGACATCGTGCCCAACCACGTGGGCGTGAACACCCCGCACAGCAACGCCTGGTGGTGGGACCTGCTGGGCGCGGGGCAGGACTCGCGCTACGCCGAGGCGTTCGACGTGGACTGGGCGGCCGGAAACGGCCGGCTGCTGCTGCCGGTCCTCGGCGACGGCGACACCGAACTCGACCGGCTCACGGTGGTCGGCGACGAACTGCACTACTACGACAACCGCTTCCCGATCGCCCCCGGCACCGCGGACGACGGCGCGCGGGCCGCCGTGGTGCATGACCGGCAGCACTACGAACTGGTCAACTGGCGCCGCGCGGACACCGACCTCAACTACCGTCGGTTCTTCGCCGTGAACACCCTCGCGGGGGTCCGCGTCGAGGTGCCCTGGGTGTTCGACGAATCCCACCGCGAGATCCTCCGCTGGGTGAGCTCCGGCCAGGTGCAGGGCCTGCGGGTCGACCACCCCGACGGCCTCGCCGACCCTGGCGGCTATCTCGACAGGCTGCACGCGGCCATGCCGGACGGCTACCTGCTGGTGGAGAAGATCCTTGAGGGCCGCGAACAGCTGCCAAGCAGCTGGTCCACCCACGGCACCACCGGCTACGACGCCCTCGCCGACTTCGACAGGGTCCTCGTCGACCCGGCCGGCCAGGACTCCCTCGACGCCCTTGAGGCCGCCCTGCAGGCCGAGCGTGCCGGTCAGGCAACGGCGACCCCGGTGTCCTGGAGCGAACTGGTCTACACCGGCAAGCGTGCCATCGCCGATGGCATCCTGCAGAGCGAGGTGCGCCGGCTGGACCGCCTGCTGCCCGAGGTCCCTGACGCTGTCGACGCCCTGTCGGAGCTGATCGCCTGGTTCCCGGTCTACCGCTCCTACCTGCCCGTCGGCCGGCACGAACTCGACGCCGCGGTGCGGCTGGCCCGGCAGCGCCGACCCGACCTCGACGCCACCATCACGGCGCTGCTGCCGTACCTGGCCGACCCCGCGCATCCCGCCGCCATCCGCTTCCAGCAGACCTCGGGGATGGTCATGGCCAAGGGTGTCGAGGACACCGCCTA
>Ga0247806_10001433_pt1 | contig 11747 bp, 9 predicted proteins | sample UWRJL059202B1_FD_179935 | JGI IMG/M metagenome (GOLD analysis project Ga0247806, IMG submission 179935) | Plant litter microbial communities from Arlington Agricultural Research Station in Wisconsin, United States - UWRJ-L059-202B-1 | ecosystem: Environmental > Terrestrial > Plant litter >... | reverse complement strand
TCAACCTGGTGTTGAACGCGCGTGATGCCATGCCCGACGGTGGCCTGCTGTTGGTCGAAACCTTTAATCAGCGCCTGGACCGGTCGTTTACCGATGCCCATGAGAATCTGCTGCCCGGCGACTACGTGGTGCTCAGCGTCAGCGACACCGGTTACGGCATGCCGGAGACAGTCATCAGCCGCGCCTTCGACCCGTTCTTCACCACCAAGCCCATCGGTCAGGGCACCGGGCTTGGGCTGTCGATGATCTACGGGTTCAGCAAGCAGTCCCATGGTCACGTGTCGATCAAGAGTGAAGTAGGCAAAGGCACGACGGTGCAGTTGTTCCTGCCGCGTTTCAAGGGCGAGCAAATCCAGGATGATCTTGCTTTTGAACCCAACGCCACCCAGGCAAATGCTGGCGAGACGGTATTGATCGTCGAAGATGATCCGGCGGTCCGTGCGCTGGTCAGTGAGGTGCTCAGCGAGTTGGGTTATCAGTTCGTGGTTGCCGGGGCGGCTGATGCCGCAGTGCCTATCCTGGAGTCCGCGCAGCGCATCGATCTATTGATCAGTGACGTCGGCCTTCCCGGCATGAACGGGCGGCAGCTGGCTGAAATCGGGCGCCAACTGCGACCGGGCCTCAAGGTGCTGTTCATTACCGGCTATGCCGAGCACGCCGCCGTGCGTGCAGGTTTCCTCGATGACGGCATGCAAATGATCACCAAACCGTTCGCCTTCGATCATTTGACGGCCAAGGTTCGGGAAATGATTGAAGCCTGACACGCGGGCCTTTCGACGCCATTGACCTGACCGTCAGTGGCGTCATCACGACACAGTTTCTCAGGAAAGCAGGCTTTGAATCTGGGAATGCAAACTGTCCATGGTGAACGGCTTGGCGAGGATCGGAGCCTTGAGCGCAATCGGGCTGCCGGAATCAAGAATTTCCGCGGGATAACCGCTGATAAAAATGACCTTCAGTTCAGGCCGCAGTTTGACCGCCGGCTCGGCAATCATCACGCCGGAAATCCCGCCTGGCAGCCGATAATCGGTAATCATCAGATCGAGGTGGGGCTTGGTCGCCAGTATTTCAAATGCTTGCTCGCCATTTTCCGCCTGCAACACGCGATAGCCCTCGCCTGATAGATAATCAGCGAGCAGCATTAAAATCAGCGGTTCGTCTTCGACGATGAGTACGACATTTTCTGCATCAGAGCTCATTGGATTGCCTTCGATCTATAAATAGCTGCCATTACGACCGTGCAGCGTCTCGTAGGTTGCGCGGATATCGGATTAATCTGCCCAACGCCTTGATTCCTCAAAGCGGCAGACAGACGCGGAACAGCGAGCCCTGGCCTTCCTCGCTCTCGACGCTGATCGTCCCGCCGTGAGCCGCGACGATTTGATCAGAGATGAACAATCCCAGGCCCAGTCCATGAACCGCATGATTGGCGGAAACCCGCTCGAATTGCTGGAAGATGCGTTTCTGGTTTTCCGGACTGACACCGATACCTTCATCGCGCACATCAACCCGGGCCTGACCCTCCTCGCTGTACACCCGAACGCGGATCGGTTTACGGGCGCCGTAGCGCAAGGCGTTGGTCAGCAGGTTGGCGACCACTTGCTCAATGCGAAACTCGTCCCAGACGCCGATTACCGGATCGTCAGCGGTGAAACTCACGGTCGAGCCGGCTGCAGCGATTTGCGCGGAAAAACTCTCCAGAAGATTGCTGACCAGTTCCACCAGATCGAATGGGCTGGTACGAATCGATAACTTGCCCGTGCGGATGCGGGAAACATCAAGCATGTCTTCGATCAGACGAATCAGGCTCTGGATCTGCCGCTCGTCACGATCGACCATAGCGCGCAGCTTCTCCAGCGTGAACGCGGCCATGTTGTCCTTGGCCAGATGCAGTTTGCGCAGCTGGGTTTCCAGGATCAGCCCGTTCAACGGCGTGCGCACTTCGTGGGAGACGATCGACATGAAGTCATCACGCATGCGTACCGCACGTTCGAGCTCGTTCTGCGTGACCTGCAATTGCTTGAGCAACGCCTCCTGTTCCTGGCGGCTTTGTTCAAGCTCCTCGACCTGCTCCTTCATGGCCTTGCGCTGGCGATAGAGATCGACAAACACGTTGACCTTGCTTTTGACCGCGTGGATATCCAGGGGCTTATGCAGGAAATCCACCGCGCCGCTTTCGTAACCCTTGAACGCGTAGTTGAGCTCACGACCGGCCGCACTGACGAACACGATGGGAATGCTCTTGGTGCGCTCGGTGCTGCGCATCAATTCTGCCAGCTCAAAACCATTCATTCCCGGCATCTGCACGTCGAGGATCGCCAGGGCGAACTCATGTTGCAGCAGCAGAGACAGTGCTTCATCCGCTGACAGCGCCTTGAATACGGCGCGATCTTCACGCTTGATCAAGGCTTCGAGCGCCAACAGGTTTTCTGGCAGGTCATCGACGATCAGCAGCTTGGCCTGAATATGACTCAACATGCGATTCTTTCCAGCTCGGTCAATAGTTCGCCGATGTCATGCAAAGGCAGCAAATAGTCAGGCTCGTGCAGTGCCAGCGCCGCTTCAGGCATGGTGCGCGCCTGAGCCTGATTCGGATCCTGTACCACGGTCATCCCCCCTCCCTGCTTGATGTACGCCAGGCTTGCGGCGCCGTCGGGATTGGCACCGGTCAGCAAAATACCCGCGAGCCGGGCGCCGAAGGCATCGCCGGCCGAACTGAACAAAATGTCTATGCTGGGTCGCGAATAAAACACCCGATCTTCCTGACTGAGCGAAAGGCTCAGATCAGCCTCCACCGACAAGTGATAACCCGGCGGCGCGAAATACAACGTGCCGGGCACGATACTTTCCTTGTCATCGGCTTCCTTGACCGGAATCGGCAAGCGCGCCTGGAACACCTGGGCCAGTTGGCTGCGGCGCTCTTCGGGCACATGCAATACCGTCAGAATCGGCAAGCGAAAACCGGGTTTGATTGCGCTGAAAATCTTCAACAAGGCTTCCACGCCACCCGCCGACGCGCCCACGACAATCGCGTCAACCACGGGTAACACTTGTTCAGTCGATTCGCCGCTGCTGAAAGTTGTCTTCATGACTTGCGATAGATCCGTTCCTGTTTCACCAAAGCTTCGAAACTTTTGCTGTAAGCAGAAAAATCCAGGGTTTCCTTGCTGCCCAATACCAGAAAGCCGCGATGACAAAGTGAGTCATGGAACAACCCGAACGCTCGGTCCTGAAGCTTTTTATTGAAATAAATCAATACATTGCGGCATGAAATCAGTTGAGTTTCAGAGAATACGCTGTCGGTTGCAAGACTGTGGTCGGCGAATGTCACGTTCTCACGCAGGGTCTTGTCGAAAATCGCGTACTCATAGGCGCCAGTGTAATAATCGGAAAACGCCCGCTGCCCGCCCGCCTTAAGATAATTCTGGTTATAGGCGCGCACGTTCTCCAGAGAAAAGATGCCCTGTTTGGCCTTCTCCAGAGAGGTGGGGTTTATGTCAGTGGCGTAGATAATCGTGCGATCCAGCAGGCCTTCTTCACGCAGCAGAATGGCCATCGAATAGACCTCTTCCCCCGTGCTGCAGCCGGCGATCCAGATTTTGATCGACGGGTAGGTTCTGAGCAACGGCACGACTTCCTGACGGATTGCCAGAAAATGCCCGGGGTCGCGAAACATCTCGCTGACCGGAATGGTCAGAAATTGCAGCAACTGCATGAACGCCGCGGGATCGTGCAACACCCGTTCCTGCAAGGCAGAAATGGTCGAGCAGTCGAACTGACGCAACGCGTGGTTGACCCGTCGCTTGACCGACGCGCCGGAATAATCGCGAAAGTCGTAGCTGTATTTGAGATAAATCGCCTCGATAAGCAGGCGTAATTCTATCTCTGTGTCTCGATCCTGATGCATAGGCCAGCCTGGTGATGAAGTCGAAAGCTCAAATTTGGCCGCGGGAACTCAAATACGTTCCATTTTCGGCAACCAGACGCGGATCAGCGAAAACAGCCGATCCAGGTCGATAGGCTTGGCCAGATAATCATTGGAGCCGGACTGCAGGCAGCGCTCCTGATCGTCCTTCATGGCTTTGGCAGTCACCGCGATAATCGGCAGTTTGCGCCAGCGCGGGTCCTTGCGGATCTCGGTGGTCGCTTCATAGCCATCCATTTCGGGCATCATCACGTCCATCAGGACCAGATCGATATCTTCGACTTCATTGAGCTTGCTGATTGCCTCGATGCCATTTCTGGCGATTTCCACCACCGCGCCCTTGTGTTCCAGCGCGCTGGTCAGGGCAAAGATGTTGCGCACGTCGTCATCGACCACAAGGATCTTGCGACCTTCAAACACTTTGTCCCGGCTACGGGCGGTCTTGAGCATTTTTTGCCGCTCGTTAGAAAGCTGCGACTCGACCTTGTGCAGGAACAGCGTCACTTCATCGAGCAGGCGCTCCGGCGAGCGTGCGCCCTTGATGATGATCGAGCGCGAATACTTCATCAGCTCGGCTTCTTCATCCCGGGTCAGGTTGCGTCCGGTGTAGACGATGACGGGTGGGAAGGCGCAGATTTCCTCGGTGGACATGCGTTTGAGCAGGTCGTTGCCGAGCATGTCCGGCAGCTTGAGGTCGATGATCATGCAGTCATAGACATTGTCGCGCAGCAGATCGAGGGCATCCTGGGCAAAGCCCACTGCGGTGATTTCAATATCGTCATCGCCGATCAAGCGCGCGATGCTGTCACGCTGCAAGGCGTCGTCTTCGACCAACAGGATGCGTTTGACCTTCTGGGTCAGCTTGGCTTCGAGCTTGGCAAAGACATCCTTGAGTTCTTCGCGGGTGGTCGGTTTGACGGCGTAACCCACCGCGCCCATGTGCATCGCCGCTTCCTGGCGATCCTCGACAGAAATGACATGGACCGGAATATGTCGGGTCGAGGCCAATTCCTTGAGACGTTGCAAAACAGTGAGGCCTGAGTGATCCGGCAAGCGCATGTCCAGCAAAATCGCGTCCGGTACGAATTGCGCCGCCAGATTGAAGCCGTCGTCGGCTGCGTGAGCGACGAGGCAGTGATAACCCAATTCATGGGCCAGATCGAAGAGGATCTGCGCGAACGCCACCTCGTCTTCAATCACCAGGATACAGCGCTTGGTGAACGGGCCCTTGTCGCGGTCATCGGCAAAGCTGGCAACCGGTGTCACTGGCACTGCCACGGCGACTGGCGCAGCCGGAACCGGCGCAACCCAGGCCACGGGCGGCGAGGCCACAACCGCAACAGGTTCCTGGCCATATTCCAGCTGAACCTGCTCAACGTACTGCTCCGGCAGCACCAGGGTGAAAATGCTGCCCTGCCCCGGTGCACTGGTCACGCTGATCGAGCCGCCTAGCAAAGCGGCCAGGTCCCGGGAAATCGACAGCCCCAGCCCGGTGCCGCCGTAACGGCGATTGGTCGTCCCGTCAGCCTGACGGAATGCCTCGAAGATGCTCTGCTGTTGCTCTTCGGCGATCCCAATCCCGGAATCGCGCACGGTAAAGGCAATGCCGGCGCCGGGCTGCCGGGACACGATCATGCTGACCATGCCGGTTTCGGTGAACTTGATGGCATTGGAAAGCAGGTTTTTCAGAATCTGTTCCAGACGCTGGCGGTCGGTGTACAACAACGTCGGCGCGCCCGCCTGTAACTCCACATGGAAGTCCAGCTTCTTGTCGTTCGCCAGCGGCTCGAACATGGAGCGCAGACCTTCAACCAGACGCGCCACGCTGCTGTTTTCCGGCCGCATATCGAGTTTGCCGGCCTCGACTTTGGAAATATCCAGAATGTCATTGATCAGGTTGAGCAGGTCGTTGCCCGCCGAATAGATCGACTCGGCGAACTTGACCTGCTCGGCCGTGAGGTTTTCCGCCGGGTTCTCGGCCAGTAGTTTGGCCAGGATCAGCGAGCTGTTGAGCGGCGTGCGCAACTCATGGGACATGTTGGCGAGGAATTCAGACTTGTACTTGCTGGAGCGCTGCAATTCATCGGCACGGGCTTCAAGCTCGATCTGTGCGATGTGCAACTCTTCGTTATTACGATCCAGCGCGTCACGCTGATCCGACAACGCCTGGCCTTGCTCGGCCAGCTGCTCATTAGTCTGCTCAAGCTCGGCCTGCTGGGTTTCAAGATGCGTCTGGGATTCCTTGAGGATTCGCGACTGCTCTTCAAGCTCTTCGTTGGCGGTGCGCAGCTCTTCTTGCTGCACTTGCAGTTCTTCATTGAGCTGCTGGGTTTCGGCCAGGACCTCCTGAAGACGCTGACGATACCGCGCCGCTTCAATGGAAGTGCCAACGTTGCCGGCGATCAGCTCCATGAACTCAAGGTCCTGTTCAGTCAACGGACGCAGGAACCCCAGTTCGATGACGCCATTGACGTGATCATCGTTGCTGGTAGGAATCACAACCACGCTGCGCGGCGAGCCCTCGCCCAAACCGGAGGTGACTTTGAAGTAATCAACGGGAACGTCTTCAAGCTTGATGATCTGCTTTTGCAGAGCGGCCTGACCGACGATGCCCTCGCCGCTGTAAATCGAATGCTCGTTGTTTTCCTGCTCCCGGGAAAAACCGTAGCACGCCACGCGTTTGAGCCCGCCGTGTTCCTGACTGACATATACCGCCGACACCACAGCGCCCAGGTACTGCGCAAAAAACTGCAACACGTTGGAGCCGAGCATGCCCAAGGTCAGCTGCCCCAGCACTTGCTCGGCCAGCTCACTCTGACCGTTTCGCAGCCAGGCGACTTTCTGCAGGCGCTCGGCGTTGGTTTCCTGAAGCTTGAGGTTGTTGGCATAACTGGTGGACAAGGCGACCATGTCCCTGCGGCCGACAAACGCCAGCAGGCCACTGACGCTCAAGACAAATATCAGATACAGCGCGGTAGAAAGGATCGTGGTCCGCGTGACGTCGTCGTTGCGGGTCAGGCGCAGTTGTTGCTCGGTCGCGACAAACTGCTCATATTCGTTGCGAATTTCATCGGTCAGGCGCTTGCCGCGCCCGGCTTGTACAGCCGCTGAGTAGTCGCCGTTCTGGCGCCGAAGCGCGATCATTTCCAGCGCGTATCTGTTCCACTCATCCTGCAGCGCGGTCAGACGCTTGAGACGGTCAACCTGAGACGGGTTATCGGCGACCAGCGCTTCCAGCCCCTTGAGTTCGGCGGCGATTCCGGGCTTGGCAACTTCGTAAGGGTCCAGGAAATGATCATCTCCGGTCAGCAAATACCCGCGCATACCGGTTTCCATGTCGATGGACAGCTTGAGCGCGCGGTTGGTGTTGTTGATCACCCGGTCAGTATGTTCAACCCACTGAATCACGGATAACAGATAGGTGATCAAGCCGATAAAGAACACCGCGCTGATTGCACCGACGGCCAGCGGCAAACTGACATTGCGGCTCAGCAGTTTACGGAAACGTTGCTCATCGACGGTAGACGAATGGATCATGAGAAGTCCCAAGCGTTTTATCAAAACGTGGGAGTTTGCCGCAATCTTTAGTAAAAGACTCTCATTTCTGATACATCGGGTTGAAATTTCAGAACTTTTGTAACGATTTCATCCCTTGATGGCCAAGGAATGTCACCATTAGACGGGTGCCCCCCCTCAAATGAAGGTTTCTGATAGCCAGCGGGAACTTCCGGAGGCGTTTCACTTACTCATAAACGGGCGACACTATTCCGCCTCGACCACCGTCATTTTTTCAAGGAAACCCATCATGTCTGCCAGCACCATTCTCGTCGTCGAAGACGACAACATTGTGCGCATGCTGATCGTCGACGTTCTTGAGGAGCTGGAATACACCGTGCTGGAAGCGGCGGACGGAGAACAGGCGCTGGAGTTTCTTCGCGATAGCCATCAAATCATCGATCTGATGATGACTGATCAGGGCTTGCCTGGCATGACCGGCACTGAACTGGCGGTCAAGGCCCGTGAAAAGCGCGCTACGTTGCCGGTGTTATTCGCCAGCGGTTACTCGGAAAACATTGACGTGCCGGCTGGCATGCATTCCATTGGCAAGCCGTTTTCCATTGATCAACTGCGTGACAAGGTTAAAAGCATCCTTGAACAAGCCTGATCCCCGTCAATCAATGGCTGCTCACAACGCCGAAGCTGTCCGCGTCCTGATTATTGGCTACGTCTGGCCGGAACCACGTTCTTCGGCTGCCAGCGGCCACATGATGCAGCTGATCCACTGTTTTCTCGAACAGGGCTGGGACATTACCTTCGCCAGCCCGGCAACAGAGGGCGAGCATGTGGCGGATCTGACCGCCCTGGGTATTGCACGCGTGCGCATCGAGCTCAATAACAGCAGCTTCGACGCCTTTGTCAGCGAACTGGCCCCGAATATCGTGTTGTTCGATCAATTCATGATCGAAGAGCAATTCGGCTGGCGCGTCGAAAAGCATTGTCCCGACGCCCTTCGCATTCTGGAAACTTCGGACCTGCAAAGCCTGCGCAATACCCGTCACTTACAGCTCAAGCAGTATATTGAGAACAGTACGCAAGCTGATGATTTAACGGGTTATTTTGCATCATCAGAAGCCACGATCTATTCCGCAATGGCAATCAGTGACCTGGCGCAACGGGAGGTGGCAGCGCTGTATCGTTGCGATCTGAACCTGATGACCTCGGATGTGGAAATCCAGTTGCTCACGGGCCGGTTTGGCATGCCTGGGGCGCTGTTGCATTGGTGTCCGCTGATGGTCGACGGGCGAATCGATGCCCCTCCTTCGTTTGAGGAGCGGGCTAACTTCCTCAGCATTGGCAACTTCCGTCACGCCCCCAACTGGGACGCGGTGTTGTGGCTCAAGAGCGCCGTCTGGCCTCTGATTCGCCAGCAATTGCCCAAGGCGCAACTGCACATTTACGGCGCTTACACGCCACCCAAGGCCACCGCGCTGCACAATCCCGCTCAGGGTTTCCACATCATGAATTGGGCTGAGGACGCCTTGCAGGTCATGTCCCAGGCCCGGGTCTGTCTGGCGCCTTTGCGTTTCGGCGCGGGCATCAAGGGCAAAATTGTCGATGCCATGTCGTGCGGAACACCAACGGTCACCACGCCAATCGGCGCCGAGGCCATGCACGGCGAAATGCCCTGGCCCGGCACCATCGCCAACAGCGCCACAGCGATGGCCGATGCAGCCATTCGCTTGTATCAACACCGGAATCTATGGCAGGAAGCACAGCAGGCCGGCTGGGACCTGCTTGAAGCGCGCTATCAGCATCGACAACATTGCGCGAGCCTGATCGAGCGCATCAGCGACCTGCGGCAAAACCTGCAAGAACACCGAACCGCAAATTTCACGGGGGCGATGCTGCGCCACCATCACCACAAAAGCACCAAGTACATGGCGCAGTGGATTGAAGCGAAGAATCGCCTGCCGTGAATAGCAGCGGTTGGAGCGAGCGTGCTCGCGAAGCGGTCTATCTATTTCAGGGATTCCAGCCTGCGCAGCAGATACGTATCCATGATCCAGCCTTTGTCCTGACGCGCCCTCTGCCTGACGTCCCTGATGCGTTCGCAAACGTCGTCCAGCTCGCCAGCAATCAGAATCTCGTCAGCAGTGCCCAGGTAGGCGCCCCAATAAATATGCAGGCCCTGGCCGACAAACTGCTCGAAGGTGCAATGGGCGTCGAGCATTACCAGCACGTTGTCCACACTCGCGCCCTGCTCCGCTGCCAGGCGTCGGCCGGTGGTGATGTGGATAGGCTCGCCGATCCGGTTCAGCGCCACGCGATGTTGCGCCGCCAGCACCTGAACACTGGATATGCCCGGAATGACCGCGTAATCGAATTCGATTTTCCCCCGGCTCAGCACTCGCTCAAGAATGCGCAGCGTACTGTCGTAAATCGACGGATCGCCCCACACCAGAAACCCGCCGACTTCATCAGCCTTGAGTTCTTCGTCGATCAGCTGCTCGAACAACACCGCGCGCTGCTCGTGCCAGCGCTCGACCCCGGCTTCATAGGATGCGGGATCAGTTTCACGCTGCGGGTCCCGGACGACGACCATCCGATAGTCGGGATCGGTGATGTAACGCTGGCAGATCTCTTTCCTTAGCCGCAGCAAGTCATCGTCGGCGTAACCTTTATCCAGAATAAAAAACACCTTGGCACTATTCAGCGCGTTGATGGCCTGAACAGTGATGTGTTCGGGATGGCCTGCGCCGATGCCGATCAGAAGGACAGTTTTCATTGCATGCATCCCGCAAATGGACAGGCATTGCCTACCGCCGCTGGCGAAGGCACATTAGTCACTTGGCAACTCCTTGAACGGCCGCCGCATGACAAAAACAACAAGAGTCACCGATCCTTCCTACGAACTGATGGACGATCACAACGGGTTGTCGATTATCTATCGCGAACACGGCTTCCCGTGTCCGCTGGTGCGCTGGCACTTTCATAAAGAGTATGAGCTGCACCTGATCGTCGCCAGCTCGGGCAAAGTCTTCGTCGGCGATTACATTGGCAATTTTTACCCTGAAAGCCTGTTCCTGACCGGCCCGAATCTGCCACACAACTGGATCAGCCAGATTGAGGAAGATCAAGTCATCCCCAAGCGCGACATGCTGGTAAATTTCACCGACGAGTTGTTCGAGAGCGGCAACCAGGTCTTCGCCGAACTCAAAACCCTGGCGCCCCTGTTGGAACGCGCGCAGTCGGGCATCGAATTCCGCTGCCGGCGCACCATTGCCCAGGCCATGAAGCTGATGCAGAAAATCGCCGACGCCAAGGGCATCAGTCGCCTCGGGCACTTCTTTATCCTCCTGGAATTATTGGCTGCCAGCGACGACTACCAGCTGTTGTCCGGCAGCACCTGCGCGCAAATGGCCGACGAGCACAGTATCGATCGCACCAACCGCGCCGTTGACTATATTTTTGCCCACTACGCGCGGGAACTGCCGCTGGAGGAAGTTGCCGATTACCTGGGCATGAAACCAGCGTACTTCTCGCGGGTCTTCAAGCAGGCGACCGGGCGCTGTTTCGTCGAGTTCGTCAATCGCCTGCGGATCAGCAAATCCTGCGAGCTGCTGGCCGACGGCGACAAACCGGTCACTGATGTGTGTTTCGAGTCCGGTTTCAACAATATTTCCAACTTCAACCGACGCTTTCAGCAGCTCAAAGGCATGACGCCTTCACATTATCGCCGTCTGGCCGTTCAGCGCCTGACCGAGCAGAACCTGTACTGATTCACCCCTCCCCGATCCTCATCGTCTACGCTCAAACAGCGCTGTTGGCTGTTGCAGCGTGGTGGGGAAAGCTTTCGTCGCGATCAGCGAGTGCAAAATAGTATCAGTTGCAGTGCGGCGCAGGATTTGTCATTGCGCCTGCGTCCCGTTGTAATCAGTACACATCTTCCTTGCCTCCGGAAGAGACAAAAACAATAACCGACCTTCTGCAGCTCTCTGGGCGAAGAAGAGGAGTGATCGATGAAGACCTCAGCAAAACTGCTACTTGCAAGCACCTGCCTGACGCTCAGCGGCTTGGTCAGCGCCGGGACCGTAACCATCGCAACCGTCAACAACAGTGACATGATCCGCATGCAGCGGTTGTCCAAGACTTTCGAAGCCCAGCATCCTGACATCAAGCTCAACTGGGTTGTGCTCGAAGAGAACGTGTTGCGTCAACGCCTGACCACCGACATCGCCACCAAAGGCGGCCAGTTCGACGTGCTGACCATTGGCATGTACGAAGCCTCGCTCTGGGGTGCCAAAGGCTGGCTGCAAGAAAT
>Ga0247806_10001432_pt1 | contig 11759 bp, 11 predicted proteins | sample UWRJL059202B1_FD_179935 | JGI IMG/M metagenome (GOLD analysis project Ga0247806, IMG submission 179935) | Plant litter microbial communities from Arlington Agricultural Research Station in Wisconsin, United States - UWRJ-L059-202B-1 | ecosystem: Environmental > Terrestrial > Plant litter >... | reverse complement strand
TTGAGATTTCTCTTGACGGTTTTGGATACAATCGTTACGCTGTTGAAAGTGAGCTGACTGGAAACAAAGTTGAATCTAACTCATTTGGATTTAATGCTGATACCTTTACACCAAAGTTAGGGGTAATGTTCCACTTCTAATATAAAATACGCATTGGTTTGGGAATATTAGTGCAACAAAAAAAGGCCCTGGTCATATGACCAGGGCCTTTTTGTTAACGTCCTTTTTTACCGTTCTTTTCCACTTCCCGATCAATTTCAGTAATATCAACCTGATCTGGTTGAGTAAAATCACCTATCAGGTATTTATTAAAGTGATCGGCTAAGCGCCAGAAAGCATATTCTGTTAACGGACCAAAGCTATGGCGTTGGCCTGGTAAAATAACAAACTCAAACCTTTTGCCTGCTTCCATTAAAGAATTAGCTAACCTAATGGTATTCGCCGGGTGTACATTGTTATCAATGTCGCCGGTCATAATCATTAAATGGCCTTTTAGGTTTTTAGCCAGCTCAGGGTTTTTGTCAATATCATATTTAAAAGTAGTATCACCTTTAGAAGTCACAATTTCTTTTACGCCATGGTGTTTCTCACTCCACCAGCGGTTGTAAATACTGTTATCGTGGTTTCCAGCTTTAGAAACTGCGGCTTTAAAAAAATGTGGATAAACCAGCATAGCTGCAGTAGACATGAAGCCCCCACCAGAATGGCCGGTGATACCCACCCTATCGATATCAATAAAATCATGACGGGCTGCCAACTGTTCAACAGCGGCTTTTTTATCTGCCAGTCCATAATCTCTTAAGTTTCCATAACCGAAAGTATGGTACCATTTCGATCGTGCCGGGTGGCCACCTCTGTTACCTACGGAAACAACGATGTAACCTAACTGTGCCAGGCGATCAGTGTTGTCCATGCTTTTAGTGAAAGCTTTGTTCACCGCTTCCGTTTGGGGACCGGGATAAACATATTCAATTATGGGATATTTTTTCTTTGGATTAAAGTCGAAAGGTTTGTACATGACGCCAAAGATGTCGGTAACACCATCATCTGCCTTCACCTTAAATGGCATTGGAAACTGGTAACCTGCAGCCATTAATAGTGTTAAATCTGCCGTCTCTAAATCCATTAACTTATTTCCGTTAGCATCTAAAAGAACAGATTTAGGAACAGTATTAACCCTGGAGTAATTATTTACCACATACTTTGCCTCATCGTTCATGTTTGCATCATGGTCAAAATCACCTGGATTTATAAGCTTCATCCCTGAGCCATCAAAGTTAATTCGGTATAAGTGCACATAGTATGGATCCTCCTTAGCTTCACGTCCATTGGCGGTGAAATACAACACCCTATTCTTATGATCGATATTAACAATGCTCTCACAATGAAATGAACCCTTTGTAATTTGATTTTTTAGTTTCCCTTGTCCGTCGAAAAGATAGAAATGTGCCCAGCCATCTCTTTCAGACCAATGAATAATTTCTTTACCGTCATTTACTAAACCCGGGCGGTTTACTTCTACATAGGTATTAAAACGTTCTTCGATTAAAGGGCTAACCTTTTCGGTGTTGATATCAACCGCACAGATGTCAATTCTCTTCAAATCTCTGCTTGTCCGGGAAATAAATATTTTGCTATCATTACCTAGCCAAATAGACGGTCTGAATTCATTGTCTCTGTCTTTATTTAATAAAGGAGCCGACCAAAATGATACAGCCTGGTCTTTAAATGCAGCCACATCTAATTTGCGATGGGTTTTTGACTGGAAGTTGAACAGCAGTATCTCATCGATCGCTGCTTCTTTTTCACCTGGCATCTGGTATTTATAACTTTGCAAGGTTGGACGCCCTTTTGCCGTGTTGTCAATTACCCATAGGTCTTTCACCTTTCGGGAATCTCTTCTGTTCAGCACAAAATATCTCGAGTTCGGTGACCACAATACATTCGCACGGCGACGTTTTTTGTCGTTTTTTTCCAGTTCCTCGTTATTCTCTCCGTCCCCATCACTTCCATAAGCATAAAACTTCACACCGTCTTTTGTTAACCGGTGTTCTACAATAGTGCTGTCTTCTTCGTTTTTTACTGCTTTTTTATAATTCTCCTTGTCCATCCAAAACAAGTTATAATCCCTAGAGAAAATAATAGCAGAAGAATCTGGCGCTACAGCACCCCATAACGGTTTCGCTTTAGGCTTGGAATAATCAGCAACTTCAGTAAGCTTTGCATTTTTGATATCATAATTGAAGAAAAACACTTTTTTCTGTAAAGAATCAGCTGCTTTTTTGTCCTTACGATCTTTTTTGACTTCATCAAGGGAGCTCTTCACTTCAAAAGTAATGCTCTTTTCGTCGGAAGAAAACTTAAATTCTTCTATCGGTAAGTGCTGAGCATCAAAAGGGTCGCGGACCACCTGGGTGAGATCGGCGGCAAGTTTTGCCATATTAAATATTGGCTTTTTGCTTCGGCTTGCCGGATCAACGATGTACCACTGTTTCCCAGCCGGGGTTTCATATTCGTACCAAAACCGATTGCTCAATTTTAACCAATGTGGATCAACCGTAGTTGAATAGACCATTTTCTTAATTTTCGCAGGCGAGAATCTGGAAGCCAATTGATAATTAGCCTTTGGCATTTCTGCCTGATTCTCGCTTAGTATTAATGTTTTGGTTTGCGCATGTACATCAAAACCTGATGCAATAGCAAGCAAAGCCAAAAAGTAGAGTTTCTTCATGTGTATATTTATTTAAAAGGCCTAAAATATTGAAATATTATACGCAACTCACCAGAGTCATTGTAATAAATAAGATATCTTTATAATTTTGCGCTCGTTATACGGAAGATAATAGCATCAATAATGCTTTTTTACTTAGGAATAACAGCGAATATACTCCTAGAAACTCATCACCTTTTAAAAACACATAAATCAATGAAAAAAACAATTCTACCCGTAATTGCTGCTACACTTTTATTTGCCCTTGGATGTCAAACAAAATCACAAACTAGCAACATGTTAATTGAAGACACGGAAATACCTGTGGCTACCGACTCTCTTGCTGCTGACACCACCAAAGCCATCGATATTTCTAAGATGAAAGTAGCCGATGCGAAAACAGTTTTAAGCCGTCAACAGGTCCCTGTACTTTGTTACCACCAGATTCGCGATTGGAAACCTACAGATTCTAAAGCTGCTAAAGACTATATTATTCCGGTTGCAACTTTCAAAGCGCACATTAAAATGCTATCAGACAGTGGTTACCACACTATTTTACCTGATCAGTATTACGATTACCTGAACAATGGGACACCCCTCCCAAATAAGCCGATCATGATATCATTTGATGACACTGAAAAAAACCAACACGGTATTGCGGCCCCTGAATTAAAGAAATATGGCTTTAAAGCGGCATATTTTATCATGACTGTGTCGATTGGTCGTCCGAATTACATGACTAGAGCTCAAATTAAAGAGCTATCTGATGACGGTAATTTAATAGGATCTCATACATGGGACCATCATAATGTCAAGAAATACCAGGGGGCAGATTGGGAACTTCAAATCGATAAACCGACAAAAACTTTAGAGGAAATAACCGGTAAAAAAATTACGCATTTCGCATTTCCATTTGGGTTATGGAACCCTGAAGCAATTCCTGAATTACAAAAAAGAGGGATGAAATCGGCTTATATACTAGCGACAAAAAGGGATGAAAATGATCCTTTATATACCATAAGAAGAATTATAGCCAGCGGTTATTGGAGTGCAAACACGCTAAATAATAGCATTAAAAACAGCTTTTAATATTTTACCTATAAATAAAGGGGTATTTGCTGTAGCAAATACCCCTTTATTTATAGGTAAAACTTTTAACTAGGTTAACAAACTTCTAAAATTACATACTCTTTCTGGTTGAAAGTAACCTTTTCTGTGGCTTGTTTACCCAACAATAATTGGCCAATTGGTGATAAGGCGGATATAGCAAAGTAAGATTGTTCTCCCAGCAACAAGTGCCCAGCGCTGATGCTGATGTAAAATGCACCCTCAGATGTGTGGACTAGACTTCCATTTTTCACAACATTAGAATCGATATAGTCTTTAAGTGATTCCAGGACCTGCAAATTCTGCTTAGCATCCATTAACAATCTTTTGTTTCTGGAGATATCTTGCTGCATCATTTCCCGGGTGGTCTCAAATTTATCACCCGCACTACTTTTAGTATCATCATTACTCGCCTCACGGGCTTGTTCTAATGCCGTTTCTGCCGTATCTATTCTTTGTGCTATAAATTGCTGGCAAAGTTTATATAACTCGGCTTTTGTATCTTTCATCTTTATATATTCTCTTTGCTTAATACTCTATCCACTTCACTTTATCTTCAATTGGCGTTCTGTTCGCCTGACGAGGCTGATCCTCATGATACCCTAAATAGAATAATCCGTAACATTTTTCTTGTTCTGCCAGTTCCAAAAAGTCTTTCAAACCCGCTAAGATCCCTGGTGAACTCCAGTAAGCGCCTACATTCAGTGCCTCTGCAGTTAACGCCATGTTTTGGACTGCGCAAGCAACCGCCGCGATCTCTTCCCATTCAGGAACTTGATCCGGATGCAAATGTGCATTAATGACAATTACTGCACTGGCGCAACTGACCTTTTCGGCGAAGCTGTCATACTTCTTTTGAAGGAAAATAGCTGTTGGTGTAGTTAGTTTATAAGCTTGCGCTAACGCTGAACCTAGTTTATCCTTTCCCACATTTCTATAGACGGTAAACCGCCAGGGTTGTGTTAGTTTATGCGTAGGGGCATAGTTTGCACTTTCCAATATTTGTTTAATGACACCAACAGGTACTTCTTCTGCCGTATAACTGTTCGGAAAAACACTTCTTCGTCTCTTGATGATATTGCTTAGTATGCTGAAATCTTCTGTCATCGGGGTTTACTTATAATCCATAGCAAAGGTAAGTTTCACAACCGACTTATGCGACCACCATATTTAATATTGCTTTATGATCCTATCCAACAAAGCTTTTGTTTTTTTGATTCCTTCCTCTTCAGAAAATTTAGATCCTTCATACTCAATCCCAACTATTCCTGTCCAATTGGCTGCCTTAATGATATCAAACATCTGTTTATAGTTAATTGTGGTTTCATCACCCTGTTCATCGAAATCATAGGTTTTTGCGCTTACGCCTTTAGCAAATGGCATAAGGTCTTTAACACCCTGATATCGGTCATACTCCTGGTCTTTGCTAATTTTAAAATTTCCAAAATCAGGCAAGGTTCCGCAAAAGGGGTTATTGACTTGTTTCATGACAGATGACAACCACTGACCATCAGAGGAATAGCCACCATGGTTTTCCACGATAATGTTAATTTTTTGCTGCTGCCCATATTCGCTAAGCTTACCCAACCCATCTACAGCAGCAGTTTTTACTTCATCAGCTGTACCTTTTCCTGCAGCATTCACCCTAATAGTTTTGCAACCAAGGTATTTTGCCGCATCAACCCATTTGTAATGATTTTTCACTGCGGTTAAGCGAGCCGCATCATCCGTATCACCTAAGTTTCCTTCAGCGTCTACCATAATTAGGTGATTTTGGATTCCCTCGTTTTTCGTGCGTGTCAACAGCTCTTTCATATATGCAGGATCACTTTCCTGTTTTTTGAAGAAAATACTTACATATTCAACAATATCAATTCCAAAATCGGCTTTTGCTTTTAGTGGAAAATCCATATGGGCCATTTTACCTGCAAACAAGGCTTTATGAAAGGACCATTCCGCCAGGGAAACTTTGATGAAGTCTTTCTTAGCCAACGCAAATACGTCAATTGGCATGAGTGAGGTTAATCCTGCAGCGGCAGATAAAAGACCCAGGTCTCTAATAAAACTTCTACGGTTGGTTGATTTTATCATGATTCGAATAATTAGAATTTGTATATTCTAAAATAGAAAATATTTTCATAATTATCCTTGTGATTTATCATTAGGGTAACCTATTGTTACTTACCTGTTTCCATATGAGGAGCATCGACCGGTTTAGATTCCGGCGAGCCTTTTTGCCGGAGGTAAATAGTTAAGAATACAATGGCTAAAACAGATAAAAATTCACTCTGCCAATTTTGAAAAGTTTCAAACCAGAATCTAGGCTCGCCTAAATATGCGGTAATTGTAGCTGTAGGCTTGTGAGAAAGTGTTTGAGAAACATTATAATTCTTCCAACTTCCAAACAGGTGCATGCCCCAGCTGAAAAAGAAAAGGATAGAAAAAGCAAGGCCAAGTGAATTACGATATAATTTTAGAATCCATCCCCCTTTTCGAACGGGCCATGGTGCATTAGGTGATGAGATAGGTTCACGGTCTACCTCTTCTTGCTCATCTAATGATTTAGATTCAGCTGACCCGATTTGCCGTAACCTAATGGTAAGTAATACATATAAAGCCATTTGAAGAAATTCACTTTCGAAATTCTCGAAAGTTGCAGAAATAAAATGGCCACTTTGTAAATAAGTATATAATGGTATAGGCTGGGCATTTTCGCCTATTAATTCCTGGTTGTTTTCTTTCCAGCCAGTAATCGTCTGGCCCAAGAAAGTAACTAGAAAAAGAATTAAAAAAACTAATGATAAACTATTACGAAAAAAAAAGCTGTGATGTTTTGAGGAATTTACCATGCCGTTAATCATTGAGTAGTATAAACAACGACTCCGGCGAAAGGTTTACTCGTGGCCTCTGACTTGCACAAATATATACAGCAGAAGGTAAAGCTACCAGCGTCTACCTTCTGCATGTATTTTATCGGACATCTCCCCGAACTTTGTTGGCAGTTCCACGACCAGGCAAATAGATCTGCAGGCCAAATTGTAGATTAAGACTATTTTGATAGTTTGTGCTTCCAAAACCGGCAAGACCGTTGTATTTCAATAAGGCTTCCAAACCGATGTTTGGGGTTATGAAATAGGCAAATCCTGGACCAAGACCAAAGTTGATACCATTGGTATTACCTCCGCCGTCGCTCACGTTTTGCCCGCCAAAACCAATAGTCGCCTCACCGAAAACCCGCCCATGGCGCAATACTTCAACATCCGATCCCGTATAATACCGCGCCAATGCTCCTACCCCATAATTAGTAGTTGTAGTCGAATTTTTCGCGGTTTGAATGCCGAATTCTACATATGCACCTAGCGCAACATTATCCTGAACGAACCAGGCGGCTTTAGGCGTAATTTCAGCACTAAATACATTTGGCTGATCCAAACCTAGATTAACATTTGCGAGGTTACCACCAATTAATACATTCCCCCGCTGGATCTGCGCATCTGCAGAAAGCCCTGCACTTACCAATGCCGCCAATAAAAAATAAGATAATTTTTTCATAATTCCATAATTAAATTCTTGTTAAATAATAATAGAACAGGCTGATTAAGAAATTGTTCAAAAAGAGCCTTAACTATTTTAACAACAAGAAACAGGAATTTTTATCTTACTAATTAAAAGGATTTCATACAATTAAATCATCAATAAACTGGCAAGTCGAGTTCCATTTCGTCAATATAATTTAGTATTCCGCCTTCCATATTGTACAGGTTAGCCCAACCATACTTATCTTCCAATAACCTGATGGCTTTAGCACTTCGCATGCCCGACTTACACATAATTACCACACGTTTATTAAGATCTATTTTTGAAGCCTGATCGCCAATGACCCCTAATGGAATTAACTGACTTCCAATATTTACCAACTCGTATTCATGCGGCTCCCTTACGTCGATGAGCTGCACGCCAACACCTTGATCTTGCCATTTTACAAATTCTTTTGGCGTTATTTGTTTCACTTTACGTTCTATAGCCTTTACGCCACAAAACTGTTCATAATCAATCAAAGAGGTTTGGGTTGGGTTTTGTCCATTTAATGGGTTATCCACACTCTTCTTTATGTTAAATGTTCTGGATTCAAATGTAAGTGCGTCGAACAAATACAACCGCCCATTCAGCGTTTCTCCAACACCAGTAATTACTTTTATCACTTCCAAAGCCTGCAAACATCCAATAATACCTGGTAACACGCCCAATACACCAGCTTCAGAACAGTTGGGAACTGACCCTGGGTCTGGCGGTAGAGGGAATAAATCACGATAATTCGGCCCTCTTTCTCCCTTTTCATTTATTTGATTGAACACAGTAACTTGCCCCTCAAACTGAAAAATTGATGCGTAAACGTTTACTTTTCCAAGTAAAACACAGGTATCATTAACTAAGTACCTGGTTGGAAAATTATCTGTACCATCAGCAAGCACATCATAGTCATTCGCTATATCCAGTGCATTATGAGAGGTTAACTGGGCATGGTGCACGGTAATTTTAATAAAAGGATTCAGGGCCTCTAAGCGCTTTTTAGCGGCCTCAGTTTTAAGCATCCCTATTTCATCCACATCGAATAATACCTGACGCTGTAGGTTGCTATCCTCCACTACATCGCAATCGACAATTCCAATATGACCTACTCCTGCCGCCGCCAGGTAAAGTAATAGTGGACTACCTAAACCACCAGCACCCACAACGAGTACACTAGCTTTTTTTAATTTTTCTTGCGCTTCCATGCCAAAATCAGGAATGATAATGTGACGGTTATAACGCAACAGTTCTTCTTTCGAAAAGTATCTATTTTGGTTCATCGGTTTAATTTTTAAGGTTTCCTCCAGCAATAGCTGGAACAATGCTTATCGTGGAGTGGATATTAACAACAGTATTGAGTTGATGCAAATTTCTAATATCATCTTCATCTACAAAAATATTAATAAACTGGCGTATACTACCACTGGAATCAAGTAGATGACTTTGAACTTCAGGATAATCTAGCACCAGATTATCAACAATTTCAGATACAACACTTCCTGAAACCAGGACTTTGGATGAATTTCTGGTAAATCTTCGCAATGGGGTTGGTATCAATACAATGGGCATAAATTTAATTTAAGATAGTTAAAAATTCTGTTTAATAAGTTGCTCTTGAAATTGTCTGGAGTCATCTAAACGCCAGCTCCTCTTATTGGTCTGTCCTAGAGGATTCACTGAAATAATAAGATAAGAAAAATCAGGTAGTGCTACACGTGTATCCACACTTGATGGTATAGCAGGTTGGTTTGGGTGTGAATGATATACGCCAAGCAATTGCAATTGATGTTGATCAGCGTAAGCCTCTGCAGCAAGATAATCTTTAGCATTTATTCTAAAATGATATTTCTTATTTAAGATTGTTGAATTTTCAACTTGACAGGCAGAAAGCACCACAGCACCATCTGTAGTAGATTGCCCGAAGAAAAAGCCACAACTTTCATCAGGAAATGCCTGGATCACACTTCTTTCCATAATAGCCCAGGGTTGTGGTTCGATATGTAATTTTTTTTGCATTGTAAATTAAAAAGTGGAGGCTACACAATAATTGACATTCAAATCATTAAGACTATCCATTAACAGAGGAACGGTCGCACCATAATCTACCATAGTAGTTCCCTGACTAAAAAGATATTCTGGCTGAAGACCCCATTTTAAAATGTTTAGGGTGTCTTCCCGATCAACATGTACTAAAGAGGCACGTACAAGATTCTTTAACCCCGTCAGCAGGCATTCCTTTGTCGGCAACTCCCCTTCAACCTTTTGTAATTCATAAAGTGCTTGCTCTAAAACAATGGATTCAGTAGACGAAATTTTCGAAATTATAATATCACCAGCTTCATTGTAAGAAAGACACCTATTTTCATAAACATTGATCAGCAAATTAAGTTCCTGAGGATTAGCCCAATTCAACTGCCCCCTAAAGAACTTTTCTGTATATCCAATAGGATTACCTTGAAATATTAAGGGAATGTCCCGTTGTGATTGTTTAATATAATATAAAGCGACCTCCAAACTTTCAACCGGCCATTCCAGGTTCCTAACAATTAGAAAATTACACTGGTGCTTTTCAGAATGTATTAAAGCATTCAGTAATAAATCCGCCGCTTCTACAACGTTTTGGGCGGTTACATATTTACCTGGACTATGGATACCAATAAAATTTGCATTCCATAAATTTTTAAGGTGCATGTCCATCAAACTATTTTCTAGAATATGCGTAAAGCGCACCATAGAATAAGTCACATTGCTTTCTTTTGCATAAGTATCGATGATATATTCGCAGATTTTTTTTGTGGCAGAATAGACTTCATTGGTATAATACCTGCTTGATTTACCTGTTGAGGAAAATACACACTGCTTAACCGAAGGTGTTTTCTCACATGTCTTCACCACATTTAAAGTGCCTATTACATTTGTACTCACCGTTTCCACCACATTGTACTCGGCATATCCGGGGTCGCGCTGTGCTGCTGTATGAAAAACATACTCTGGTTGGTAAGCTTCAAAAACAGCTTCTAATGTTGGCAGGTCACGAATATCTGCTTCAATGTAAACAATTTTATTTTTGTTGATACTCGTAATTCCAGTATAGGGGCGCTTGTCTAAAATAATAACCTGACCTACCTCCATTTCTAATAGTTTGTTGACTAAACAACTTCCAACGCATCCTAAGCCGCCAGTCACCATACACGTTTTGTTTTTCAACAAATACTCAAGTTGAGCCTGTGGTAAACTTAACTTCCTTCTTGTTGTTGGTGTGAACGGATTCTCTTCTAATCGTCCGTCATAATTATATAGGTTAATTAGTTGCTTAGTTAATCCTTGCAGTTGTAAATAAACGGCTGGTTTATTGATCTCAGGGGAATATTCCCAAATTTTATCATAAATCGTATTTATCATAATATTAATATGAAAGTTGAAAGCATGTCATCCTTTATTATGATTGTAAATTAGATATATTAATCAATCTCTCCAAGGGAAAGCATCCACAACTTATTACACAATATATTCTCATAATTGTGTAAATTATTTAAAAACAAAAAATATATCCAAAAAATCAACACCAAATCCCTGAGATTAACAATAAGCATATTTCAACCGTTTTATAAATTATGCCTACCTTTGTATCTTATTTTTTAAGCATTTATGATATCAGTATCTAATTTATCTCTGCGTTACGGAAAACGAACTTTATTTGAAGATGTAAACTTAAAATTCACGCACGGCAACTGCTATGGTGTTATTGGGGCAAACGGAGCAGGTAAATCAACCTTTTTAAAAATCCTTTCTGGAGAAGTGAACCAAACTTCCGGCCATGTATCATTTACACCCGGTGAGAGAATGGCCGTTTTGAAACAAGATCATCATGAATTTGATGCTTCATCTGTAATCGAAACTGTAATGATGGGCCATAAGGAGTTATATGACATCATGAAAGAAAAAGATGCCATTTACGCAAAAGAAGACTTTACAGATAAAGATGGAGAACGCGCAGGTGAACTTGAAAACAGATTCGCTGAAATGGATGGTTGGAACATGGAAAGCAATGCAGCTACCATGCTTAGTAATCTAGGAATTAAAGAAGATCAGCATTACAAACAATTAGACGAAATAGACGGAAAGCAAAAGGTAAGGGTATTATTAGCCCAGGCTTTATTTGGTAATCCAGACATTTTACTACTGGATGAGCCAACCAATGATTTGGACATTGATACTATCGCATGGTTAGAGAATTTCCTGGCAGATTACCAAAGTATTGTATTGGTTGTTTCCCATGATAGGCACTTTCTTGATGCAGTTTGTACACATATTGTTGATATTGACTTTAGCAAAATGAATATTTACTCTGGTAATTATACTTTTTGGTATG